>Ga0209509_1000398_pt1 | contig 42049 bp, 38 predicted proteins | sample BioC13SIPDNA_FD_185743 | JGI IMG/M metagenome (GOLD analysis project Ga0209509, IMG submission 185743) | Anaerobic biogas reactor microbial communites from Washington, USA - Biogas_R1_A C13 SIP DNA (SPAdes) (version 2) | ecosystem: Engineered > Bioreactor > Anaerobic > Unclassified | place...
ACGGGGGTAAGATCCCATCAAGACCAGGTGGTTGATAGGCCGGGTGTGTAAGTGCAGCGATGCATTGAGCTGACCGGTACTAATAGATCGAGGGCTTGACCTATTTTCAATTTCAACGTGAGAGAAAAAACCATTCCTGCTTCAATCAATACTTCCAACCTTGTGCAGTTTTCAGGGATCTTAATCCTTGAGATCTAAACAAAACCAAATACGTAATCAGATTTCCTGGTGACAATAGCGGAGAGGTCACACCCGTTCCCATCCCGAACACGGCAGTTAAGCTCTCCAGCGCCGATGGTACTGCAGTTTCCTGTGGGAGAGTAGGTCGTTGCCAGGATTTTTTGTTTTCTGTATGATCTGCGAGGTATATTGTATATATGGCCGGGTACTATTGCCAACTATATGGGCTGGTCTATATAATTATCGCGAAACAACACATTAGTGGACGAAGGTGTCCATGGTAGCTGAATAACCCAGCTCAACCGTGGGCAATTTTTTTCCAAGAGATTGTCAACAACCCCGTCCCCGTGACAATTAATCGGGCATAATATGAAACTAGCAGGATCGGTCTGTACCATATTGGCAGGAGGATTATTATGGAATTTACTAAAATGCATGGACTGGGCAATGATTTCGTCTTCGTTGAAGTGGCCAATTGGATCGATGCCGATCGGCTGCAACCCTATGCGGAAATGATATGCGACCGGCATTTTGGGGTGGGAGCAGATGGTTTGGTCGCCATCGGCCGTGATACTGAGATGGACATTTTTATGCGTATATTTAATCCGGATGGTTCAGAACCCGAAATGTGCGGAAATGCCATAAGGTGTGCAGCCAAGTATGCTTATGAGCACGGTTGGGTCGATAAAGCCGAAGTATCTGTCCGTACCCTGGCGGGACCCAGATTTCCGGTTGTTCATATCTGTGAGGGACGAGTCGCGAAAGTGACCGTTGATATGGGCGAGCCAATAATGGAACGAGAATTAATTCCCATGCGCGGCACTGGCAGCACGGTCGGGGTAAAAGCGGAGGTTGGCGGGGAGGAATTTGAAATCACCGCAATTTCCATGGGCAATCCGCATGCAGTCATTTTTGTGGAGGATATTGATCAGATCCCGATAGATGTATGGGGACCTCAACTGGAGGTTCATTCGCTATTTCCGGCCAAGACCAATGTGGAGTTTGTCCAGGTACTGTCATCCCGGGAGCTTATTATGCGCGTCTGGGAGAGGGGAGCTGGGATCACGATGGCCTGCGGGACCGGAGCCTGTGCCACTCTGGTCGCATCAGTACTGAATGGTCTGACTGATCGTGCGGTTACTATACATCTGCCTGGGGGCGATTTGCATATAGAATGGAATCCTGGCAATAATCATGTCTATATGACCGGTCCCGCCAGCCAGGTTTTTTCCGGGACTATATCGCTGGAATAGGATTCGACTATGGTAATTTGAAATATAGGAGGTAATTATTCATGAACGAAAGTCTGGCCATGCAAGAACTGCCCCCTTATTTATTCGCCCGCATCGAGAGAAAAATTGCGGAGTGCAGGGAACAAGGTATCGATGTTATCAACTTAGGCATAGGTGACCCTGATCTGCCCACCCCCCGCCATATTATTGACCGTATGGCCCAAAGCATTTATGATGCCGCCAATCATCAATACCCCAGTTCAGCGGGTCTGCTCGAGTACCGTCAAGCCGTAGCCGAATGGTATAAGAGCCGTTTTGATGTGGCTCTGGACCCTAAGACGGAAATAGTATCTTTATTGGGCTCCAAGGAAGGAATAGCCCATATCTCATTTGCCTACCTGGATCATGGGGATGTCAACCTGGTGCCCGACCCTGGATATCCGGTGTACAACATCGGCACCCTGCTGGCCGGCGGCAAGTCCTATATCATGCCCCTCAAGGAAGAGAATAAATACCTGCCGGTATTGGAGGATATACCAGCGGAAATCGCCCAGAAAGCCAAGCTGATGTTCATAAACTATCCCAATAACCCGGTTGGGGTAGTAGCTGACCGTGCTTTCTATGTTAAACTGATTGATTTTGCCCGTACCTACGATATCCTGATTTGCCACGATGCTGCATATTCCGAAATGGCTTATGATGGTCTAAAACCTCTCAGTATCCTACAAATACCCGGAGCCAGAGAGGTCGCCATTGAATTCCACTCGCTCTCGAAAACCTATAATATGACTGGTTGGAGAATAGGCTGGGCCGCCGGCAATAGCAAGGCGGTGGAGGTTTTAGCGCGTTTCAAATCCAACGTCGACTCCGGCATATTCCAGGCTATTCAATACGCGGGAATTGAAGCGCTGCGTGGTCCCCAGAATTGTGTTGAAGAATCGAATCGCATTTATGCGGAGCGACGCAGCATAGCTTTGGCCGGTCTCGAAAAAATGGGGTGGAAAGTAAACCCGCCCCAAGCGAGTTTCTATTTCTGGGCCCCCGTACCCAAAGGTTATACCTCGGCGTCTTTTGCGGAGTTGGTCCTGGATAAAACGGGAGTGGTCATCACCCCGGGCGATGGCTACGGCACATACGGGGAAGGATATTTCCGAATCGCTTTGACAGTGGGCCGGGAAAGGCTGCAGGAGGCATTTGACCGCATGTATGCGGCTATCGGGAAGGTTGATTTTTAACTGTTGCCAGCGGACCGGTGCTGACCCAGCGCCGTAAAGATGTCTTTCAAAGCTTAACACCTCCGGGCGTCACGCCAACACCATTAAGGACAGGACACAATCCTTTGGCATTAATGGCAGGGGATGAGGTTCCTTTATGCGGTGTTGATTAGATTAGCAGCAGCCGATCATTGTCCAGTTCCATGCCGCTGCGGCTGCCAAACTGTTTCACCAACAGTTCCACGGTCATGTTTTGCCGGTCTTGGCCTTTTATATCCATAATTATTCGGCCTTCATGCATCATGATAGTCCGGCTGCCATATTCCAAGGCGTCCTTCATATTGTGGGTCACCATTAAAGTGCACAAATGTTGTTTCTCGACCAACTCCCGGGTAAGGAACAGAACTTGCTTGGCCATACCTGGATCCAGCGAAGCGGTATGTTCGTCCAACAGCAACAGCTGAGGCTCAACCATGGTTGCCATCAGCAGCGTCAGGGCCTGGCGCTGTCCGCCCGAAAGCGTACCTACCTTTTGCTTCATCCGATCTTCAAGCCCCAGGTCGAGAAGGGTCAATCGTTCTCTGAACAACTGCATATCAGTTTTGGTAATACCCCTCCGCAACCCTTGGGGTTTGCCTTTGGCATAGGCTATAGCCAGGTTCTCCTCAATCGTCATATCAAAAGCGGTGCCCTGCAGCGGATCCTGGAATACTCGTCCGATATGGCGAGAACGTTTGTATTCCGGCCAGAAGGTCATATCCGCCCCGCCGATTTCGATTCGGCCGGCATCTAATTCATACACCCCGGCAATGCAGTTCAGCAGAGTAGATTTGCCGGCGCCGTTGCCGCCGATTATGGTTACAAACTCGCCCGCGTCCAGGGATAGGCTAATGTTGTCGATGGCCAGCTTTTCGGTGGTTGTTCCCGGATCAAATATCTTGGTGATAGATTCGATTTTGACCATTCTATTTGCCTCCCTGGCTGAAACCTTGTGCTGTCATTTTTCGTTTATAATATCCGGCCTTTTTTCTAATTACCGGCATAGCCAGGGCAAGTGCTACCAGTGTGGCCGATACCAGTTTCAGGTCCGTAGCCGGCATGCCCATTTCCAGGGCTACCGCGATAATCATACGATACAGCATTGCTCCCAGGGTCACCGCAACCAGACGCCGCATCAGGGATCTGGTGCCGAACACAACCTCACCGATAATAACTGAGGCCAAGCCGATAACCACCATACCTATACCCATACCGATATCGGTAAAGGATTGATACTGAGCCAGCAGCGCGCCAGCCAGAGCTACCAGTGCATTGGAAAGCGCCATGCCAACCAAAATGGTGGTATCGGTATTGACCCCCAATGCGCGAACCATCTGAGCATTGTCGCCGGTAGCGCGCAGGGCAAAGCCGAATTTCGTCTTCAAGAAAAGAAACAAGAGCAATAATAGGATTATCAGGATGGCCAGCGGTATCAACAACTGGGCATATTCTTCCAGGGGGGTGCCATCCAATAGGCTGAAAACAGTTGTCTTGTTGATCAAGGGGATATTGGCTCTGGTACCCATTATCTTTAAATTGACAGAATAAAGGCCGAGCATAACCAGGATTCCTGCCAATAACGGCTGGATCTCCAGCTTGGTGTGCATCAGAGCCGTTACACAGCCTGCCAGACCTCCGGCCAGCAAAGCCACAGCCAAGCCCAGTTCGGGATAGCCGCCAACGCAAAAAATAGCCGAGAAGGCAGCCCCGGTAACGAAGCTGCCGTCTACGGTAAGATCCGGAAAATTTAAGGTTCGAAAGGATAGGAAGACTCCCAGGGCCATAATGGCATAGATTATACCCAGTTCAATTGAGCCCTGAAACGCCATAAAACTCATTTAATAGATGGCTCCTTTAAGGTTAATTGCCAAACACCGTGGCTTTCTTTAAGACATCTTCCGGTATAGTGACTCCGATAGCCGCAGCCGTGTCCTTATTGACATAGATTTCCACGTCACTCATGGACATTACCGGGATGTCTCCGGCTTTCTTGCCATTCAGGATTTCTACTGTCATTTTAGCGGTTTCCTGCCCCAGGGTGGTATAGTTGATACCGTAGGTAGCTAGACCGCCGTCCTTCACCATTGAGTCCGCTCCCACATACACCGGCTTTTTCGCCTTGTTGGCGACCTGGGCTACTAATGGCATGGCGGAAGCAACCGTATTATCAATGGGTGAGAATAATGCATCAACCTTGCCCGCTAAAGAACTGGCTACCTGCTGCACCTCGGATGAATTGGTAACCGTTCCTTCCACAACGGTAAGTCCATTTTGGGCTGCATAAGCTTTCAAGTCATTGACAACCGATACCGAATTGGTCTCGCTGGAGGTATACAGGGCGCCGACAGTCTTGATATCGGGAGTAATCAAGCGGGCCAATTCCATAATCTTGGGCGCTGATACGGCGTCAGAAGTGCCGGTGACATTGCCGCCCGGTTTCTCTAAACTGCTTACCAGCCCTGATCCAACCGGATCGGTACATGCTGCAAAAACGATAGGTATCTCTTTAGTCTCACCAACCGCTGCTTGGGCTGATGGGGTTGCTATGGCGATTATCACATCATATTTGTTGGAAACGAACTTCTGACAGATAGTCTTGAGATTGGTCTGATCACCCTGGGCATTCTGATAGTCAATGGTTACCTTGTCACCGTCTTTAAATCCTTGTTTGTCCAACTCCTGAATGAAGGATTCTCTGATGGTGTTAAGGGACGGATGCTCTACGATTTGCACGATCCCTACCTTCAACTTGGCTGACTCGGAGGCCTTCTGCGTTTCGGGCTGTTTGGATGTGGATGTACATCCTACCAACGAGGTCATCAGCAATGATAAGCATACCAGGATAACTAGTGATTTTAAAGATCTTTTCAATTCAATACCCTCCTTCATAATAACTTTTGGTCTTTCTCTGCAGCCTTCATCCCCCGTGATACAGAGAGACAACCAGGTTTCCCGGACAATAGAAAGCACCTGCCCTGAATAAGGACAGGTGCAATAACCTGCGGTGCCACCTTAGTTGATACGCATTTACTGGCGCATCCTCTCTGCCGGAGTGCCATCACACTCCTCGCCCTTTAACGCTGGCTTTGCGTCGAAAGCTACAAGGGTCAAAACCCGTTCACTCCGCCCTCCGAGGCCCATTTATCTACTCCTCACCAATCGGGCTCCCACCTAGCCCCGACTCTCTTTATGGCTGGTGTATAGCTTTACTCCCTCATCATCGGTTTAACCAATTCTAATCCCAAGAAATTTTGATTGTCAAGTGTTTGTCACGGGGACGTGTTTGTCACGGGGACGGGGTTGTTGACAATTTTTCAATATCTCGTTTTTCAGTTTTCAATTTTTTCGTCTTTTGTTGGTCACCGGACTATATAAATAGGTGGGGGAAATAGGACAGCATGTAAGAAGAAAAGATTTTGGCGATTAGTATGATGGGAACAAAACGGCGGAAGCTCATGCTGCTCAGGCCCGCCCCCAGACAGATGATTTCATCGGGCAGAATTGGAAATACCAACAGGAAAATGAGAATCCACTGCCCATATTTATCGACATACTGATAGTAACGCCGCAGAGCCTTATCATTTCCCTTTCTTTTTCTAATGCTGAGCCCACCCAGCCTGGTGATCGAAAACATGGTGATAATGCCTAATGTGGTGGCCACATAACTGCCGATAAACGCTTTCCATGGACCTAGCACCGCTGACCCGGCCATGATGGTGAAAGGTTCCGGCAATGGCAGCAATATGGGCTGTAGAAAGCAAATCCCCATAAATATCAGCAAGGCATGGTCACTGTTCTGGTCCAGAACCTTCACCAGATCCTGATAATTGAACAAGACCATCAGGTTGGTAACATAGAATATTAATATTATAAGGAAATAAATGGCTGCAAAATAGTAAATGATATAATTCGTGATGTGACTAGCATGACTCTTTTTTTCATTAAAGAACAAGATCTGTAAACCGGCCAGGACGATGGCCACCCCGGCAAGTGTGAATCGATAGTAATTAGACATGCTTCCCAACCAGTAAAATCCGCTGACCGCTGTGATCAGGCACAGCCAGAGCGGCAATATCAGGTGTTTGAAGAGATGAGGAACATTGTCAGTATGCATTTGACTGTTCTTCCTGCTTTTCCAGCGGTTTAAACCAACAATCATGTGTAACATCTTAAACCTAGGTCCACTGTAATACTAGCATATTCAGCAACTTGATTCCCCGGGATGACCCACTGATATAGTCTTCCCAAATACCAGTAACTTGGATGACGGCAACATGAAAGTTGCCAGCTATTATCGTGTAGAATAAAACTATATATTATCTGATCCTAATGCTCTTTAAGAAAGGTAAAACGATTTTGAGTATAATTGGCAAAGCGGTAAAGGGGACTCTCGGGGTTGTAGCGGGCGGTTTAAGCTACGTCATTATCCGAAGCGCCCGCGGCATTCAAAATAAATATGGCGACAACAATCTGGTCCAAACGGTTTCCGACGTGGGCTCCAGTTCAGTCAGGATTACCGCCGACACCCTGAAAACGGCCACTGATATAGTCGATGGAGGATTGGAGGCCGGAGTAGGGCATTTGGTAAAAAACGAAGACCTAAAAACCCGGGGCTTGTCGACAGCCCAGAACGCCAGTAAAGATATTACCAACGGGGTTGTCGAAGGGATGGTGTATACGGCCGCGGTTGGAGCCAGCACCGCAAGTACGGCGTTTAGAGCCGGCCGGTATTATGTAAATGGCGACAAGGCTGAAGCCCGTGAGGAATTCGACGTTGCCAAGGGTTTGGCCAAACATTTGGGCAGGACGGTAGCCATCGGCTTATTGGCTCTGGGCAGAACTGATACGGACAACCTGAGGGATCGGGTTGGAAAAAATAATCCAACTCCCTCATCCAGTGCCAGTACTGATGGAAATGGTGATGATTAGAATTATGTTTACTGTTACAATCCATTGGACAACCATATATACATGCGGTTAGACTTGTAGAGCAGGGTATTTCTGCCCTTCATCGTTTGAATGTAAAAAGTGACTGCCGACGGGATGAGGCAGTCGTTCTAATTTAAGGAGCGTAATCTGCTTGGAAAGCTGGAAAAAAAACATTATATTGTTCCTGACCAGCCAGACTATTTCCTTGTTCGGGTCTTCGCTGGTCCAATATGCCATTCTTTGGTATATAACCCTGGAGACGCAGTCGGGAATGATGATGACCATCTCTATCATCTGCGGGTTTCTGCCGACCTTGTTTCTATCTCCATTTGCTGGCGTTTGGGCGGACCGCTATAATCGGAAAACCCTGATCATGCTTGCGGATGCGTTTATTGCCACCTCAACCCTGATTGTTGCCATTGTCTTTCTAGCCGGATATGAGCATATTTGGCTGTTGTTCGCGGTTTCAGCGGTAAGATCCTTGGGGACAGCGATTCAGATGCCGGCCGTGGGGGCCTACATACCACAGATAGTGCCGGTAGAGATGCTAACCAAGGTGAACGCAACCAACGCCAGCATACAGTCGGTAGTCTTCCTGGTATCTCCCATGGTCGCCGCCGCCCTGCTCACGATATCCACTATTGAGTGGATATTTATGATTGATGTAGTAACAGCGGCTATTGCAATTATGGTCCTGTTGCTATTCCTGCATGTGCCGGCACATGCCAAGGCCCAGCAACAGCAGACCATGAGTTATTTTTCCGACCTTAAGGAAGGGTTTACCTACATCGGTCGTCACAGCTACATAAAAGGGCTGTTCATTTTTTGCGGGGTGTTTTTCTTGCTTCTGGCTCCGGCTTCCTTTTTAACACCCTTGCAAGTGACCCGAAGCTTTGGCGCTGATGTCTGGCGGTTGACTGCCATTGAGGTGCTCTTTTCCATTGGCATGATCGGCGGCGGTCTCTTGATGGCCGTCTGGGGCGGGTTCAGGAATAGGGTTCATACCATGACCGGTGCCAGCCTGATGTTCGGAGGCTGCACCTTGGCCCTGGGACTGGTCCCCAATTTCTGGATCTACCTGGCCTTTATGGGATTGGCGGGCATATCCATCCCGTTCTTCAATACCCCATTCACGGTCCTGCTGCAGGAGAAAGTGGATGCGGATATGCTGGGCCGCGTTTTTGGGGTGCTTTCCATGATATCCAGTTCCATGATGCCACTGGGAATGTTATTTTTCGGCCCCCTTGCTGATCGCATGGTTATAGAAAAGATGCTGGTAGCAACCGGGGTGCTCATATGTATCGAGGGATTGTTGCTGGGATTGAGCCGGGTGATGGTCGAAGCAGGCGAACCCCTGGAGCTGGCAGGGGCGAACGAAGATGATCAGGTGTCCTGAATGGAAGATCAATCCCTTCTCGTCGTTATCTCAGCTCAAATTATGCATTTTCGCTTCCGCTCTTGAACCCTATCAATCTCATGGCATTCAGTATTACGATTAGAATACTGGCTTCATGGATAAACATCCCCGATGCCAAATGAACGTGGTCCGATAATACTCCGGCCAACAGGATGAATACAACTGCTACCGCAAAGAATGTGTTTTGCTTCATATTCCGAACCGTCGCCTTGGACAGCGCGTAAGCATGAGAGAACTGCATAAGTTTGTCCGCCATTAGGACCACATCCGCTGTTTCCATGGACACATCAGTGCCGCCTTCACCCATTGCCAGGCCTATATCCGCGGTGGCAATTGCGGGCGCATCATTAATCCCGTCCCCGGCCATCGCCACTACATGTCCGCCAGCTTTCAGCTCTTTAACATATTCCACTTTGTTTTCCGGCAATAATTCAGCCTTAAATTCATCTAACTTGAGCACATTGGCAACCAACTCAGCGGTGTGCTTATTGTCTCCAGTCAGCATAACCATCTTCTTGATGCCATTCCTTCTTAGTCCCGCCAAAGCTCGCGGGGCATCTTCACGAATCTGATCGGCTATGGAAAAGATACCGGCAATCTGACCGTCTACGGCTGCGAATATAGCTGTGTTGCCTTCTTTTTCACGTTGGAGGGAATAAGCCTCAACCTCATCATTAATCTGGACATTTTCGGCATCCATCAATTTGCGATTTCCAATCGCCAGTAAATGGCCGTCCACTTGGGCTCGAATTCCATTGCCTTTTATCACTTCACCGTGTTGTATTTGTCCTTCCAGGTTCAGATTCCTCTTGTTCGCTTCCTTTACAATCGTTTGCCCCAGATGGTGTTCCGAAATGGTTTCCGCCGTGGCCACTAATTCCAGCAATTTATCGGTCTCAACATTATGAAAGGTTTTGATATCGGTTACTTCTGGTTTTCCTTTGGTCAGGGTACCGGTTTTATCAAATACGATCGTATCAACCTTGGATAACTGGTCCATAACCTCTCCGCCTTTAAGAAGAACGCCGTTTCTGGCGCCATTTCCAATACCGGCCACGGTAGATACCGGGGCTCCGATGACCAAGGCGCCAGGACAAGCTACCACCAGGAAGGTAATGGCCAAATGGAGATTGCGGGTGAGAGCAAATACGACTATCGCTAATACAACCACCGACGGTGTATAGTAGTTGGCGAACTTGTCCAGGAACTTCTGGGCTTTGGATTTTGATTCCTGGGCTTCTTCCACCAGTTCGATAATTTTGGCGAAGGTAGTATCATCCCCAACCTTTTCAGCGATGATTTCCAGATAGCCATTATCGACAATGGTACCACTATAAACCTTATCATCCGGTCCCTTCGAAGCCGGCACCGACTCACCGGTGATAGCCGCTTCGTTCAAGGTCGCCTTACCGGTCACGATACTGCCATCTACCGGAACCTTGCCGCCAGAACGGATGATTACGCGATCACCCTTGATAACCTCTTCCACCGGAATGGTCAGGGTTTTCCCATCACGGACGACATCCGCTTCCTGGGGGGCCATTTCTATAAGTGCTTTTAGAGCAGAACGGGTTTTTTCCAGGGTACGGGCTTCCAGGTAGGCGCCGAACAAAAACAGGAAAGTCACAATCGAAGACTCGGTGTACTCATGTATATAAAGGGCGCCAATAACGGCAATGGTTACCAATAATTCGATGCTAAAAGCCTTCAAGCGCAGGGCTTGGAAAGCCCGAACGGCAATAGGGAGAATAGCAATCACGGTTGCCGTAAGCAAAGCCGGATCTTTATAGCTTGCATATCCTGCTGGTGGGGCCAGGAAACCAAGCACGATCAGAATCGCGGCAATAGTCATTATCCGATTCCTATTGTTGTTTATATGTCTAAACACCGTCATCACTCCTCGCCCGGTCTCACAAAAAAAGCCATGGCCCAATCAGACCATGGCCGAACCAACAAAATCAAGAAGTCTTCGAAGCAGATACCGAATACCCCAAGTTTTCGATAGTGTTTTTTAGTTTTTCCGCATCCGTTTGGGTGTCATCAAATTCAGTCTTGACCTTGCTGGAATTAAACAATACCTTTACCGAATCAACTCCCTTAGTCTTGGTCAGGGCGGTTTCAATCTTTTTAACGCAGGTGGGGCAGGTTAATGGCTCCAATTGAAATTCTGCTTTGGCCATTCGCTCTCACTCCTTTTTATTTTTAATATGGTGACTTGAATATTAAGCTATTTCCTGAGCACTGTCTCTTCTAGCGTAATTGTTTTATGATCATTTTGATAAGTTCGGGGTAATCCTCGCCCCAGTAATCATTGGCATCTTCTTCGCTATTAAGGTCCAGCTTACTGCCGTCCTTGAAATTGATAGTCAATGCCGGCCTGATCTCCTGGCTGGACTCGGTCATGGACCCACTGATGAGCATATTGCAGATCTCGGACTTATTGGTCACCACCATCTCGAAGCGATCCTCGGGCAGTACACTGGCCGCCAGTATGCGCCCATCCTCTGTAAAGACGATCAACTCCAGGCAAAAGCCATCATCCATACCGTATTCAGAATCCGCTAGGGCAATCCGCGGATAAACCACGGCAATCTCGTCTTTGTCAATAAATTCATTCAACACCGACAGCAGCTTTTGCAGCTCTCTGTAGCTGGTGTCTCCTTGTGATTTGACTGCTTCGACTATGTCTTTCAGGTTTCCCTTGTGTACCACCTTTGGTAACCTCCTCAAAATATATCGTCCTTAGCTATTAACAATAGATTTTATCATATTATGGCTATAGCATAAACCAATGACCCAACCAAGGCAAAAAAACAGAATGGAGCCAAACTTGCCAGCAACCTCGTCCCACCTTGTAAAGACAAAAAGAAGACTGTCCAATCCCGGACAGCCTCCCTCGAGTACAGTATTACTTGGGCACGAATTGAGTCGTTACCACCTTGTCATAAGGCGCGATCTTGTTCAGTTCACCGGCATCGCTTATGATTTGCTGCAAAAGGTAAAAGTCTTTTTCCAAGAGCAGGGGATCCTTTTTCCAGGTGTTCTGATCTTTATAGTTCTGGATGGCAGCAGCTAAAATCTCTTCCGATTCATCCGGGAAGCTGGGCTTTACGGCCCTGGCTATCTCGATCGGCGAATGACTATCGACCCATTGCTGCCCCTTGTATATCGCCCGGGTGAATTTTTCCAGCAGCTGGGGATTTTTCTCTGCAACACTTTTCTTCGCGAAATAGGCGGTGTAAGGCACTTCGCCGCTTTCCACCCCTAATGAGGCAACGATGTAGGCTTTGCCTTCCTTCTGCATGGTGGAGGCGGTAGGCTCAAAGATTATTACGTAATCACCCTGGCCGCCCAAAAACGCCCCCGGCATAGCCGCGAATTGCATGGTGGTGTCGATGAATACATCCTGGCCCACCGTCATGCCGTTTTTCTCCAGCACATATTCCAGAATGATGGCCGGCATTCCGCCTTTGCGACCTCCAATAACGGTCTTGCCCTGCAAATCTGTCCATTTGAATTCCGGCTCTGGCTGGCGGCTCATCAGGAAGGTGCCATCACCGTTGGTCAATTGGGCAAACACCACACTGTAATCCTCTTTGCCTTCATTATATACGTATATACTGGCTTCCGGGCCGGCCAGCCCGATATCAGCCTGGTCAGTCAAAACCGCAGTCATCACCTTGTCAGCTCCCTGCCCGTTGGACAATTCGATGGCAAGACCTTCCTCCTCAAAAAAACCCAGGTTAAGGGCTACATACTGGGGCGCATAGAATATGGAATGGGTGACCTCCGACAAAGAAACCTTGGTCAGTGGCTGGGAATCGGATTTACCGCATCCGGTCACAATCAAAGCCGCCCCCGCCATAACCATCACTAACAAAACCCATACTTTTCTCATATCAGATTCTTCTCCTCTCTCTGTTTTAAACCAGTTTTACTCAGAACAAACTGCTCGAACTGGACAACTCCTTTGTACATAATGGTGGCGGCTATCGCGAGGATAACCACGCTGGTCATAACCAAGTCGAGTTTGAAAACCTGCCCGCCGTAAACAATAAGGTAGCCCAGTCCAGCCCTGGAAACCAGGAACTCACCAACTATGACACCCACCCAGGACAACCCTACATTGACCTTCAAAGCGTTGATTATGTTGGGGAAAGAGGCGGGCAACAACACCTTGGTCAGTATTTGGAACTTACTGCCGCCGAAAATCTGAACCAGCTTAACCTTTTCCTTGTCTACCCCCAGAAAGCCACTCAGTACCTCCAGGATGGTTACGATCAGGGAGATGGCTAGAGTCATGACGATAATGGCCGTCGGCCCGGCTCCGATCCAGACAATAAATATTGGTCCCAAGGCAATTTTGGGCAGGCTATTGAGGACTACCAGATAAGGCTCGGAAACCTCCGATAAGAACTTCGACCACCATAACAATATGGCGCATCCCACACCGATGATGGTCCCCAACACGAAACCTATAATGGTCTCCAGACAGGTAATGCCTATATGGTTGAACAGCGCCCCTTCCTGGTACAGCGTCGTAATGGTTCGCAGGATCCGGGAAGGTTGGCTGGTTATAAAGGGATCGATTATTGATGCTCGGGCCAAAATTTCCCATAAGGCAAATATCAGCACCAGAATCATCAATTGGGTAGCTCGGACTAATACCCGGTGACGCCTTAGATCTTGCAGGTAACGTTTATGGGCAGCCGAAATGGGCTTAACCTGCTGTTTGGGCGGCGATGATGCCAGGGCTGGATTATACATGGATATCCAACTCCCTCCATATCTTCTGGAAATAATATCTGAATTCGGGGGCTTCCCGGCAGTGCAAAGGCGTTCTAAGTTCGCAGGATAGCTGGATATCATAAATCTGCATAACGGTGCCGGGCCGCTGAGAAAGAACGATCACCCGGTCAGCCATACTGATGGCCTCTGCAATGTCATGGGTGACCAGGATGGCGGTTTTGTTTTCCTTCTTGATTATTTTATAGATATCTTCATTTACGACCAGTCGGGTTTGGTAATCCAAAGCCGAAAAAGCTTCATCCAGCAAGAGTATCTGCGGGTCGGTTACCAGGGTACGGATTAAGGCGGCTCTCTGCCGCATGCCGCCTGACAGTTGTTCGGGATATTTATTGCGAAATTCATACAGTCCATAGGTCTGCAAAAATTGGATGGCCCTTTTTTCCACCTCAGGGGTAAGCGCCCTTTGAATCTCCACCCCCAGCAGAATGTTCTTAAGTATGGACCTCCATTCGAACAGATGGTCCTTTTGCAGCATATAGCCGGTCTTCTTGGATGGGCCGTTAATTGGTTCTCCATAAAGCAAGACCTGACCAGAAGTAGGCGGCAGCAACCCGGAAAGAATGGATAATAAAGTTGACTTGCCACAGCCGCTGGGGCCAACGATCGCTATGAATTCACCGTCAGTGACGGAAAAGCTTATGTTGTCCAAAGCATGGACCTCACCATTGGGGGATTGGTAAGTCATATTCAGATCGTTGATCTCAACAACGGAGTTCAATATATCACCCTCAAGTATCCATTTCTAATATGGTATTCCGGCAGACCGCATTCAGTGAGTGAGCCTTGCCTCACTGGCTGGGCCAAAATTTGGCACGGGAATATAACCAGGCTTCCGCGAACACCCTACTAATGAATTGGTAGTCTGAATAATCTAGGAGGTGCAAAATTGGAGAAAGCATTGATAATTTACGGATCTTCGACGGGGAATACCGAAAAAATCGCCCAAGTCCTGGCCCAGGAACTGAAAACGCGTTTCGACGTGACTTTGTTGGACGTTACCGATGCTGAACCCAGGGACATGACAACTAACGACGTATTGTTATTGGGATCATCGACATGGTACGACGGCCAGTTGCAGGAGGACTTTCAAGAATTTTACGACAGCATGGACGAGGTGGATTTGAAGGGCAAGCGGGTAGCGGTCTTTGGGACAGGGGACAGTTCCTGGGACGAATTTTGTGCCGCTGTCGATATTCTGGAAGAAAAGGTCTTGGAGCTGAATGCCGAAATCATGGCGCCCGGGTTCAAATGGGATGGAGAGGTAACTGAGGAGGCCCTGCCGGATATCAGGACCTGGGCATCAAAACTTCATTAAAATAATAAAGACAAGCACTATTCATTCCTTACTCATGCCAGAAGGAAGGCAGGAACAAAACCAGAATCGGATAAATCTCCAGGCGGCCGACCAGCATTAATATGCTCAAAGTAAACTTGCCGGCATCGGGAAGAAAACTGAAATTGGACATGGGTCCTACCAATCCCAGGCCCGGACCGCAGTTGCCCAGACTTGTAGCGGTGGCGGAGAAAGCGCTTAGGAAATCCAGACCCAGGGAAGCCATGATCAAGGTGCCAAGAAGGGCAAAAGCCATATAAAGGAAGAAGAACTGCAACACGTTGATGAGCAGGTCTTCCCTTACCATCATCCCGCCGTACCGCAGGGGGAATACTGCTTTGGGGTGCACCATCTTTTTCAGCTCTATCAGGGTGCGGTTTCCTATGATAAGGTATCGGCCCGGCTTGATACTACCGGCGGTGGACCCGGAGCACCCGCCTATGAACATCATTGTCAACAGCAAGGCCAGGGAGAGGGGAGGCCATATATTAAAATCAGTGGTGGCAAAACCGGTAGTGGTAATGAGGGAGACTATTTGAAAGATGGCAGCCCGCAGGGTTCCCTCAATACCGGCCACCGCCCATTTATCCTGAAGATTCACAAAGACCAGCAGGGAAGCCACGATGATGATAAGGCTGTATAATCGGAACTCGGCGTTTTTCAAATAGACCAAAGGATTGCGCTTCTTGAAACAAAAGAAATGGAGGGCAAAATTGACCCCGCCCAGAAACATGAACAGGATCACCGACCATTGCAGCCACGGATTGGTGAAGAAACCGATGCTGCTATTCTTGGTAGAAAATCCACCGGTCGACAAGGTCGTAAAGGTATGGCAAATAGCGTCGAAAGCGTCCATACCGAAGATATAATAGGCGGTGGCGCACAATATACTCAGGACTAGGTAGGTGATCCACAATATCCGGGCATTCTCCCTTATCCGCGGACTCAATATGTCGGAAACCGGACCAGGAACCTCAGCCTTGAACAGTTGTTTGGCCCGTGAGCCCAAGGTATTGATAACTGCCACAAAAAGAGCTATTATCCCCATTCCGCCCAGCCATTGGGTCAGACTGCGCCAGAATAAAAGTCCTTTGGGCCAGGCCTCCACATCGCTGACGACGGTGGCACCGGTGGTGGTAAATCCGGACACGGTCTCAAAAAAAGCATCAAAAAACGAGGGCAGATAACCGGAAAACATGTAGGGCAGGGAACCAAAAACAGAGGCCACGATCCAAGCCAGGCTTACCAGCAAAAAGCCCTCCCGGAAGTTTATCGGACTGCTCTTGGAAAAGGAGAGGTACAATAGCAACCCGCACCCTATGGTAATTGCTGCCGCCAACAGAATCGGGATGGTCTCTGGTTCCTGATAGGGCACGGACCAGGTAAGGCAGCTTAGCATAGCGATGCCGATGATAAGGATTATCCGTCCCAGGTAGCCCAGGACAACCGCTGGCCTAATCAAGATTTACCTCCGCCCCGGAAAAGTTTCTCGATCTTGTGAATACCTTTTTCCAGCGAAAAGACCAGCAGGCGATCATTGGCCGCAATCTGGAAATTGCCGTCAGGGATTATGACCTGATCATCACGCAGTACTGCTCCGATCATGGAGCCTTTAGGGAAATTGAGATCCTTAAGCGGTTCGCTCAGCACGATTGCCCCCGGTTGAGCACTAAGTTCCAGCATTTCGGCCCGTTCACCGAACAGGGTAACCGAGATGATGTTTCCCACCCGCATATACTTGAGTATCGCCCCGGCGGTGAGCTGACGGGGGTTTAGTATAGTATCGAGACCGATCTGTTCAGCCAGAGGAAGAATTTCGTTGCGTTTTACCTGACAAATGGTCTTTTTAACTCCAAGATTCCTGGCAATCAGCGAACACAGCAGATTAACCTTGTCATCATCGGTAATAGCCGCCACCACATCTGAAGCGCCGATACTCTCTTCTTGTAACAACTCTGAATCGCTGCCGTCACCATGAATCACCAGGGTGCGCTTCAAACGCTGCGATATTTTCTGGGCCCGGGCCAGGTTTTTTTCGATTATCTTGATATGGACTGACGGCATATCGTCTTCCAGGATGCGAGCCAGGTAGAAACCAGTCCGGCCTCCTCCCAATATGGTCACATGTTCTACTTTATGGGAATGGAACCCCAGCAGGCTTTCCACCGCCTTCATATCCGCAGCACGGGCCATCAGGTGAATGTGATCACCGGGTAGCAATACATCCTGACCACTGGGTACCAGGATGGTGTGGCTGCGGACAATGGCGACGATATTATAAGGAAGAGAGGAGTCCAAATCGCACAACCTCTTGTTGGCAATCGGAGAGGCTGGTTTCACTTCCAGTTCCAGCAATTTGATCTTGTAATCAGCATAGAACTCAACATTCAAGGCCTCCGGATTACGAATAATGGCGGCGATCTCACGGGCGGTTACCCGCTCCGGGTTTATTATCAGGTCAATTCCCATCCTCTGGTTGAAGGACAGATCCTTGATCTCCAAGTATTCTGGATTGCGGACCCGAGCTACTGTGGTCTTGGTACCGTACTGCTTGGCCAGCATACAGGAAACCATGTTTAGTTCATCCATTTCCGTGACCGCCAGCAGCATATCAGCTTGATCCACGCCGGCTGCTTTGAGGTCCGCTACGGACGAACCACTGCCGGTGATAACCTGGATATCCAGAGCATTCTCCATAATCTGAGCCCGCTCCGAGGAGGGTTCGATAACTGTCACATCGTGATTCTCGGCCGACAACAGCTGAGCCATGCTGAATCCCACTTTGCCGGCCCCCACAATGATTACTTTCATTGCTTGTATCCTGCCTATTTGTTTATTTAAGTCCGCCCCATCGGACAGTCTCCAAGTCCTAAGAAAATTTGGTATTGATACAGTATACATCGCACTTATTCGAATTTCTACTCATATATTAGGGCCAATATCCTGTCTTTTTACTGGTCAGGAGACAATTTCGTGGGCTATGGACTGACCAGTTCGCTATCGCTTCTCTTTTCCATTATTATCTCCCCGGATTCTTAACTTTGTTCGACTGACAGCATTACAGCCATAGCCGAAGGAATTATTTGTAGAATATGTTAAAATAGGATTACACAAGTTGTCATATTTTTTCAGTCGATGGGGTCGTTTCATTTGCTGCCGTAATGGATTGGTTACAACCAGGACAGGACAGAAGAGTAGCGGCCCTTTGCCTTTCCAGTTGGAAGGGCAAATATTTAAAGGAGGGATAGGATGTTCAACAGAAGCCTGGCACTAATCATATCCATAATTGCGTTGATAGGTTTGGTAATGGTTCCGGCGCCGTACATATCTGCACAAGAAGCCGGCGAAACCATGGTGTTCGAAAATGTGGATTACCAGAAATACCCCTATATCAGGGTCAATATCGACGGGGAGCAACTAGTGTTCGACACCAATCCTCAGATAGTCAATGGCCGGACCCTGGTGCCGATGGGAACCATATTCTCCACTCTGGGACTCACCATTCACTGGGATGAGGAGACCCGCACGGCTACCGGGACCAGCGACGACACGACCATATCTTTTACAATAGGCAGCGACCAGGCTCTGGTTGATGGCCAGGCCAAGACTCTTGAGGTTCCGGCCTCGATCATAAACGGAAGGACCATGATCCCGCTGCGTTTCCTGTCCGAGGCACTGGGATATAACGTAGTCTGGGTAGGTGATTCCAACCTCATCCTTATCAGTCGTTCCGACATCGAAGAATGGCGTTATGATGGCTTCGAAAGGGTGGAGCCTTATAAAGAGTATGAAGCCAAGTATATTAATGGGGTCAAGACTGCCGATATTCGTTACACGGGCAAAAATTACGAGGTTAAATTCGTTACCCTGTATAGCGCCGATGGACGATTGGTGCCTAACGTGGCTGATTTTGACATAGCTCGTTATGGCACTGGCTGGTTCCAGCAGTCACCTTTCAGCGGTCGAACCTACTGGATCGACCTCAGTTTGGTAACTGGCCCCAACAACAACAGCCTCTTTTATGATCCCGTCAGCTTTGCTCCGCTTAAGACCGGGGTATTATCGGACAGCAACTATACCGGCAACTATGTCAAGGTAAACATCAGTGAACAATTTTTTGATCTGGATACCTGGCGAAGCATGGGGGCAGCATCCAATCCCGAACTGATCAACATCAAAGACAAAACGCTGACCGATGGCATGGTCATCAAGAACACCGATGCCATCTTCAAAGTCACCATTAATGATCAGTACAGCGGATTGATACCGGTATTTGATTTACTGGGAGCCCTGCTCCAACCGGACAATAAGACGGTGTACGCGGTGCTTGACAAGGATCCGCGTTCCATGTTCAATTGGTCTGCGGAAACCTGGACCAAGCTGAGAGGGGAGACACCGTGGGCCGGCATGACCGACCAGATGCTGCTGGTCCAGACCCTTAGGAAAGCTGATATAATCACCCCCACCAAGACCAGGTTCTCCCAGTTCGAGTTATGGGTCTATGAATACGAATATGTGGATTCGGTTTTCTTCTTTGATGACGGAATTCTGACCGCCATGTGGTGATTGCAAACAGTACTGATATCTATGTCCCGTGTCTAGTGATGAGGATCGATGTGAAAGGTGGCGGTTATCGTGTTATTCAAAGTTGCGACAGTAGGTCGGACAGAGGTAATCATCAAGAAGCTCGAGCGGGATATGCTGGTAACCAAGACCATCTTCATACCTCCCAAAACAGTGCTGGATGTTTATGGTTACGCGTATGCTGAGGAGGCGCGGCGGTTCATCGTTTGGAACGAACAGGTTTCGGCCACATTCTTCACGGTGGGGATAAACGAATGCCGCCCGGTGGAGTAGGGAAATAAGAAGAATAATTATAGTGGCCAGACCTGCCCCCGCAAGTAGGGGTAGGTCTGGCCTAAACTTGATCCTCGTATTCTGGAATTCTGGTTCGCCTACAGAGCAGGGTGCCCACTGGAAAATTCCATTTTGCCGATATGCGTCATACATAAATATACTGGCTTCCGCGCTGCTGCTTAACGTCCGCCAGTATATTATGCATACCATTCAAGCGTCTTCGATCTTTAACGCAGGGCGCTGCCCCCGATCACCATCCGCATCGCTTCGGAAGTGCCTTCATAAATCTCAGTTATTTTGGCGTCGCGATAGAGGCGTTCCACCTTTATTCCCTTACAGTAACCATAGCCGCCATGAATCTGGACCGCCTTGTTGGTGACCCGCACCGCCAGTTCAGAGGCATATAGCTTGGCCATAGCCGCTTCCTTTGAGAAAGGCTTGCCCTGGTCCTTGAGCCAGGCTGCCTGCAGAGTCAGCAAACGGGCCGCTTGCACCTCGGTCACCATGTCGGCAATCCAGAACTGGATTTGTTGCTGTTTGGCGATAGGCTTATTGAATTGAACCCTCTGCTTGGAGTAGGCTATGGCTTCATTCAAGGCCGCCTGAGCAATACCCACCGCTTGTGCGGCGATGCCTACCCGGCCATGGTCAAACCCGTTCATAGCAATCTTCAACCCCTGGCCTTCCTTGCCTATGATGTTTTCCTTGGGAATTCGGCAATCCTTGAAATAGAGATCGGAAGTCTGGGAGGAACGCATCCCCATTTTCTCAATCTTCTGGCCAATCTGCATACCAGGCGTACCCCGTGGGATGATGAAGCAGCTCATCTCGCCCTTTTCCTTGTTGGTCCAGGCGAATACTATATAGGTATCGGCCACCGGGCCATTGGTGCAGAAGGTCTTGCTGCCGTTAATCACGTACTCCTCACCGTCTAGCACAGCGTTGGTGAGAGCCCCGCCCACATCGGTACCGGCGGAGGGTTCGGTTATAGCGAAGGCCCCGATCTTACCTTTGGCCAGGGGAGTCAGGTATTTTTTCTTTTGCTCTTCGGTGCCGAAATTATTGATACACATGCAAGCTACACCGGTGTGTACGGAAACATTGAATGCGGTCGCCGCGCAGACCTGAGCCAACTCCTCGATGGCGCCTGCATAACTGACATAGTCGGCTCCAGATCCCCCATACTCCTCGGGGAAGGGCATTCCCATCCATCCTTTTTCACCCAATTTGACATACAGATCAGCTGGCCAACGGCTGGATTCATCGATTTCCTGAGCGATAGGAGCAACGTGCTCCTCGGCGAACTCCCTCATGGCACTGCGGATAAGTTCTTGTTCTTCGCTAAGATAAAAATCCAAATCTATCCCTCCTATTAGTCATATTTTCCCTGCACCGATACGGAGATTGGTCTGCTTACTCTATTGTATTTTGCCGGTTGAACGGCAGTCAACCGCGTTTGCGCAAACGAAGTCTGGATATGGGTGCGAGGGTATCCCACAATAATCTTGACAAGCTATTTAGCCTTCTGGTTTTTGCTCACAGGGCAGGAATAATCGCCACGGATTTGATATCATAGGCATTATAGAAACGCATGCAGCATGCCGTGGAAATAAGAGGGGACACAAAAATGACTGATATACCTAACCTAGAATTTGATTGGTCCAATACCATCATGGAGACACTGGGAATCAAGATAATAGAATTCAGCCAAGAAAGGGTAACCGCTGCTATGCCGGTCACGCCCAAAACCCACCAGCCGTTCGGCATTATGCACGGCGGGGTATCGGTAGTATTGGCTGAAACAGTAGCCTCGGCCGGCAGTTACCTGTTCATTGACCGGGAGAAGCAAAGGGCTGTGGGGCTGGAAATCAACGCCAACCATATTCGCAGTGTGAGGCAGGGGACAGTGAAGGCGGTGGGCGTCCCGGTTCATGTGGGCAGAACCAGTATGGTTTGGGATGTGCGTCTTTATGATGAGGACCAGCGCCTGGTCTGCATCTCCCGCTGCACGGTGGCTGTAATCGACAAGCCTGACAGGTGAGGAAGCAATGGCTTTCTCTTGCTTTCTGCAAGTAGTGCCGTTATCCGACGGAGGTAGTTGTTAAGTGGAAATCGTACGGGTGAAATCTGCAGTTGACTGGTGGTTAAGGATTACCATTTGGATATCAGTACCCCTTATGTTGGTGATAATGTTGACCGTTCCACCGGATGAAAAGATGTTCGCTTATGCTGTTGGCTGGCCTACTCTAATACTCATTCTCTGGATATATCTGGGCACTTACTATGAGCTCCGCGATGATTATCTCTACTGTCGCAGCGGACCTTTCTTTCGGAAGATTCCTTATGACAAAATTAAATCGCTTCGTCTTCACCAAAGCGTGTTAGGATCTATGGCATTGTCAACCCGGCGCATAGAGATCATGCAGCATGGCAAAGGCTACATCAGGGGAACAACCGATATATCACCTGTTAACCGGGAAGAATTCTTGGCGGAACTAGCCCGCCGTTGTGTAAACCTGGAGAAAGGGACTTGGTATGATTGAGAAGAAGGATTTTAGATTACTTGAACAGGATCGACCAGACACTGGCCGGAGGGGGACCGCCAACCGACTGGGATACACTGCTGGAAGAGCACCTCGTACAGATTCGGTTTTTCCAACACGAGCGGCTGATCCACCTGATCGTTACGGTGGCCTTCGCCTTGGTGCTGATGCTCCTCATGAATCTACTGTATAGCGCAGCCAGCGTCGATATGCTGCTGGTAGCCTTGTTTATCTTCGTCACCATATTTCTGCTGCTTTACCTGGGGCACTATTATATCCTGGAAACCAGCGTTCAAAAAATGTACCGGCAGTATGATCAAATCCTGCAGAGAAAGAATAGTCGAATTGAAATTGAAGTCGGTCAAGATAAGCCTATAAGAGCATAGATCTGTTTATGAACTCTGCATTTCAATAAAGGATGGATCAACATGAAAGCAAAGCAGCTAGACGTGATGTGGAAGTAGGCCTATTTGAAAACCTCCCATCCTGAAATAATATCCGACACCCTATGGTAAGACGGGGACCGGGTAAGGATATTGCAGCAAAGAGGTGAGCATATGAGCATTGCAAAACAATTTCTATCCGATATTGATATGATCTTGTCCCACCGGCATGACAATGGAGCTGATTACTGGGCGACTCCGGATAAGCGACTAATAAAAGGGGCGCCGTGGAGTACATTGGAGTGTGTTTTATTTCTCCTGGAACTGGGCATGGATCCCTCAGATCCAATCCTTCGGAAGACCGCTGATCTGATTTTCAGCACCTGGCTGGAGGCCGGGAGGTTTAGACTGTACCCCAAAGGAGCAATTTACCCTTGCCAAACCATCCACGCGACACGAGTACTCTGCCATATGGGATATGCCCCTGATGAGCGAATTCAGAAAACCGTTCAGCATTTGTTTGATATTCAGGAATTGGACGGGGGCTGGCGCTGTAAAAAATTCTCGTTTGGCCGTGGACCGGAAACCGAATGCTCCAACCCTCATCCAACCCTTCTGGCCCTCGATTTATTCCGCTTTGTCGATGATGCGGGGAAACATCCTTCCTTGGAACAGGCTGTGGATTTCTTACTGGGGCATTGGACGATTCGAAAACCAATCGGTCCCTGCCATTATGGCATCGGCACCCTGTTCATGCAGGTCGAATATCCATTCCGCAACTATAACCTTTTCCAGTATGTCTATGTGCTGTCATTCTATAACCGGGCGAGAGTCGACAAGCGGTTTCGGGAGGCATTTGAGGCTTTGCGGTCTAAAACCGTAGATGGGCAAATCGTGGTAGAACGGGTGGTGCCCAAATTAGCAAGCCTGGCTTTCTGCAAAAAGGGGAAGCCGAGTATATTGGCAACCAAGCGATATCAGGAGATAATCAGGAACCTGCAGACAAACACTTAAGGAGCTTCTTCATCTATTAAAGTGGTCCGACACTCTTTCTGGAAAATAATTCTTCGATTACCTACATCTAGCTCTTGCCGGCGCTGTCATTCATGTCTATCCTATTTATAGGCTGTCCTGTATTCTTACTTGAACTGGCAACCAGACCAGATGACGCAACCACCACCACAGTCTACTGAACCAGCCTGAATCCTTGTTGGCTGCCAACTTGTTTCTAGAACGTGATTATTCAAGTCCCTATTCCAATAGACCGGAATAGGGGCTTTTTATTTTTTCAACCCCCCGGAGTTTACGACTGGTTCATTTTTTACCGGCCATTCAACATGGAAACCAGCTATAACAGCAGCGGCTGCACAGGGACAAGCTCCCTGAGCTTAAACCATGATCGAACAATGTCCTTGATTTATAGGAGGGAATGAAATATGCAAGGAATTCAACGGAATCGATTATTTAAAACCGCTTTCATGACATTTATCATCTTCTTCATCTGCTCCAATAGCGGAGCACTTTATGCAGCACCAATGACCGATGCCCAGGCTGTGGCGACCGCCCAAGCCGCCCTGTCTGCTGCTGCACCCCTCAAACCGGTTGAAGGTACCGACACCAATATCGTGGCTCTGGCTCAGCGGATTGTGAACCAGAAGGTCTCCGGTGTCACCGTCAAAATGGCGGCTACCTTCAACCCCCAGATCTCATCCACCGGGGTCATAACCTATGCCAGCGCGGCCAGGTCCAACAGCGTTCGTTTCTCCCTGACCAAAAACAGCACCACTGTTACCCAAACTGTTTTGGTAACCATACCTGCCAAAAGCAGTGTGGTGACACCACCACCGGCGACAACCGATGCCCAGGCTGTGGCGACCGCCCAAGCCGCCCTGTCTGCTGCTGCACCCCTCAAACCGGTTGAAGGTACCGACACCAATATCGTGGCTCTGGCTCAGCGGATTGTGAACCAGAAGGTCTCCGGTGTCACCGTCAAAATGGCGGCTACCTTCAACCCCCAGATCTCATCCACCGGGGTCATAACCTATGCCAGCGCGGCCAGGTCCAACAGCGTTCGTTTCTCCCTGACCAAAAACAGCACCACTGTTACCCAAACTGTTTTGGTAACCATACCTGCCAAAAGCAGTGTGGTGACACCACCACCGGCGACAACCGATGCCCAGGCTGTGGCCGCCGCCCAAGCCGCCCTGTCTGCTGCTGCACCCCTCAAACCGGTTGAAGGTACTGACACCAATATCGTGACTCTGGCCCAGCGGATTGTGAACCAGAAGGTATCTGGTATCACCGTCAAAATGGCGGCTACCTTCAACCCCCAGATCTCATCCACCGGGGTCATAACCTATGCCAGCGCGGCCAGGTCCAACAGCGTTCGTTTCTCCCTGACCAAAAAGAGCACCACCGTTACCCATACTGTTTTGGTGACCATACCTGCCAAAAGCAGTGTGGTGACACCACCGCCAGCATCAGCCGATGCCCAGGCTGTGGCCGCCGCTCAAGCCGCCCTGACCGCTGCTGGTACCTTTAAACCAGTGGAAGGCAAGGATTCCAATCTAGTTACAATGGCCCAAGCGATTGTCGACAAGTCTGTATCAGGGATTCAGATTAGTATTATCAGCAGTGCAAATTCCAACGTATCGTCTACGGGAAGCATAACCTATGGCAGCACCGCGAATAGCGGAAATGTCACACTAAAATTGTCGAAAAACAGCACTTCCGCCAGTCAGGTGGTCAGCATAACAGTACCCGCAAAGGCTGTAGTTTCCTCTAGTTTTAATGTCAAGAATTATGGAGCTAAAGGTGACGGTGTCACGGATGACCGGACTGCCATACAATCCGCCATCAACGCCGCCAGTACCAAGGGCGGCGGGACAGTATACCTGCCAGACGGAAAATATATGGTATCCCTTTCTACATCAGGCACAGGATTGAATCTAGCGAGTAACATAAAACTAGAATTGAGTTCAGGGGCAGAGCTGCGGGCTATCAAGACAAGTTTAACCAATTACCGCTTTATTAACATGAGCAACGTCAGCAACGTGGAAATAACCGGGGGGCGTATTATTGGTGACTGGGCTGCCCGTAAACCCGCTACCAGCGAGTATGGTCGGGGGATATGCTTGTATAACAGTACCAACGTCCGTATCCACGATGTTGAGATAAGCGATTTCATAGGTGACGGTATATATGTTTCCGGCAACTCGTCTGGATCGGGAGGAGCCAGTGTTAAAGTGGTGATCGAGGATTTCGTTATCCATGACTGCTGCCGCAACGGTATCTCAATAATCTCGGCGAAGGACCTGGTGATCCAGAATGGCAACATATACAACATCACCGGCACCATGCCCAAGTCGTTTATCGATGTGGAACCGAACAACAACACCCAGTATGCCCAGAACATCTATGTCAAAAACATCAAGGGACAGAACGCCGGGGGATACGGGTATATGTTTGGGTTCGGACATTACTACAATGTCATCAAATATCCGTGTAGTGTAACCTTCGAGAACTGCACAGGGACAAACATGGCTTTGGGATTATACAACTCGGCTAATGTAGCTACCTACGAGAAAACAAATCCCGCTCTGTTTGACTTGAAGTGGCTGTAGAAGGTAATTGTATTGTTATAGATGATCTTGGCGCAGATACGGATAGGTAAGCAAGGCCGGGGCTAGTCCCCGGCCAGTTGTTTTCTGAAAAAAGGGCCGACTATTGCCGGCTAGAATCATGATTGCGGGGCGAATAAGAAATGAGCTTAGATGAAAATCTATAATGAACTCTATGATAATTCGCTTGAGGAGTCCTTATGGAAGTGTTAACTGCTCAGTTAGATATTTTGGTAAGAAATACTATCTCAATAGTCTCGCTGTTTATCCTTGCTCTCATAATGGGCAAGAGACTGATATCCGAATTAAACTTCTTGGATTTTATTGTCGGCATTACCATAGGTTCAATTGCCGCTTCATTATCAATAGATAGAACCATATCTATTTCTCATGGGATTTTTAGTTTAATAATATGGGGCCTAATACCAATATTGATATTTAAAGTTACATTAAATAACGACCATGCCAGAAGATTGTTTGATGGAACATCTGTAGTTGTAATTGAGAAAGGAAAAATCTTGGAAGAGAATCTTAAAAAGGAGAAATATAATGTAAATAATCTGATAGAGGAATTGCGACTTGGAGGAGTTTTCGACATATCTGATGTTGAGTCAGCGATACTGGAGACCAATGGACGTTTAAGCATTCAATTAAAAGCAGAAAAACTACCGGTTACAAAGCAAGATTTGAATATTGCCGTGAAACAACAAGGTTTATTTGCCAATGTAATAATGGATGGCAAAATATTAAATGAACAGCTCCGTTTAATTGATCGGAACGAACGCTGGTTGCTTAGTGAAATTAATAATCGAAATATCAGAGTCGAAGACATCGTTCTGGCATCGGTTGATAAACTAGGTAATCTCTATATTGATTTGAAGGAAGATTCAACTAACCATCATTGAACTGGATGATTTCGATGCAGAACAGATTGAAATGAAACGGCGAAAAACGCGTGCTATAGCAGTATGAGAGAGGATGGCGGTGCAGGGTTCTACCTGACTGCCCAATAAATGAAGAAACCGTGATGGAAAATAAATTGCTGTCAAATAGTGGTCAAAACCAAAAAATAAGGGATTTCCAAAACCTCTGGAAATCCCATTTTTTCGATGGTGGGCCATGAAGGACTTGAACCTTCAACCTTGTGATTAAGAGTCACCTGCTCTGCCAATTGAGCTAATGGCCCGGGTCGGTCGATTCACAACAATATAGATTATACCGTCTCGATTTCCAGAAATCAATAAGTAACAGGAAATATCTCACCATATAGCGAAGTCAGGTGGAGAAAGGAGGCAACTCATTTTTATGAAGGAAATACTGATTGACACTCGTGACCACAAAAAACTGGCCGCCTATATTTGGGAGCCGACTAATGTTGCTGGATACATGTTGGTGATCTGCCACGGCTTCCGGGGAGCCAAGGAAAACGGCGGCAAAGTCTTCGCTTTTGCGGATAAACTTAGGACAGTCGGGATGGGAGTCGTGGCTTTCGACTTCCGAGGCAGCGGCAACAGTGAAGGCAATTTCTCTACTGTAACCCTATCCCGCCAGGGGGAAGACCTGCAGGCGGTGATTGCGTATGTCGACCAGGCTTACAGTTTGCCGGTAATCGCCCTGGGTCGCAGTATGGGCGGGAGTTCGGTATTGGTTGGATCTGCGGCGGACAATCGGGTGGCGGGTTATATATTCTGGTCGACTCCGGTTTTCATGCACAAGGCCTTTGCTACCATAATGGGGGAGGATTATTACCGACTTCGAGCGGGCAACACCATCATCTTCAGTGATGATGGCGGCCAGTTTGAATTACGTCCGGATCTGGTTGCAGACTTTGATCAGCATGACATGGATGAGTATATAAAGAAGATCGGCGAAAGGCCGGCCTTGATAGTGCAAGCTCGCGACGATGATGCGGTCAGCCCTGACAATGGCGAACACCTCCACCGCATGTTGCCTAACAGCACACTGCATATTTTTGAGCAGGCCGGCCACAGATTCCTGGAATTGACAAAAGAGCGGGAAGATTTAACGATAGAATGGCTGCGGAAGAATTTCCTGGTCCAGCCCTCGGCTATTTAGAGATATTCTGGGCAAATTTATCCAAGTTGATCCCACCGGGGACGCGCACCCGAGGAGTCAGGAAGGGATTACCGGTTGGGACCGCGTACCCGAATGCGACCGTCACCGCCGAAGTGTACCCGGCATCCTTGACGATAGTAGGGGTTACATCGCTGTAGGTTCCGGTGGGATAGCAGAAGGAAAGACAGGGCACATGCAAGTTTCCTTCTAGCATTTGCTTGGACTGCAGAATTTCCTGGACTTGTTGCTCATAGCCGGCCTCTTTCAAGCTTATGTGATTTCGGGTATGGCTGCCTATCTCAATCCCGGCTGATTGTAGTTCCTTGATCTGGTCCAGACTTAGGTAGTTGGTGCGGCCGATGAATGAGGTGCAAACGTAAACCGTCCCGGTAAAACCATATTCCTGCATGATCGGCCAAGCCTGGGTGTAGAAAGACGTGTAACCATCATCGAAGGTCAACACGATAGTCTTTGCCGGTATCTTCTCGTTTCGGAGCATTTCTTCCGCCTGGGCCATGGTTACGGTGTGGTAACCGCTCTCAGCCAGATAGCGCATCTGTTCACGGAATCTTTCCACCGGTACATATAGATTATTAGGCCCCGAAGCTATTTCATGATACATAAGGATGGGGATAACGGTGCCAGAATACTTTTGTGTGTCGGGAACTGGCGCAGCCGAGTTTGTATCGCTAGTACGCCCGGAAGAAGCAGCGTAATTGATGTCCGAAGCAGGCCGGGCCTCCGCTGGCGATGGAATGGAGTGCGTGGTATTAACACGGGTATTGACGACTGTCATTATGCCGTCATGGAAGAAAAAAACAAGTACGGTAATGATCACGAGACAGAATAGATAGGGGCTCATTCGCTTCAAATTGCTTCTTCCTCTCGTCAACCTTAAATATAAGCGGGCACCGGCAATGGTTTTCCATGACTAGTCTTGTTCAATGGATGCAGGATCTTGGGTATGGGTGAGGCGAAAGTCTTTATTTACCAATATTATCCCATGGTAGAGACTGCTTTCAACAAAAATAAAACACCTCCAAGAATCCTTGGAAGTGCGTTTTTAACTTATGGTACGCCCGAGAGGAATCGAACCTCCGCTCCCGGCTCCGGAGGCCGGTGCTCTATCCACTGAGCTACGGGCGCATATTTGCTTGATGATTATATCACTAATTGGCGGGAGAGGTCAAAGCAAACTGGATTTATTCTAATACTGATACTGGAAATAGCCGTAAAAAAGCCAATCCTGGGTGCAAGAATCCTTGCTCCAAGGATTGGCGGTACATAATCAAGCGGAAACCCTGCTTATTATTCTGTCTATGTGGACTAGGGGACTAGCGGCTATTGTTGCACTCCCTCATCCACAGTTTCCGGTGCTACTTCTAAAACTCCCTCATCGACATCAGCAACAACCTCCAACCCGAACAACTCAGCCAGTTCGTTTAAGGGATGATAGGCCCGACCGCAATTGTATATCGTGTTGGACAGTTGAATGTCCATGGCAGCCTCATTGAAGGTCAATAATGGTTCAGTCAATGAACCGGATAATTCCCCATCGATCGTTTTGATAATCTCGCCCGTTTCAGGATCAACAATGTCAGCGGTTACGGTTGAGGTGCCAAGGCTCTCATCAATGATCTCGCCAGTGATTTCATCCACAGCAAATGTCATTGTGATGGATGCTTCCACATTATACACCTTGCCGGTTACCGGATCTGTTAAGGTGCCTGTTACAGTGCCGATTTTCTCCCCGGCCACTGCGCCGTCCATAAAGACAATCGCTGAATCGGCTACGCTGGCTTGGGCCGTGGCGGCTTTACCTTCCGGACTGAAAATGACGCTCATTCCGTTGGCTCCTACTACGGTGACGGTCTTGGCGGTAGCATCCCAGGTGACCTCAGCCCCCAGTTCACGCAAAGCTGCCAATGGAAACATGATTTTTCCACCTTTGAGATAGAGGGGGCCCTCCAATTTCAACAGGTTTTCGCTCTTGTTGGTCCATATTGACCATGCCTCAGGATCTTCGGCCGCAGTATACATGGCTGCGATGAGAGCTTCGGCGCTATCATATTCACTGAGTACAAATCCTGATTTAACCGATTTGATAACCATGAATCTCTCATTGATAAGCTGCTTCTTGGCGGCTTCCGGGTTCGCCAACATGCCGTCGATCTTGGCAATTTGGTCCTCCAAAGCTTTGACTGCAGCGTTGTAATCTGCAATCTCTTCCTCGGTGGCAGTTTCCAGAGTCAGCGGATTCGCTTTCAGTTCCTCCAGACTTGCCGCCAGGGTCGAACGGTCGGTTTCCAGGGTAGCTAAACCCTTGATAGCCTGATTCATTTCTTTTTTGAACTGTTTCATTAGGGCTTTGTCTGTAGCAGTGGCTTTGGTCTTGGCCTTATCGGCCCCTTTCCCTTTGCCGTTGTTGGACTTGTCGGAGGCGGCAAACGCGCTCAGGGACAGGGCGAGGGATAGGGTAAGGGTTAACAGGAGAACCAATACTTTTTTCATGTATCAACCTTCCTTTCTTTTCCCATCTCCTCCCCAAAGAAAAACTGCACGCCGAAGCATGCAGTGAATTCACTGGCTTCTCTTCGGCAACCCGGCGATCATGGCCTTAAAAGCTTTAGACCCGTGGCTTTGCGTCCTTGGCTTTCGCCAAGTTTGCTATTATCGGAGATGTATTATTTTCCAAATTATATCTCTAGGGTTCAAGGATTACAAATATTTTTCATCATCCCTGAGTACATCACCCTTCCCCAAGCTTGCTTCATGAGAATTCAATAATCCTAAAACCCTCAGATTTTTAAGCGATTTTTCAGGTCTTTTTCAGGTAGGAATTGGATAATGAATCATAGACTATTAATAGCGGTTACATATTATAGTGCATACTCGAGCCAAAAAAATCTTTGTTGGAGTGATAAAACGTATGTCAGATATCCCGATCAAACGAAACGATCAACCCATTCAAATTGAAAACGCTGAAATACCCAGCGAGGAAGGGCACGTGAGTCTGGATACCCAGCATGTCAGGCGAACTCTGGTCGATAAACGGATTCGGGGCATGTCCACGGGTAAAAAGGCTATTCTGCTGCTAGCCGCCTTATTGGTTCTGGGAGCGGCCGCTTATGGTATCCATAAGCTGACCGGCAATAATGATCAGGTCAGCTATGCTACCGCAACAGTTTCTCAAGGCACAGTTACGAATTCCATTGAGGCTACAGGTACCTTGGAAGCAGTCCGCACCGCAGACATGGGTTTCAAAAACGATGACATCATTACCGTTCTAAATGTGCAGCCGGGCGACCATGTCACTGCCGGACAGGTCTTGGCCCAGCAAGATCCGGCTACCCTTCGCAATGCCTTGCAGCAAGCCCAAAACACCGTCGACCAGGACATTATCAATGTGAAGATGAGCCAGATGAACCTGGAGACTGCCCGCAAGGAATTGGAACGCCAACAACAACTCTTCGACGCCAATGCCATCTCTCAAACTGAGCTCGAAAGCGCGCAGAACTCGTATGCCAAATCCGAACTGGACCTTCAGTTAGCCCAAGCCAAATTGGCCAACGATCGTAACAAATTGGCGCAAGCCGAGGAAGATATGGCAGAATCCACCATCGTTGCCCCATTTGATGGGTTGATCGGGGCGGTGAATGGTCAGGTAGGGTCGATAAATGGTATCAATTCTGCGTCCAGCACCCTGCTGACGGTCATGAGTGATGAACTGCAGATAAATGCGCTGGTGAACGAGGCCGACATCGGGCAGGTAAAGGTGGGGCAGGCGGTCGAATTCAGCAGCAGTTCATTCGGCTCCAAGGTGTTCAAGGGAGAGGTCCTGCGTATTACTCCCCAAGCCAAAACCGTGAGCAATGTTCAGTACTATCCGGTATTGATCTCCTGCGAAGACCCGGAAGGGGTTCTATTGTCAGGCATGTCGGTTTCGGCCCGGATTATTGTTGCCCGGGAAGAAAACGCCATAACAGTGCCGATGATGGCTGTCTCCTATGCCCAAACTTATCTGCGCAGCAATCCTGCTGCTTCGGCGCCTCCCGGATCAAAAGCAGCAGTGGTCATGGAAAATCAGCAACCGGTTGTCCGTGCCATAGAAGTGGGGGTAAACGATGGAACCAACTATGCGGTTGTAAACGGCCTCAAACCTGGTGATACGGTGATTATCGGCACTGCTTCGACATTCGAGTCCGCCAATGGCAAGTCTGCTGCCCAACCCAACACCAATCGCAACCAAGGTGGTATGCCCGGAGGCGGTATGGGCCCTCCTCCAGGTGGATTTTAGGAACGGGGAATGTAATCATGACTGAAAACCTTATCAAACTCAGGAACATAGACAAGACCTATAATGGAGCCGCCACCCCGGTACAAGCTTTGCGCTCGGTATCCCTGGATATTAATAGGGGAGAGATGGTGGCAATAATGGGACCATCCGGTTCCGGCAAATCCACTCTCATGAATATACTGGGCTGCCTTGATAAGCCGGATGCGGGCCAGTATATTTTTGCCGGGCAGGATGTAATGAACCTGGATCGTAACCAACTGGCCCGCATGCGCAGCCTCTTTATCGGATTCGTCTTCCAAAACTTCAACCTGATCGGGCGCGCCACCGCCCTGGACAATGTTTGTCTGCCCTTGATATATGCAGGTATAAAATCGCACCTGGAAAGGGAGAAGCGGGGCCTTCAGATGCTCAGTATGATGGGCTTGGCCGGGAGAGAGCATCACCTGCCCAAACAGCTCTCCGGCGGTCAGCAACAAAGGGTGGCCATAGCCCGGGCCCTGATCAATAATCCGGGATTGGTGCTGGCCGACGAACCGACCGGGGCTCTCGACACCAGGACTTCAGAGGAAATTATGTTGCTGCTGAAAAAACTAAATCAGGAACGGGGACTGACAGTAGTAATAATAACCCATGAATCTGAGATCGGAAACCATTGCCAACGGATAGTCCGGCTAACCGACGGACAAATAGTGAGCGACGAATCATTAAGCCCTGACATAGCTATAGTCGGTGGAGGGCATTTAATAAAAATGATGGGCGGAAGAAAAAATGGACTTGAAATCAAGCCTTAAGATGGCGACACAGAGCCTGCTGGCTAACAAAATGCGCTCTTTCCTGACCATGCTGGGGGTAATCATCGGGGTGGGCGCGGTTATCATAATGGTGGCTCTTGGTCAGGGAACCGCCGCCGGGATTACTGACCGGATTTCCAGTATGGGGGCCAATCTGCTCACCGTTTCAGCCGGCGGTGGTTTTGGCCCTGTCCGGGGTGCAAACACCGCTCAGCTCACCAACGCCGATGCCGAGGCCATCAAGAGCCTGCCGCTGGTGAAAAACGTCGCGGCCGAGTCGAGTACCTCCGGTACCATTTCCTATGGCAGCGCTACCTGGTCGACTACCGTGGACGGAACCTGGCCGGAATTGATGAGCATCAAGGAATGGGATACCGTGCAGGGTTCGTTTTTTACCGCCGAAGACGACAGCAATTCAAACCGGGTGGCAGTGCTGGGCGGCACCGTGGTTGAAAATCTATTGCCGGGAGTGGCGACCCCAGTGGGGGAAACCATCAAGATCAATGGAATCTCTTTTACGATCATCGGAGTCCTGGCTGACAAGGGCAGCACTATGGGCAGCGACCAGGACGATATCATCTATATACCGCTAAGTACTTTGCAGCAGCGTATGATTGGGGGTGAAAATGTTCGCTCCATCAGCGTACAGGCTGCCAGCGCCGAAGCCTTGAACCCTTTGAAAGATTACCTGACCACCCTGCTGCGCCAGCGGCATCGACTGGCGGAGACGGCGGATGACGATTTCCGCATCCAAGATACCACCGAGCTGCTGGCCACAATACAGGATACCACCGCCATGCTGTCTTTCCTGCTGGGTGGTATCGCGGCGGTTTCATTATTGGTCGGGGGGATCGGAATCATGAATATTATGCTGGTGTCGGTAACGGAACGGACCCGGGAGATCGGCATCCGCATGGCCATCGGGGCTACCGGCGGAGCCATCCGTACCCAGTTTCTGATCGAATCATTGGTGCTATGCCTGATCGGCGGGATTATTGGGGTTGTTCTGGGTTGGGCCGGAGGCCTGGTGATCACCAGCCTTTCCGATCTGAACATGAAGATAGCGCCTTGGCTGGTAGTTCTGTCTTTGGGATTCGCCACCGCCATCGGTTTGTTCTTTGGGTATTACCCCGCCAACAAGGCAGCCCGGATGAACCCCATCGATGCTCTTCGTTTCGAATAGCCGTCCAAGGGTTTACACTTCCGGCCAACAGTAGTTATGATAAGAACATAGACCGGAAAACGAGGTAAGATTATGCAGCCATCCAAAGGAATCCGAATTCTGGCAGTCGATGATGAACCTCATATATTGCAGTTCCTGGAACTGGGATTGAAGAATGAAGGTTATGAGGTCCGCTGTGCCGACCAAGGCCTGACGGCGATCACAGCCATGGAGGAGTTCAAACCTCATGTGGTGATTCTGGATGTCATGATGCCTGGCATGGATGGATTTGAAGTGGTCCGGCAACTCAAGAAGATGGATAATGTGGCGGTAATCATGCTGACGGCCCGGGATGAGGTCGACGACCGGGTGAAAGGCCTCTCGATAGGGGCGGACGACTATATGGTCAAACCCTTCAGTTTCGAGGAATTGCTGGCGCGAATAAATGCCCGCCTCCGCAACCAGTTTCCCCATCTGTTCGGGGAAGTGATCCTGGGTCCGTTCAGTATCGATGATCGCCGCCGGGAGATAAAGCTGGATAATCGTATCCTCGAATTATCGCCTACCGAGTATGAACTGCTTAAGTACATGGTATTGAACCATGGTCTGGTACTGAGCAAGAAACTAATCCTGGACAAGGTCTGGGGCTATGATTTCGGCGGGGAAGACAACATAGTCGAGGTCTATGTGCGTTCCCTGCGGGAGAAGCTTAATGATAAGGACCATCTCCTTATCCGCACCCTGCGTGGTTCCGGCTACCGGGTGGATATATGAAGACGGCTCGGGCGGATAAGCCCGTTCCCGGAAGACTGGGATTCAATTCCCTGCGAGTTCAGCTGTTATCGCGCTCTCTGCTAATTCTGGCGGTGCTGCTGGTCTTGATCGGCATCATCCAGTATGTTTTCATGCGCGATAACACCTATAAAAACATGGCTGTCAGACTGCAGGGTCAGGTTCGCAGTATAACCCCCGCGACATGGGCAACATTGGTGGCCGGCTCCGCCCCGGAGACAGAAAAAGAGCCTGTGCCGCCGGTCATTTTCATGCCGGGAACCAGCCTGGCGTTGGTTGACCAAGCGGGAAACTACACCCTGCTTATCAGCGATCACGGACTTCAACCCCCCTCTTTAACCCCGGAACAAAGAAATCAGTTATGGGACCCCCGCAGCCGCCAGTTCTATTTACTCGACAAAACCGGATCCGAAGAGCAACTGGTAGTGACCGCTCCAGTGGGCGGCGAACCCGGTCAAACAATAGGCATCGCTATAATCAGCACCCGCACCGCACCTCTTAAAGAACTGCTCCTGCGCCACGTGCTGGTATTCATGGCCCTGGCCCTGGGAGCGCTGCTGGTAGGTTTGCTGGCGTTCCTGCCGGTATTGAGAAGGACTCTGGTCCCTTTGTCCAACATGGTGGATACGGCGGCCCAGATCGACGCCGGCAACCTGGACCGGCGTTTTCCCGCCCAACAGGGGCAAGTTGAAGTCGATCGCCTGGCGGAATCCTTCAACGGGATGCTGCATCGTTTGGAGGTTACTTTCGCCGCCGAGAAAGAGACCCAGGAGCAGATGCGGCGTTTCATCGCCGATGCTTCCCATGAATTGCGCACCCCGCTGACCTCGATCCACGGATTCCTGGAGGTTCTGCTGAGGGGGGCGGCCAACCAGCCAGAGCAGCTGGCGACAGCCCTGCAGAGTATGCATAGCGAATCCCTCCGGCTTAACAAACTGGTCCATGACCTGCTCCTGCTGAGCAAACTGGACCGGACTCCCTACGCGGAGAAGGAGGTTGGATTTCTCGATCAGACCTTGAGGGAGATGGAAGCGCAGCTGCGCATCCTGGCCGGAGAGCGCCGCTTGGTCCTCACTGTCCAGCCTGACTTGGAATGCCGCTTCAATCCCGATCAAATCAAACAGGTAGTATTGAATTTGTTTCAGAACGCGGTGCAGCATACCGATCCGTTGGAGGGAACCATACGGGTATCGCTGCTCAAAGCACACGAAAAGGTGCAGCTGGTTATCCAGGACAATGGACCGGGCATCAGCCCGGAGCATATCACTCATATTTTCGAACGGTTCTACCGCAGCGACACTTCACGGAACCGCCGGGAAGGGGGGGCTGGTCTGGGTCTGGCGATCACCAAGGCTATCGTAGAAGCTCATGGAGGGACTATCCAGTTAATCAGCACAGTAGGGGAAGGCACCAGAGTGCAGGTTTCGTTTCCCGAACCCGATCTTTGGTCCGGTCAGGTTGTACCCGGTGGCCGCATTTGATTGAAAACCGGCCTAAAGCGTGTTCACACGTTCAAAATGAAGACAAATTGACTTTTTAGATGTATAGGACCACTATCGCAAACATTCTTCAGCTGCCTGGATGTTTGGTCTCAATCGCTTGAACAGCAGAAAGGAAGGGTGCCTTATGTTTGGGAAAAGGTTGGAATTCAGATTCGTTTGGTGGCTATTGGCGGCTTTGCTCCTGGCCATCCTCTTGCCCGGCTGCGCCGGCAATAACGGCTCCAATCCGACCGGGCCGACCCCAGCCCCGGAAAACAGCAGCCATCCCCTGGTATCGGTCCAGCCGATCGCCTGGACCTCCAACGGGACAGTGACCGACAACGAATACTCCCAGTTCCAGCAAATCGGCCCTCTGCAGGTCTTCACCCGGGTGGAAGGCGATCAGGTCTGCATGGCACTCCGGGCCCAAAACAACGGATACATAGCCCTGGGGATCCGCCCGGATTTCAAGATGCAGGGGGCGGACGACATTATCTGTGTTATCAGCGGCGGCGCAGTCAGTATTACCGATGCCTATTCCACCGGCGCCTTCGGCCCCCATCCGCCTGACACGGAGCTGGGGGGCAGCAATAACATCCTCGAACCCAGCGGCTCGCAGGCCGACGGCTGGGTAACCTTTGAATTCAAACGCCAGCTGGTGACCGGTGACAGCTGGGACAAACCCCTGTCCATGGGTGACAATCCGGTGATCTGGTCCATAGGCAGGTCGGCCGACACCACCATTCAGCACACCAACCGGGGTTCTGGCACCCTAATCCTGAAATAGCCGCTCCGGAGTTGATTCCCGGTTGCGCCGGCGGCGCAGATGGTAAACCACCCACAGCAACCAGGTGATAGCCACCAGAACTCCAGCCCCGCTCTGCACCGTGTGCAGGGCATCCATGAAAGCGGTCTGGTAATCAAACGTGATCGACTGGCGATCGAAAACCAGGCCGAAGACGAGAACCGACAGGCTGATTCCCAGCGAATAGGAGAGGTTGCGGTTGGTGGATATGAAGCCGCCGCCATAACCGGCCTTTTCTTTGGGCATCGAACCCAGGATGGAACTGGTGTTGGGGGAACCGAAGCTGCCCATGGCCAGCCCCATCACAGCCAGGGCAGCCATTATAAAGAAGATAGGCGAGTCTGCCCGCAGAAAAGAAAACATAGCAAAGGCTCCGGCCAGTAAGCCCAGGGACATCGCGGTTATGGGCAGAGAACCGTACCTGTCGGACAGATGCCCGGCCAGGGGTGCGGCGAAGGCCATCACGATCGGGGCGGTGGTCATGATCAGGCCGGAATTGGCGGGGGACAAACCCTGGATGGCTTCCAGGTAAAACGGCAGCAGGAAAACGACTGAGTTGTGGGTGCTGTAAGCAACTACCGCCACCAGGTTTCCGACTACAAAGGTTTGATTCCGGAAAAGATCGAAATCCAGCAACGGGGCAGGGGCCTTGCGCTCCCACCAGCAAAGAGCTGCCAGCCCCATCAGGCTGGCCCCCAATAAGTAAATATCCAGCGCGTCGCCGGAAAGCGCCAAGAGCAAGGTGGTCACCACTACGGCTAATATTGCCGTCCCCGGCAGATCGAATGAGCTCTTTTCTCCTTCCCGGTCTTCCTTGGGCAGGTAGCGATATCCCAGATAGAAACCGGCTATCCCGATGGGAATGTTGATGAGGAAAATTACGGGCCATTTAAAACTGGCCAGCAGCAGACCGCCTACACTGGGTCCCAGCATATTCCCCAGGGCTACCATTGTTCCGGTCAAGCCCAGCGCCTTGCCGCGCTCCGCATCGGGAAATACGTTGGATACGATGCCTATGCCGGTGGCCATCATCATACTGGCACCCAGACCCTGCAATATCCGCATACCAACCAGAATCATAAGACTCCTGGAAAGGCTGCACCCCAAAGACCCCAGGGCAAAGACCATGAATCCCCAGGTAAATATGCGGTTGCTGCCTCTAATGTCCCCCAATCGCCCGAAGAAAATCAGGGTAGAAGTGATCACCAGCAGGTACGCATTTACCACCCACTGAATATCTTGTAGTTCTACACCAAATTCCCTGGCGATGCTGGGGTTGGCTATATTAAGGATGCTGCTGTCCAGGGTGGAAATGAGTATACCCACCGCTATGATAAAGAAAACCCGCCATTTCAGTTCCAGTTTGTGCATGTTGGTCTGCTCCGCCATTGGTTATCATTGGCTAAATTATAAGGCAAACCGGGACTGCCGGCCATGTTCTAACCCAACTTCACTTTAAGAATCCACGAAAAGCCCGTTCCTAAGGGATTCCTGAAAAATATTAGGTACTACAATCTCACGTGAACATTATCTGTCTTGTCTTTAAAGGTAAGCGTCAAAAACTTCACACATGATAGCGTAGCAACAGAGATGAGTTTTCACAAAATCCGACGTTCCCTTGCTTCCAATCAAATTTTTGGGTTAAGGAGTCTCATCTTGTTTCAATTTATTTTTTGTGTCATGTTAATACATTCATTATTGTTGTCCCACGTCAGATTTAGAGTGCAAACAGTTTGGGAATCCGGTATAAAACTACTGTCAATTCTTCCAAGACTTATCCATCCGTCTTTATCTTCCGATCTAATATGAATAGTTCCTCTTCCAGTACCAGAGGGGTATTTGTATTCATATTGTATTGATTGAGGCTTTTCATTTACTACTCCACAATACTTAAATCTTACAACTTGTTGGGATATTTGATCAGCCCGAATTTCACCGTTCTCATCCTCGTACCAATTTTGGTAGTATTGAATGAATGCCTGCGCCTCCCAGTTTTTGTTCTTACCATGAAACAAAACTTCTTCTCCATCGTTCAAATCTAAAGCCACTTGCTTCATTATCTTCAAGTTATTTTCAAAGGTTGAATCGTTCATCGCCTTAGTATCAACCCTATGCACAATCAAAAAATTACGTATCGTAAAAGTCCAATAGGAATAAGTGTCACTTAGAGGATACTCATATGCCAGAGCGTCTGCCAAATAGCTGCCAGATACATTGCGTATGCGTTCTGCTATGGAGGAGAACTCATAAAGAAGAATACTCTCTGTATCGTTCAAGTAATAAATTATGGGTGTAATATCATTTATTTTATAAGTTCCATTATCTTCTGTAGTCTTTGTAGGCTGAAATCCTTTTTCGCCTAGTGATTTCTCAATTTCAATACAAGTTAATACACTAGTTAAATTAGACCTAGGTTGAGTATCTGTTATTCTACCGTCACGCATTTGATTATTACAGCCTATAACAAATATCGTTACCGAATATATGAATATTACTCTAATGATGTTTCTTTTAATTCTATTCACAAATTCCTCCTCCTTGGCAACATAGCACTTGGAAAAATCTTATTTCGTGATTATTAATAAATCTTACGGTGAAAATCTGTTACCCTTATTAACCTCTTCAGGTTATATAGGAATAACTCCAAAGACAATTATATCCTTAATACTCTAAATTAGGGGTTTGTGCTTCAGATCAAATACCACAAATTAAAAGCTCCACGGGTTCTATCATCCTTAGAGGTGATTTAATAATGCCAAATGCTCCGTATTACCCGCTATTGTTACATCAACATGGCTGGCCATACCTGGAAAGAAATCGTCGTATGGTGTTACTTGTGGCCAAGTTGAAGGATAAGAATAACTAAACGTATTATTTGCTGGATAGTAGTGCTTAGTGCTTGTACAAAGACCTCCACCAAGGATAAAACCGTTGTTAGAGAGAATTATATGTCTATTGGATAATGTTATCCATGAGTCAGTTATCCAACCTCCAGAGGTACTGTCCATATCATAATATTCAAGACCCTCACTAACTGTAACTGAATAGTGTATTGTTGAATATGCTGTTACCCCTGAGCCATACGCCTCCCAGTATTGATCATCTGCCCAAAGTGGTATTATTACAAAGGCATTAGTAACATAGTCCTTTTTTAGACCATTTGCGTCTTTTGTTATTTTTAATAGTTGAGTCGTTTTTAAAACAGATATTTCTTGTGGTTTATTATTAATGACTACTGTACTGGTTTCCGGCAAATCTTCCTTATCTGTTTTTCCTTGTTTAGCATTATTAATCAAGTCGTTTAAATCTGTTATTTCGTTGCTCTCAAATACTACTACTGGCTTTTCTGATGAACTACCTGAAGATGCCATTACATTGGAATTTATCGTAATAAAAAGAAAGGTTAGAATTAAGGCAATAATATACATTGGTTTCTTATACATTACTCACACTCCTCATAAATTTTTTTAATTAAAGTTTTCTAAGCAGTCCTGTTAATTATTATGGTGAATTTTAACCTTCAGCAGTGAACCCCCAAATTAGATGACCGCCCTGTTAGTGCGAACTATTAAGCTGTCATAGCACCTGTCCCATATATGATTATCTAAGATTTCTTATAAGTACCTCCTTCCACATTTTTTTACCCATCCAATTCATTTTTCTTTACCCCAATCCCTCCCAAATGACGTGAATAGCCCCGTTTGTGACGTGAATAGCCGCTTATCCAGCGTGAATGCCCAAAAGAAGGCAGGGATTATTAGATACTATGTCTAATAATCCTGTAATTGCGTTACAGGCTATGACTTTGGCGGGAGTATTATTTCTATGTTTCCAATTCCTTGGTATGCTGTGTTACTTATATCAATTCCACAGACGTTCCTAATTATTCAAATCGGGTTCTAATTATTCAACATTAGGATAGCATGGCGAGAATCAATGATAGCATCAGTCTTAATAGGCCTTGTATAATGCTCCCATAGGGTGAGACAACAGATTGAAAATCTAAGTTATACTAACATGATGAAAGCAAGAAACAATTACACACCAGAATTCAAAGCCAAGGTGGTCCTGGAGATTCTATCTGAAGTA
>Ga0209509_1000406_pt1 | contig 41372 bp, 42 predicted proteins | sample BioC13SIPDNA_FD_185743 | JGI IMG/M metagenome (GOLD analysis project Ga0209509, IMG submission 185743) | Anaerobic biogas reactor microbial communites from Washington, USA - Biogas_R1_A C13 SIP DNA (SPAdes) (version 2) | ecosystem: Engineered > Bioreactor > Anaerobic > Unclassified | place...
CTCGTAGCCCTGGCGTTCGATTTCCTTGATTCGGTTACGTACCGCGTCATATCCCTTCAAAATTGTCTCGGCATCAAAGTCTTCGGCCCGAACACTGAAGAAACTGGCGTAAAAAGCCAGGGGATAATTAACTTTAAAATAGGCGATACGGAAGGCCATGGTTACATAAGCTACTGCATGAGCTTTAGGAAACATATATTTAATCTTTTGACAGGAGTTTATATACCAATCCGGTACATTTTGTGTTTTCATTATTTCCACTTCATCTGGTTTAAGCCCCTTGCCTTTACGAACATTTTCCATAATTTTAAAGGCAAATTTCTTATCTACTCCATGGTTTATCATATTAAGCATAATATCATCACGCGTACAAATAACTTCATTCAATGTTGCGATTTCCTCAGCAATGATATTTTGGGCATTATTGGACCAGACATCAGTCCCATGCGAAAGTCCACTAATACGAACCAGTTCAGCAAAGGTTGTCGGCCTGGTTGCTTCCAGCATCTGGCGTACAAAACGGGTCCCAAACTCAGGTATTCCATAGGTGCCCACTGATGAACCAATCTGTTCAGCTGTCACGCCCAGTGATTCCAGTCCTGAAAAAATCTGCATGGTCTGGGCATCACTTAAACTTATGGTATTCGCCTTGATTCCGGTTAGATCTTCCAGCTCTTTAATCACGGTAGGGTCATCATGTCCCAGGATATCCAGTTTTACCAATTGGTCCCCAATAGCGTGATATTCAAAGTGAGTAGTGATAACTCCGGATTCTTTTTTATCTGCCGGATATTGCAAAGGCGTAAATTCCATTATATTTCGGTCATGCGGCAAAACAATTAATCCGCCCGGGTGCTGTCCGGTAGTCCTGCGTACCCCGGAAATTCCCTTTACTCGACGATTTATTTCCGCGTTTTTAATCCCCTCGCCTCTATCCTCAGCAAACTTTTTGACAAATCCATAAGCAGTTTTTTCAGCTATGGTGGAAATAGTGCCCGCCCGATATACATTTTCCCGACCAAATAATTCTTCAACATAGGCATGGGCCCGACTTTGATATTCACCGGAGAAATTCAGGTCGATATCCGGAACTTTATCGCCTTCAAAGCCCAAAAAGGTTTCAAAGGGAATATCAAATCCGTCCTTAATCATAGGTATTTCACATTTACTGCACTGTTGTTCATGCAAATCGGCTCCACAACCAACTGAGCCATCTTCAATAAAAATACTGGCACCACAGATGGGACATCTCCAGTGAGGAGCTAAGGGATTAACCTCGGTTATCCCGGTTAGGAAAGCAACCAGAGAAGAACCCACCGACCCTCTTGAGCCTACCAGATAACCATCTTCATTGGACTTTTTCACTAGTTTATGGGCAATTAAATATAATACGCTGAATCCATGATGAGTAATGGAGTGTAATTCCCGTTCAAGCCGTTTATGCACTATGTCCGGAAGATCATTTCCGTAAAGTTTTTTGGCCGTCTCCCAACTCAAAGCAATTATCTCTTCGGCAGCACCATCAATCTTGGGAGGATAAAAACCTTCGGGTACCGGTTGTAAACTTTCTATCCTGGCATTAATAATGGCTGGATTTTTTATCACTGCTTCTTCGGCTTCCACGGCTCCCAGATATGAAAACTCGCTTAACATTTCATCAGTAGTTCTAAAGAAAAGGGGCGCCTGGACATCAACGTCATCATAGCCCTGTCCTGCCTGTATAATTTGGCGAAATATTTTATGTTCCGGATCCAAAAAATGTACATCTCCAGTAGCTACAACCGGCTTATTAAGTCTTTTGCCCAACTCATAAACTTTTTTGTTCAATAGCTGTATGGATTCAAGATTCTCTGCTATGCCTTCACGAATCAAAAACTCATTGTTGCCGACCGGTTGAAGCTCCAAATAATCATAAAAGCCGGCAACTTGTTCCAAAACCTCATTTGATTCTCCCTTAATAAGTTTTGAATATAGTTCACCTGCCTCACAAGCAGAACCAATTATTATTCCTTCCCTATGTTGCAGCAATTCTTTACGCGTAATTTTAGGATGACGATAGAAGTTATTTAAATAGGAGGTGCTGATAAGTTGATATAAATTTCTTAGACCAATTTGATTTTGCGCTAATAAAATTATATGATAAGGCCTTTCCTTGCGGTCAGATTCCACCATATAAGCCTCTACGCCGTATATGACTTTAATTTTGTACTTTTTTGCATAGTTATGAGCAAGTGGAAAAGCCTGAACACAACCGTGATCCGTAATGGCTATCGCACTATGTCCCCATTCAGCTGCTCTCTTTATCAGGGATTCAACTTCCGTTAATCCATCCATGGAACTCATTTTAGTATGCGCATGCAACTCAATACGTTTTTCCTGACTGTTATCCTGGCGAAGCGGCTTAGGAACTGTAAGATAGGATTCCATAAACAAAACCGGTTCCCGCACATATGTATCAAAGCGTACACTGCCTTTAAACTTTACCCATTCATCAATTTCCAATCCCTGCTCATCACTGTCAGCAAATTGTTTAACCACAATAGTATCTATATAGTCAGTAACGAAATAACTAAATACCTGGCGGCCATCTTTTAAAACCGAAACACTTTTGTCCCATATTTCTCCTTCGATTATAGCCGTCTTCAAACCTTCCTGCAGTTCGGAGATTGCTATAATCTGACTATGTAATAATTCTTCATCCTCAGTTCCCATTTTGCCTTTACGGAAGGAACGGTTCTTTTTAGCGGTATCATCAGGAATATTTAATAATTCCACATCCTGACGTTCAATAAAGAGAGGGATGTCACGTTGCTCATTAATGTCGTAAGCAGGTAATGCTCTTACCAACACTCTCAGACGATATTCCTGCCAAAACCATCCGGCAAATTTGTTACACACTTCATTATCTATAATATACTGATAATGCTCTTCCTGACGGGGACAGAAATCTACCCCATGGCTGAGTATTTTAATTGGTATCTGGTCAAATAATTTATCCTTATTAAACAAAGAGGATGATAATTCATCCTTTCTGCTGTCCAATATTTTTTTAATGGATTTTTCCGGGTCTTTTAATCTGGTAAGTATTTCCAAATGGTTAAGTGAAGGTATGCTGCTTAACAGTTGACTGGCAGTAGAGTCAACTACCTGGGCAGGTATTGGCCGGGATACGCCGACCCGCATACACCAGCGACGTATAGTTCGATTTACCTGCAGATTCTCAATAGATGAATCTTCCCAGTGACAGGCAATATTGGCTGGCAGGTGTTCTTGAATAAAATGATAAAAATTTTGATTCATAGTTTATTCCTCCACCACCCAGTTAATTTAGTCTTTGAATATTCTTTAAACCTTCTACGTCCGATAATTCTTCAATAATTTCGGTAATTGAAATATGAGCAGGCAGATGCAGTAAAAGCTCCACCTCCAAGTCTTCATCCTCCAGACGGGTTAGTTGAATGTTCTTAATTAATACACCCATATTACCCAGAATGCTTCCTATAACTCCAACTTGTCCTGGCCGATCTTCTACCACCATAATCAACCCTTTGTAGACTCTCATACCGGTAAATCGTTCTTCAAATTCGACAAAATAAATAAGGATAAATAAAATAAGAATGGTAGTAACAATTGCTGGAATGTATAGTCCGGCACCAACTGCCAATCCAATACAGGCAACCACCCATAAGCCGGCTGCAGTAGTCAGGCCTCTGACTGTAGCCCCCTCACGCATAATTGTACCTGCGCCCAGAAAACCTATCCCACTGATTACTTGAGCAGCAATTCGTCCCGGATCAGCATTTACCGTCTGATAATACTGGAAATACATATCCAACGATACTATCATGGCCAGGGCTGAACCTACTGTAACCAATGTATAGGTACGCAGACCGGCTGGTCTATTGAGGCTTTCTCTTTCTAAACCGATTAACCCTCCCAAAATACCTGCCAATGCCAGTTTGAAGATTATTTCATATACCGACACTTACTTCACATCCAACCCATTTTTTATGCACGGATGATAGTTAAAACAGCATTGACTACCTGGTCAATATTTACTCTATTAACTTCATCCTCCCATCTTTTCTTCACCTCTACCTGATTATCCTGCAATGCTTTTGGACCAATTGTAATACGGACTGGAATGCCAATAAGATCAGCATCCTTAAATTTTACTCCGGCACGTTCATCACGGTCATCAAGTAATACTTCTATTCCCTCGGCTTGCAATTCAGTATAAATCTGCTCTGCTACTACCATCTGGTCTTCTTTGTTGGCATTAACCGGTACTACGATTACTTGGAAAGGAGCAATGGGCATAGGCCATATAATCCCGTTATCATCATGTTTTTGTTCAACTGCTGCTGCCATGGTTCTTGATACCCCAATACCATAGCATCCCATCACCATCGGCAGTTCCTGTCCGTTTTGATCAAGGAAGGTGGCACCCATGGCTGATGAGTATTTGGTACCTAGCTTAAAAATATGTCCTACTTCAATTCCGAGTATCATTTCCAGTCTATTTTTACATACCGGACAGGCATCACCAGCTACCGCGTTGCGTAAATCTGCCTCCAACCGGGGTTTAAAATCACGACCGGGATTAACATTAATGTAATGAAAGTCATCTTCATTGGCACCACAGGTGAAATTCCTCAAATTAGCTATTTCCAAATCAGCATAAATTTCAACCGGCATTCCCACCGGGCCCAGTGATCCAAAGCTGGCACCACATACTTCTCTAACCGTATGTTCGTCAGCCATATATAAATTTTGGCATCCCAAAATATTTTTTAGCTTGATTTCATTTAATTCACGATCTCCCCTTACCAATACGGCAATTAGTTTATCATCTGCCATATACATAAGGGTCTTGCACTGTTGTGAAGGAACTATCCCTGCAAATTCTACCATATCCTGAATAGTCCTTTGCCCGGGAGTATTAATCTTTTCCAGGGACAGCATGTCTTCTGTCATGGGTTCAGAAGTTAACATACATACAGCCTTCTCTACATTAGCAGCATAGTCACAATGAGTACAATAAACTATTTCTGATTCTCCCGTATCAGCTAATACCATAAACTCATGGCTTTCATTTCCACCAATAGCTCCACTGTCAGCCTCAACTACACGATAATCAAGATTTAAACGTTGAAAGATACGATTATAAGCTTCATACATTTTGCGGTATGATATTTCCAGAGCCTCATTATCAACATCAAAGGAGTATAAATCTTTCATAATAAACTCACGGCCACGCATTAATCCAAAACGGGGGCGAATTTCATCCCGATATTTGTTTTGAATCTGGTATAACAACAGGGGCATATCCCGGTAGGAGTGAACATCTCCATCAACCAGAGCAGTAATTATCTCTTCATGAGTTGGGCCTAAAGCAAATCCCCTGTTATGACGGTCGGTCAAACGAAACATCTCATCGCCATAGACTGACCAACGACCGGATTGCTCCCATAATTCGCGCGGTTGAATAATGGGCATAATTACTTCCTGCCCTCCAGCCCGATCCATTTCCTCCCGAACTATGTTCATAACTTTCTTTAAAACTCTATTGGCTAAAGGAAGATAAGAATAAACTCCGGCAGTAGCTTTACGAATATAACCTGCCCGTAACAGTAATTGATGACTGGCAGTTTCAGCCTCACTGGGAACTTCCCTCAGAGTAGGACAAAATAATTCTGAATACTTCAAGAACCTGTGCCTCCTTTTTCAACCTCCTGATATATCTCTTTCAACAGTTCATCTATTAAATCTTGCTCGGGTATTTTTCTCACTACCTGTCCCTGCTTAAAAAGCAAACCGGCACCGCTGCCGCCAGCAATGCCAATGTCCGCTTCTCTGGCTTCACCCGGCCCGTTAACCACACATCCCATCACTGCAATTTTAATTGGTTGTTCTATATGGCGTGTACGTCGGTCAACTTCTTCAGCAGTATTTATAAGATCAAATTGACAACGACCACAACTGGGACAGGAGATTAATTCTACCCCCCGATTCCTTAAATCAAGGCTTCTTAATATTTCATATCCGGCCCATACTTCGTCAACCGGGTCAGCTGTAAGCGATACACGAATTGTATCACCAATGCCTTCATATAATAATATTCCTATTCCCATTGCCGATTTTATTAAAGCCCGATCTTTGGTTCCCGCCTCGGTAATCCCTACATGCAAGGGATAATCTACCTTGCTGGCTAATAGCCTATAGGCTGCTATGGTCAACAATACTGAAGAAGCTTTTAAGGAGATTTTAATGTCATTAAATCCCATATCTTCAAGTAGCTTTATATTATCCATGGCACTTTCAACCATAGCCTCGGCACATAGATGTCCATATTTCTCCAACAGTCGATGATCAAGTGAACCGGCATTTACTCCAATACGTATAGGCAGCTTTCGCTCCTGACAGGCAGTAACTACTTCCTTTACACGTTCTGCCTTCATATTACCCGGATTAATACGCAACCCATCGGCTCCGGATTCAATACTGCGCAGGGCTAGACGATGATCAAAATGAATGTCTGCTATTAGCGGAATATTAATCTGGGATTTTATATCAGCTATTGCAGCAGCGGCTTCTGTATCTATTACTGCCACCCGAATTATTTCACAACCAGCTGCTTCCAAAGCCAGTATTTGTCTGACAGTAGCTGCAACATCTCTGGTGTCAGTATTAGTCATGGATTGAACTATAATAGGATTATTTCCACCAATAGAAACATTTCCAACTTTAATAACTCTCGACAGGCGTCTCATCTGTTAACCCTTTATTAAACGCATAATATCATTATAAGTAACTATTACAATCAACAACATTAAAAACACAAAACCAATGAAATGGATAAGTCCTTCTTTTTCCGGCTCCATGGGTTTTCTTCTGATTGCTTCTACAACAGCAAATACAATTTTACTTCCATCCAGGGCCGGAATTGGCAGTAAGTTTATAATGCCGAGATTTATACTTAGAAAAGCTGCAAATGTCAGCAAAAATACACTTCCCACCTGAGCAGCCTCACCAACCAGTTGCGTAATACCAACCGGTCCGGCTAAATCTCCGGCGGAGGCCCCTCCGGTTATAATAGTCCATAATCCAATCAACATTAACCTGGTTAAATCATAAGTTTGCTGAAAGCCAATTTTAACCGCTTCAAATATACCCTGTCTTTCATAGATTACTGAACCAAGTACACCAATTACGGGTAAACCTGTACTTTCATTCAATTCGGCAGAAACATTAATATACTTAATGTTATTATTTCTTTCCACTTTAAACTCCATAGGAGTACCTGCAGGAGTTGAGCCAATTTGTTCAGTAAACTCATTCCAGGTAGTAACGTTATGACCATTGACTGCCAGTATACGGTCTTTTTCCTGTAATCCTGCCGCAGCTGCAGGTTTATCCGGTATTATTTTACCGAGAATCGGCTGTGGTGAACTTGATGGTATCCCAATAATTGAGTAAGTAAAAATAAAAATTAACAGGGCCAGAACAAAGTTCATAAAAGGTCCGGCAAAAGACACGCGTATTTTTTCCAAAGGGGTACGCTGACTGAATCCTTTTGGGTCACTGAAATCAGAATCTTCACCAGACATACGTACAAAGCCGCCCAATGGAATTAGACGCAATGAATATTCTACCCCATTACGGTTAGTGGAAAATAGTTTATAACCAAATCCCAGACTGAACTCGTGTACCGGGATCCCTACACGCCTGGCAACTATAAAGTGTCCCCACTCATGGGCCAAAATTAATACCGCAATAATAATTAGCGTTATTACCACGCTCATTAAGAACTACCTCCTCTGTTTATTATATCTTCAGTCAATATTCGAGCCCATTTATCTACTGATAAGATTTCCTCCAGGTTGGGCTCAGATATGGTATCATGTCGATTCATTACCTGTTCAACCAAACGAGGGATTAGAGTAAACCCTATTTTACCTCCTAAAAAATATTGTACCGCAATTTCATTGGCTGCATTAAGCACAGCTGGCATAGTACCACCAGTTCGGCCGGCCTCATAAGCCAACTCCAAGGCCGGGAAACGTTTGATATCCGGAGCCTGAAATTCCAATGCTGCCAATTTGGTAAAATCCAGATACTGAGCAGATGAAGGTAAACGATCCGGATAAGTAAAGGCATACTGAATAGGTATACGCATATCTGCTGCTCCCAAATGGGCCAGAAAAGCACCATCAACCAGTTCCACCATGGAATGAACAATACTTTGTGGATGTATCAGCACTCCAATATCATTATAATCCACTCCAAAGAGATGGTGGGCTTCAATTACTTCCAGGCCCTTATTCATCAGGGTAGCTGAATCAATGGTAATCTTGGGCCCCATTGACCAGTTAGGATGACAAAGCGCCATTTCTACGTTTACCAGCTCCAACTCTTGTAAGGTGAAATCCCTGAAAGGACCTCCGGAAGCAGTAAGCCAGATTTTTTTTAAGTTATCTTTTTCACCCGCCAAACATTGAAATATGGCGGAGTGTTCACTGTCTACCGGTATCAAGTTAATATTGTTATTCTTAATCTCCTGCATGACTAAATCGCCTGCTGTAACCAATGTTTCTTTGTTAGCCAAAGCAATTTGCTTTTTAGCTTTAATGGCAGACAGGGTAGGCAAAATACCAATGGCCCCGCTAACTGCTACTAATATAATATCGGCATCGGGCCATGCAGCTATGGCAGATAATCCTTCCATACCCGATAGTAATTCCACATTGCCAGCTATTGAATTCTTTAATGCCGGATAAGCGTTATTATCTCCAACTGCTATAGCTTTGGGTTTAAATTGTTCGGCCTGTTCCTTCAGAACATCTACTTCATTCCGGGCAGCCAATCCTACTACCCGAAAACGTTCATTATGCCGGGCAATTACATCCAGGGCCTGTAAGCCAATTGAACCGGTTGAACCCAGTATTACTATATTAATCAACGATTTTGCCCCCAATTAATTTTATCAAAGACGCCGGCACGATAACTGGCAATAAATATAACTACCAGCACAGGTCCCAAAATCATACCGGTTAAACCAGCTATTTGAAGACCAATATATAATGATACCAAGGTAGCTAAAGGGTGTAATCCAATATTATCACCCACAATTTTCGGTTCCAGAAACTGTCTGGTTACCGAAATAATAATATAGACAATAGTAAGTCCTATAGCCATACTGGTTTTTCCAATTATAAACTGCCAGATTATCCAGGGTATAAACAAGGTTCCCGGGCCCAAAACTGGCAATATATCCAACAAACCTACCAGAATACCAATAGTTAAAATGTATTTTACACCTAGAATTTTAAGGGAAACAATGGTCAGTATTGCAGTAATAGTTATTAATATGCTGTAGGCTTTTAAAAATCCGGTTAAAGCCTTGAACAATTCCGAAAATACTCTTCTGGTAGCAGAACGGGCATCTCCAGGCAGCAAATGTAATACAAATCTGCTTAATACTGCACGATCTTTTATTATAAAAAAAGTAGCGACCGTAGCAATTATAATTAATATAAATATGCTCGGTAACTTGGCAAATATCTGTATCAAAATATCCAAACTGCCGTTAACAATTTCTTTTAAACTTTCAATACCGCCCTTCATATTCTCCTGTATAGCTATTTGAACCTGAGGCGGCAAATCCAATTGCAGATACAAAAGGCGGAAATCACTGATTGTATTCATAAATCCGGTTATAACCTGGTCTGAATAGGCGGCTATATAAGGGTATAGCCCGGTCAAATCTTTTATAATCATTGATATCAATGAAGATATAATAAATATAAAGCCCCCCACTACTGTCAGCAAACTGAAAACTACGGCCCAGTTTCGCTTAAACTTGAGACGGGTTTCGAATACGATTACCACCGGTTCGATAATCACAGCTAATAACACCGCAATTATAAAAGGCAAAAACAAGACAGGAATATAGGCTAATATTTTCCCAAGTATTGGGAAGACATAATTAAACAACAAATAAATAGCAACCAGGCTTAATACGAATATAGCAATTTTGGCCAATAGTTTAAGATATTTTTGCAGTTCCGGATCCATGAACACTCACCTCTCTTAATCTATATGGCATAAATCACAAAATAATATACTATCGGTACTACCAGTATAAAACTATCAAAACGATCCAATACTCCCCCATGACCGGGAATAAGATTCCCGCTGTCCTTTGCGCCCATATATCTTTTTAACCCGGAAATAAATAAATCGCCAAATTGTGCACCTATACTGGCGAATATCCCCAATAAAATAAATAACAGCGGATATGATGATATGAAAAAATAACGGTAAAACAGCAAGGCAGTTATTACGGACAATATAATGCCGCCTGCAGCACCTTCCCAGGTTTTTTTAGGACTAAGCAGGGGTGACATTTTATGTTTTCCCCATCTGCTGCCAGCAAAATACCCTCCTATGTCACTTGCCCAGGTCAACAGAAAAGTAAGCATTATCAACATAAATCCCTGTTCCATTACTGATATTTTAAGGGCATAGCTTAGTAAAAATCCGCAGTATCCGGCAAAAAATATACTTATACTCGTAGAAGCAAAATCTATTTTTGGATAGGCAATAACCGATATAACTATAACCAACAGGATTCCCAGGAAATACAACATTTCCTGATTAGGCATAGATCTATATAAGGAAAGGGATAGCAATAATATTATATAACCTGGCAGAAACAGAGGGGTTATCCCTTTAGCCTGCATCATAACAAATAATTCCCTTAAAGCTAAAAAAGCCAATAATAGAAAAAAGGCCATCCGATAATAACTTCCCAAATACATTATTGCTATTAAAAGGGGTGCACCGATTAAAGCTGTGATTATTCTGGTTTTCAAAATTCCAACCTGCCTTTTTTTAAGTTAGTCCTCCAAAACGTCTTTCTCTTTGCCCATAATCACTAATTGCTCTTAAAAGCTCATCTTTCGTAAATTCCGGCCAAAGTTTGGAGGAAAACCATAATTCTGTGTAGGCTATTTGCCATAATAAAAAATTACTGATTCTCATTTCACCAGCAGTCCTTATCAATAAATCCGGATCTGGTATATTGCAACTGTATAATTCATTGGCTATGGTTTTTTCGTCAATATCGCCCGGGGATAAAAGACCGTTCTGAACCTTGGATGCAATATTCTGAACCGCTCTTATTATTTCCCGGCGGGATCCATAGTTTAATGCAATATTAAAAACCATACCAGTATTATTCCTGGTCAGAGATAATGCTTCCTCTACCTGAACCAGGCACTCCGAAGGCAAATCATGATAAGCTCCAATCACATTAATTTTAATATTTTCCTGATGTAACTCCCGTAGTTCTTTACCCAGATATTCGACCAGAAGCTTCATCAGATAATCCACTTCATCGGCTGGACGTTTCCAATTTTCAGTTGAAAATGCGAATACGGTCAGATATTCAATTCCCAATTCTGCACATGTTTTGACCGTAGTTTTTAAAGTAGTCATGCCAGCTCTATGTCCCATAGTTCTTGGCATTAATCTTTTTTTAGCCCACCTGCCGTTACCGTCCATGATAATGGCAATATGCCGAGGTAGTTTGGATTTATTTATTTTCGGAGTATCCATCTTAATTGAAGCCCCTTTAACCCTTCTTCCGGAAACTATAATACCCCCTGATAATGGGGGTATCAATAAATTAATTATAAATATAAACCACTGTTAATACTAGCAGAAATGTATGTTAATCAGCTAAACTTCCATTATATCCTTTTCTTTGGCAGCTAATATGCTATCAATATCCTTGATAAATTTATCAGTAGACTTCTGCACATCATCCATACCCTTTTTACTCTCATCTTCAGATACGGACTTATCTTTTTCCAGTGATTTAAGCATATCGTTGGCATCGCGACGAATATTACGTACTGCAACGCGAGCTTCTTCTGCCCGTTTTTTTATTAATTTAACCATGTCTTTACGTCTTTCCTCAGTTAATTGAGGTATGGCAATACGAATAACATTTCCGTCATTACTGGGATTTACACCCAAATCCGATTTCATAACCGCTTTCTCAATGCTGCCTATGCTGCTTTTATCCCATGGTTGTATCACAATCAAGCGTGCTTCCGGAACAGTTATATTTGCCAATTGCGTTAACGGAGTTGGTTCACCATAGTAGTCAACCATTATGCGGTCCAGCATAGCCGGATTAGCACGACCTGCCCGCATGGAAGCCAGGTCTTTGGTTAAATGCTCAATGGTCTTCTTCATTTTTTCTTCCGATTCATTAAGAATATCTTTTACCATGTCACTACCTCCCTACATAGGTTCCAATATTCTCACCCATTACTGCTTTTAGAATATTTCCTTCCCTGGTAAGATCAAAAACAATAATAGGAATACCATTGTCCATACACAAAGAAGTTGCAGTAGAATCCATAACGCCTAATCCCTGATTTAATACATCTATATAACTTAATTTATCATATTTTTTGGCGTTTGGATTGATTACTGGATCGGAGTCATATACTCCATCTACTTTCTTGGCCATTAGTATTGCTTCGGCTTCAATTTCTGCAGAACGAAGAGCAGCAGCCGTATCAGTGGAAAAGTAAGGATTACCGGTACCCGCTGCAAATATTACTACCCGGCCTTTTTCCAGATGACGAATAGCCCGACGCCTGATATAAGGCTCGGCTACTTCTTTCATTTCTATGGCACTCATTACCCGGGTACCCATTTCTTCTTTTTCCAGCGCATCCTGTAAAGCCAGGGCATTAATTACTGTAGCCAGCATACCCATATAATCTGCAGTAGCCCGATCCATCCCTTTAGCACTTCCGGCTACCCCGCGCCATATATTACCTCCTCCAACTACAATTCCAACCTGTACACCTGTATTGGCAATCTCAACAATTTGTTGAGCGATAGAGGTTAAAGTATTGTGATCAATTCCACTTCCTTTATTTCCAGCCAATGCTTCTCCGCTTAATTTCAGAACGATGCGCTTATATTTGGGTTTATCCAAATTATTCCCTCCCGGATATCAGGTTATTCTGATTTGATTTGAGACATTACCTCAGTAGCAAAATCAACCTGTTCCTTTTCTATACCTTCACCAACTTCATAGCGGGCAAAACGGCGAATACTAATATTCTCACCCATTTTAGCAATTTTTTCATGAATCAGTTCCTGAACGGATATATCAGTGTCTTTTATAAATTGTTGTTCCAGTAAACAATTTTCTTTATAATATTTCTCCAGTCGACCTTCAACCATTTTTTCAATAACTTTTTCCGGTTTGCCTTCTTCCAATGCCTGAGCTTTCAATACTTCTTTTTCTCTTTCCAGAGTCTCGACCGGTACAGCTTCGCGGGATATATACTGCGGATTGGCAGCAGCTATCTGCATAGCAATATCATAAGCCAGTTGTTTAAACTCCTCCGTCTTGGCTACAAAATCAGTTTCACAGTTTACTTCAACTAATACGCCAATTCTTCCCGCACCATGAATGTATGATATGACGGTTCCTTCGCTGGCTACTTTTCCCGCTCTTTTAGCAGCTTTGGCAAGACCTTTGGTCCTTAGTTCGTCAATAGCCTTTTCCATATCACCATTAGTAGCCTCCAGTGCTCTTTTGCAATCCATCATTCCTGCACTGGTTCTTTCTCTTAATTCCTTAACCATCTGTGCTGTTATCACCTGGTTTAACCTCCTTATAACATTAATATTCATAAAAAAGGGGTGTACAGAAGAATCTATTCACCCCTTGCCATTCACCTTATTAAGCAGTTACTTGTTCTCCCTGTTTACTTTCCAGGACGGCGTCGGCAATCTTGGATGCCATCAGCTTCACAGCTCTAATAGCGTCGTCATTTCCGGGAATAATATAATCAACTTCATCAGGGTCACAATTAGTATCTACGATAGCAACTACCGGAATATTTAACTTACGGGCTTCAGCTACTGCAATCTTCTCTTTACGGGGATCTACTACAAATAATGCTCCCGGCAGTTTATCCATATCTTTTATTCCACCCAGAAATCTCTCCAGTCTTTCCCGTTCATTAACCAGCTTGGCAACTTCTTTCTTGGAAAGTACATCAAATGCACCTTCAGCTTCAAGGCGTTCTAATTCTTTTAAACGTAACACCCGGGCACGAATAGTTTTATAATTGGTAAGCATACCACCCAGCCAGCGTTGATTAACATAGTACATGCCACAACGAATGGCTTCTTCACGAATAGTTTCCTGAGCTTGTTTTTTGGTTCCGACAAACAGAACCCCCTTATTATCTGCAACTACACTTTTAATAAATTCATAAGCCTCATCAAATTTTTTAACCGTCTGTTGCAGATCAATGATATAAATACCATTTCTCTCCATGTAAATATAGGGGGCCATCTTCGGGTTCCATCTGCGTGTTTGGTGTCCAAAATGTACTCCTGCTTCCAGAAGCTGTTTCATTGAAATAACTGACACCAACAACACCTCCTTTCAGTTTTTTTCCTCCGCCGCTTCAACCTTTCCGGAGACTGTAAAACAGAACTGTCCGAAAAGTCAGCTGAGCGTGTGTAATTACCAACAAATAATATACCACAGGATATAATAGTTTGGCAAATAAATGCACGAATAAACGTGTGGATCGATAGTAATATTTTTATGGACACAGATAACGCAGATTTACGCAGATTAACACAGATTTTTTATTAATTAATTTGGAGGCGGATTATTCATGGTGAATAAGATTTTCTATTGCCAAAGTATATCAAATTTTTTAACCTGACTTTTCCTGACTGGTTACTGATTTTAACTGACAAATTTAATTTAATAAATAAAGTTTATTACCCTTATATAAAGTAAATTATTTTTATGGACACAGATAACGCAGATTTACGCAGATTAACACAGATTTTTTATTAATTAATTTGGAGGCGGATTATTCATGGTGAATAAGATTTTCCATTGCCAAAGTATATCAACCATCTGGTAGATTTATCCGGATGGTTTTACATTACATTTCTTTTTTGTTTTAAATTAAGGATTAAACTGATTTCACCCTGACCACGGTTTGTTCGTCGTGCTATTTCATTGATGCTAAGTCCCTGCTCATATAAACGCACTACTTCATGATGTATGTCTGACTGCCCAAACTGGTTTTGTATTGTTTCAGCTGTATTTGTTTTTATTTGGTCAAAAGTTGCTTCATTATTTAATTCAGAGCTAAGATCAACCTCTGAGATGGTGGCATTAATTATATTATTGCAATATTCCATAAATGCCTGGCTCGGTTTGTCTTCAGAATTTAAACTATTCTCCGGGGATAATATACTTTTGCTCTTACTCGCCTGGGACTGAATGTCAGTTACTATTTGATCCGATAATTGCAATGCCACTGCCATCAGGTTTTCCAAGTCCCTTTTTACCGCCAGACTTTCTTCAATAGTCATTTTGATTTGCTCACGGGCATTTTCAATATTATTTCTCTGCTTATATAAAACAGTTAAATTCAGAATTAGTAATACCAACAGAACTCCTAATAAAAAGTTTGTAATAGAATTCACGCACCCTTCTAGGCTTTGATATCGATATTTTTACCCCGATGCTCGTCTTTTAATAATTCTTCGTCGATAGGGTCCTCTTCAAGCTTGTCCTGCTTTTTTTTCTTTTTACGTTTTTCTTCCTCTTCCTGTTTATCACGAATAAGGGTAGCTTCACTACGTAAGTTTTGGCTGACAGTTTTACTGTTGGTCTCAGTTTGTTGCAATATTTGCTGGGCAAATTGTTGTTGCCGGTTATTATGATCTGTTTTTTCCGCTTGCTGTATCTTAGCTACATCGCCAACTTTTTGTACGAGAACCTGCATGTCAATACTTCTAATTGTCATAACGCATCCCCCTTTTTAACGCAGCGATGTAAGCCTTACTTCTCCTTCTTCAAGTATAAATTCTGAATATTTAATAGGATCATTTACTATATAAATAGCATGGCCTATACTAATTCGAACCCCTGGATAGGCTATTTCAAGGGCCCTAACCCGAGCTGCCTGAACACGTTCAAATTCTTCCTCTAAAAATTTAATTCTGTCATCCATTGCTGCCAGTTCCTGTCGTATGGTTTTAAATTCATCCAGCATTTTAATTAAAGCCAACCTTTTACTATCGGGCAGATTTTCCGTTGATATACCACTTCTCTGAAAGACCTGTAAATTATGATTCAAAGCATCCAGTTGTTTGCGTTTCTCATTACCCCGTTTTAATAATTGTTGATATTCTTCACGGTAATAAGGATTTATACCAACTTCAACCGTGGTTTGTGTTGCCAGTTGAGATCCCAGTACCTTTGCTTCAATCAGATAAGAGGCCTGAATAACGCCACCTACTATGGCAGCTCTACGCTCGCTCACTTTAACACTCCCACCCGCTTTAACATATGACTGCATAATAGCTTCAGCAATCATAACATCTCCGCCTGCTTCCACTCGTGAGTTTTCTGCAAAACGAGCAAATATATTTTTTTCTGCTTTGACAAAGCCTTTTATTCCAGTTGTTATACCACCTTTTACAACAATATTACCTCCAGCAGTTATTTCTGCTCCTTCAATAAAACCATTAACTTGAATATCTCCTGCTGCTTTGACTTTAAAGCCGGTGGTAACATTGCCAATAATAATTATATCTCCAGTAAAATCAACATTCCCGGTACCAAAATCTATATCCTGAGCAATGGTTAAAACTGAATCTACTATTACTTTTCCATCTATTATATTTACATGGCCATCACAGGCTGCGTACAGTTTTAATTCCTCTTCATCTGCTACCGTATTTTTGCCCCTTGGCAACCTATAATCCTTACCTTTTTTGGGGGGTATTTCCTTTCCAGTTACATCTGTACCGGGGGTTCCCTCAGTAGGAGGAATTTTTTCAACTAATAACTCACCTGCTTTAACATTATGAATCAGACCTAAATCATAATAATTTGCATTACCCTTTTCATCCACCTTCGGTCCGATTCGTTCTTTAGGTAAAGGAAACTTTACAATCAGGCGACCATCTTCTCCTGTGACAGCATCAGTACCACTTGCTACCAGAATTTTATCATTCCAGTTTTTTTCCTGTAAAGCTGCTTCGATTGCCTGAATGGAAATATTATGTACTACTCCTGCTTCTTCCAGAGCCTTCATTACTTTTTCCTTAGAACATGCCACGCCTTCACCAACTGGTGCAGTAACTTCTACAAATGCCTGCATTTTGCCCGGTCCAAATGATATTTTAACTTGTCCATCTATTCGTATATCGCCCTCAGACATGTCTTTCCTCCTTTTAAACCAGCAAGTGTTTCTTTTTACTTAAACTGCCTCTTAGTCTTAAGATTGCTTTGGTATGTAATTGAGAAATACGTGACTCTGATAGTGATAAAGCAGTGCCGATTTCTTTTAAAGTTAAACCTTCATAATAATAAAAATAAACTACCATTTTTTCTTTTTCCGGAAGACGGGAGATAGATTTTGACAATAATTCTTTTACTTCTTCCAGTTCCATTATACTAAGTGCATCAGGCGCATCATCTTCCTGAAGCATTTCAACTATGCGCCTTTTCTTTTCTTCACCTTCTTTTCCCGGTAAAAAATCATCTAATGATATTATCGTAGTTGCAGCGACATCTCTTAATAGAGTATTATAATCCTGCAAAGAAATACCCAATACTGCTGCTATTTCTTCGTCAGTTGCTGCCCTGCCCAGTTCACTTTCTACTTTGGCATAAGCCTTTTCTAATTCTTTTCCTTTTTGTCTAACTGATACTGGTACCCAATCCATGGATCTTAAACCATCTATCATTGAGCCACGAATACGCGTAATGGCATAAGTTTCAAATTTGATATTACGTTGAGGATCAAATTTTTCTATGGCATCAATTAATCCTTCTATGCCATAAGAAATCAGTTCATCAATTTCTACCACCGATGATAAATTTATAGCCAGACGGTTAGCCACATATTTAACGAGATGAGCATAATAAACTATCAGTTCATCCCGTGTTTCCAGGTCATTATTTTCTTTGTATCTAAGCCAAACTGAACTCATGTCAGTTTTCACTATAATACTCTCTCCCCGTGTCCAATAGTTCTAACTAACAAATCCCCCGTTTCCGGGTCAAATGTAATCGTCCTGCCATGATTACCTCCGGTATCAGACGCCAGCAATTTTATATTATATTTTTTTAGAGCTTCTTCAACCGCCTGAGCATTGCGGACTCCAATTTTCATAATATCGTTATCACCGGAAAACTTAAACATTTGAGCTCCTCCAGCAATCTTGGCCTGTAATCGGGAAACTGATGCTCCTTGTTTTTGCATCTCCTCTACAACCATATCCACAGCGCTGTCAGCAAATTTAGCCCTATTTTGAGGATTCTTGGCCTGTACAATGGAAGGTAGCATAATATGGGCTAAACTCGCTATTTTCAGACTTTTATCTATAATACATATACCGATGCATGAACCGAGACCGGCAGTCATCAGTTTATCCGGTGGCCGAGCAATTTTCATGTCAGCCATTCCAACCTGTATAATTTTGCTCATTAAAAATTCACTCCAAGCGCTGATAAAATGACACTTAGTGATTCGGGTTCCGGTAATAGAAAGAAATGTCCAACTACATCAACATCTTCTTTTTTAAACTGGGTTTCCAACAGGAGAACATGATCTGCAATCTGTCCAAACTGAGCCAGGATGGCATCAATAATAGCTCCCGCCATATCCATTCCCAAAGCAGGTACTGATGGTGAAAAACTTAACTGAGTAAACATAGCCAACGAATTTAAATAGGTAGCAGAAATAATATTTCCCAGCTCCATCATGGCAGATATATCCATATCACTCAATTCTTCCGGATTGGTAGAATATAGTTCTTTGCCTATCAGCATATCAGCCAGCAAGCAGGCCTTATCAATTGGTAATATAAATAAAATACTAAGGGGAGCTGAACCGGAAACATTCAGATATATCCCCACTACATGTGATTCTGCACCACCGATTAGATCTGCTACATCTTCAAAAGGCAAAATACTGACCTGCGGAACATCCATATCAATTTTGGAATTTACCATTTGAGCCAATGCAGTCGCGGCATTTCCAGCCCCTATATTACCTATTTCTTTTAACGCATCTAATTGGATACTGGATAATTCGTTAAAATTATCTGCCATTAATCAATCACCGCCAATCTATCATTCAAATATTTTTAACAAATCCAGCAGTATCAGTAATCTACCTTCAAATTTGGCTATACCTTTTATATGCTCAGCTTCAATTGAACCATATACTTTGGAGGTAGGTTCAACTTCGTCTTTTTTAATTTTAAGGACCTCAGAAACCTCATCAACCAGAATTCCAACTTTTAATTCATCATATTGAAATACTATAATACGTTTATCCTCATCATTGCCGGAAGCCTGCAGATTAAATTTAGTATGTAAATTAACAATGGGGATAATATTGCCACGCAGATTAATAACCCCTTCTATATGTCTATCACTACGGGGAATCCTGGTGATATTCAATAATCGGTTAATATCCTGCACATACAGTATCTCCACTGCATATTCTTCCTGCCCAAGCTTGAATGCTACGACTTGGAACTCTTCATTTGCAAATATAGTTTGTTCATTATCGGTAACTATCGCCTTTTCCATTTAATTGCCCTCCTTTAGAACAGAGTAGCTATATCCAATATTAAACGCACATTTCCGTCCCCAGCTACTATAGCTCCTGCAATTCCAGGAACTCCAGCCAGTAATTTCCCCAGTGACTTAATTACAATTTCCTGCTGTCCAATAAGAGAATCTACGACTAATCCAATCTGTTTATCTGCCCGACGTACAACTACAACATACATGTCATCGTTAGCAGCTTCATCAGGAACTTCCAATAATTTGCCCAGACGATATAATGGAAGTACATTACCTCGCAACATGATTACTTCCTGATTTTGCACCATTTTAATATCAGCTTCAGTAATTATCGTAGTCTCATCTACCGAGCTAAGGGGAATTGCATAGATTTCATTCCGTACTGATATCATCAATGCCTGGATGATTGCCAGAGTTAAAGGTAATTTAATTTTAAATTTAGTTCCAGTTCCCAATTTGGAGTCAACATTTATTTCGCCATTAAGGGCTTCGATTTTATTCTTAACTACATCCAGTCCAACTCCTCGTCCCGAAACATCGGTAACTTGATCTGCAGTGCTGAAACCAGGTGCAAATAATAGCTCAATGGCTTCTTCCCGACTGAACCCTTCAGCTTCACGTTCACCTATTAATCCCTTATCTACAGCCTTTTGTATAATACGCTCCGGATTAATACCTGCACCATCATCTTCAACTTCTATGTATACGTTGTTGCCTTCGTGCCTGGCACGCAACATTAGAGTTCCTTTGGCTGGTTTACCAGATTTAACTCTTTCTGAGGGTAATTCAATTCCATGATCTATTGCATTTCTTAATAGGTGGATTAATGGATCTCCAATTTCATCAATCACGGTTCGATCCAACTCTGTTTCTTTTCCTTCCATCAGAAAATCAATTTCTTTATTTAAATCTTTGGATAAATCGCGAACCATACGAGGAAAGCGATTAAATACCTGTTCTATAGGTACCATCCTTACTTTCATAACTACTGATTGTAAATCACCACTAATACGATCAATTTGCTCAATCGTTTCATTTAGCTCAGTAATTTTCTCAGTAGCTCCAATTTGTTCCAAACGTCCTTTATGCATTACCAGTTCACCGACCAGATTCATTAAACTATCCAATCGATCTATGTCAACTCTAACTGTTTGTTTAATTTTACCAACCTTTTTGTTACCAACTAAGTTGTCTGCTTCTGATATTGATGCTGCTTCAGTTTTTACCGGTTCTCTGGCAACCGTCAAACTTTCTACCTGAATTTCGGTTAGACTTTGAACTTTTATTTCAGATATTGACTCCAGACGTTTAATAATACTCTGACTATCTGTTTTACTGATAATCAAGATATCGAAATAATTATCAAACTTGCCTTCCTCTAACTCCTGAGCGCTAGGATTGGATTTTATAATCTCACTGTCTTCTTCAATAGCTTTAAAGACCATAAATGCTCTGACCGACTTCATTAATGAATCGGGCGCCACTTCAATCCGCAGGTTTAAGACCTTAAATCCCCGGGTGTTAGCTTCCCGCAAGACGGTCAAATCATAATCGCTAAATTGAAATGTTGGTTCAGCGTTTTCAGTTAATACATCGGAGACACTGTCGTCTACAACTTCGCAATTAATCATTTCCGTATTTAAGCTATTCGTAGTACCACTCTTAATACTCTGTAATATGTAAATTAGATCACTGTTATCAATCTCACCATTTCCGCCAGTCTCTATTTGTTCGATAATAGTCTGAATACGGTCAAAACATTTAAAGATTGCATCAGTGCTGATGGGATCAACCTGTAAAACCCCTTCTTTAAAATCAACCAGTACATCTTCCATGTGATGCGTTAAATCTGCCAGGTCTTCAAACCCCATAGTTGACGACATACCCTTTAATGTATGCGCTGCCCGAAATATTTCATTTAGAGCCGACATATCCCCGGAGTTTTTTTCTAAATCAAGTAATTTCTGATTTAAGTTGCCCAGGTGCTCCTTACTTTCTTCCAGGAAAATGTCCAGATACTGGGACATATCCATTTTCATTAATGACACCTCCCTTAATAATCATTAATCTTGGAACGTTTATTGTAATAGCATCTTTACTATCGCCTTACTAATTTCGGGTAATGGAACAACTAAATCAACCTGCCCGGTTTCAAAAGCTGCTTTGGGCATACCATAAACAATAGAGGTTGATTGATGTTCAGCAATGATTTTTCCGCCGCAGCGTTTTACTGCTTGTAAACCTTCACTTCCATCACGCCCCATACCAGTCATAATTACACAGACCATATGAGACCAAAAATGTTGTGCTGCTGAGTCAAACATTACATCTGCTGCAGGTCTTAGCCCTCCCCGCGGCTCTGATTTATTTAGACTTACCTGTAATGTTTTAGGGGTAGGAGTACATACGGTTAAATGAAAATCTCCCGGGGCTATATATGCACATCCTGGAACTATTGCATCACCATGTTCGGCTTCTTTAACCCGTATTTGTGACAGCGAATCCAATCTCTCCGCCAGTGAACGGGTAAAACCCGGGGGCATATGCTGAACAATTAAAACTGCTGCATCCAAATTACCAGGTAATTCGGGAACTACCTGATGTAAAGCTTTGGGACCGCCAGTCGAAGTACCAATCAATACCAATTTATTTAATTGGCGACTGGTATCCACTTTTTTAATTGTTTTTACATCTGGTGGTGGTAAAGGTTTTACCTCCTTTATATTAAAATTCGTCAATTTTTTCTTTGTACCTGCTGCAATTTTAATTTTTCTAATGATATCGTCTTTTACGGATTCAATATCCAATGAAATATGTCCGGATGGTTTGGTAATAAAATCAACTGCTCCCAGTTGTAAAGCTTTTACAGTTTGTTCGGTTCCGGATTTGGTTACACTGCTTAACATAATTACTGGAAGCGGATTGACTTCCATGATCCTGGCTAAAGCTGATAAACCATCCATATTAGGCATTTCAACATCTAAGGTAATAACATCCGGCTTTAATTCGCGTATTTTATCCAGAGCATCAAGTCCGTCCCGAGCTTTACCAACTACCTCCAATTCCGGATCTTCATTAATAATATCAGTAATAACTTTACGCATAAATGCAGAGTCATCTACTACCAGAACTCTGGTTTTGGACATAGGCATTCTCCTTTACTTTATAAGTCCTTTACGAATCCATTCCCTTTGTTTATCAAAAATAAATTTAAAGATCTTATCTCGCTGAATTTCAGTAATATCTTCGTATCCGACGGCCACTTTAATTCGCTTTAACTTATCAACTTCTTCAAGGAATACCCGAATAACTTTTGCAGTACAGCGTATAACCTCCCGCTCCTTAAGTATAAGTTCCAATTCCAATCTGTCCCCCTGCTGAAGCTTGTCCTGCACTATAAACAGAACTCCACCCGCACTTATATCTATAGTTTGTCCATGCATTATATTATTGGATTTCTCCGGATCCAATAATATATATCGTATGGGTAAATTAATTGGTAATCTGACATATTCACGTTTTTGTTCAATAGTTTTTAATTCCGAAGGTTTTTTTACAATTAACACTGGTATCGGATTATCCTTACGGCTAACCACTACAGTATCAAAAATATAATTAATTTGTTTTACTCTTAACGTTACTTGAATAGTTTGACCCGGTCTAATATTTAAAAGAATGCTGTTATGAATCGGCGCCGCCAGAGACAGATACTCAGTACCACTATCTTCAATACGACTGGGATATTTTAATGATCCCTTATCCTGATTCCTTTCATCAATTAGTTCAATCTCAACCAGTTGATTGGTTTTTAAAATACTTGCATCCAAATTTTGCATCTCCTTAATACTTTAACGAGCCATCGTCATTATACGCTTAAAGAAGTTCCTTATCCCCTTGCTGGCAGGCTCCTGCCCGGTAGATTCTTCTCCTCGGCTATACAGTATTCTCTCAGCAATATTATCGATGTTACGGGAAGCTTTACTGCGTGGATATAATTGTATAAACGGTTGTTGTTGTCTGATACCTTCACCTACCATTTCATCATCAGCTATGTAGCCCATTGGTATCAGATTAATCTGCAAATATTTCTGACATACCAGTTTTAATTTCTCTGCAACCAGAATACCTTCCGACTCGTCTACCACTCGATTAACTACTAAAAATACTCTGCCCGGAAATTGGTTGCGATCCAGACTCTTTATAACCCCATAAGCATCCGTTAATGATGTGGGTTCAGGTGTAGTTATAATCATTACATCATCTGCAGATAATAAAAAGTACATAACATTACTGGAAATCCCGGCGCCGGTATCCAGTATCATGTAATCATATTCGTTATCCATTTTGTTCAGGGCAACTAATAATCGTTTAAATTCCATCCCGGATAGATTGGCTAACTCCTGAATTCCAGATCCTCCTGGAATAATTCTTAATCCTGACGGTCCGGTAATAGTAATTTCCTCAATCGATTTATTGCCCTGTACCAGATTGTAGAGATTATATTTGGGTAGCGCCCCAAGCATGATATCAAGATTAGCCATACCTAAATCGGCATCCATCAACAACACTCGTTTTCCTTTAGCACTCAAACTCAGGGAAAGATTCAAAGCCAGCGTACTTTTACCCACCCCACCCTTGCCGCTGCTAATTGCAATAACACGAGCTCTGCGGTTCTCGTTGCGCAACTCGGTTTCTATCTGTTGGCGGACATTATTGGCCATTTCTCTTAATTTATCAGCCTGATCCTTCATAATATCTCTTCCTTCCCCAATAGCAACCTGGCCAGATTAAGAGCATCCGGTACTTCGATGTCATCCGGAACACTCTGGCCATTGGTAATATATGCGATGGGTTTCTTAATTTCATAAATAGCATTTAATATTTGTCCATAACTAAAAGTCTCGTCAATTTTTGTAAATATTACTTTATCAATTCCCACTGGTTCAAAACGGTTGAATATTGCTATTAATTCATTAGTATCCGTTGTAACACTTAGCACCAATATAGTTTCATCAGGTCTGGCAATTTCCACATACTGCTTCAATTCTTCCAATTGTTCCTGATTATAAGGACTTCGACCGGCAGTATCAACAAATACTATATCCAAATCTTTATATTTAGCTAATGCTTCCATAAATTCAACCGGCGAAAAAACTACGCTGATGGGTATACCAGTAATTTCTGCAAAAGTTCTTAATTGGTCGGCTGCGGAAATACGATATGTATCCAGTGTTATTAAAGCCGCTTTTTTACCCTCCAATAAGGTCATATTGGCAGCTAACTTTGCAATAGTCGTAGTTTTACCAACTCCAGTTGGACCGACTAAAAATACTAAAGTGGCTTGTCCCTGATTTACCAATTCAATTGGACTGACATCCTGAAGATATTCGCGCAAGGTATGTAAACAAACTTCCATGGTCCATTTATTATCAACCTTATAATCCCTGGGTAGTCTGGATTCCACACTGGTAGCAATTTGAAGGGCTAATTGATGATTAACATTATTACGTATCAGAGCATTATAGAATAATTGGACTTGCTCTGATAAACCCCTCATAAGCTCAACTTCATATAATTTTGATCTCATTTCACTCATAAGCAGGTTCATTCGTTTAATTTCTTCAATTAATTCCGGCTCTTTAATACGATTTTCTTTTAGCGGTGGTTTAAAAGCTGGCTCTATTTCGGTTTTAGGTAATGGTATTTTACGCGTCAAATCACTGCTTACTTGTATAGTATCATCAATAGCTACCGTAATTTCCACCTGATTGGGCATAAACCTGGAAAACAGTGCATTACGCTTTATTGGGCGGGAATGCAGAATTATTGCATCCATTCCCATCTCTTCTTTAGCAAGTTTAATCGCGGTCTGATAATCGCGGGCAACAAATTTTTTTATTTTCATACTGCTACCATCCCAACCACTTCCACCTCAATATTTTGCTCTATCTCATTATAGGAAAGCACTACTAAATCAGACATAAAACGATCAATTAACCGTTTAAGATAAATTCTTAGTATAGGAGCACAAAGTAATACCGGAGTTATACCTCTGCGAATTAAATCTTCAGAAACTAAAGTGATTTTTTCCATCATATGTTGTGCAAATTCCGGTTCAACCGCCAGATAGGAACCAAAATCACTTTGTTGTACTGAATCTCTTAAACTTTCCTCAATAGCCGGATCAAGCGTTATTACCCTAATTCGATTTTCTTCACCTGAATACTGCCTCGTTATCTGGCGCTTTAAACCCTGCCTGACATATTCCGTCAACACATCTACATCACGAGTCATACGGGCATAATCAGCCAGTATCTCCATAATAGTAACCATATCTCGAATAGAAACTTGTTCTTTAAGTAAATTCGACAATACCCTTTGTAGTTCCCCTATGCTCATCAGATCTGGTATCAGTTCATCAACTACAGCCGGGTTGGATTCCCTTATAAAATCAAGAATGCTTTGAATATCCTGTCTGCCTAATAATTCAAAGGCATGATTCTTAATTACTGCCGTAAGATGAGTTGCCAATACTGAAGGCGGATCAACTACTGTATAACCACTAATTTCTGCCTGTTCTTTCTGAGATGTATCAATCCATCTGGCCGGAAGATTAAAGGCCGGTTCTACGGTATTAATTCCAACCAAATCAGTATCATTTTCAATGTTCGGACCAATAGCCAGATAGTTATCCAATAACAATTCACTATTGGCAACATCTGCACCTTTTACCTTAATTATATACATATTTGGTTTAAGCTGCATGTTATCTCGAATACGAATCGGCGGCACTACAAAACCTAATTCTACTGCACATTGTCTTCTGATCATGACAATACGATCCAATAAATCTCCACCCTGTTCACTATCGACTAATGGAATTAAACCATATCCCAACTCCAGTTCCATCTTTTCTATTTGCAGTAATTCCATTACATTTTCCGGTTTTCTAATCTGTTCGGCTTCCTCAAAATCTTCACTTGTTTCTTCTTCTGCTTCCTCTGATACTGCCCCCCGGGAAACAAAATACATAAAAGCAAATAATGCAGCCAGCATATACATGGGGACCCTGGGCATTCCGATTGTTCCAAGAATAAAAAGTATTATGGCTGCCAAACCTAATGCCTTGGGATAAGCAAACACCTGCACAGACAATTCCTTGCCCAGGCTAAAAGTTGAGGCACTACGAGTAACTACAATACCTGTAGCTGTTGAAATAAGCAAAGCCGGAATTTGTGTAACCAGGCCGTCACCCACCGTTAAAATAGTATATATTTGTACCGCTTCTGATGCTTCCATGCCCCTTTGCATCATGCCGATCAATAATCCGGCTACAATATTTATAATAACAATAATAATACCGGCAATAGCATCGCCTTTGACAAACTTGCTGGCACCATCCATAGCTCCATAAAAATCTGCTTCGTGTTGAATTTTTTCCCGGCGGTTACGAGCAGTTGATTCATTAATAAGACCTGCGTTAAGATCTGCATCAATAGCCATTTGTTTGCCCGGCATAGCATCCAATGTAAACCTGGCTGCTACTTCTGAGACTCTTTCTGCTCCTTTGGTTATAACAATAAACTGGATAATAACCAGAATGAGGAATATTATAAATCCAACTACCGGATTACCTCCGATTACGAATTGGCCAAAAGTGGCAATAACTTCCCCGGCATTTGCATTAAGCAGTATTAGCCGGGTTGAGGATATATTCAGTGCTAGTCTGAATAAGGTCATAACCAGCAACAGGGAGGGAAATACCGAAAAGTCCAACGGATCAGTATTAAACATGGAAACCATTAAAATAATTAAAGCAAAAGATATATTAAAGGTCAGCAAAATATCCAGCAGCACAGTACTCATGGGAATAATCATCATTAATACTATGCTGACTACCATGAATGCTACTATAACATCACTATATTCAATTATTCTTTTTAACCAGGGCATACGTTCCAGCATTTATTTCCTCCCGGTTAGAGAACTCTTTTTTGTTGTTGATACACGAAGGCTAATACTTCAGCAACTGCCTGATATAATTCCTCAGGAACCTGCTGACCTATTTCCAGTCCATAATACAAAGTACGGGCCAGCAAAGGATTTTCCATGATAACAACTTTATGTTCCCTGGCTACTTCTCGAATTCTTAAAGCCATATAATCCTGTCCCTTAGCAATAACCAGAGGAGCATCCATAGTTCCATAATCATACTTTAACGCTACTGCAAAATGAGTTGGGTTGGTAATAACTACATCTGCAGTGGGTACTTCTGACATCATTCTTCGCATGGCTGCCTCACGCTGGATTTGTCTTTGCCGGGACTTAACCATCGGGTCCCCTTCAACCTGTTTATATTCCTGTTTAACATCATATTTACTCATTTTGAGAGATTTTTCGTGTTCATACCATTGATAGATATAATCCAGAACACCAATAACGAGGAATACTACTCCTACTTTTAAAGCTAATTCCAGTATTATGGCTAAAATTACTTCTAAAGTTAATCCTAATTCCATATCTACAAATCGAGGGAAAATATAAAAATGTTTCTTTAAGACTGTGTATACTATGTATCCGGTAATAACTATTTTTACCAATGATTTGGCTAACTCGACCAAGGCTCGCTTTGAAAATATTCGTTTAAATCCTTCCACCGGATTTAACCTTTCCAATTTGGGGGTCAGAGGCTCAGCACTGAATATAAACCCTACCTGCAGGTAGGTTATCAATAATGCAGCAACAAAACATGCCAACATTATGGCACCGGCTAATACAGCCATAATATACAGAGACTCATATAACATGGTCATAATATACTCGGTGCTAAAATCCACTACTGTCCTGTCCAGCAAATATGTAACCGTAAAGGCCCTTAGGGTGTCAATAATATAAGGAAAGGTAACATAAAAAGCAGCAAACCCGGCTAACATTATAACCGCAGCATTTAAATCAGTACTTTTAAATACCTGTCCCTTTTTTCGGGCTTCCTCGCGGCGACGTGGCGTCGCTTTTTCAGTTTTTTCTCCGGTATCGTCTTCTGCAAATAATTGCAGATTAATTAATAATTGTTCTTTTTCATCCATTTTCATATCCCCATAAGAATCAATACCTGGTCTATATAAGCGAAAAATCTGAAAAACAGGATATTGAATATCCATATATAAACGGGTAATAAAACAAACAACATGAATAATCCCACCAGTATTTTTAAGGGCAACCCAACAATAAATACATTCATCTGGGGAACTGTGCGGGCAATAAAGCCCATAGCTATATCGGTTGTAACTACTGCAATAACAATAGGAGCAGCAATCTTTATGGCAATAACAAACAGATAAACCGTAATCTCAAAGATTAGGTCATATAACCCCTTATCCATCCTTACTCCCAAAACAGGAATAATCTTATAACTTTGTACTATAGCCTGCAGTAAATAATGGTGACCATCCACAGCCAGATAAATAAGCAGAGCTATAGCCTGTGTAAAGTTACCCATCAGGGGGATCTGAGTACCTGATTGCGGATCAACAACATTGACAATGCCAAATCCCATTTGCATATCCATCAACTGACCTGCCAACTGAATAGCTCCAAGTACAACATAAGCTACAAAACCTATAGTAAAGCCGATAAATATTTCAACAACCATGGCCGCAAGGAATAACCCCGGGGTACTCGGTTCAACAAAATATTTTATCGGCACAAAGTATGAAAGAGTTGCTGCCAGAAGTACTATAATTAATGCTTTGACTCTTCCCGGCATTTGCCTGCTGCTAAAGATGGGAGCTACTAGAAATAACCCGGTTATCCGGCTTAATATTATAAGAAAGCCCTCCAAGGCAAATGGCATTTTTTCATCTCATTTCTTTTATAATCCAACCATTTGAGGAATAGCAGAATATAGATTAATTGTAAAAGTAGTAACCACATTAAGCATCCAGGGTCCAAATATAAGCAGAACTATCAGTACTATTACTATTTTAGGTACAAAAACCAGCGTCATTTCCTGAATCTGAGTTGTTGCCTGTAAAATACTGATCAGTAAGCCGGTAATTAATGCAGCTCCCAATATAGGAGCAGAAACTAATAACACTGTAAGTACTGCCTGGTTAGCTATGCCAAGAACAATATCTTCGTACACCGTGGTACCCCCTTATTTAAAACTTAAAACTATAGACTGAATAACCAGGTTCCAGCCATCAACCAGCACAAATAACAATATTTTAAAGGGCAACGATATCATCATAGGAGGAAGCATCATCATCCCCATGGACATAAGGGCACTGGCAACTACCATATCAATTACCAGAAAGGGCACGAATATAACAAAGCCTATTTGAAAGGCTGTTTTTAACTCACTTATAATAAACGAGGGAATTAAAACATAATTAGGGATATCAGAAAAGTTACGCGGCCTGTCCATATCAGCCATTTTCACAAATAAAGCCAAATCTTTTTCACGGGTTTGTTCAAACATAAAAGTTCGCATCGGTTGCATACCTTTTTCAATAGCCTGTTCCTGAGCAATTTCACCCTTTAAATAGGGTTGAACCGCCTGGGCATTAACCTGCTGAAATGTAGGGGCCATTACGAAAAAGGTTAAAAACAAAGCTAATCCAATAAGCACTTGATTAGGTGGCATTTGTTGAGTGGCTAAGGAGGTTCTTATAAACGCCAGTACTACAATAATGCGTACAAATGAGGTTAACAGGATAACTATAGCCGGCGCCAGAGATAATATAGTTAAAAGCAGGATGAGCTGTAATGCAGAAGATAAAGTGTCAGGATTACCAGTGGCATCTCCCCCAATCTGCAGATTAATATTGGGAATCGGCAATGGTTCTGCTGACACGGATACTGGCAATATTCCAATACCCAGTAAGGTAATGGCAAATAACCCCATGATAATAAAAAATAGTTTAAACCCTTTTATCCTCTTCCATTCTCGCACGTTCTCGTGGTCCTCCCGAATTTGTCGCTGAAATATTCTGCAGTCTTTTTACTTGCTCTTCCATAAGAGAATGAAATTCGGTTTGTTTTTTGCGATTAGCCGGAACTAAAGTTCTGGTTTTAAACCAGGCTGATAGAGTATCCTTAATCACTTTAAGTACATCATTCTGATCAGGTTGTTCTTCATCATACTGATTTAACTGTTCCAAAATTTCAGGGTCATTTACTTCAAATAACACTGAAATATTATGATCAGTAACTCCTACCGCAAAAACTCTCTCCCCGACTTCACACAGAATAATTCCCCGGTTTTGTCCCAGCATAACCTCATCTACAACATGTAACCAGTTTCCCTGTATTCGCCCGGTTGCCTGCCTGGAGAACAGCCTGATTACTGCATAGGCTGCGGCGATAATCAATCCCAATACAACTATAAGTTTAAATAATTCCAACCACAGATTAAAATCCTGACGATTGGATTCACTCTGATTATCCAATTCCTGATTTAATTTATCCATATCTGCAGCTACAGCGCTAAAAGCCATAAGGTTCATTAACCCAAGCATAACTGCCAAAATTATCATAGTTCGGCGACGATATTTCATATAATCACATCCAGGCATTAATCTAAAGCCTTGCTAACTGCCTCCAGCACGCGTTCGGGTTGAAATGGTTTTACGATGAAATCTTTGGCACCCGCCTGAATAGCATCAATAACCATTGCCTGTTGGCCCATAGCACTGCACATAATAACACGGGCACTTGAATCAAAAGCTCTAATCTCTTTAACTGCGGCTATGCCATCCATTTCCGGCATAGTAATATCCATGGTGACCAAATCCGGTTTTAAATCTTTATACTTCTCAATAGCAACTTGTCCATTCTCGGCTTCGCCTACTACTTCATAGCCATTTTTACTTAGAATATCTTTGATCATCATCCTCATAAATGCAGCATCATCAACAATTAATACCCTCTTGCCCATTATTGCCCTCCTAATTACTGTAATTTGTTTACTCTGTCCATAGGACTAACAATCGCAGTTATTCTGATTCCATAATTTTCATCAATAACTACAACTTCACCTTTTGCAATTAGCTTACCATTTACAAGTAAATCAACCGGTTCTCCGGCTAATTTATCCAATTGTAAAATAGCCCCCTGATGCAAATCCAATATTTCTCTGATTGTCTTACGGGTTTTACCCAATTCTACGGATATATCCAAAGGAACATCCATAATAAGGCCAATATTCTGAGGTGTCTCAGCACCATAACCGTCTCTTAAAGGAGCAAATTGAACTGGTTGAACTGCATATTGCTGACCCTTGCGAACCCCGGAAGGAATATCCTGTGGTTGACTAACCCAGTTCTCCTGTGCTGCAGACGATGACGAACCCAGGGTTGACGAGTCCACATAATATTCTGTCGGCGGAGGCGTATTCAACTCAGGTACAGGTATTGAAGGCTCAGGAGTTTCAATAATCGCATCCAGGCTGGACTCCTCTGTTGTACTCCCCATTAACATTGCAATCATATCCTTGACGGCATCAAGAGGAATAATCTGCATTATCTCGCTTTGGACCAAACCTTCTATTTCCATATTGAATTTAATACTCACCATATCATCGTAATTACTGCTCAAATCCAGGCGATCTTTGCCCAGATCAACAACATTAAGTACTGGAGGAGCAATATCAATGCGTCGGTTAAACATAGATGATAAACTGGTTGTAGCAGAACCCATCATTTGATTCATAGCTTCGCCAACCGCGCTAAGTTCAATTTCAGTCAGAGAAATCTGTTCGCTGACTCCCGAGCCACCCATCATTAAATTAGCTATTATACAGGCATCTTCTTCTTTGATTACCAGTACATTAGTTCCATTTAACCCCTCGGTATATTGAACCTCAATCATTACATAAGGCATTGGATACTCAGCACGTAATTTTTCCGGAGTGGTAATTTCTACGCGGGGAGTTGTAATGGCTACTTTTTTACCCAGTAAAGTTGACAGGGTAGTAGCTGAAGTTCCCATGCTAATATTACCGATTTCACCCAAGGTGTCTCGATCAAAATCATTAATCACATCTTCAGTGGTTTTCTCTTCAACCACTGAATTATTACTTAATAAAGCATCTATTTCTTCTTGTGAAAGCATACCATCACTCATCGTCATTTCCCTCCTCAATAATTTGGGAAACCTGAATAGCAACTCTGTTTCCATGAACTCCTGGCTTACCCAAAAATTTGGTTTTTTGTCCTATTACTACTTCCAGGTCCTCATTAATTTTCCGTTCCAACGGAATAACATCACCTAAAGAAAGCTCCATCAGATCTTTGACGGTTATCGTTGTTTTGCCTAATATTGCTTTAGCTATTATTTGCGTGTTTTCCAATCTGGATTGAATAATAGCTACATTTTCAGACGATGTCTTCTTATTGGTAGCAGAATAATAAAAATGTACACTCAGCTTATCAACTATTGGTTCAAGTACCAGAAATGGAATACAAAGATTTATCATACCTAATACATCAAGCATTTTAGTCTCCAGAGAAATAATCAGCATAATCTCACTGGGAGAAACCAACTGTGTAAATTGGGGGTTAGTTTCAATTCTTTCCAGTGCTGGTTCCATTTCGATGATACTGCCCCAAGGTTCTTGAAGATAATCCAGCATTCGTTGCGATAATTTCTCCATAACCGTCTCTTCGATTTCTGTCAAAGCCCTGACCTTGGATGGAACATCACCAGGACCACCCAACAAACGATCCAGAAATGCAAATCCCAGGTTGGGGTTTATCTCCATAATGGAGTTCCCCTCCAGAGGAAACAGGGAAAATATATTCAAAATCGTTGGATTGGGTATGGAACGAATAAATTCTTCATAGGTTAACTGTTCTACTGACAATATTTCCATCTGGACTGGGGCACGTAATTGTGCCGACAGATAAGTTCCCAGCGAACGAGCAAAGTTCTCAAATATTACATGTAAAGTATGTATCTGATCTTTTGAGAATTTGTTCGGACGACGAAAATCATATACTTTGACCTTTTTTCTGGTTTGCTCTTCTTTTAATTCATTTGCATCAACCGAACCACTACTCAAAGCAGATAACAGAGCATCTATTTCATTTTGAGATAATACCTCGCTCACTATAACCCCCCTTTCAGGTTATAATCGCTGTTCACTGCTATTGCATAATAAAACTGGTGAAATAGACATTTTGAATAACTTCACTGCCTATCTTCCGGTTTAGATCTTTTTTAATCTCCAGCTTGATTTTCTCGCGGTTATTAGTATCCAAATCTGCCGCTGTTTTGGAAGATAAAATTGTTAAAACACTATCTTTGATAATCGGCATATAACTTTCAATTTCAGCTGCAGCTTTCTTGTTTTCTTCAGATACTTCGACAAAGACTTCTACTTTTAGAAAACGGGTCCCGGCAACATCATTGATATTTGTAGTAAATTCGCCAACCGATACCAAACTTCCTCTTGATTCCATCTGTTTTTCTGTTTCTTTTTCCGGCAGGAATGGAGCCATCATACTACGCATTAAAAAGAAGGAAAAGCCCATTGCTACTATAAATAGCACCAGTCCTATCAATATTATTTTAAAATCAATACTGCTTTTTTCGACTGCTTCCTGAGTATTTTCGTCAACCAAAATATTCTCCCTCCTTTATTTCACCTATTACTTCTTTAAATTTGAAAAAGCTGACCGATTAAATTCCACAACCTTCTCCCTGATTTGGCGGATAGATTCTTTAACTACCAGCTTCTTTCCATTGGTCAGAGTAATTATGGTATCGGGAGTCTCCTCCATACTCTCTATTACATCCACACTAATCATTAATTTTTGTCCATTTAGCCGGGTTAGCAATATCATGGGTTTGCTCCTTGAATATCCGGTTCTCCGGCAGTTACTCCCGGAGAACCGGTATTTTATGACTATCGTTTCAGATTAACCAGTTCCTGCAACATCTCATCAGAAGTGGTAATCAGGCGCGAATTAGCCTGGAAACCTCTCTGGGTTACAATCATATCAGTAAATTCTTCAGATAAATCAACATTGGACATTTCCAAACTGCCCGGCAGTATGGCCCCCATACCCTGTTCACCGGGCGCACCAATTCTGGGATCCCCGGAGTTGTTCGAGACTCTGAACAGGCTGCTGCCGGCTTGCAGCAATCCGGAAGAGTTTTCAAAATTAGCCAGGGCTACTCTGGCCAGATTACGTGATTCCCCGTTGTCATAAACGCCGAAAATCGAGCCATCACTGCCTACCGAATATGAAGTCAGGTTGCCCATGGTATAACCATCCTGAAACTCAGCCCAGGCAGTAGATTTTGATTCATATTGGGTCAGCAGGTTTAAGTCAACTGTAAACTCAATGTTATCTGCGTTAAAAGCCTCGCGGTTTACAATAAGATTAATAGATGTCGTGCCCGAAGTATTTAATGAACCATCGGTGTTAAAGGTAATGTTCTCAACTCTGATTACGTCTGATTCTGGATATGTCCCGGTTGTTTCATTATAATCTCCAATCGCTCCGCTGAATTGCGGATCCAGCGAGATATCACAATACCATTGATAACTGGCATCCGTTTGATCAGGAGCATTATCCCATACTTTATAATACCGGAAATATACGGTTTCTTTATTTCCCAGTGAATCAAAGATATCTTTTGACATGACGATAGCGTTATTGGGCGCACTGTTTGCAGTATCAAAGGTTGTATATCCTGTCGGGACCGTTGCATTGTTAATATTTATTTTGGAAGGATCATTTTCCCAGCCGGCGTCCAGATTGGAATTAAGGTTACCGGAAAATCTCATTTGAGTAGTAGCATTGGGTTTAACGGTCTTATATCCGGATATATCAATCTTTTGAGCTGCAGTAGTTGTATCAATATTTCCGGTAACCGGATCAGCCATCCAACCTTGAACATAGAAGCCGTTCGAGGTCATGACCAGATTGCCGACTTTATCAAAATCAAAGGCACCGGAACGGGTAAAAAATTGCTCCCCGCCATTATTAACCATAAAATATCCATTGCCATCAATGGCCATATCGGTAAGCTTGTTGGTGACAGTAGCCGGAGAAGGGGTATGAATCTGGTCAATCGAGGCTACCGACATACCCAGACCAACTGCCATGGGATTAGTTCCGCCTCTAACCCCGGTAGGGTTGGAAGCGCCGCGTATGTTTTGATATAAAGTATCCTTAAATACTACACGGCCTTTTTTATAGCCGGCGGTGTTGACATTGGCCATATTGTTGCCAATGACATCCATGCGGGTCTGATGGTTTCTCAAACCTGCTACACCAGCATACATTGAACGCATCATAGATATTCGACCTCCTAAAGTTCATTTCAATTGAATGCATCAATCAATCTGCATTCCGGGCTTCCTCCCAGAGGTCCAGCCCTAGAGAATTACGGCACTGTCAATATTGGTAAAAATGTTTTCCTTCATGCTCTCACCATCCACTGCAGTTACCACGGTATTGTTCTTTACACTTACCAGTAAAGCCAGGTTGTCCATAAGGATTAGAGATTCGCGAGCACCCTTGTCTCTGGCTTTGCTGACCGCTCCCTGCAATTTCTGCAGATCAGCCTCACTCAGCTCTATATTTCTCATTTGCAGACGCTTTTGAGCATGCTGAGAGAATTTGAGCTCTCCGTTAATTTTCTGATCAATTATTTGTTTAAAACTGTTTCCCGGCTCTACCTGCTGCTTGGTCGGATTCTTCGCTTTAGGTCCGGGAACAATCGGCGTCTGAGGAAAATAAATGCGATTATCCATCATTTTCTGCCTCCCCAGGTACCATGGCAGTGACCAACTTTTTCATTTCGTCCAGGATTTGATTCAAAACTTTCTCATCGGTGCTTTTACTGGCATTAATCTCAACTATACTGCTTAGTGCAATGTTTTTACCATCTATTACACAATAAGCCTGCCCCTCTTTCATGATTACCGAGTTTACTATACCGGATAGAAGCTTCTCCTGCTCTTCATTGGTTTCCGGATTTAAGTACTTTACTTCTTTACCTATCATTGAACTAGCCTGGTTTAACTGAATAGCCGGTAACAGGTTATCGGTAACCAGACCGGATAGTTTCTCAAAGCCGGTATTCAGATTTTTCATCTGCTCCAGTGATGTAAAAGAAGCCATTTGAGCAATAAATTCCTTGTCCTTCATGGGTTCCATCGGATCCTGATATTTCAGCTCGGTAATAAGCAGTTTGAGGAAATCATCTTTATCGAGAATGCCCTTATTGGCTGTTGATAGATTGGATGAATTATCGACTGTTCTCAGCCAGGGTACCGTTTCATATTGCGTCTCTATTGCCATTGGTTCACCTCCCTATATTACAAAATCCATGGTTCCATTTTCATGAAACTGGTAAGTACCAATGTGGGAAATTTCAGCCAGTTGTTCTTCCAGTTCAGCAGCTTCATTTACAAATGCAGCATCTGTATAATTTTCTTCCCGACGGTATTGTTCTCCGGAATGATTCCACATCCATTCCCGATTACCCTCAGATCCGTCAAATAATCCACCATTGTTAAGGCCAATATTTACTTCGGTTCTTTCCACCCTTATACCCTGAGCTTCCAGGGATTGTCTTAAGGCTGCCAGATTGTTTTCCAATAAATTCTTTACCTGCTGATTCTCAGTTACAAACCGGGCTGTCACCAGGCCATCTTCTACCACAATCTTAATCAGCATTTTGCCTAAAAACTCCGGTTTTAGCTCAATTCTCATTTCGGAGGTATTAGCTTTGAGCATCATGGTAGCTTTTTTTACTATCTGGTCTATGACATCAGTTGCATCAGGTTTGGCCGTCACGGTTGACAGATTGGTGTTTTCCAGCGAGCTCCCCCGACTGGTCAAATTAGATTCTGCAGTTACCTGTCCAGGCAGATTAGTAATATCGGTTTCCTGTTGTCTGCCCGAGCCTTCTCCCTGAGCAGAGATTTGGGATTGAGGGGTTGCAGGTACTACCCGTTGAGATAAGTTACGATTATTCTCCATTTGTATTAGTTGCTTTACATCTACCTGTTTGTCCATTAATTGTTTATCCTGGTTTGCAGGACGTTCATCCACTAATAATTGAACCGGCAGCGGTTCTTTCTGGATGACATTGGACAAGCTATTACTCTGCATTTCCCGTTGATTATTTTGTCCTTCCACTTGAATACCGGCAGTTGATTTGGTTTCTGCAGATATTTGTTCTGACTGTATGGATGCATTCTTGGCGTCAATAAGCTCTTTTCCTGGTAATTCCGCTCCATTGATATTCAGTTGTTCCGGATTTAACGGTTGAGTCGGACCGGTCAGCAGTTTATCAACTGGTTGGGAATTAGTCTCCGGCATGGCAGTAGCTTGAGGGGTTACCGTATTGGACGCATTTTCATTTTTATATAAAACTGCTTCAGTAATACTAACCTCCAATGTCGGTATATCCTGTGCCTGAGGCATCGTCGGTATGGACAATTCAGCCGCTGTATCTGCTTTTGCCTCCGGTTTCATTTCTTGCATCCCAGCTTCAATTTCATCCGGGGATTCTTGCTGACTGGGTTGGTTATTAAATAAACCAGGCCTGGACTTTGCTGTTTCATTGGCTTTAACCTCTGGTGAAACTTCTTTGTCTATTTTTTTCTTGACACAATCAGCAAATTTACTGTTTTTTGAGGCGGCCGGTTTACTTAATGACTGGTTATAGGCCTGGTCAGGTTGTTTGACTCGAGGCTTGGGGGCAACGAATGCTGGTAGTAATTCAGCTGTCAATCAATTCACCTCCTTTCAGTTCTTTATATATGGATGAAGGTTGTAACCTTATTCAGATACAACCAGCATCTTTCTGGTAATGGCCGCGGCTCTGTCCGCATCAAAATTCTGCAATATTTCAGCTCCCTGATCAGGTTCCAATTCACCCAGAATGCCAATAACATCTTCGTCTTTCAACCGGGATAAGATTTGGGCTGCATCTTTGGCTTTCATCTCGGCATAATATTTGGCCAGATCCCGATACGCCTCCTGTTGGCTGGACTGGCGGGTTTGTGAGTTTAACAGCTGCTCATTCAACATGACTATCTGCTCGGATGCTTCCGCTTCTTTTTTTTCAGCACTCTTGAATTTTTTTTCAGTTTGTTTAAGCTGGTTTTCCAGTTCCTTAATTTTATCTTCCAAATCCTGGGCCTTTTTTGGTTCATGAGCAGCATTATTGGAAACCACTTCAGTTGCTTCTTCCTGGGGCAATATTCTATTTAATAGTGGAATCTTTTTCACTACTGCCGGGGTTTCTATGATATCAACATAAATTAGTAAATACCCTGTACCAGCAACAATAATCAGTATTAAAAACAAGGCTAACAACATTTTGCCTGCAGTTTTCATCTTTATCTCCTATCGTATTTTATGAGTTTTTTCTGAAGTAAGAATTTACCGCAACTTCATCAATAATTTTTTGTTCCAGACGATTATTTTCCAGAATGTACTCTTCCCATTCACGTTCTTTTAATTTTTCCAAAGTTTTAGTTTCTCGAGATTTTTCCAGCAGGTTCAATCTTGATTTTTCCAATAAATATTCTGCCTGTTCCAATTCCTGCTCTTTTTCTTTAATAGCGGTTCTGGTAACCGCAATGTAGTCTTTATACAAGATTATTTCCTGAACATCTCCGGCTATATTACGGATTGATTGCATCAATATTTGCAAACGTTGATTTAGAATTGCCAGCTGCTCAGATAACCGGTCCCGTTCCTTGAGAAAATTTTGATGCTGTATACGAGCTTCATTTTCAATCTGGCGAGCAATATTTAAGTTTTTCTCCAAACGGAAACTAAATTTTTTCATATTGCTTATCCTTCTACAGCATATTGCAGGCTACCTAAAGTTTCAGCATAGTTTGCCTCATCATAAATCCCTTGACGTTGAAAATCATGTAATCTTTCAATTAAGCGAATAGCTTCATCAATATTGACATTTGATCCTGCTTTGTAGGCTCCTATATCAATTAAATCACGGGCTTCTTCATACACTGCCAATATTGAGCGGAAACGGTTGGCATAGGTCATCTGCTCTTGTGAAACTATGTCAATCATTACCCGGCTGATACTGTTAAGAATATCTATGGATGGGTATAAATTCATCGCCGCCATCTGCCTGCTTAGCGCAATATGACCATCAACTATACCCCTTACTGCATCAGTTATCGGTTCGTTCATGTCATCCCCTTCTACCAGAACCGTGTACAAGCCGGTAATAGTACCTCGTTCAGAAGTCCCTGCCCTTTCCAGCAGTTTGGGAAGCAGTGCAAATACTGATGGAGTAAAGCCTCTGGTTGCCGGAGGTTCTCCAATAGCAAGTCCTACTTCACGCTGAGCCAGGGCAAACCTGGTTAATGAATCCATTAACAGCAATACATCTTTACCCTGGTCCCTAAAATACTCGGCAATGGCAGTGGCAACAAAGGCACCTTTTATTCTGACCAGAGCTGGTTGGTCTGAGGTAGCTACGACCACCACTGATTTAGCCAGACCCTCTTCACCCAGGTCTCGTTCTAAAAATTCTCTTACCTCTCTGCCTCTTTCCCCTACCAGAGCTATAACGCTAATATCTGCTTCGGTATTACGCGCAATCATACCCATCAAGGTGCTTTTACCCACCCCGCTGCCGGCCAGAATACCCATTCTCTGACCTTTGCCCAGGGTAATCAGACCATCAATAGCTTTAACTCCAACCGGTAAAACCCCGGTAATCCTTTTTCTTTTTAATGGACTGGGAGGAGTATTTACTACCGGGTAAGAAATCTGGGATTTTATTCGGCCTTTTTCATCCATCGGTTCGCCCAGGCCATCCAATACCCTTCCCTGCAGTTCAGCTCCAACTTTTATCCGTAAATTTGTTCCGGTAGCTAATATTTCGCTGCCTGGTCCGATGCCTTCCAGGTTACCTAATGGCATTAGCAGGGTGCGATTATTTTTAAATCCTACTACCTCAGCTGGAACATATTGATCTTGAGCATAGGCAGTTTTTATATAACATAATTCGCCCAGTGTTAATCTGGGCCCAACTGCTTCCAGGGTCAGGCCAATAGCTTGCGTAATTCTTCCCTTCAGTTGACAGGTTGGTGCTTTTTCTATTGACGACAGAATTCGCTCAATATTTAATTTAGCAGGTTTATTCATCAGTCAGCACATCCTGTATAGCATTTTCAATGTTGGTTATTCTGGTTTCCATGCGTGCATCAACTGATCCTGAGTCACTTTCAATTCTTAATCCTCGCGGTGAAATCCGATTATCAGGCTGAACTTCTGTATGCAGATTATTTTTTCCATTAAAAACATTAGTATTTTCCAGAGCATCAAGCACGGTTTCAATATCATCCGGATTTAAATAAAGGGTTAGATTATCAGGCTGATCCAAATAAGTCAGTGCTTCAGATAAGATATTTGCTACGATGTCAGGATTAGTTTTTAATTCCGTGGCTATCACTCTTTTAGCAATTGCCAGAGATAGTCTAACCATATCGGATTCACTGGATTCAAACATAGCCATTTTCATTCGATTGGCCTCCAGTAATATTTCCTCGTTTTGTAAACTTAAATGAAAATTGAGGACTTGCCATCCCCTCTGGTACAATGTTTTTGCAACAAAACAAATACCTCCCGAAAGGAGACAAGTCCTCATGCAAAACAATGTATCAATTAGATGT
>Ga0209509_1000425_pt1 | contig 40213 bp, 33 predicted proteins | sample BioC13SIPDNA_FD_185743 | JGI IMG/M metagenome (GOLD analysis project Ga0209509, IMG submission 185743) | Anaerobic biogas reactor microbial communites from Washington, USA - Biogas_R1_A C13 SIP DNA (SPAdes) (version 2) | ecosystem: Engineered > Bioreactor > Anaerobic > Unclassified | place...
ATGAAGGTATAGAACCCCTGACTGGAGTTACTGCTGGCAAAAACATATCTGGCTTTTCCTTTCACCTCGGTTTCCTCCTCGCACCAGTTTCTATAACATATTCAAAGTAGATACTAAAGGTGAACAGTTCAGGTAAGGAGTGAGGTACGGGGGAGGCCTCCGGCCTCCATGGGTTTTGACGCAGATTACTCAGATTTTACGGGCCCTTCGGGCACACAGATTTTTTATTTTGATTAATAGGCAGTCGGGTTATTTATGGTGAATAAGGGGATAGTTTTTTTGAACCTGACTGGACCTGACTTTGATATTTAAAGTAGAAGAAAAAATATTGAGATGAGATAGATATGAAGTGAAGAGTGAGGTTTATATAAATATAAAAGCGAGCGTGGGCGAAGCATGGCAGCAACACCCGGTGAAGGCGAAATGGCGAAAAGGGGCGAGCGACAGGACGTCGCGAGAGCGCTATTGACCACGGACGGGAGATTAGCGCGGCCCCCTTTGAGCCATGAGTTAAGCCGTAGGTGTTGCCTATGCGGAGATCGTGAGCGTTATATTTATACAACAGAATTAAAACAGGCATCGGAACAGGCATGGGAACCGTCCCCATGCCTGCGGGGGAGGCCTCCGGCCTCCATGGGTTTTGACGCAGATTACTCAGATTTTACGGGCCCTTCGGGTACGCAGATTTTTTATTTTGATTAATAGGCAGTCAGGTTATTTATGGTGAATAAGGGGATAGTTTTTTTGAACCTGACTATACCTGACTCTGATATTTAAAGTAGCAGAAAAAATATTGAGATGAGATAGATATGAAGTGTAGAGTGAGCGTTATATTTATACAACAGAATTAAAACAGGCATCGGAACAGGCAAAAGAACCGTCCCCATGCCTGTTTGCTGTGTCTATTTAAAATCAGCGATAATCTGCGAAATCCGCGTAATCAGCGTCTATCAATCGTAATTGGATTGGTTTTTGCGTGATGGTATGATTATAATAGAATCCTTAACAGGTATTTAATGAAAATAGGTGACTGACATGGGCGATTTTGTTTTACATTCTGATTATAAAGAGCAGGGGGATCAGCCTCAGGCGATACAGGAACTGGCCTATAGTTTGAACCAGGGAAACCGGGAACAGACTTTGTTGGGAGTGACCGGTTCGGGAAAGACTTTTACAATGGCACGCATTATTGCTGAGGTTCAGCGTCCCACTTTGGTGATGGCACCCAACAAGACATTGGCTGGTCAGCTGTATTCGGAATTTAAGCAGTTTTTTCCCGAGAACGCGGTAGAATATTTTATCAGTTATTATGATTATTATCAGCCGGAGGCTTATGTCCCGCAGACTGATACTTATATAGAAAAAGACTCTTCTATTAATGATGAGATTGATAAGCTGCGCCATTCAGCTACTGCATCGCTGCTGCAGAGACGTGATGTGATAATTGTGGCCAGTGTTTCCTGTATTTATGGTTTGGGCGCACCGAAGGATTATTATGAAATGGCAGTTTCATTACGGCCGGGTACGGTTATAGCTCGTGATGATGTATTGCGTCGGCTGGTCTCCATTCAATATGAGCGCAACGAATACAGTTTCACCCGGGGTAATTTCCGCGTTCGCGGCGATGTGGTAGAAGTTTTTCCCGCATCCACCGGAGAAATGGCGATTCGTATCGAGTTTTTTGGTGATGAAGTCGAGCGGTTGGTAGAGTTTAACCCGCTGACTGGAGAGGTGTTGGGGCGCAGACTGCATGTCATGATATTTCCGGCTTCCCATTTCGTAACTACCCGCGATAATATGCTGAAAGCTGCTGATCAGATTGAGCAGGAGCTGGCTGACCAGATTAAGTTGTTTAAACAGGAGGGTAAGCTATTGGAGGCACAGCGAATTGAACAGCGAACCCGTTATGATCTGGAAATGATCAAGGAAATTGGATATTGCAAGGGAATTGAGAATTATTCCCGCTATATAACCGGGCGGGCACCGGGGGAACCTCCCTATACGCTGATAGATTTCTTTCCCTCCGATTTCCTGTTGTTTATAGATGAGTCGCATATTGGATTACCGCAGATCCGGGGCATGTATGCCGGTGACCAGGCACGTAAACAGAATCTGGTGGATTTCGGATTTCGTTTGCCTTCGGCCCTGGACAACCGCCCGCTGCGTTTTGAGGAGTTTAATGAAAAACTGAACCAGGTGATTTTCGTCAGTGCTACTCCCGGGGATTATGAGATGGACAGAAGTGTTGTGGTAGCCGAACAGATTATTCGCCCTACCGGATTGGTTGACCCGATTGTAGAGGTAAGACCGACGGAGAATCAAATTGATGATCTGATGGAAGTTATCCGGGAGACGGTTGCCAAGGGTTATCGCGTGCTGGTAACTACGCTTACGAAGCGCATGGCAGAGGATTTATGTAATTATCTGCTCGATGCCCATATGAAAGTGCGTTATATGCATTCGGATGTAGAGGCCTTGGATCGCCTCGAAATTTTACGGGAATTGCGCAGCGGGGTATTTGATGTACTGGTAGGAATTAATCTGCTGAGGGAAGGCTTGGATTTACCGGAGGTAGCTCTGGTAGCTATTCTTGATGCGGACAAGGAAGGTTTTTTGCGTTCCGAGCGTTCTCTGATTCAGACTATTGGACGGGCAGCCCGTAATGTTGATGGACGGGTTATTATGTATGCCGACCGGATTACCCCCTCCATGCAGGCGGCCATCGGGGAAACCAACCGACGTCGCGATAAGCAGATAGCGCATAATGTAGAACACAATATTACTCCTGAGAGTATTAGAAAGGCAGTCTATGCTGCCATTGAGACTACCATAGCGGAGGAGCCGACGGAATATGATGTCGCTGCATTTCAGCAAATGCCGCGCGAAGAGCGTGAGCGTCTGGTCGGAGAAATGCAGGCAGAAATGCAACGAGCCGCTGAAAATCTCGAGTTTGAACGGGCTGCTGAGCTGCGCGACATGATTCGTGAACTGATGAGTCCTCCCCCGAAAAAGAGTCGTAAACGTCGTTAGTGATGCAGTTATTAATAAGGAGAAGAATAAGTGAAAGATAGAATATTTGTAAAGGGTGCGCGGGAGCATAATTTAAAAAATATTGACCTGATTATACCCCGCGATAAACTGGTAGTTTTCACCGGGGTTTCCGGTTCAGGAAAATCAAGTTTGGCTTTCGATACCATATATAGTGAGGGACAGCGTCGTTATGTGGAGTCACTGTCGACTTATGCCCGTCAATTTCTGGGGCAGATGGATAAGCCGGATGTTGATTATATCGAGGGTCTGTCACCTTCCATTTCGATTGACCAAAAGGCCGGTTCCAATAATCCCCGCTCGACGGTGGGCACAGTTACAGAAATCTATGATTACCTGCGCCTGTTATTTGCCCGGGTGGGTAGACCTCATTGTCCCTATTGTCATCTACCTATAAAGCGGCAGACGATTGACCAGATTGTGGATACGCTGCTAGCCTGGGAGCCGAATACGCGCATTAAAGTCCTGGCTCCGGTATTACAGGGGCAGAAGGGCGAACACCGCAAGGTGTTAAGCAACCTGTTCAAGGATGGGTTTGTACGCGTAATAGTAGATGGATATGAATATACGGCTGAAGAAGAAATTAACCTGGATAAAAATAAGAAACATGATATCAGTGCAGTGGTGGATCGTCTGGTTATTAAGGAAGGGATTCGCAGCCGTCTGGCTGAATCGCTGGAACTGGCTTTTGAAATGAGCGAAGGCACGGTCGGCATTATTCGATTGCATGAGGACGGCAGTGAAGAGCTGCTGATGTTTAACCGTGATTTTGCCTGCCCGGACTGTGGTTTCAGCCTGCCGGAATTAAGTCCGCGCATGTTTTCCTTCAATAGCCCGTTTGGGGCTTGTCCGGAATGTGATGGGCTGGGTGAAAAGCGGGAAATTGACCCGAATCTGGTGCTGAATATGGAGAAGAGCCTGGAGGATGGGGCGATAGTTCCCTGGTCCAATAATTTTCATACTTTTTACCGGCAGATAATGATGGCTATGGCAGAGAAACATAAGATTCCGCTCGATAAGCCTTTAAAAGAATTAAATAAAAAACAGATTCATACCATTTTATACGGGAATGGGGATGAACGGTTTAAACTTACCTACACCAACTCCTATGGAGAAACCAGCAGTTTCCGTTCCAGTTATGAGGGGATAGTTAATAATCTCAGCCGCCGTTATCAGGAAACCAAATCAGATGCTTCCCGGGAAGACATAGAACGTTATATGACTTCGACCCTGTGTACTAAATGTGAGGGCAAGCGTCTGCGGGAAGAAGTTTTGTGGGTACTGGTGGGAGGTCAGTCCATTAATAACCTGACTTCACTGTCGGTGCGTGATGCCCGGAATTTTTTTCAACAGTTGGATTTGAATGAGCGGGAAGCAGTTATTGCCCGCCAGGTTATAAAAGAGATTAGTGAACGCTTGAACTTTTTGATTGATGTGGGATTGGATTATTTGACTCTGGACCGCTCAGCCGGCAGTTTATCCGGTGGAGAGGCCCAGCGGATTCGTCTGGCTACCCAGGTAGGTTCCAGTCTGGTCGGAGTGCTGTATGTGCTGGATGAACCCAGTATTGGGTTGCACCCGCGCGATAATGACCGTTTGCTGGCTACGCTTAAACGCCTGCGGGATCTGGGCAATACCGTAATCGTGGTGGAACATGATGAAGATACTATTCGCAGTGCGGATCATGTTGTAGATATCGGACCTCGGGCTGGAGTACACGGCGGGGAGATTGTTGCTCAGGGAACCGTTGAGGAAATTTTAAAGAGTGAGCATTCATTGACCGGTCAGTATCTCTCCGGTAAAAAGGACATTTTAATACCGCAGCAGCGACGCGAGGGCAACGGCCTGAATTTGATTATTGAAAAGGCCAGTCAGCATAATCTGAAATCGATAGATGTTAAAATTCCTTTGGGCAAGATGGTGGTAATAACCGGAGTATCCGGTTCCGGTAAGAGTACTCTGGTAGAGGATATAATTTATCCCGGTTTGATGAAAAAACTGCATGGGGGGCGTCATCGTCCCGGGGAACACGGCGGGATAAAAGGGGTTGAAGCGATTGACAAGGTAGTAAATATTGATCAATCGCCGATCGGCAGGACCCCCCGTTCCAATCCGGCTACCTATACCGGAGCTTTTGACGGTATTCGGGAGATGTTTTCCGAAACGGCCGAATCCCGTATCAGAGGGTACAAACCGGGGAGATTCAGTTTCAATGTACGGGGTGGACGCTGTGAAGCCTGTTCGGGTGACGGGATAATAAAAATTGAGATGCATTTCCTGCCCGATGTGTATATTCCCTGTGAAGTTTGTAAAGGAAAACGCTATAATCGGGAGACTCTGGAAGTTAAATACAAGAGTAAAACCATTGCCGATATTTTAGCCATGACGGTAGATGAAGCCGTCGAGTTCTTCGAAAATATTCCTAAAATATACCGCCGGTTAAAGGTACTGCAGGATGTAGGTCTGGGATATATTCAATTGGGGCAGCCGGCTCCCACTTTGTCAGGAGGCGAGGCTCAGCGCGTAAAGTTGGCTACCGAACTGTCCCGCCGCTCCACCGGCAAAACTTTGTATATATTGGATGAACCTACTACCGGTCTGCATAAAGAGGATGTTAAGCATCTGCTTACGGTCCTAAACAGATTGGTAGATAATGGAAATACAGTGCTAATTATTGAGCATAACCTGGATATTATCAAGTCGGCTGATCATATAATTGATTTGGGACCTGAAGGTGGAGAACAGGGCGGAGAAATAATTGTAACCGGTACTCCTGAACAGGTAGCAGTTTGTGAGCATTCATATACAGGCAGATATTTGCGTGAGGTACTAAGGAGCAGATAATGGATAGCGTATCTGAGGCTGGTTTGAAAGAGCGTCTGAAAAATGTACCGCTGAAACCGGGGGTTTATATATTCAAGGATTCAGCCGGAACCATAATTTATGTAGGTAAGGCTAAAGCCCTGCGTAATCGCATGCGCTCATATTTTCAGGCGCCAGATCGTTTGCATCCCAAGGTTCGGGCGATGATGAACCGGGTGCACAGTTTCGATTTCATAGTTACTGATACCGAGGTTGAAGCTTTGATCCTGGAAAACAATCTTATCAAGGCTAATCAGCCCCGCTATAATATTGACCTGCGTGATGATAAAACCTACCCCTGGCTGAAAATCACCGTTGCGGAGCCTTTTCCGCGTATTCTGATTACCCGGGAGAAAAAAGACGGGGTGTCCATGTATTTTGGTCCCTATACGGATGTTGGCTCCTTGCGGGAAACTGTGCGTTTGCTGACTTCTATTTTTCCACTGCGTACCTGTAAAAGTTTTAAAACCGGACAGCGAGCCTGCCTGAATTATGATTTGCATCGCTGTATGGCCCCCTGTAAAGGTGAGGTCTCTGCTGACGAGTACCGGCTGATGGTGGATAAGATAATTGCTTTTTTACAGGGGGATAACCGGGCTATTCTGAAACAGAAGGAAGAGGAGATGAAACAGGCGGCCAGTGATTTGGAGTTTGAGAAAGCCGCCCGCCTGAGGGATCAGATAACTGCCATTAACAAATTGGCAGAAAGCCAGAAGGTGGAGTTGGCCAGACCGCTTAATCTGGACATGGTTGGTTTGCTGCTGGGTGAAAAAGAAAGTCTGGCTCTGGTATTTAAAATCCGCAGCGGGAGAATAATAGCCAAAGATACTTTTTGGCTGAATCGGGTATTTGAGGAAGATGAAGGGGAGTTGGCCGGGTTTTTCCTGCGCCAGTATTATGCAAATAATAACGATATCCCCGGGGAAATTATCATCAATGTTGCTCCGGCTGATCAGGATTTAATCAAAGAATGGCTGAAAATAGAAACCGGTCGCAGCGTAGCGATTAAAGTGCCCCAACGGGGGGAGCGCAGAAAACTGCTGGATATGATGATGGAAAATATTCGTTTGCTCTGGGAGGAGAAACACGACCAGGATGCACGTGCCCGCGAGTTATTAATGCATTTGGGCCGGGTGCTGGATCTGGAAATATTGCCGCAGCGTATAGAGTGTTATGATATTTCGCATCTGGGCGGTGACGAAACCGTGGCTTCCATGGTGGTTTTTTGTGATGGCCTGCCTTATAATGCCGGTTATCGTCGTTTTAAAATGAAACTGGACCGCAATGATGATTATGATTCCCTGCGTGAGACGCTGCGCCGCCGGTTTACCCAGGCACGGGCAGGTAATCCTGCTTTTTTACCGGAACCGGATTTGATTCTTATTGACGGAGGTTTGGGGCAGGTTAATGCGGCTAAAGGAGTTTTGGATGAAATGGGCGTTGATATTGCCCTGTTCAGCCTGGCCGAAAAGCGGGAAGAGATTTACCGTCCCGGAACAGGTCAACCTTTGGTACTGGAACGCCGTGATGAAGCTTTGAAGCTATTGCAGCGTATTCGTGATGAGGCTCACCGGTTTGCCATTGAGTATAATCGCCAGCGCCGGTCGAAAAAAATGACGGTCTCAGCTTTGGATAATATTGAAGGTATCGGCCCGGGGCGGCGAAGAAATCTGCTCCGGCATTTCGGCTCGTCAGCCAGGATAGGGGAGGCATCTGTCGAAGAATTGGCAGCAGTTCCCGGCATGAATCGTGCGGTTGCGCAAAAGGTATATGAATATTTTCATACCTCCGGTGGATTTCCCGGGAAATAAATCGAAATAGAGAAAAAAACATGTTAAAATACAAGCAAATAGATAGGAGATGAGGTTCTTAATTTTTTAGAACCTGACTATACCTGACGGTTTTTTATTATTTAAGCTTAAATCAGGTTTTACTTATTTAGTTTTTGTATACATTTAGGAGAGGAGGAGTTTCTATGCAGGGTTGGTTAATTAGATGGGGGTTTAATATTCTGGCACTGGTTTTGACGGCAGCTTTATTGCCTGGTTTTAAGCTAACTATTTGGGCAGCCGTAGTGGGTTCCATATTCCTGGGGATTATTAATGCAGTCATACGACCTTTGCTGATTATACTTACTCTACCGTTGAATCTGGTGACTCTGGGCTTATTTACTTTTGTAATCAACGGATTTATGTTATGGATTACCTCAGTTACTATTCGCGGTTTCCAGATTGATAATTTTGGCTGGGCCATACTTAGTGCGTTGGTATTAAGTATTATGAGTTTCTTGATCAGTTTCTTTATTGAAGATAAACTATTTCGCTTACGTTAAGTAAGATTGATTCTACTGCAAAAAGGTATAATGTGCTGGGTCGGGTAAATAAATATTTGTCGCCAAGACTCCGCATGGGAAACACCCACTGCTTGTCTAGCGCCTCCAGGGGGACGTTCCGATTCCGCATCCGTGCGGGGCGTCACTCTCGCCCCATCCGTGGGGCTCGCCCCCTTCCGTCGCTTCGCCTTCGCAGGGTGTTTCTGACATGCTCCATCAACGGCTCCTACATATTTATTTCACCCTAACCAGGTTTTTGCAGTGTCATCAAGATTTATTACCCTAATTATTGACAGCCGGGCAACAGCCCGGCTGCTTGACTAAGTTTGCACTGGAGGAACATATTTGTGCAGATAAAAATGGTAGCTATTGATTTGGATGATACTTTACTGACCGGTGACCTCAAAATATCCCCTCTGTGTATCCAAATGATAAGGCAGGCTCAGGAGTTGGGGGTTATGGTTACTCTGGCTACCGGGCGTATGTATCGTTCCGCTTTACCTTATGCCCGGCAAATTGGAACTGATATACCACTGATTACTTATCAGGGGGCTTTGGTAAAAAGCTCAAATTCGGAAACGGTGTCTTATTTTAAGCCGGTTCCGGAGCAGGAAGCCCATGAGGTTATGCAGTATTTCAAACAACAACAGGTTCATTTTCATACTTACATTGATGATCAATTATGGCTGGAGAAATTAACTGATGAGGGTCAGGCTTATGTGGATCTGGCCGGAGTTGAACCGCAAATCGTGGGTGATCTGGCTAGAGCGATTAGAGGCAGGCAGCCGATGAAGATTCTGGCGGTTTCACATAATGAGCGTTTGATACTGGAAATGGAAGAAGAGTTGAAGACCCGATTTGCAGGCAAACTTAATATTATGCGTTCCAAACCTTATTATCTGGAAGCTATGCATAATCAGGCCAATAAAGCTGATGCGCTGGAGGTTTTGGCTTCTAATTTAGGTTTTAAACGTGAAGAAGTCATGGCGGTGGGCGACAGTTATAATGATTTGGATATGCTCACCTGGGCAGGGATTGGCGTGGCCATGGGTAATTCACAGGATGTTGTCAAGCAGGCGGCTGATTATGTTACTCTCAGTAACGAGGAAGAGGGAGTGGCTGAAGCCTTAAGAAAGTGGGTAATTGAGCCGCGTAAACATTAGTTGAGTAAATGACATATATTGGGAATAGATGGTTTTGGGGCAATTATCCATTAATTGCCAGCAAAAGTTTATTGGGCAAAATGCTTAATTATAGCGGTTCATTTGCTAATAGAAGGCCGCGGCTAAGGGTAAAATAAGTTAGTTGAAGTATGATAAAAAATAGAGTTGTATTTTATGTCACTCTGAGAGCAGCGTCTCGGAGTTGTAATAAGTATTTGGCTGGTTATGATATTCGGCTAAAACATATATTTATGTAAAGAGAGGGCAGTGAGATGAGCCCGGTGGTAATAGCAATTGATTTGGGGGCTACCAAGACTCTGGTAGGGGTGGGCAGAACATCAGGTGATCTGCTGGCCCGGGTACAGTTTCCTACACCAATTCAGGGCAGTCCTGAATTGGCCGTTAATGAGATGGTATTAAAAATCAGGCAACTGCTAGCGGAGAATAATATAGCTGACGACCAGGTAAACGGGGTAGCGGTAGGAGCGCCGGGGCCGATATCTTATCCGCAGGGCATAATTTATGACTCACCCAATTTAGGGTGGCAGAAATTTGCTTTGCGTCAGGAATTGGAACAGCGTCTGGGATGGCCGGTAGTAGTTGAACATGATGTGGCCATGGCGGCGTTGGGCGAGTTTCATTTCGGGCAAATGAAACGTTATCCCAATCTGTTGTATGTTACTTTGAGTACCGGTGTGGGCGCCGGTATCATTATCAATGGAGAGCTTTATCGGGGTAGTATCGGCGGCGCCGGTGAAATAGGCCACATGGTAATTGATCCCCATGGCAGGCTGTGCAATTGTGGCCGAAGAGGATGCACAGAAGCCATTATTTCAGGAACGGCTCTGGCCATACAGGCCCGTGAATTAGTGGAACAGGGGCGGGCAACCTACCTGCAATCCCTGGCCAAAGACGGGGTAATTACTGCAAAAGAGATAGCTATAGCTGCGCGTGAGGGAGATAGTGATGCCTGCCGGCTGCTGGCACAGTTTCGAGAGAATTTGCAATTAATTCTGGCCAATCTGGTGCATATTTTTAATCCGGATATTATAGTATTGGGTGGTGGGGTTGTGCAGGGAATGAGAGATTTATTTTTTGAGGGTATTGAGGAAGAAGTCAGAGCCCAGGTTTTCCCCATGCATCGCCCGGGAGTAAAAATAGAAGTTACCCGGTTGGGCGGGGACATTGTATTATACGGATGTCTGGCTGCCGGGGGAATATGGGGGTTTGAATAGTTAAAAGTAGATTTTTTGACGCAGAAGGACGCAGACCCTTCAGGCGCTGATTAACGCTGATAATAATTAGGAAAAAGGAATCAGTGTAAATCATAATAATCTTAAGTAATCAGCGTCAAAAATAATGTTGGAAAATCAAATTAATCAATCTTATTTTCATTCCTGGTTGCACCTCGCAGGGGGTTTTTGATATAAAAAGTTAAATATTCTGGTCGCAGGGTGTTTCTGACCTGTTACATCAACTCCTAAATATTTATTTACCTAAGCTGGGTTTTTGAAGTGAAATAAAGTTTTAAATAATAATTTGAACCGGAGGTAGTTTGATTTGAACGATATGTCAGCGGATACTATGTTGAGTTATTTATATGGGTTACCGGAACAGTTTGTTTCCAGCCTGGAAATGAAATTTGATTTTGTGGACCGCTACCGAAAGAATTACAGTAATATTGTAGTCTCCGGTCTGGGCGGGTCAGCCATCGGGGGAGATATTCTGCGTACCATGGCCCTGGAACAATGCACTGTTCCAGTAATAGTTAACCGTGATTATACTATTCCTCATTTTGTAAATAGCAGTACGCTGTTTATTGCTATCAGTTATTCAGGTAATACCGAGGAGACTATAAGTGCTTACAATCAGGCCCGCAGCCAGGGGGCGGAAATAATTTGTCTCACCAGCGGAGGGAAGCTGCAGGAGATGGCAGCTCAGGACGGGTTTGCGGTTATTAATGTGCCGGGCGATCTGGTCCCCCGCGCAGCAACTGGTTTCCTGCTGGCTCCATTGGTCATGTTCCTGGAGGATATCGGCATATTTTCCGCCGGAAGAAAAGCACTGCAGGAGACTGTAACTGTATTACAGCAGCAGCGGCAAATGCTGCAGCCGGAGAGCTCCCGGCCGGAAAATCAGGCGAAAGATATTGCCTCAAAGTTAAAAGGGGCCATCCCGATTATCTGGGGAGTATCAGGTTTTTCGGAAGCGGCTGCACTGCGTTGGAAAGCTCAGATTAATGAAAATAGCAAATGCCCTGCCTATTATAATGTTTTCCCGGAATTAAACCATAATGAAATAGTTGGCTTTGAATTACCGGAGGAGATACTGAAGAACCTGGTAATTATTTTGCTGCGCGATGATCAGGATCATCCACAGGTAAAAAAACGCATCGACATTACCTGTTCAATTATAAAGGAAAAAGTAAAAGACATTATTGAAATTCACAGTCAGGGGGAATCCCTGTTGGCCCGTTTCTACAGCCTTACTTATCCCGGAGACTATGCCAGCACCTATCTGGCCATGGAATATGGCATTAACCCTACCCCGGTAAAAGTAATTGACTACCTGAAAAAACAACTGGCGTTATAGGGTTATTGCCGGGGAGTTACCTGATAATCTGGATAAAGCAAAACGCTAAGGGGATTTTTCCGGCATTGTAGTTTTATCCAGTAATTGGAAATTCTTTGCATTATGTGAAGCTCATATTGTATACTAAAAGAGTCATAAGTTATGAACATGTTAACACTTGGTATTTAATTTTGCTGAAATACTTGGCGGGATTGATTGTGTGCTACCATAACCTTATGGCTTTTTTGTATCATGATATATTCACAAGATATGAAGCTGCTTTACCGCTATTTGTGAATGGTTAAATGGAAAGCTGTCCGTTGTTTAAAAGTGCCAAGCAGAGTTTGTCTCAAAAAGGATAGCAAGGCGGTGATAAGTTTGAAAAAACTTAGTCAGTTAAGTAGCAGGGAATTGAATGCCGTAGAGATGGTATTAAATGGCATTGAAGGAGCTATATTAATTGATGAAAACGGTATCATAAAAATCTTTACTGACCATTATGAATATGAATCCGGTATGGTTAAAACAGAGGTGTTGAATAAAAAAATTGATGAAGTATTCCCCACTACCCGAATGTTAGAAGTTTTAAATACGGGAAAACCAATAACGGCTGATGTTTGGGAACTTAATAACAAAGTCCGAATTGTTTCGCGCATTCCCATTATTTGTGAGGGAGAGGTTATTGGTGCCCTGGGAATCAGTATTTTTCGTTATCTTAATGAAGCCCGTGGATTTGCCACCCGGACGCAGAAGATGTTCTCCGAACTAAAGTACTATAAAGAGGAGATTAAACGCATTTACGAGGCCAGGTATTCCCTGGAGGCTGTTATTGGAAAAAGCAAAGAGATACTGGAAGCCAAAGAATTGGTTGGAACTATAGCTCCAACCAATAATCCGGTACTCATTTATGGTGAAACCGGTACCGGAAAAGAGTTGTTTGCTCATGCTATCCATCAAGAAAGTGCCCGCAGAGAAGGCCCGTTTGTACGAGTAAATTGCGCCGGTATTCCTGATAATCTTATCGAGTCCGAGCTGTTTGGTTATGAAGAAGGAGCTTTTACCGGAGCCCGTAAAGGCGGGAAACCTGGTAAGTTTGAGCTGGCCCACCACGGTAGTATATTTCTGGATGAAATAAGTGAGTTGTCCTGGGCGGCTCAGGCCAAGTTATTGCGGGCTTTGCAGGAAAATGAAATCGAAAGGGTAGGTTCGACTTCATTAACTTCGGTGGATACCAGAGTTATATCAGCCACTAACGTACCTCTCAATAAACTGGTAGCCGAGGGTAAATTCAGAAAAGATTTGTTTTTCCGCCTTAATACTTTCACTATAACCCTTCCTCCCCTGCGGGAGCATTTCAGCGACTTGCCTTTACTGTGTCAGCATTTTATCGATAATTACAACCGGGAAAATGGAACCAGAGTTGAAGGTATAAATGATGAGGCTTTGCAACTGCTTACTACGTACCACTGGCCCGGTAATATCCGGGAACTTAATATCGTTATAGAAAGGGCCTGTATAGATGCCCGGAAAGGAATTCTTACCGTCAATAACCTGTTGCGTTTCAGCCGGTGGAATAGAAGCGGGCAAAATGCTATTGCTGAGGGACAAAATACCTTTGATTTAAAAGAAGCTCGGAAAATGGCAGAGAAAGCTGTAATTATCCGCGCTTTGCAGGCCAGTAGCAACAACCGCGGAAAAGCGGCCAAACTTATGGGAATCAGCCGCTCTGCCCTTTATAATAAAATGATGGAGCTTGGAATAGATTGAATATTATAAATTGCCTAAATAATTAAACCATTTGTCCAATATATTGGACATCAAAACCTGCCATAATTAGTACAGCCTAAAAATCTGTTCATTTTTTCTGACATTTCTTATTCAGGTATATATAGCAAAAGCGCAATAATAGCCCTCCCAGTAATTGGCACACTATTTGCAATTCTTATCAAGTGTCAGTTTTTAATAGGGAGGGTTTTATAATGGCAATGTCAGAGAGAAAGGTCAATTACTTAGACCAGTCATGGAAAGACGATTACCGGAGAAAGTTGCGCAGTGCTGAAGATTTGGCAGCTATGATCAAGAGCGGTGATATAATTCTGGAGCCTGGTGGTATTAATATACCCCACGATTTTCATGTTGCTCTTGCCGCGCGGGTAAAAGAACTTAACAATGTTACTATTTGCCTGGGGTTAGCCCTGAAGCTTTACGATTTTATGCAGCCGCAATATAAAGATCATATTCATATTGAAACTCCCTTTGTTGGACCCGTAGAAAGAATGCTTATTGAATGGGGTACGGCATCTTATGTTCCTCAGCATTTAAATCAATTGGGGCCCTGGCAGGAGAAGAAAAAGCCTAATGTTGTGGCCATGGTAGTAACTCCACCGGATGAAAACGGATTTTTCAACCGTTCCTGTTTTGGCGGCCTGGTTCCAAGGGAAGCCATTGCCAAGGGAGATACAGTTATAGTCGAAGTTAATCCTAATACCCCGTGGTTAGAAGGTGAAGATCTTTTGATCCACATTTCTGAAATTGATTATATTTGTGAAAGTGATGCTGAGCTGGTAGAAATACCAGATATACCAATAACCGAGGTTGAGCGGCAAATAGCGGCCTACATTGCCGATATGATACCTGACGGTTCTACCATTCAGCTCGGGTTGGGCGGGTTGGCCAATGCCATTGGTTATTTTCTGCTGGATAAAAAAGATTTAGGAGTTCATACCGAGGTGGTACAAAAGTCATTTATGGATTTGGTAAAAGCAGGGGTAGTAAATGGTTCCCGCAAAAACTTTCATCCGGGCAAGGTATTGGCTACTTTTTGTGTAGGTGATAGGGAGTTATGGAATTATGTGGACCATAATCCGGAATTTCTGTTTACCGAAGTCGCCTTTAATAACGATCCCCAGGTAATAGGGAGAAACGATAACCTGGTATCAATAAATAATGCGTTATGTATGGATCTGACGGGCCAGGTGGGTTCAGAGTCCATTCGCCATCGACAATACAGCGGGACTGGAGGTCAATTAAATTTTATACAGGGTGCGGCTTTGTCCAAGGGAGGCAAAAGTATTATTGCACTTAACTCAACCTGGAAGGATAGTAAGGGAAATCTCCGCTCAAGTATAGTTCCTTTCATGCCTCCCGGAACTATTGTTACCACCCCCCGCACCGAAGTTGACTATGTGGTTACTGAGTATGGTGTAGTGAATTTGAAATATAAAAGGGTTTCTGAAAGGATAAACGCTATGATTTCGATTGCTCATCCCGATTTCAGAGATCAACTGAATCATCAGGCCAATCGTTTTTGGAGGGGATAAGCCCCTCCATAATATAAATAAGGAGGGGATTCATTGTCTACTTATTTAGAGGAGTACAAGCGTAAACTCATAAGTCCAGAAAAAGCAGCTCAACTGGTTGAATCAGGTGATACTATTGAATACGGTATGTTTGCTACTAAACCGATCGATTTCGATTATGCTCTGGGTCAACGCGCCGGGGACGGGTTGGAGAGGGTTATGGTCCGCGGAACTGGTACTGTATTACCCGTGCCGGAAGTTATTAAAAATGATCCGGAGCAGAAAAGTTTTCAGTATTTTAGCTGGTATTTTACTGCTATCGATCGAAAAGCGGGAGATTTTGGACTGGCCTGCCACTGTCCTTTTAATTATCATGAAGCCACTTTGCTGGCTTATAGTCCGGACTTTTCCCATGCCTGGGCTGATGTCTGGGTAGCGCAGGTTTCGCCTATGGATCCATCCGGGTGTTTTAACTTTGGTCTGGGTAACTCCCACAACCGCGGAATTGCATTAAACAGCAGAATTGCCATTGTTGAAGTAAATCAAAATATGCCGCGTTGTTTGGGTGGGAGTGACGAATTTATTCATATCAGTGAAATAGATTATATTATCGAGGGCTCCAACCGACCAATTTTTTCAGTACCTTCCGCTCCCGAACCGAATGAGGCAGAACAGAAAATTGCCAATTACATCGTTGATGAAATCCCTGATGGTGCCTGCCTGCAATTGGGTATTGGCACTCTGCCTAACCTTATAGGTAACCTGATCGCCGATTCTGACCTTAAAGACCTGGGTATCCAGAGTGAAATGTTCTGTGATGCCATGGTACAAATGTACGAAAAAAATAAAATTACCAACAATATGAAGGCCAGTAACCGACATAAAAGCGCCTATTCTTTCTGTCTTGGTTCTCAGGAAACTTATGACTTCCTGCATGAAAATCCTCGTTGCGCTTCTATGGCCGTATTTGACGTAAACAGCCCGTCTGCCATTGCCGCCAATGATAACTCCATTTCCATTAATAATACATTGGAAATTGACTTGTTTTCCCAGGTATGCTCTGAGTCTTACGGTTTGCGCCAGATATCGGGAACGGGTGGACAGTTGGATTTTGTGGAAGGTTCCTTTCATTCAAAAGGGGGTAAAAGTTTCCTGGCTTTCACCTCCACTTTCCAGGATAAAAACGGTAATCGCCACTCCAGAATCAGACCCCTTCTGACTCAGGGGGCGATTGTTACTGTCCCCCGAACTGTAGTGCAATATGTCGTCAGTGAGTATGGTAAGGCTAATCTAAAATCGCTTTCTGTCTGGGCGAGAGCTGAGGCTTTAATAAATCTTGCTCATCCTGACTTCAGAGATGAGTTGGTCGAAGCGGCGAAGGAAATGAAGATCTGGTCCCGGACGAATCGAAAATCCTTTTAGGATATCTCCATATAAAATGCCTGAACAGGCTAATTAAGGATTATTTAAGATACTATCCGCATAGGATAGAGACGAAATTTTAATTTGGGAGGGATCAAGTAAGTGAACTGGATGGAGGAATACCGGCAAAAATTGGTTTCGCCCCAACAAGCGGTTAAGCATATAAAATCAGGGGACTGGGTTGATTATGGTTTGCTCTGCGCTCAGGTTAGAGTCCTGGATGAAGCTTTGGCTAATCGTAAAGATGAATTAACCGATGTCAAGATAATGAGCATGCTGACTCTTTCGCCTGCCAGGATAATGGAGTCTGACGTTAAGGGAGAAAGCTTTATTTGGAATTCCTGGCATTTTTCCACCCTGGACCGGAGACTATTAGATAATGGAACTCCGGCATATTACACCCCCATGCGTTATTCAGAATTACCCCGCTATATTCGTGAAGAAATAGAACCTATTGATGTTTCCATGCGTCAGGTAGCCCCTATGGATAAACATGGCTACTTCAATTTCGGACCCCAGAATTCACACAGTAAAGCAGTTTGTGATCGGGCCAGGATAGTTATCGTCGAAGTAAATCAAAATCAACCCCGGTGTCTGGGAGGTTACCACGAAGCTATCCATATTTCAGAGGTAGATTATATTGTTGAAAGCGATAATCAGCCTTTGAAGGAATTAAAGAACCCTGCCCCTTCCTCAATAGACCTGAAGGTAGCGGAATATATAACCGATGAAATCATTAATGGAGCATGTATTCAATTGGGAATTGGAGGTATGCCCTGCGCAGTAGGCAGTATTATAGCAGATTCTGATCTTAAAGACCTGGGTTGCCATACCGAGATGCTTGGCGATCCTTACTTGAAAATGTATCAGGCGGGAAAGCTGACTGGACAGAGAAAGGCAGTAGACCGGGGAAAATTAACTTATTCTTTCGCCCTGGGCAGCCAGGAATTATATGATTTCATTGATGATAACCCTCTGTGTGCCAGTTACCCGGTTGATTACACCAACCGTACTTCTATAGCTGCATTGAATGACAATCTGATAACCGTAAATAATGCTATTGAAGTAGATATTTACGGCCAGGTATCTTCAGAATCATTGGGTTCCCGTCACATAAGCGGCACCGGAGGACAGCTTGATTTTGTTTTGGCCGCTTACGAGTCCCGCGGCGGCAAAGCATTTATATGTCTATCCTCTTGTTACCTGGATAAGGAAGGAAAGACCAAATCTCGAATTGTACCAACATTATCTCCGGGCAGCATAGTAACCGACCCGCGCACTGTAGCACATTATATAGTTACTGAATACGGTAAGTTTAATTTAAAGGGTAAAACGGTATGGCAAAGAGCTGAGGGTTTAATTAACCTGACACATCCCCAATTCCGTGATGAACTTATCGCTGCTGCCCAAAAGCAGGGAATATGGCGGCGTACTAATAAAATTTAGGGTTACATGACGGATATCAAACAGCAGGTAAGAAGTATCCTGAAAAAACTTCCTCTTTTTAGGGGAAGTTTAATTTTTATGCACCCACCTGACATTTATCTTATAAATTATTTTTAGTCGCATATAGAAGTAGTAAGGTACTTTGTTTAAGTTAGAGGAGAATAAAGAGAATCTTCTTTTGTCCTCCTCCAGCAAAGTACATAGTTATTTTAAAGAAGGTGTCAGCATGGTTAGAGGTCGTCAGGAAACGGAGACTAATAATCGGGATGACAGATTATTTCATTCAGGGAAGAAGGTTGTTGAGTGTAATGTCCATGCAGTTTGTCTGAATTGCGGGTATGGCAAACAGGGTAAATGGAAACCCTTGTCGCCGAAGACTTTATGCCCCATGTGTGGAAGCCTTAAAAGGGAAAATGTTCAATCGTAACCAGGGGTATAGTTATCCTGGCCACCATAAATCTCAATAGGTTAGAGGATTATAGTTAAGCACGCTTGGGTCCGGTCTTCTGTTAATTGGATTAGACAGTCTGGTATTATTCTATATAATTGATAACAATGTAATAGGTAAGCTAACTATAACCCTCTGCGTGGGGTGATTGTCCTCCTGACAAACGGGAGGATTTTTTACTGATTGGGCAAGCTATGGGTAGTATTGCCTGGTCAGGAGGAATGGTATAAATGCAGTTTTGTGGGGATTATCATACCCATTCCCGCTATAGCGATGGTCGACAGAGTGTAATGGAAATAGTAAAAGCGGCCAGTTCCCGCGGGTTGTCGGAGATTGCAATTACTGATCATGGTCCGTTGGCGGCAGTTATCGGGGTTAAATCTGCTGAACAGTATTTGAGTATCAGAGAGGAGATTGAGGTTTTAAAAGTTTTATATCCGGATATAAATATTTTACTGGGAGCAGAGGCCAATATTCGTGATTTACACGGCACGTTGGATATACCGGATACCATATTGCAGCAGCTTGATGTGGTGATTGCCGGATTGCATCCTTATACCCTGCCGACTTCCTTACAGGATGGGCGGGATATTTTTTTGCAGAATTCCCTGCGTCATTTGGGCAGGAAGCAGCGCCAAGCGGCAATTGCTGCCAATACCAGGGCTACAGTACAGGCTATTTCCAGTCATCCGGAACTGGATATTATTTCTCATCCCGGCTTGTTTTTTGAAGTTGATATTGAGGAAGTGGCTCGGGCCTGTATAAAATATCAGGTTTTGTTTGAGATAAATTGTGGACATGAACACCCGAAAGTTTCTGATATAATGAAGGCACAGAGGTTGGGAGTCAGTTTCATTATTAATAGTGATTCTCATTTCCAATCGACGGTAGGTGATTTACAGTATGGCAGCAGTATGGTACAAAAGTTGGCCATAGACGAAAGTCTGGTCGTAAACCGTAAAGGCGGAGGGGGATGGTCTCATTGGGCAAAGAAATCCAGGCTATGCATATTTTAATAATTACCGGGTTGTCCGGTGCCGGTAAAACCCAGGTAATTAATCATCTGGAGGATATGGGTTACTATTGTGTTGATAATCTCCCCCCGGTTCTACTGAGCAAGTTTGTGGAGCTTACTTTACAGGCTGAAGGTAAATTGGATAAAGTAGCCCTGGTTATTGATGTACGTGGCGGGGAGTTTTTCCTGGATTTTGCCGAGGCATTAAATGAGATGCGTGATGCCGGGATTCCGTTGGAAATAATGTTTCTGGAAGCCTCGGATGAAGTGCTGGTCAGACGATTTAAAGAGTCACGTCGCCGGCACCCGCTAAGTGAGAATCAAAGCCTGATGGAAGCAATTCAGCTGGAGCGTGAGATGCTGGAAGAGTTACGCGGCCGGGCCAATGTTATTATTGATACTTCCAATCTGGATCTGCGAACTTTGAAAGAAAAATTACAACAATTGTACAGCCAGCGTGAGACTGCCGGTATGGATATCAGTGTGGTTTCTTTTGGATATAAAGTGGGCATGCCTATGGATGCAGATATTGTTGTTGATGTAAGATTTTTGACTAATCCGTTCTATGATCCGGTTATGCGTACTATGACTGGTGAAGATTCAGAGGTTATAAAGTATGTATTGGATTCACCTATTACAAAATCATTTAACCGACGATTTATCGGTTTGTTAAAATTCCTGATTCCGCATTATATAAAGGAAGGCAAGACAAATCTTACCATAGCTATCGGTTGTACCGGTGGTCAGCATCGTTCAGTGGTCTTGACTGATTATACTGGTCAACAGCTTAAGAAGATGGGATATAAAGTAATTGTAAGGCATAGAGATATTTCAAAGTATAAAATGGAGGATTAAATGAAAATAGCATCTGAACCTAAGGTAGTAGTAATCGGTGGAGGAACCGGATTATCGGTACTGCTAAAGGGGTTAAAGGAATATACTTCGCAGTTGACTGCCGTAGTTACCGTTAGTGATGATGGCGGCAGCTCAGGCAGGCTTCGGGCCCAATTAGGAGTTCTTCCCCCCGGAGATATACGCTCCTGTCTGGTGGCCCTGGCTGAAACTGAAAATCTGATGGATAAAGTCTTTCAACATCGTTTTCTGGAAGGAGACGGTCTTAAAGGACACAGCCTGGGAAATTTATTGCTGGTGGCTATGACAGAGATTACCGGAGATTTTGAATCAGCCATTGAAGAAGTCAGCAAAGTTTTAAAAGTAAGGGGTAAAGTGGTACCAGCTACTTTGGAGCAGGTAGTTCTGGCTGCTTCTATGCATGATGGCACGACAGTATATGGGGAGACGGCTATCAGGGAATATCCGGCTTCCATAGAGAGGCTGTATCTGATGCCGGATAATTGTCAGCCGGTTCCAGCTTCATTAAATGCTATAGCCGAGGCAGATGCCATTGTAGTTGGACCGGGAAGTCTATACAGCAGTATCATTCCTAATCTACTTGTAAATGGATTAACAGATGCGATCAAGGCTTCATCGGCAGCTACTTTTTATATTAGTAACATAATGACGGAGCAGGGAGAAACTGACGGGTTTACAGCCGCAGATCATTTAAAGGTGATTGCTGACCACATAGGAGTAGACCTTTTTGATTACATGGTAGTAAATTCCGGGAAAATAGATCTGCCCCGTTTGGAACGATATCTGGCTGAAAAAGCCAAACCGGTAGCTCCTATTTATGAACCAATTCTTGATGGAAAGGTTGAAATTATTGCTGCTGATCTGGTATCTGATGATGAAGTAGCCTGGCATCATCCTGATAAATTGGCCCGGGTAATAATAGATGCTATACATAAGCTGGATTAAGTGTAGGGGAAGGTAATATGAGTTTTTCTAATGATGTACGCGCTGAGCTGGCGCGCGTCATGCCAAATAAAACCTGTTGTCGCCGGGCTGAATTGGCTGCATTATTGCTGTTAAACGGGTCAATAATAAGAGCGGAAGAGACCATTTTACAAGTAGAAGTGGATAATGCGGCGACGGCGCGAAAAGTATTTTTATTAATCAAAGAAGAGTTAGGTTTACAGCCGGCAGTTAGCATGGAGCAGCGTAAACGTTTTCGTAAAACCAGAGTTTATCTGGTTAAATCGGTAATTATGCCTGGACAGGAAAATGTGTTCTCTATATTGGAATTAACCGAGGAAGATGGAGTGATAAAGCGTCAGGCCCGCTGGAAGTTGCTGAATAAAACCTGCTGTAAACGAGCCTTTTTAAGGGGAGTTTTTCTGAGCCGCGGGTCCATTAATCGTCCCGAAGGGGAATACCATTTGGAGCTCATACTTCCTGACCCGGACATGGCGTCAGAAATGATGAAAATAATGAGCAAGCTGGATTTGGAAGCCAGGCAGGTAGAGCGGAAAAACACTCAGGTACTTTATCTGAAAGAAAGCGATAAGATTGCTGACTTTTTGCTTACCATAGGAGCCAATATAGCCTTGCTGGATTTTGAAAACGCACGCATTATTAAATCCATGCGCAATAGCGTTAATCGTCAGGTTAATTGTGAAACCGCCAATCTGGTTAAAACCATAGATGCCTCGGTACGGCAAATAGAATTAATCAAGAGAATCGTAGCCTTGCAGGGTTGGGAATATTTGCCCCCGCATCTGCGTGAGTTGGCTCAACTTCGCATCGAATATCCGGATTCAACCCTGAAAGAACTGGGTGAAATGCTGGACCCTCCATTGAGTAAATCGGGGACTGCTCATCGTATGCGCCGCCTGGAAGAATTGGCAGATACCTTGCTGGCAGAAAATTAACGCAGGAAATTAATTTGGAATGTCGAATAGGGTATGAAATAATGAGGCTGTGAGGATAGGCATGAAACTTACACACGATGTTTTTCTTGAACAACAGCAAAAGCTGATAATGACCCCGGAACTGCGCCAGGCAATTGCTGTTCTGCAAATGTCTACCCTGGAGCTGGGTGAATATATACAAAAAGAAATACAGGAGAATCCTTTTCTGGAAGAAAAAGAAGCGGAGGAAAGTAACGAGAGTCAATCTGAAAAGGAAACCGATGACAACAAATTAGACCAGTGGATGGAATACCTGGATGACCGGGGAAATGGCATGGTTGAGAAAGAAGAAGAGATAACCTTTGAAAATTTTGTTACGCGTCGTCCCAGTCTTTATGAACATTTGGAGTTTCAACTAAGAATGACAGTAACTGACCCTGACCAGTTTCGTATCGGGGAGTATTTGCTGGGTAGTATTGATGAAAATGGTTATCTGGTTATAGATATTGATGAGGTTGTTTCCAAATTGCAAGTTAACCATGCTATGGTAGCTCAGACTATTGAAATAATCCAGAGCTTTCATCCGCATGGAGTTGGTGCACGGGGTCTGGCCGAGTGCCTGTTGATTCAGTTGCACCATTATGGCAAAAATGAACAGTTAATTGAAAAGATTATCCGCGAGCATCTTGAGGATATTGCCCGCGGAAGAATGAATAAAATAGCGTCATCTCTGGGTATTCCTGTACAACAGGTACAGGAAATATGTGACCTGATTCGTACTCTGGACCCGAAACCAGGCCTGCAGTATGGCAATGATCAGGAGATAAAGTACATACTCCCTGATGTGGTGGTAGAAAAAATTGATGGTGAATATGTAGTAATAGTTAATGATGGGCAATTCCCGCATTTAATTATTAATCAGACTTACCAGAGATTTATGCGTCAGCCGAATGCTTTTGATGCGGAAGCCCGTAAGTATCTGGAGGAAAAGATGGGTTCAGCAATATGGTTGATTCGCAGCATCGAACAACGGCGCATGACTTTATATAAAGTTTCCAATGCCATAGTGGAGTTTCAAAAGGAGTTTCTGGACAATGGAGTAACTTCTCTGAAACCGCTTACGCTGCGTGAGATAGCAGAAATTGTTGATGTGCATGAGTCAACGGTAAGTCGGGCTACCAACAATAAATATATGCAGACTCCCCAAGGATTGTTTGAATTAAAGTTCTTTTTCAGTACCGGTGTGCATGCTTATGGGGGGGAAGAAAAAGTATCGGCCCGCAGTATTAAACATATACTTGAAGAAATTGTAGCATCAGAAGATCCTATGCATCCTTTAAGTGATGAGGCTATTGCAAAATTAATCCAGTCCAAAGGAATCCGCATATCCCGCCGCACCGTGGCTAAGTACCGTCAGGAATTGGGCATTGCCGCCACCATGTCCCGTCGCCGCTATTAATCCATAACTTTTCCGTGTTATATTCCGATAAAGCTCAATAGATTGGAAAATATTTATTTAAATACATAAACGATTAGATAAAAGTGGTATAATAAATGTATACAATTTTAAAAATTTTGTGTTTCGGCTCTGTGGCGGGGCAAAAATGTCCACGCGGGATGTAAATGTCCAAAAAGGGAGAAAACCTGATTTTATGAACCATGTATTTAGTATTATGGAGAGGTTTGCACCGGAAGCGCTGGAAATTATGGTGATTCGTTACCAGATTCTGCGTCAGGTTTTGCATCACCAACCCGTGGGGAGAAGACAACTGGGCAATACTCTGGGTTATACGGAACGAACTATTCGCTCAGAAGTTGATTATCTGAAAATGCGTGGGGCAATCCATACTACATCGGCAGGAATTTGCCTTACTCCTTACGGAGAGGAAATGCTTAGTGAAATCGATGAATTTATCCCCTTTTTATACAATACCCAAACATTAGCTGAGAGGGTTAAACAAAAGTTTAATTTAAAGGAAGTTATAGTTGTTCCGGGTGACTCCTACCTGGATAACACGGTGAAAAAAGATTTGGGAATGACGGCTGCCAGGCATGTTAATAAGTTGTTGTTTGCCGGCTGTACGCTGGCAGTGACTGGTGGCACTACCCTGGCTGAGATGGCAGCAGCTATGTGTCAGGGAAATAATACCGCTGATATACTGGTGGTACCGGCCCGGGGCGGATTAGGTGAGGAAATGGAACAGCAGGCGGGGGCAATTGCTGCCCGGATTGCCAAAGCTATTGGAGCCCAGTACCGCTTACTGCATATTCCCGATAATCTGGAAGAGGGTACCGCTGAAATTTTAAAAAATGATGTGCATATTCAACGAGTACTCAGTTCAATAAAATCAAGCAATATTTTAGTTCATGGTATTGGCCCGGCCATGGAAATGGCTAATCGACGTGGTCTATTTGCCCCGGAATTATTTTTGCTGGAACAGAAGCAGGCAGTGGGTGAAGCATTAAGATATTATTTTGATAAAAAGGGCAATATAGTATATGAAGTTCCTGGCATTGGTCTGGAACTGGATGATTTGAAAAATACCAGTGAAGTTATTGCCGTAGCTGGCGGCAGTAATAAAGGCGAAGCAATTCAAGCGGTTTTAAACGGTAAGCGCAATACGATGCTCATTACCGATGAAGGTGCGGCGACAAAGATTTGTAGTTAGTACAAAAGAAAGGATGATTTGATGGCAACGAAAATCGCGATTAATGGATTCGGGCGCATTGGGCGACTGGTGACCAGAATTGCTATGAAGCGGGACGATGTTGAAATTGTAGCTATTAATGATTTGGGCAAACTGGAATCCAATGCCCTGTTGTTTCAGTATGATTCTTTGCATGGGCAATTTCATGGTCAGGTTGAAGTACAGGGAGATTATCTGGTAATTGATGGACATAAAATTAAATACCTGTCGGAAAAGGACCCGGAGAAATTACCCTGGGCAGAGTTAGGTGTAGAGATAGTTGTAGAAGGAACCGGCAGATTTCGTTCCCGGGAAAAAGCCGGCAAACATTTACAGGCCGGGGCCAGAAAAGTTGTAATTACCGCACCGGGCAAAGATATCGATTTAACTATGGTAATGGGGGTTAATCACGACAAATACCGTCCGGAATATAATCTGATTTCCAATGCTTCCTGTACTACCAATTGCCTGGCGCCGGTAGCCATGGTTCTGATGCAGGAGTTTGGCATAGTAAAAGGCTTTATGAATACGGTACATTCTTACACCAATGACCAGCGGGTGCTGGATCTGGAGCATGATGATCTGCGACGGGCCCGGGCGGCCGCGCTTTCCATAATTCCTACCACTACCGGGGCTGCCAGTGCGTTAGGTCTGGTTATTCCGGAATTGGAGGGAAAACTGGACGGATTGGCAGTCAGGGTACCTACCCCGACAGTTTCCCTGTTGGATTTGACGGTAGAACTGGAAAAGTCGGCCACGGTACAAACAATAAATGAGGCTTTTAAACAGGCCAGTCAGGGTAAGTTAAAAGGAATCCTGGAATATACTGAAATGCCTCTGGTATCAACTGATTATCGGGGATCTGAGTTTTCGGCGGTATTGGATGGATTGCTGACCATGACCATGGGAGATCGTATGACCAAGGTAATAGCCTGGTATGACAACGAGTGGGGTTATTCAGTACGGGTAGTTGATATGGTGGCTTTCATAGCTTCCCAGGGGTTATAAAGTATTTTAAATATTGCGGAGGTGTACCCGGTGCAAAGTTTAAAGGATGCGGATTTGAACGGAAAAACAGTGCTGATGCGAGTAGATTTTAATGTCCCCATGGATAAAGACGGCCATATAATTGATGATACTAAAATCAGGGCAGCGCTTCCCAGTATTGAATATGTAATTAATCAGGGCGCTAAATTGGTGGTTATGAGTCATCTGGGCAGGCCCAAAGGAAAGCCGGAAGATAAGTACAGTATGAAAAGAATAGCCGGGCATTTGGCCGGTTTAGTAAATACTAAGGTAAAAATGGCCAATGACTCCGTTGGTCCCGAGGTGCAACAGGAGGTAAAGGCCTTAAAGCCGGGAGAAATTCTGGTATTGGAAAATGTACGTTTTCATGCCGAAGAAGAAAAGAATGATAAGGATTATGCCCATCAACTGGCAGCTCTGGCTGAAGTATTTGTTAACGATGCCTTTGGCAGTGCTCACCGGGCACATGCTTCAACTGCCGGGGTGGCTGAATATCTACCGGCTTATGCCGGTTTTCTGCTGGAATCAGAGGTGAACATGCTGCGTAAAGTATTGGATTACCCGGAAAGTCCGCGTATGGCTATCCTGGGTGGCGCCAAGGTGGCAGATAAATTAGGCTTGATTGAGAATCTCTCCGAGAAAATGGATATAATTCTGATTGGCGGGGGAATGGCCAATACTTTTCTCAAAGCCCAGGGCAAAAATATTGGTATATCAAAATATGAGCCTGACCTGGTGGAACAGGCCGGCAAGTTACTCGAACAGGCGCCGGGCAGGCAGGTGAAAATACTGTTGCCGGTAGATGCAGTAGTAGCAACCGAGATATCACCGGAAGCAGTTGGACAGATAGTGTCTATTGATAAAGTACCCAGCGATTGCATGATAGTGGATATTGGTCCGGAAACAATTGCTTTATTTGCTGAGGCGATTGCTGAAGCCAGAACTATTGTCTGGAATGGTCCGCTGGGGGTTTATGAATATGACCAGTTTGCCCAGGGTACGAGAGAAGTAGCCCGGGCAATGGCAGATTCCGGTGCAGTAAGTGTTATTGGTGGCGGAGACTCGGCTGCGGCAGTTCACAATATGGGACTGGAATCCAAAATTACGCATATTTCCACGGGCGGGGGTGCTACGCTGGAATTTCTGGAGGGTCAGGTTTTACCAGGGGTAGCAGTAGTTGAGGCAGCCCACTAGAATAAGCTAAGAGGAGATAATCATTTGAGAAAACCAATGGCGGCAGCCAACTGGAAAATGAATAAAAATAGCGAAGAAACCAGACAGTTTCTTCAGGAGTATATGACGCAAGCTTCCGATTTAAGTGGAGCAGAGGTGGTAATTTGCCCCCCGTTTACGCTTTTAGCAATGCTGCAACAGGAATTAGCCTCACCGAATGCTCCGGCCTGGGGAGGTCAGAATTGTTTCTGGGAGGATAAAGGGGCCTATACCGGCGAAGTTTCAGCACCGATGTTAAAAGAACTGGGATGCAGTTACGTTATTATCGGTCATTCAGAGCGCCGGATAATAATGGGTGAAACTGATGGGCAGATTAACCAAAAGTTAAAGGCAGTTTTAAATCATGGTATGGTACCGATATTATGTGTAGGCGAAACTTTACAGCAAAGAGAGAATAATGCGGCTTTATCGATAGTAAAAAATCAACTGGACAAGAATCTTAAGGATCTGGCTGTGCAGCCCGGGCAACTGGTAATTGCCTATGAACCGGTATGGGCCATTGGAACCGGAGTTAATGCTTCCAGTGATGATGCCCAGGAAATGATTGCCTGTATTCGTTCCCGTCTGCGGGAATTATTTAATGACGACCTGGCCAATTCCACCCGAATTCTTTACGGTGGAAGTGTACGGGATGATAATATAGCGGAGTTAATGGCAAAGCCGGATATAGATGGAGCATTAATTGGCGGAGCCAGTTTGGAAGCCGATTCTTTGGTCAGAATTGCGAGGATAATTGCGAATGGCTAAAAGACCTGTGGTTTTGATGATTTTGGATGGCTGGGGATTGAGGGAGGCAGCAGCAGATAATGCTATCAGCCAAGCCAACCCGGTTCATTTTAACCAATTGTTAAATAAATATCCTTCTACCTGCCTGAGTTCTTCCGGTCAGGAAGTAGGTTTGCCGCGTGGCCAAATGGGGAATTCCGAAGTTGGCCATTTAAATATGGGCGCGGGCAGAGTAGTATATCAGGAGATTACGCGCATAAGTAATGCTATTGAGGATAAGAGTTTCTTTACCAATCCAGTATTTCTTCACGCCTTGGAGCAAGCGCGTAATAATAATGGTGCGGTTCATTTAATGGGATTATTATCGGATGGCGGGGTTCACAGCCATATGCAGCACCTGTTTGCTTTGCTGCAGTTATGTAAGCAGGAAAATATAAATAAGGTGTATATACACGGCTATCTGGATGGTCGGGATGTAAATCCCCGCAGTGCCCTGGTATATATTAATCAGTTGCAAGAGGTTATGAATAATTTAGGTATTGGGGAAATTGCAACTTTATCGGGGCGCTATTATGGTATGGACCGCGATAAACACTGGGACAGGGTAGAGGCTACTTATCAAGCCATGGTATTGGGAGAAGGTAATAAGGCCCCCAACGCCTATGCTGCCATTGAAAGCAGTTATGAACTAAAGATTACTGATGAATTTATGGAACCAGTAGTAATAGTAGACTTGGAGGGCAAACCGACCGGACAGGTAAAAGATGGCGATAGCCTTATCTTTTTTAATTTTCGGGCGGATCGAGCCAGGCAGATTACGCGGGCTTTTGTGGATGATGATTTTAGCGGTTTTGAGCGTCAGGTACACCCACGGATTACTTATGTATGCATGACTCAGTATGATGCCTCCATACAAGCCCCGGTTGCTTATGCACCCCAAAACTTGAATAATACACTGGGCGAGTATCTTTCCAGTCTGGGAATAAAACAACTAAGAATAGCGGAAACCGAGAAGTATGCTCATGTAACTTTTTTCTTTAATGGAGGAGTTGAAACTGCCAACCCTGGTGAGGATCGTATCCTGATTCCATCACCGCAGGTTGCTACCTATAATCTTAAGCCAGCCATGAGTGCCCGGGAAGTTACCGACCGGGTTTTGCTGGAAATGGATCGGGATTATTATGATGTAATTATAATGAATTTTGCTAATCCTGATATGGTGGGACATACCGGAGTAATGGATGCTGCCGTTACTGCAGTACAGGTGGTGGACGATTGTCTTGGGCAGATTGTCCAGCGCATATTGGAGAAAGAAGGTACCTGTCTTATAACTGCTGATCATGGCAATTGTGAAATGATGGTTTGCCCGGTAACCGGCTCACCCTATACAGCCCATACTACTGATCCGGTACCCTTTATTCTGGTATCCGACCAGTATGTAGGATATAGTTTACGTTCCCGGGGGGAATTACGTGATATTGCCCCCACGCTGCTTACTATTATGAATTTGCCAATACCAGAGGAAATGACCGGCAAACCATTATTTGAAAGCTGACAAGGCGGAGGTTCGGAGGTTCGCAGGCAAGCAGGCAAGGGGACGGTTCTTTTGCCTGCCCGCAAGGTGAGCCGCAGCAGGCAAAAGAACCGTCCCCTTGCCTGTCTTCAAAATTAGAAAGGGAGATGGCTTAAAAATGAGTACGATAGTAGATGTATATGCCCGCGAAGTATTGGATTCAAGGGGAAACCCAACAGTAGAGGTAGAAGTAATTCTGGAAGATGGTACCATGGGAAGAGCGATGGTTCCTTCCGGCGCATCAACCGGAGCGCACGAAGCAGTTGAATTAAGGGATGGGGATAAGAAACGCTACAATGGCAAAGGGGTTTTAAATGCAGTTGATAATGTAAATAATTTAATTGCTCCCGAAGTAATTGGCATGGAGGTAACTCATCAAGTTGATATCGATATGCTTATGATTGATATTGATGGCACCCCTAATAAATCCAAACTGGGCGCCAACGCCATTCTGGGTGTATCACTGGCAGTTGCCCGGGCAGCAGCCAATTATCTGGAACTGCCGCTTTATCAATATATTGGCGGGATAAATGGACGTGATATTCCCGTACCGATGATGAATATTTTAAATGGTGGAAAACATGCCGATAATAATGTTGATATTCAGGAATTTATGATTGTTCCGGTAGGGGCTCCCACTTTTGCTGAGGCTTTACGTATGGGAGTGGAGGTTTATCAGTCATTAAAACTGGTATTAAATAATAAAGGTCTGGGTACTTCCGTAGGGGACGAAGGTGGTTTTGCCCCTAATCTGCCTTCCAATGAAGCTGCCATAGATGTAATTCTGGAGGCTATTACTGAAGCAGGCTATAAAGCCGGCCAGGATATTTTTATTGCCCTGGATGTGGCTGCTACGGAACTATATAAAGATGGTGTCTATGATATGGCCAGTACCGGTCAAAAACTGACTCCTGAACAGATGGTTGATTTTTATGTGCAGCTGGCAGATAAATATCCCCTTATTTCTCTGGAAGATGGTCTGGCTGAAGATGACTGGGAGGGATGGAAATTATTGACCGAGCGGCTGGGTTCCCGCGTACAATTGGTAGGTGATGATTTGTTTGTTACCAATACTGAGCGTTTACAGCTGGGAATCAGTAAGGGAGTATGTAACAGTATCCTGATAAAAGTAAATCAGATTGGTACCTTAACCGAGACTCTGGATACGATTGAAATGGCCAAGAGAGCCGGCTATACCTGTGTGATTTCTCATCGTTCCGGCGAAACAGAAGACTCAACCATTGCTGATATTGCTGTAGCCACCAATGCCGGACAGATAAAGACCGGAGCACCGGCCCGTACTGACCGGGTAGCCAAATACAACCAACTGTTGCGTATTGAAGAAGAGTTGGATGAGTTTGCCCGTTATCGGGGCCTCGAGGTTTTCTACAGTCGAAAATAATTTTTTAAGCTAAATTTGTATTCTGCTTCATATCTGTGGTAGAATATATTTTGACTCTGGGGATTGGAGGTGGCTACATTGCTCAAAACTATTCTGTTAATACTGCAAATAATCGTGGCTCTGGGTTTAATTTCTACGGTATTGCTGCAATCAGGTAAAAGTGCTGGTTTATCGGGCAGTATCGCTGGGGGCGGCGAAGCAATATTTGGCAAGAAGAAGGGTCTGGATGATTTTTTTGCCAAGATAACTGCCTATCTGGCAGCTGCGTTTATAATACTTACACTGGCATTGGCACTGGTCTAGCCAGATGATAGCGATGTTATAAAAGGTAGTCAGATACCTGTTAATATTGGATTAAAAGCAGACGGATGACTCCGCCTGCTTTTTTTTATAACCTGAGGTATTTATCTATGATATATATTCATGACCAGGCGGAACCGTTTTTTCTGCAGGGCAATAAAGATGTGGCGCTGCTATTTCTGCATGGTTTTACCGCTTCTCCCAGTGAAGTAAGAACCGTTGCAGAAATGATTCATGCCGCCAACGGTTGTACGGTTAGTGGACCGTTATTGCCCGGACATGGTTCCCATCCCTCCTTTTTGAATGCCAGCGGATATAGTGATTGGTATCGAACGGTTGAGGATGAATTAAGTTTTTTACAAAAACATTATACCAATGTGTATGTAGCCGGGTTATCCATGGGCGGATTGCTGGCCGTATATGCAGGGTTATACCAGCCCGGACTACAGGGAATTATAACCATTAATGCGCCTATATTTACACGTTACCCCTGCCTGACCAGACTATTTTTAATTTTTAAAGGAATTTTACCCTTTTTTCCCAAGGGGGATAAAAAGGAACAGAATATTCTGGCCGGTAAGGGCCGGTTCGCTTATCCGGTCATGCCATTAAAAGCATTTGCCAGTATGGACGACCTGCGGAAACTGGTTATGAATAATATTAACCGCTTATCCGTACCTCTATTAGTTATCCAATCTATGCAGGATGGATCAGTTCATCATCATAGTGCTGCCTGGCTGAAAAAGCATGTAAGTCATCCGGAAATACAAACAGTCTTTTTAGAAAAGTCCGGACATGTTGCTACTATGGGTGAAGAACAGGATATTGTCGCTGCAGCCATATTGAGTTTTATGAAACAATATAGGCAAAGACAGGAGGAATTATAATATGACACGCGAACAGGCATTGGAGTTGCTGGGACAACATTTGCACAATCAGAATCTGATTAATCATTCACTGGCAGTAGAGGCGATTATGATTGGTCTGGCCCGAAGGTTGGGTGAAGATGAGCATATATTTGCCTTAACCGGTTTGTTACATGATATAGATTATGATACCACCGGAGATGAACCGGCACGTCATTCCCTTTTGGGGGCAGAGATACTGGCTGAACATGGTCTGCCGGACGAAGTGGTTTACGCGGTTAAAGTACATAACGAAATACATGGTCTGGAAAGAATATCAACCCTGGATAAATCATTATATGCAGCCGATCCCATCAGCGGATTTATTACTGCTGCAGCTATGGTTAGACCGGATAAGGACCTTAAATTGGTAGAGCTTAAATCATTAAAGAAACGGTTTAAGGAAAAGGCCTTTGCCCGCGGGGCCAGCCGCGAACAAATGGCTACCTGCTCGGAAATAGGTCTGGAATTGGATGAAATATTAAGTATTGCTTTGGAGGAAATGAAAAAAATTGCCCCCCAATTAGGGTTGGATAGTTAATTTACCTGGTAAAAAGGGGAATACTAATTTTAAAAAAGTTTCCACAGAGCCATTTACAGCTGTAAGGCCATAAAGGGAGGAATAAATATTAATCGTGAAATGATATTGCAATTCATGCGACAAGCCAGCTATCGGCCGCTTAGTTATAATGAGTTAAAAGAAGCCCTGGAAGTTAATGAAGAAGAGGAACTGCGCTTTACCAAAGTTTTAGGACGGTTGGAAAAAGAGGGCGAAATCGTAAAGACGCGTAAAAATAAATATGGTTTGCCGGAGATGATGAACCTGACCCGGGGTGTAATTCGCCTGAATCAGAGAGGTTACGGAATACTGGCCCCTGATGAAGCGGGACAGGCGGAAATATTTATTTATGGAAGAAACCTGAATGGAGCCATGCATAATGACCGGGTGCTGGTGCGCGCCCAGGAACGGGCTCATGATGAACAGCGTCCTGAAGGTGAGGTAGTGCGGGTAATTACCCGTGCCAATAATCAATTGGTGGGTACTTTTCAACGAGGTAAAAATATGTTTCAGGTAATTCCGGATGATGCCCGGCAAATCTATCCGATAATGGTCAAGCCGCAAAAAAAGATTAAGGTTAACCATGGTGACCGGGTAGTGGTGGCTATCACTTCCTGGCCGGAAAAATTCGTGAATCCGGAGGGCAGAATTGTGGAAGTATTGGGGAAAAAGGGACAACCTGGTCTGGAGTTACAGGTTGTTATTAAAAAACATGCCCTGCGCGAACATTTCCCTGATGGAGTAATCGAAGAGGCTAATGCAGTAGCCAAGGAACCTGCGGAGGAGGAAATAGCCAGGCGCAAGGATTTTCGCGGCCTGAGAATGGTTACTATAGACGGGGAAGATGCCAAAGATTTGGATGATGCGGTATCAATTGAGCGTACTGAACAAGGTTATCGACTGGGAGTTCATATTGCGGATGTTTCCCATTATGTGCGTGAAGACAGCAAACTGGATAAAGAAGCTTTTGCGCGTGGAACCAGTGTATATTTGATTGACAAGGTCCTGCCGATGCTGCCGCCGGAACTGTCCAATGGAATTTGCAGTCTTAATCCTCAGGTAGACCGGCTGGCAGTTAGTTGTATGATGGACATTGATTTGCAGGGCAAAGTAACCAGCTATGATCTGTATAAATCGGTCATTCATATAGATGAGCGCATGACTTATACGGCGGTAAATAAGATTTTGGATGGCAGTGATGCCGAAGTAATGAAAAGGTATCGCGACCTGATAGAAGATTTTAAGTTGATGAAGGAATTAGCGGATATATTGCGAGATGAACGTAATAACCGGGGAGCGCTGGATTTTGATTTTCCCGAAGCCAAAGTAATAGTTAATGATGATGGATTCCCGGTTGATATTGTTCGTTTTGAACGGGGTCCGGCGGAAATGCTGATTGAAGATTTCATGATTAAAGCCAATGAAGTGGTGTCCGAACATTTATACTGGCAGGAAATGCCTTGCCTGTATCGGGTACATGAAAAACCGGAAGATGATGCAATTGGGAAGCTTAATATGGTTCTGGGTGTCTTTGGACATAAGATTAATGCTAAAAAGATTGAACCCCATGTATTGCAAAAATTACTGCAGGAAGTCAAAGGAAGTCCGGAAGAACAGCTGATTTCGTTGCTGGTACTGCGTTCCATGAAGCATGCCCGTTACTTACCCCAACCACTGGGACATTTTGGCCTGGCATCCAAATATTATAGTCATTTTACCAGTCCTATTCGCCGTTATCCGGATCTGGCAGTGCATAGGGTTTTATCATTACTGCTGGAAGGTAATATGACTGCACGTAAAAGAGCAGCTTTGGAAAAGAAAATGGGAATGTATGCTGAAAATTCAAGTGTACAGGAAGTCAAGGCCGAAGAAGCTGAACGGGAATTGGTGGATATTAAAAAGGCCCAGTATATGGAGCAATTTATTGGTGATGTATTTACCGCTCGTATCTCGTCAGTTTTGTCGTTTGGATTTTTTGTAGAATTGGATAATACCGTTGAAGGTTTGGTGCACATATCAAGTATTTATGATGATTATTATGTGTTTAATGAACGCAACTATACTTTAACCGGCAATCACAGCGGACGCAAGTTCAGCATGGGTGATGAAGTACAGGTACAACTGGTTAAAGTAAATGTGCCGGATGCCCGCATAGATTTTGAGCTGGTCAGATAGTGACAGTTGTCATCGCTGCTTAATGCCTTTGCCAATATAACTATAATAAACATAGATTAACTTATTCTGTATTATAAAAAAACAATTACCATTAGTAATGTCATATAAAAGTATATACAATTAAGTCACCAATCCAGGAAGATTAACCGTTTTTATTGTAAGGTACAGCGGAAAAGCTTTCAAAGTGGAAACTGGTGATGAAAAGTTTAGTCAGTTGTCAGATTTCTACAACTGGCTTTTTAACTTTTTGCAATATTTTTCGTTTACTTTTGGTAAATACTAAATTTTAAGCTAGCAAAGGAAGGAGGGAATCATGAGAAAAAGGACTATTGCATTTGGATTAGCTGTTAGTTTATTTATTGCAATTTGTGGTGGAGTAATTACTCCAGTATGGGGGCAAGATGGTACGGGTGACGGTACCGGGGGTGGAAAAAATGAACCCCTGTCACTGGTCAGCTCAGTTCCGGCGGATGGGACTGCCGGAATTAATACGGATGCTTTAATTAAACTTACATTTAGTAAAAATGTAGTCTATATGACAGTAAGAGAAAATAATAAAAAATGTTTCTCATTATGGAGTAATAATCAGCAAATTCCCATTGAAGTAATTATGGCTGATGACCAGATTGAATTTGAAAAGCGTAATGATGTTATTCTCAAACCTTTGCAAACATTGAAGGCGGCAACATCTTACCGCGTAGAGGTCGCTCCCCGGTTGGAGTCGAAGAGTGGAGCGGTTTTGGGGCATAAGGTTACGGTGAGCTTCACTACGGCAGGAGTTATTAAAGAGTCTGAACAGCCGGTTAAAGAAAAACCTGCAGCAGATACCGGTAAAGTAGTCAAAGAACCGGAAAGCCCCGCTGTTGTCGAGGATAAAACTATATCAAAAAACATTAAGGAAGCCCAGCCCGCCGTAGAACAAAAAGTGGCTGAAAAAAATGATGAAAAAATAGTAAAAGAGCCAACCGCGGCCGTAAAAGAAAAGGCCCAGGAAACTGAGAAAAAAGACTGGAAGACAGTGCTTGTAATTGGTGGTGTAATCATAGCACTAGTGACAGCAGGATGGATATATCGGAAATCTGCCGGGAAGTAATCTATTTCAGGAATCTACTTATGGGGTGAACGACACGAAAAAGACCAGGCAATTAATATTATTTATTTTGGTTCCACTGTTAATAATGTTTGCCTCATTATTTTTAGGCAGATATCCGATAGATTTGAGCACTGTAATTGAAGTCTTATGGTGTAAAATTACTTTTCAGCCCTGTACAGCAGCAGAAATTTTTCAGACATTAGTATGGGATATTCGTTTACCCCGAGTTATTGTGGGAGCTTTGGTAGGTGGATGTCTGGCCATTAGCGGAGCTGCATTTCAGGGCTTGTTTCGTAATCCCCTGGTCAGCTCAGGTATTCTGGGGGTCAGCTCCGGGGCCGGTTTTGGGGCGGCTTTGGCCATCATACTATTTAATTATTTACCAACTACTTATATCTTTGCTTTTGTTTTTGGTGTTCTGGCAGTAGTTATCAGTTACCTGATTGGGAGAATCTACAGCAGTACTCCTACCATAATGCTGGTACTGGGGGGAGTAATTGTATCGTCAGTTTTTTCAGCACTAATTTCCATGTTGAAATATATGGCTGATCCTTTAAATGAATTGCCGGCTATAGTTTTCTGGCTGATGGGCAGTTTGGCCTCAGCCCGATTTCAGGATATATGGACAGCCGGAGTTCCCATGTTAATTGGTACTCTTGGATTGCTGGCAGTGAGATGGAGAATAAATGTTTTGTCTATGGGGGACCGGGAAGCCCATACTCTGGGGATTAATACCGTAGTAAATAAAGGCTTTATTATTGCCTGTGCTACCCTGGCTACTGCCGGAGCAGTATGTGTCAGCGGAATTATTGGCTGGGTTGGTCTGATTATTCCTCATATAGGACGTATGCTGGTTGGTAACGATAACAGGGTATTAATCCCGGTCAGTTTTTCATTGGGTGCTTCATTTTTAATCATGGTTGATGATCTGGGACGTTTATTAACCGGTTCGGAAATTCCGCTGGGTATTTTAACTGCTCTGTTGGGAGCACCATTTTTTGTTTATTTGCTTAAAAAAACTAAAGGAGGCGGTTGGTAGACATGTCTTCTTTATTGCAGGTACAGGAAGTCAGTTTTCAATACCCGGGAGCCTTAATTCTGGAGCAGGTGGGCTTTAGTCTGAATAAAGGCGAAATATTTTGCCTGCTGGGTCCTAACGGATGTGGAAAGACTACCTTATTGGATTGTATTTTAGGCTGGTTAAAACCGCATAAGGGAAAAATCAGCCTAAACGGAACTGACATAGGAGATATGTCTGCCAAAACCTTGGCGCGACAATTGGCATATGTTCCCCAAAGTCATGAACGGACCTTTCCTTATAGAGTAAGAGAAATGGTTCTGATGGGGAGAGCCTCTTATCTGGGGCCGATGAGCAGTCCATCCGGGGAGGATATGGCTATAGCCGATGAAGCTCTTAAGATGGTAGGAATTAGCCACTTAAAAAACCGTCCTTATACCCAGCTTAGCGGTGGTGAGGGTCAACTGGTAATGGTAGCCCGGGCATTGGCTCAGCGCAGTCCGCTGGTGGTTATGGATGAACCCACGGCTCATTTGGACTACAAACATGAGATGGTTATTTTGGAGACTATTGTGGACCTGGTAAAACAGACGGGTTTATCAGTCCTTATGGCTACCCATATACCCAATCATTGTTATTATTTCGAAAATAACGGTATTCCCACCCGGGTAGGATTACTTAAAGATCGTCATTTTATGGGGATAGGACGGCCCTGCGAAGTATTAACCGATGAAAATCTGGGCCGCTTATACAATGTTCAGGCCCGAATTATTTCCTGCGATCTGGAGAATGGCAGACAACTAAGACAGGTGGTACCCATTAGTACCATAAACCGCTCTAAAAATAATCAGGGGGTAAAGAATTAAAATGCCAATCAAATTTCCGGGCATCTATTTGCGCTATTTATTGATAATAATTTTAGCATTGAACTTTATGCTAACGGGATGCGATATATCTCAACCCCAGCCTGAACGTACTGAACAAGCCAATACTAGAACGGTTACTGATTGTGCCGGACGCAGTGTAACTGTTCCGGCTAATCCCCAGCGTATAGCATGCCTGTGCCCGGAGGCGGGACATGCTATGGCCATGTATGGTCAAGGGGATAAAATTGTAGCTGCGGTAGGGGGCATGCAAAGAGATTTATTGCTGGTGAAAATGTACCCCAATATTAAAAATGTACCGGTACCTAAAGTCAGTGAAGCAATAAATATTGAAGAGCTGGCTGCCTGCCAACCTGATTTGGTTTTTGTCAAGGCGGATACGGTTTCCAACCCTGCTGAAATGGATAAGCTGAATAAAGTGGGAATCCCTGCAATTGCAATCGGGTTTAACAGTATGCAGGAACAACAGGAGGCCATGCAGTTAATTGCCCTGATTGTGGGAGCAGAGGCTGAAGGACAAAAATATAATAAATTCTATCAGCAAACCATTACTATGGTTGCGGAGCGGGTGGACAAAATTGCACCCGATGATAGAGTCCTTATATATCATTCTTTAAATGAAGCCACTCGGACTGATATTGAGGGAAGCTTGCCGGCTGACTGGACCAGGGCTGCCGGGGTAATAAATGTATCAGTTGATGAAAACTTGAAATTTGCAGAGGGCAAATATTATGCCAGTCTGGAGCAAATTCTGCTTTGGGATCCGGACTATATTCTGGTTAATGACCCGAATGTTGTGGGATATATTATGCAGCACGAACAATGGCGTCCGCTGCAGGCAGTAAAAAACCGGCGTGTATTGGCCATGCCTAATGGAATTTCCCGTTGGGGACATTTTTCCTCATTGGAAACCCCACTGGCGGTATTGTGGACAGCTACAACTGTTTATCCAGATAAATTTCAGGATATTGACATGAAAGGTGTTACACGGGATTTTTACCGGCAATTCTTTGATTGGGAACTTGACGATACAGAAATTAACAAGATTCTTAGTGGTCAGGGTATGCGCGGGAAAAAGAGTTAGCAAAATGATTGAAGAAAAACCGCTTACAGGAGATGAACAGATTGAGAGCCTTAATTTGTATTGATGACACTGACAATATTGATATCAAGCGCGGCACCGGTCAATTGGCTTCGGAACTGTCTGAACAGATTACTGAGCATGGCTGGGGCGATTGTGAACCGGTTACACGACATCAGTTATTTGTGCATCCCGACGTTCCTTATACATCACATAACAGTGCCATGTGTTTTGCAGCTGATATAAAACCGCAGCATCTGGAAGACATAATCAAATACGGTGGTGATTTTCTGGAACGGGAAAGAGCGGTGGGCTCAGACCCGGGATTATGCGTGGTCATACCGGAACGACTGACTAACCCCGGATGGCTGATTGCCTACGGTTTTTCAGCCAAACAGGAAGTGTTAAATAAGGATTATGCCTACAGCCTGGCTGCAGAATTAGGGGTTCATCTTTCCGAGCATGGAGGAACCGGAGACGGAGTAATAGGCGCTCTGGCTGGTACCGGCCTGCGCCTAAGCGGCAACGATGGACGTTTCCGGGGTAAATTCACCATTGCTCTGCCTGATCAAGCCTTAACGGTTACTGATATTTATGCCAAAACTTACATTACTAAAGTAAGAAGCATTGAAGACGGACACATTTTAAAAGACCATGAACTGGTGGAACTGGGCGAAAAAGTGAAAGCGGTACTGATTGACCAGGAAGCAGTGCTGCTGGTAGTTCCGCTCAGCAACCCGGGGGACCGGGGCGCACTATGGCGTTCCTGCAGCAAAGAGGAACTACGGGCTTACTAAAACAGGTATCCTCCAGCAGATATAGAAGTGTTTTACAGCAAGTATGGTGAGAAAACCAGATGTTCTCGCTGCCAAGCTCGTATTCTTGACCATGAGCTAAACTTGCGCTATAATCAGGTATGTAAACAGAGAAGTTACAACCCTGGCCTTGGAACAGTGTATGCGCATCTGAGGTGAGGGTTATTTTTCTCTTAAAATTATCTGAAGGTGTAATAGTGATGGGCAAGAAGACAGGAATTAAGCCGGTAATTGAAAATCGTAAAGCCCGGTATGAATATCATATAAAAGAAAACTTTGAAGCCGGACTGGTGCTGGTGGGGACCGAGGTAAAATCCCTGCGGGCCGGCAAGGGTAATCTTAAGGATGCCTACGCTACCATTAAAGACGGGGAAGCCTGG
>Ga0209509_1000441_pt1 | contig 39361 bp, 56 predicted proteins | sample BioC13SIPDNA_FD_185743 | JGI IMG/M metagenome (GOLD analysis project Ga0209509, IMG submission 185743) | Anaerobic biogas reactor microbial communites from Washington, USA - Biogas_R1_A C13 SIP DNA (SPAdes) (version 2) | ecosystem: Engineered > Bioreactor > Anaerobic > Unclassified | place...
GGTGATGGCCCCCGTCACCGCGCCCGTCGCGTAGCAGTTTGTCACTGTGCCAGCGTTATGCCCGACCAGACCGCCAACTTCGGGGTCGCTGCCCGTCACCGCGCCCGTCGCGTAGCAGTTTGTCACTGTGCCGAAGTTCCACCCCACCAAACCGCCAACGGCGTATGTTCCCGTCACCGCGCCCGTCGCGTAGCAGTTTGTGATCGTGCTGACGTTGCCCCCGACCAGACCGCCAACTTCACCTTCTCCCGTCACCGCGCCCGTCGCGTAGCAGTTCGTGATCGTTCCAGAGTTGTACCCGACCAGCCCTACATAATTGGCGCTTGGCCTGTTAATATACAAATCCGTCACACCAAATCCCTGCCCGTCAAGTGTGCCTGTGAACGGCGATTCGGGCGACCCTATCGGCTCAAACCCAGCGCCGCCGTTCCACGTTGCCGTGGCCGAGGCGTCGATATCATTCGCCAGTTCGTAATCGCCGTCAAGCGGGTACGCCGGATCGTTGCCGATAAGTTGCAGTTGTTCAATCGTTGTGATTTGCATGGGGCACCCCGTCAAGGCCAAAAGACAGGCCGCAATTACCAATAAACGCCACATATGAAGTCTCCTTGTTCATTCGTCGTACATTTCCCGTTCTCGTTGCACGAGGGCACACGTTGTGCCCGCTGCGTATTCCTGCAAGAGCGCGGCCGCTTCGGGACAGATGCCCGCGTCCGCTTCGCTGTAAGTTTCCTTGACAATCCCCGCCGAAATGACGCCCTGGGCGCGCAAGCTGGCCCGCTTCAACATTGCCGTGCCGCCATTGTACAAAAATAGGGCTTGTGCATACGTGGCATCCTGAACGCTTGCAGCGGGTGCCCCGTCAACGTCGAATTTCGCGGCCAGTTGGACGTAAGCCGTGGTAAGCACGCGCGTGCGCAATGCAGTAGCCCCGGCATCCGTCAAGGTGGTGGAGGGAGTCGGATAGCAGGCCCCCAGATAGGAAAGGAATCCGGCATCCGTTATTGTTGCGGGCAAGGTCGCCATGTCTCTGTTCCCCTAAAGGTTTCAGGTGTGGGGGTGAGGCCCAATGCCCCACCCCCGTCATACATCAAGGTTACGCAGTTGCGCAGCGTGCGATAACCGCCTCGGACAGGATAGCCGCGCCGAAACGCGACCACGCCACAGCGGTTTCCGCATAGGCCAGCACCTCGCGGCTGAACTCGACCTCGTAATCCAAGCGCATGCCCGAACGCCCGGCGGCCTGGTACGGCGCCACGTAGAATACGTTGGACGCGGCCAGGTTTTCGGTCGTCACGAGCTGCACGTTGAAGTCCACGAGCCGGTTGCCGTAGGTGTCGATACCGAGCGCCCGCTTCATCCGGTTCGCCAGCGCCAGCGGGGCAAGCACGACATAAGGCGTGTCCTTGCCGATGCCCGCCCATTTGTTGGCGTTGGTGATGATCTGCAGGACCGCCGCGTTGATCGTGTTGGCATCACGGGAGGCCACATAGTTGTAGTCCGTGTTCGCCAGCGCCGCCGGGGTCGGATTCTGCCACGCGACGTTGTAGGTCGCGGCGGTCGCGTCCACCAGCGCGTAATGCGCCGAGGCAAGCGCCGTGTAGTACGCGTTCCGCAGTTCGAGGAACGTGTCGTCCAGGTCCCACCAGCGGCCGTCCTGAATCAGGGTCCGGTGATAGTTGATCGCGCCGCCGTACAACACAAACGGCACGCGAATGCTATCACCCTGGGCTTGATAGATTTTCGCCTTCTGGCCTGTGGGCACCTCTGCCAGCACCACGCCGGAGCCTTTCGCCATCACATCAAACCCGGCCTCACCTGCGGCGCCATCGCCAGCGGTGAAGTCAAGCGGCTTGAAAATGGCCGTCCAGCCCATGTCCGCCGGAACGTCACGGCGCAGCACTTCCAGAAACGGATACGCATCCGTCGGGAAATCGCCGCGCGTGGTGAACTGTTCCAGCGCCAGTTTGTCGCGTTTCTTGCGAGGCAGGGCCATGAACTTATTCACAGCGTCGGTGATGAGCGCGCTCCCTTCCGGCGTGCGGAAGTCGGCCTTATCCCACTTGCAGACGTTGAAATTATTCATCAGGTGCCCTCCTCATCGGGCATTGTGAAGCCCAAGATCTCAACTTCAACCTCTGTGCTTGCCGTGGTGGCCGCTTCTCGCGTGATTGCGCAGGGGACGCCCTCCCAGGAATTCACGAGTTTGCCGTTGCTAAAGGCCAGTATGCCCCCGGCGTTGACATCCTCGGACAAATCACAGGGAAGCACGATCGCTTCCGCCTTGTAGATGATGGTTCCGCTTTCTCCGGCTGCGATCGCCTCGGGCGCGACGCCGACAACAGCCGAGCCCACGAAGGGGAGGATAAAGTCGCCTGCATCGCATCCGGCGGTACATACAACCGTCATTGCGGACCATACATCACTGCGCAACTTGACGAGGTTGGTGTTCAATGTCAAGTCGTTGATCATTTATTTTTGATCTCCTTTGCTTTCGGGGCGGCCTCTTCTTGGGGCGCGTCCCCTTGTGGTTTCGACGGCGTGACCATCACACCGCCGTTATCACGCTGGGGCGCGGGCTTGTGTCCCAGTAAAATGCTGTCGCCGCGTTTGCCCGAAATGCGGTAAGTGGAGTGTTGATTCGAAACGTCTACCATGACGTGGATTCCTTAAATTATGTTGTGGGCGGGCACGAGCGGGTTGTCATCAACCACCCTGTCCGGCCCGGGTTTGTGTGCAGGCTGCCGATCCTTGCGGTCCACCGGCTTCAGCTTTTCTTCAGGCGGCGCCAGCACCGTTTTCAATTCTTCGATTTCAGCCAGGACCGCCGCCTGTTGTGCGGCAATCGCCTCACGCACCTTGTCAGGGTCTGTGATGCCTTCCAGCGCTTTCGGCAGGGCCGCCTGCAGTTTCTTTTCCACGATGCCGCGCATCTTGGCATCTTCCACCTCCGCCAGACTCGTAGTGATCATGCCCGCCGCCGTGGCATCAATGAGCCGCCGCTGGTAGTCCTCAATCTGCTTTTGCAGGTCCGACTTTTCGTCAGCGCGTTCTTTCTCGATTTCGGCCAGTTTCGTCTCCAGCCGCCGGGCGTGCTCGTGCTTGGTCTGCAGCCGCTGGTTGATTTCCTTGTCCACCTCCGCGTCCCGGCAGATTTCCACCACGGAGAAAATGTCGGACGGACGCGCCGCGTTTTCGCTCAACCAGTTCTTGACCTGTTCAAGGGTCAAATCCATTTTGTGATCCTTTTTGTCTGCGAAATAAGAAAAGGCGGCCAGCAACCGGGCATTCGGAAACCCGGGCTCTTCCAGGGCGCTGGTCGAAAGCGCAACCGCCGAAACCTCTTCTACACTCACCACCTCCGGGTTGCCCCACTGGTCGTGATCAATCACAAGGTTTGATTCCACACTGGCAATATCGAGGGACAAATCCTTGTATTCCGGGTAAATCAGGAATACAGCCAGGGTGTACATGTCGCCGTTGGCATCTTCTTTGAGTTGTTTGCCCACCACTTCGCCGATCGGCAGCCGGTCCACGTTATTGCCTCCCGCATGTCGGAAGAAGGCCGGGAGGCCCGTCTGAATGGCGCGGTATAATTCGCGGATGGTCCGCTTGAGGTAGGATAAAATCACCGTGCGGCTGTCGTCCACCAGTTTGCCCTCGGCGGTGCCCTCATGGGCAATGACGAAACAGCGAAGGTCCGGGTGCTCATATTCGGCCTTCAACGCAGTCATTTTCTTTTCGCCCACAATCGCGGCAACTTCCTCTTTCGAGATTTCGCCAGGGCGAAGGTAAAGCAGGTCTATGGAAGTCTTCATGCAGCGGCCTCCTGTTCAGCCTTCAACGCGGCCCCATCGGCGTACACCTCGTCACAGCGACAATTTGGATGGAAAGGCGGATTCAATTCCATGCTCGGGTATTCGCTGTCGATCGGTATCCAGCCCACCGCCGCGTTTTCGATGCAGATCGGGCAGACAAGCGCATCATTGGCATGGATGGACCGTTTCGCCACAAAGCCAAGGTCCGCCGCCGTCGCATAGGCCCCCGCCTTGTTGACGTGGAAAACTTCCTCATCCAATATCTTGCCGATGCGTTCGCCCCGGTATTTTTCGTTGGCTTTCAGGAGTTGCTCCCGGTGCTTGCCGATCGTGCCTTCCGTTTTGGACTTGTAATAGCGCTCCAGTTCGGCGATCTTCTTCGCCTGCGATTTGTCCAGGCCACCATACGGCTCCATGAGGTCAAACACGATTTCGCCAAGTCGTTTGCCGTCATCCATGAGCGGGATTTCGATGTGCTCCAGGATCACGCCCACCTGATTGCGCACGGCGCCCGCCACGACCACCGCCGCGCGTTGTGAAGCCTTGTCCCGGGCCGCCTTGGCAAACTCGCTCTCGGGGTCCAGGTCTTCGCCGATGTAGGCCTTGACAATTTCCTGGTACAGGTCCTCTTCCATACGGCGCATAAGGTCGCCCACGGCCTTGCCGTCGAGGATCTCTTGCACGGCCTTTTCCATAAATTTACGGCGCTTGGGGGTCATGCCTGCAGCACCTCCCGTGTCAGGTTATCGCCCAGGTACTTGATTACCGCGTCGCCAATGCCGTCTATCAGGCCTTCCACGGCCGGGCGAAGGTCCGCGCCGGCAGCCGGGTCAACAGTTCCCTCGCCGCGCGTCTGCGTCTTCATACTCAAGGCTTCGGCGGCAATGGACCGGATTTCCTTGTCTACGTCTTTGACGTGGCAGACCGTGGAAAGCAGGGTGCGAAGCGACAGGGCCCCCTCCCGGTACAATTGCAGTAGATGGTCGGCTACCTCGGTGTATTGCTGCTGGATAATCCACGGGGCCGGGATGGTGGCTACAATCGCCTGCGGGTCCAGGTTGCCGCCTGTTTCGTCGTTGCGCTGGTTGATCACGGCGTAAATGATTTCGTTGAACAGCGTCTCCATTCGCGCGCGCTCACCGCGCACATTCACGTCCAGGGCCTCCAGGATCGCCCATGCGGTGCTGCGATTAGTGAGCGCCTCTGTGTATCCCAAGAAGAATATCGGCACGCCTGTAGACCCACTTATGCGCTGCGTTGTGGCCTTGATTTCGTCAAGCAGCACAGACGTTCCACCCGTGTCCACGCCCACAATGGAGAATTCAGCATTCGTGCAGAGCATGGTGCCAATCTTCCATTCCGCGTCCTGCAGGGCCTTCTGCAGCGGGGCAACATCGTTTTTCGTCGACACCTTGAACACCGGCGTCGGGTGGGCAAATAGGTGATTGCTTTCGCGAAGGTCGTTCCGCGCGCAATGCGCCGCCTCGATATCCTCAAGACAGCACGCCGCGCGGGGGAGTGCGCCGTTCAGGTCGTGATACCGGCCACTCCCGAAAGTCTTGTACACAAATTCGCCCGGCTTGAGTTCTACGGTCTTGCCGTTGTCGCCCTGATACTCGATATGGTCAATCAGAGACTTGTCCGCGTCCTTCATTTTGACGCTGTATCGGTATTGCGCCCACGGCAAGTGTCGCAGATTGTAGGCGCCATCCGGCACCTCGTTTGTGTCGCTTTCGGCCCGCTCAATCAGGAATAACAGGCGGCCTTCAAGTTCGGCCTCGATCGCGTAGGAGTATAACATCTCCCGGTCAAGGTTATTCCACTTGATTGTTTCCTGGACAATGCGCATTTCCTCGGAGACTTCGCCCGTATCGTTTGTGGCCTTTTGCCGCGCGTCGTCCACTTCCTTGACTGTGAGGCCCGCACCGGCAATAAATGCCGCACGGGATTCCACCACGGTCTGTACAAGGTTCATGCCCTTGTAGTCGGCCCCGCTATACTTATTTCCAAGCGTAACCAGTTTTGAGGCCACGGACTTGCCCAGGGCGAACGGCTTCCACCCGCTGGGCCTTGTGGCATCCAGAAAGTATTGCGCGTTAAGTTTTTTGCGTACCGCCATATGTCCCCCTATGCGGGCCTGTAGTCGTAAGCCGCAACCGCCACCTCGGCGGACTGGCCCTTGTCCTTGAATGCGCGGAATATCACGCCCCGGGCCGCGTCTATCAAGTGATCAGCGTACTTGACCGGCTCGTCTAAAAGTATATCATCTTTGCCCCGCTTCCATCTATACTCCTGCAATTCCTTGATCAGGTTCGTGCTTTCCTCGTGGACAAACAGCCGCCCGGATTGCATCAGGCTGATCCCCTGCCGGACGCTGTGCGGGGCCTTGTCTTGGGGTGTGCACCAGAAGTCCGCATCGTTGATTTCCTGAATCCGGTCCGGCTCCGCGCTGTCTGCGATGATCTCAATGGCCGAATTAACCCCTTCCCGCTTTAATGCCTCGATCAGGTCCGTGTTGGTCAGCCCGCGCCTATACAGCACCTCAGACAGGTAATAGTCCGCACCATCTTTGATGCCCACTTCGACGCATGCGGAGGGGTTGTTGTATCCGAAGTCAAGGCCGTAATAGTGTTCATCGCAGTCCTTCCAGCGGGGCCACTTATCGGCCGGCAGGATGACCATATTACTGAAAATAAGATCTTCCGTGTTTACCGCCCATTCACCCTTTCGATAGATTGCGTACAGCGTCGGGTTGCTTTCCGCGAGCCGCTCTATGCTGTCGGTGTAGGCGCTATCGAGTGTCGGGTTGTTGTCGATCGTGGAAACGTAAACAGAGGACTCCGGGTTGTAGCGGTCAAAGAACCGGCGCTTAATCGGAGAGTTGCTGCCACCGACGGGGTTTAAGGAAAGCAGCATTTGGCTATATAAGCCAGGGGTGCGCAACCGAAGATTAAGTTGGTCTATATCCCCCTCGCTGAACTCGGAGGCCTCTTCGCCCCATACGAACTCGATGTCTGTGATAGACTTGATTTTTTCCACGTCATCCAGGCCGGTCATCAAGATAATCGACCCGTTGCGGAAGTGGATGTCGCCAGTGGTCTGAATCTGCCGCGCCTCATGTGCAAGGCCCATATGCCGCAACACGGCCATTATCTGATCGGAGCAGGATGCCTTGATGGTGCGGCCCACTTTACGCGCTGCAAGCCCGCGAACGCCGGGTTGTGCCAGACACCGATACACGCATTTCTGCGCGCTGAAAAACGACTTGCCAGACCCCGCGCCGCCGACCAGGACCAGGAAGCGGGACTGGTCGTAGAGGAGGCCCCGGTAATCGGGAATCACCCAGTCCGGGAAGCACCGCAAGTCGGTTATTTTTTCAGTTAGTGTCTGCATGTACTTTTTTAAGCCCCTTGCCGCTATGTAATGGATCCCCCGGCGGCAATAAAATCGTTCCCTCTACCTCAAGGCGCATCCGCTTATCAGCCTCCCAGCCTTCAAACTTCCCCGCCTGTGCCAAGGCGTTGATTCGGTTGCCCGTCGCCGTGGCCTTGTTTTCTGCAATCTCGTTCAAGATTTCCAGTGCCCGTTCCCGAGTAAGCGTGGCCTTTTTCGCGGCCTTTTCTTGGGCTTCCCGGAGTAATTTTTGAATCTCAGCTTTTCTCAACAGGCGCTCTGCCTGTGAATAGGCGCTCTTTGGGCTGTACCCCGCACGGATAGCGGCCTGAGTTCCGTTGAAATCTTTCAGGTACTCAGTAACGAACGCCCTCTGTTTTGGTGACAGTTTCAAGCCCCCTAAAACTCCTTTTCTATCTCTGCAAATACATCACGAGTCCGGCCACAATCGCCCCGTAAATCAGCGGCAGCGCCGGTGTCAACACGCGCCACAACAACGACTGGTTCCGCGCGAATGCCTGCTCGATTCGGTCCACGCGGGTGACAAGTCCAATGTCGCCATTCCCGCGCAACATCCTGTAAATAGCGTTCATGGTTTGGTCTCCATGCTCCAGCCGCTTGTCAATGTCCGCGTGCATCTTGATGCACAAGTCATGGTTGTACCGCTGCTCCATTCTTGCCCCTTCACTGCTCTTTGTCCGTGTTGTCGGCGCATACCTCGACGTCGTTTTTCGTCCCAAACTTATCAGTAAACAATTTACCCAGCGCGCCGCTCCAGTCAGCCTCAATCGGTATCGTTTCGCCCGTGCGCTCGCCCGTAACAATGTCCCACACCGCCCCGTCGTAGTCCACGCCGCGCTCGTACCCCAATTCCCGCGCGGTCCTCAGCACATCGTGCCACGGCTCCCACCAATCCCGCGCGTCATCGCTCTGCTGCACCTTGGCCAACATCACGATATCATTGTCGGCGTTCGGCTTTCGGCGGAATAGCAATAGCCGCGAAATGACCGGCGTGATAAGAATAATCAAGGCGACAGCGACATCATTGTCTGCCACCGCCGGCACGAAATAGCCAACGGCGGCAAGTAGTACGCCCGCGATCAGGATCGCCGTGTATTGGGCCTTGGTGGTCTTGGATTGCGCCAGCGTCGCCAGCGTTTTGCCGCGCCGGATGATGCCGAAAAGCGACGGAATCAAACTTAAGAATTTAAACATCTCTGTTCCCCCTTACAGCCGCTCACCGGAGATTGCCACCACCTGCGACAACACAAAAAAGGCGCGGTCAACAGTCAACGATATGGCCTGCAACCGCACCTCATTCACGCCCACGCCCTCGCAGAGCGCAAGCACATCCCCCGCAACAAGCCGCAACTGCTCCAGCGCGCCGGCCAGTTTGTCCCGGTCCAAATCGCCCAGGTCCACCGCCAACGCGTCACGCATCACGGCGAAGGCAAGCATACTATGCTCCCGCGCCGTGTCGATGGTCGCCGCGTCCGCGCCTCGCATCTCTGCAAGGGTCAGCCCCAGGTCCAAGGCCAGTTGTGCGCCGTTCACAAGCCGCACGATGTCCGCGCGCGTTATCTGTTGCGGCTGTTGCGTCTGGCAGCCGGACAGCGTGACGGCGAACACCATGCACGCTAATACGGCCAGTGTTACGATGCTTCGGGTCATTTTGGATCTCCTTACCACGACCGGATATCGCAATGGATGCCCCAATCGTATTTAATGACATTCGGCAGGCCCGCTTTTCGGGCCATGTTTGCGAATTTGATAGGCGTTAAGCCTTGCGGTGTCGGCAGGTCCGCCGCAAGCCCCAACATGTGCGTGCTGAATTTCGCGCCGCCCACGCGGGCGTTATGGACCTTGCACCGGAAACCGGAATTGATAATCAACGGCCCGCCCACAAGCGCGCGCAATTTTTCGAGCAGGAATACCAACTCAAAATTTATCGGGGCGGCGCCACCGCAACAGTTGCGGCCCTTGCAGGCAAATTCCGACAGCGCGAAATGTTCGGTGATTTGGCCGGTCTTTGCGAAATCTTTATGCAGCGTCATAGCGTGCTCCAAAAAAAATAAGCGCGGGCGGGAACCAAGGGAAGTGAAGGAAAGGGAATGTGAATTGAATCAGGTAGTGGTGTCAACCGCCCGCCCGCGCAGGTAAGCATTTTGTTGATCGCGTCCATGCCGGAATTATAGCACAGTTCGGGGTTTAGCGCAAGTGCGAAATCATAAGGGGTCATTATGGATCCCTCCATCTTTAGCCTCAAACGCGCCGTCGCCCTCACAAAAATGCAGTAACATCATGTTTGCGACATCAACAAGCCGTTCGGTGTTATGGTCTTTTCGGAACGCGTCAAGTTCTTTTATCGCGCGGCCGATACGGTCATACTTTGGCTTTCCCGCCGCGCCGATTGCGCCGTAACGAATTGCGCCCATCACAAGGCGATTGCGCATCAGGCGTTCAAAGTCCGCGCTCCATTCCGTCTCCCGTAATTTTTGCAAGTCTGGCATCCTCCTGAATTCGATTGGCTTTCGCCCCGCCAATTCACGCCACGCGTTTGCAAAAAACTCTTGGCGCAACAAATCGGCATGTGTCATTCGTCCCCATCCTGTCTGTCGGGCAGAGGCATCCATTCGGTAACAGCGTCATATTCCGATGTGGGCGGATCCCATTGTGTGCCCGTCCACTCAATGATGTCCCAGCAACTGGATTTGCCATGCCACACCAACACCCTCCCTTCTTTTTCCGGCATCCGCTCGCTGCATTTAATCCATTTCATTGCTTGCGTCCTTCCGTGGCCTACCGCGTCGCGGCAGGGCTGACCCTATGCCAGCCCCACCAACGACGGGCGTTATACAGTTATCCGTTGTAGCATGTCTTAGCCATGCGTCCCATTGCTCGTCTGTCATTTTCAGAAAATCGTGGTTGTCTATCACGTCGGCAAGTATCGCCTGTTCTTTTTTGTCCGTCGGTGACGGTTGCCACTCGCCGCCGAAATAGATCGGGTTGGTTGACGCGGCGGGGTAGTCAATTCGTCGGTGTGCCATGCGTGTTTTCCTTTCTCGTGCCGTCGCGGTCCGGCGTTATGGATTCAAGATTATCATTAAGATAATGAATTTCTTTGCCAAGGTTAATCGCAAGTGATTCCTCGTTTATCGCCCCGCTTGATTTTTGCCAGCCGGGAATCATCACCACCACGTCGGAACGCCGCAATAGTTCCAGATCACCATCAAGCCACACACAGTCCGGTGCAAGGCCGTCGAATAGCGCTGAATTCTTGTGGGGGCAGATTACCGCGTAGCCCTTGCGCCAATATTCGACAGCGGCGCGTTCGGCGTTGCGGATATTTTGCACAATGCCGCTCGGTGTTGCGGCGCGATAGGGGCCTGAAATAAATGCCAATCTCATTTAATCCTCCTTGTTGTTTTGCACGCCGCGCAGTACCGCGTAACGGGGCCGGGGTTGTGCCAGGTCATGATACATCTCCCCATTGTTCAGCCATTGCGGCAGCAATACCCGTGTAGGTGCGGCTTCGCTCTTTCGCGCGGTTTTCTCGTCCATTAACAATATCTGTCGGTTGTAGTTTTGGCAACCCGCGCAACCACAAGCAAGTTGCTTTTGTTTCTCCGTGCCCAAACTGCCAAGGCTGTATGATTTGATCAGGCCTGCGGTAAAGTGTGGACATAATCCCTACCGGATTTTCAATGCAAACCTTTTGGCATGGATGATCCGCAAACAGCATAAAAAAATCTATCGCGGCCTGTTGTCGCCCGTCGGCGCGTTTTTCCGCAAACCATCGCGCCCCGCTTGCGCATAAATCAGTGCACGGGGGGAAGGCAATAATACAATCCCAATCCCGGTGTAGTATTTCGCGTATGTCGCCCTGAATATGCGGCCCTGGTATTTCTGTTGGCAATAAATCGCAAGATATTGCATCTATCCCGCGTGCGCGAAATGCCTCGCGGACAAGCCCGGAATATTCACAGGCAACAAGTAGGCGCGTGCAGGTGCGGCAGGTCATTGCGCGTCCTCCATGTTAAGCGCGTCTATCCAGTCGTTGTACACGTTCTTTAGTTCGCCTTGCAGCCGCTTTGCCGCCCTACCACCGACAGCGTTCAGCGCGTTGATGTACGCTAGTAACTGGCCGCGATGGAATTCGGAATGCGTCGCGGCGTACAGGTCTATCGTTGCGTAGGCGTACCCCGCAATCTCTGCTATTAGTTTGCGTTTCATCCTTCGTCCCTTTCCCGTTCGGCCTGCTTAATCTTTTCTATCAACGCGGCGCACTGGTCCGCGCTAAACATGCCTATATGCGCCAAATCTGGCGGCAGGTCCATAGCCGTTTGCATCCACCTGTAACGCTGACCCTTGCTCATGTCCAGCGCGTCAAACAAAGCGTGCGCCTTAATTCGCGCATCGCGTGTTTCTTGGTCCGCTGGCGTAGATGTCTCACCTCCCCAACACATCATTGTGCATTCCTGCTCCATACAGTCGTAGCGATAGCCGTATCGCGTTTTTGTGCGTTCCATGACGGTCTTGTGGATTGGGCATTTCATCCTTTGGTCCTTTCCAGTTCGGCCTTCGCCAGAAGGTATTGCCGCCAGCAGGCGGCGCAGGTGATAGTCTCGTCCTTGGAGCATATTTGCTCATCCGTACAGGCGGCGATACCTAGCACTTCACACGCCGCGTCCAGCGCGCGGGTCAGCGTTTCAATTTCCGTTATCGCCGCCTGCGCCGCTTGCACGGCCAGCGGATCAAGGATTTGGTGCACATTGCTGTCGATCACGGCGTTTAGTTTTTCGATGGTGTTCATGACGTCCTCCTTAAGTTTTCGCCGGTCAACTCAATTTGTAAGCATGGCGCTTTTGGAAAATTCAACCTGTCAAGTGTGCTTGTCCCGTGCGGGTCGTTGCTTAAATTTTTAAACAGCGCGGATACGTTATCCATGCTGATCTCGCTTGTGGCAATCGTGCGAAGTCGCCCCTGTTCTCTGACCGACAGGATGTTATGAATTTGCGCCACGTTCAGCGCGTGCAAATTGTCTTTCTCGATATCGTCAAACACAAGCAACTCCGCTGTGCACAGCGCGTGGTACAGATTCCGGTTGCGCCGCGATTCGTAAACTGTTTGGCCTACCGCGAATGCCACTGTCCGGCATCGGTCAAGGTACGATGAAAGTACAATCGAAACCAGGCTTGTTTTTCCGCGCCCTTTTAGCCCTTCGATAAATGCACAACAGTTTTCGTTGCCTTCCAGTTGCACAAGTGCCGCCGCTTGCTGTGGTTTAATCATGGGGCGTTGCCAGTTCTTGAACCATTCCGGCATGGATCCGCCCTCAATAGCGCACGTCAAAATATTACGCCGCTTTTCGAGTCGGTGATATTCCTTACATTCCCGGTCGTGCTGTGTGGCACAGGCGCGGCAGTAGGTGTGCTCATACGGCTGCAACACGCGGTTGCACGACCCGGCAGGCGCCCCGTAACAATGTGTTTTCCAGCGCCAGTAAAAAGTGCCGCGGTCTTCCCGCTCGCATTCCCACACATCCACGGCGGCATCGTATTTCGGATAGCGGCTCCCGTCTGGCATTTCGCCCCACCCGTTCTGTCCCTTAAGAAAAAAATTCTCTAGCATACGATTTTCCTTCCGAATGGTTTGTCATCATCGGGGTCATGATTTTCCTTGATCTCAAGTTTCCCGGTCCGCACGGGCTTGCTTAGCCATTTCTTTTCATTAAAAAACTTCACCATGCCCGGACAGTACGCGCCGTTTTCTTTGGTGTACTCCCCGTTATCAATCATGGCGGCCAGGTATTCCATTATGGTCCGCCGCGTCAGTTCCGGCTCTTCCTTGATTGCGGCCTCCCATAGCGGCAATACGCGCTTCGGGTCAATGCGCCGATGTTCAGGGTACAGGCGGTGGAAGTCCCAATACCCGCACGCGGCGGCCCGGTCCTTGAACGGCATGCGTTGAGTGCCGGGAAGTTTTTGCTGTTTGGGCTTTCCCTCGCGTGCGCGTTCTTCTGCCTCTCCCTCTGTCTCTGTCTCTGTCTCTGTCTCTGTCTCTGGTATAGCATTTGTGTGCATCGTGCTAGCATCCGCTAGCATCGCGCTAGCAGGAACCAAGAAACCGTTATGTATCAATGGCTTAAAGTCTGGTTTCTGGTTTAGGTGTGCTATACGTTTGACGTACTCAGGATCGGCGGGAACTTTTCCATCATGGCGTGATGCTATCAGCATGCAAGCAATAAATAGCACCCTGCTAGCATCATTCATGGCGACCCATGAAAGGCTATTAAATGTCTCATAATGGAGTTTAATCCACGGCGGGTTACGGTCTTTGTAATGCTGGTAATCACGCCACGTCGGTATCTCATAAAATTCCATTGTGCGCCCCCCGTGAAAAAGAAAAAGCCCCCGCGTTTGCTAAAGTCAGTACACATATGTGACCAACACGCGGAGGCTTAAAATCACCAGATTGATTCGTATGTACTAACTTTAGCATGCGCCCATTATACCGCACACGCCGGGGTTGAAACAATTCGGTTAGGCGAACCATTAGAGCAAGACTCCCGTTTCGGCCTTGATGTCTTTCATGCTTTCAAGGTTGCGGACTGCCTGTTTGTAGTACGACGGCTTGAGTTCAATGCCAAGTGCCTTGCGCCCGTTCATCACGGCCCCGTAGCATTCACTACCGACGCCCATAAACGGGGTGAGCACCACTTCGCCGGGGTTGCTCCAGAGCACACAGGCCCGCTCGATAACGTCGAGTTGGAGGGGGTGGACATGCTTTTCGTCATTAGTGTCTTTGCTCGCCTTAAACGGGAGCACCCTATCAATACGGATGTCATCCCAAATTGCAGAAGCGTATTGACGCCAAATCCAATGAGAAAATTTATTCTCGAGTTGTGAGCCTGTCCACCCTTTGTACTCAAGTGATTCTTGTGGCATTGGGCGCTCCCCAGCATAGCGGGTTAACCCGTATTCATGGGTCACTGGAATTTTGTTATCACCTTTGCGCCGGAACATAAGTAAATAATCGGCGTTTGCAATGGAGCACCGTGTACTGTCTTCACAGATAGTCTTATGATGTAATGACTTCATCATAGTCCTATTTCGTACCAATAGAGGCTCCTTCCATATGACGCGCCGCCCACCGTAAGCCCAACCGTGCGCTTCATGTATCGCGATAATATGACCTGGTAAGTCAAACATCGCATCACATCCGGCATTAGATAATGGTATGTCCATACAATGCACGCCACTAATCCGTCCCGGCTTTGTCAGTCGTGCAATCTCTGCAACACAGTAGCCGTAATGCTCAAAAAATTCATCCTTGTTTACTGCGTTGCTCATATCGCGCGGGTCACTCGAGTATTGGTATAGTCCGGCGAATGGTGGAGAGTAGATGGAAACATCAACACATCCATCTGGTAGTGATCGCATAGTTTCTATACAGTCACCACAATACAAAGCATAATCATCTTTCAATACTTGTTCTTTTACAGCCATACCGGAACCTCCTCTTTTTTTGTGAAACTATTATCTATTGTTTCTGTTTTTGCGTTACCCATTTCTTCAATTAACATACGGAACATCACAGATGCTTGGTCTGATTTTCGTTGCATGTTTTCAATTACTCGTTGCTCGCCTTCCGTTGCTATCACGTCTACTGTTACTTCATTGGTCTGCCCGAAACGCCAACACCTTCTAACGCTCTGGTAATACTGTTCATAGGAATGTGACGCAAATGTAATTACATGGGCGCAATGCTGCCAGTTCAGACCCCATGCGCCTATTTTAGGCTTGATAACTAAGGCGCGAATATCGCCATTAACAAAACCTTGATAAATAGCCTCCTTTTCATCGTCTGGCGTTCTCCCTGCAACCTGCCGCGCATCTGGCACAATATCTTCAAGCAAGTCGCCCTCTGCGTTTGTGTGACACCAAACAACTACGGGCTGGTCATGTGCCGCCAGTTGTGCCGCAAACTCACACCGTTCTTTTATTGTGCGTTTCCGTTCTTCCCGTTCTTCATATAGGCCAAACGCCGGAAGACAAAACAGATAACCATCCGGCGGGGTATCTGGTTTGATTATGTGTTGTCTCTCATGTAGTTCAGGCAAGATGAATCCGTTATCATCAAAGCCTAGGTCAGACGGCTTACGACATGCCCGCGCCCATGATGATACCCATTGCCAGAATGGACGTACCGCATGTTTCTTTAATCGCCACTGTCCTATCGTTTGCGACACACGGAATGATAGTTTGCCGTAATACGATTCTGCCAGTTCATAGAAATCATTTTCACGCTCATCCTGTTTCTGTCCCTTGTCATCGCGGTACCTGAAAAAACGTGTTAGCATTTCGGAATTACTTAACTCTCCTAATGCCTCGCTTGATGTGCCGAGTTCTACGTAATCATTAGGTGCCGCCGTTGCTGTGCATAACAAGCGATACGGTAATTTTGTTAGGAACCGTGTAACGTTCTTCTGCGTTGAACCCGTGTAATGCTTCAGGATGCTGCTTTCATCGCACACCACGCCCTGAAAATCGTTCGGGTCAAAATAGTGGAGCCGCTCGTAATTCGTCACCACGATACGGTCGCCTGACTTGATGCCTTCCCGCCGATGGGTCACCTCAACGCCGATCTTTTCGCCCTCTCGCACGGTCTGGAATGAGACGGCAAGCGGCGTTAAAATCAGCACGCGCCCGCCAGTTTTACGCGCTACGTTTTCAGCCCACACCAACTGTATGAACGTTTTGCCAAGTCCACAATCAGCGAACACGGCGGCGCGGCCCTTGCGACAGGCCCACTCTGTTAGTGATTCCTGAAATGGGAATAACATATCCGGCATCCATACTGGGTCGAAGCCGTGGTCTAGTCCCGTGTGAGTCTTGCGATCAAGGAATGTTTTGTAGTCGCTCATTTCTTCACCACCTTTCCGCCCAGCCCGTGCCACCGGCCTTCCATGTCGCCCATGTTCTGGCTGACGTAATCGCACAAGCACACCGCGTCTATTTCGTCCTGTGTCAGGTACGATTCCGCGCCCAATACCACCGCAAGTTCCCGCGCGAGTTGCTTCGTCTGTCCCCGCGGCTTCAAGCAGCCCTGCGCGGCCTGCCATTCGATAGCGCGGATGGGAACACACAGCAGGCCCGCGTCTTCGCAACGTTGCTGTATGCGGCTTGCCGCGTCCTGTAGTGCTTTGAACACGCTGATGGACGGCCCGCCGAACGGGTCTTCTATGGCCGCGTGTGTACAGCCGTCCTGACAGGCGTGCTTTATCACGTAGATGATTTTGGCGTAGTCATAAATATTGAACGTGCCCGTCACCCAGATTTGGCCGTTGCGGTACGCGTAGCCGGTGCTGTTACGCGCCGCGTCGAAGCCGATTGCTTTCATGAGTTTCCCTTTCCTGTTATTAAGTTTGTTTGATCTAGTCGGATCTTTGCGGTGCGGTGCGGTGCCTTGGCTTTGCCCTTCGTGGCTATGCCAAGCCTTTGCTGTGCATTACTTCGCGTTTCCTAACTAAGCCTTTGCTAATCCCGTCTTCGCATTTCCATGCCTTTGCTCCGCGCCGTCTGTCGGCTCGCCGCCTTGCCTTTGCTGCGCCCAGACGCGCCCGTCAATACGTCGCCGTTGCCAATCTTCGCACAGCCGCGCCATGCCATTGCTGTGCTTCACCTCGCGTTACCGAGCCTTTGCGTTGCGTCGCCCGTCGTTTCGCATCCGGTCCTTTCTCATCGTCGCCTTAGCTTCACGCTGCGTTTCTTCGCGTCGCCATGCCTTTGCCAGTCAGATCGCGTCCGTGCTATGCCTTTGCTTGGCGTCACATTTCGCTACCGAGCCTTTGCCAATCTGTGCCGTGCCCAGCGCCGCGCCGTACCGCCTTTGCATCTCCCCTCCGCGCCCGGCTGCGCTTTGCCTTTGCTCATCTATTCGCCGTAGCGCCCTGCCCCACTTCGCCGTCGCTATTCAACTTTCAAGTCGCGTGCTTTACGCAATCTCTTCCCAGACGAACCGGCCCTTGCCGGAATTGCGCCACTGGCCGATACCCTTGTTTGCGCCGTAGTCCAGGCACTTGACCATGAGCGCGTCCAAGTGCTTGTCCAAGGTTGTGATCTGGCACTCAAACGTCGTGCCCGCCGGAACTTCCTCTGAGGTGGCCAGGGCTACACGCTCGCCGCGCATCGTTTCGGCGCGTAACGGGCGCGTGCAATGGGTCACGGATGCGCCGGCCGGCAGGTTAAGCGCGATTTTGCGGGGGCCGACCATAACGGCATTGTCAACGATCTTTTTGTAGGTCCACCGGGACAACTTCGCTTTGCCGATTTTGCAATCCGGCTCGGAAAAATCCAGCAGGATACCGAGCGTTTCCTTCAGGAAGCCCTTCAACTGATAGTCGTAGAGCATGGGCGTTCCGTCGTCCATTCGCGGAAAAACGGTCATGCTCTTTTCAATGAGTTCGTCGGCAGGCAGGCTTTCCAGTTCCTCTTTCTTCTTGTCCGCATCCGCCGATTTGCTTGCGATAAATTCGGCGTGGACTTCGGGGTTTGCGCTGGCCGTTCCCAGCATCCCTTCGGTTAATGTGATTTTGATCTTCATTTCTTTCTCTCCTTGGTTGGTTGTTTTGGTTCCCGGCGAGCGAGCGTCACTATGCGCGTCCGCAATATTTCAATTCTGTAATCTCCTGCAGCAGTTTTTCAGCACGATCCCTTTCGATTCTTATCGCTCGCTCCAGTCCTTCAATTTCCTTGCGTGCCACTTCGCCGGACTCTTTGGCAATCCTGCGGCGGGCCTGATTTATTGGAGTTCCCGGTGTGTCGGACAACACACAGTCTGTATATCCACGGCTATCAAGCGGCGTCCATTCGTGCATAATTTGGTCAGTCACAAAAGAGATAACATCATCGCTGATAGCCAGCGCATCAATGATCTCTATCTTTGAATCCTTATCAATGGATTCCATCAAGTCCATCATGTTTATGTGTATTTTTCCATCAGAAATATCTACACGCATTTTCTCTATCCTTATTTGTTTTTTCAGTTACCCGGCGAGCGAGCCCGGTACAAGTTGACCCGCCCGCCGGGGTGCCGCGTGATTGCGGCGAAAATCTAGAACGGTATATCGTCGTCGGGGGCGGGCGTGTTGTCCTGCGTGGACTTCGCCGCGCCTTCCAGGTATTCCTGCTTGTCTGGCCATGTCAGGCGGTCAAGGCGATTGCACAGCACCACCACGCGGGAACGCTTGCCGGAGCCGTCCTTCGCCTCCCATTCTTCAATGGACAAGCGACCTTCCACGTACACCGGAACGCCCTTGGACAGTTCAGGGTGCATGCGCTCCGCAAGTTTGCCGAACGCGGCGATGTCAAGAAAATACGTTTTTTTCTTGTCGCCGAATCCGTCATCAATGGCGATACCCGTCTTAATGTACGCGGTCCCGTTCGCGCCGTATTTCAATTCAGGATCACGCAAAAGGCGGCCGCTTAAAAAGATACAATTGATGTGAGGCATCTTGAATTCAGGCATGTTCGGGCTCCTTCTGTTCGGCCGCTTCGATTTGCGCGGCAAACGCTTTAATCAGCGTGTGCAGGTCGGTGATGGTCGCGGACTTAGTTGACTTGCCGATGGTCGCCTTGACAAACGCGCCCATTGCTTCGTTGTCCCAGCCTAGGCTTTTCTGTGCGCTTATTATTTCGCGCATCATGTCGCGGCGTTCCGCTTCGTCATCATCGACGGGCGCGGCTTTGGGCGGCGCGTCGCTGTCTTCAGCGGTAGGAAGCAGCAGCGCCATAAGCAGGCCGTACTTTTTGGCGTATGAAGTGGTTGCGCCGCGGCTTTGGTCTTTGCCGTCAAGTGGGTAGGGGGGGCTGTGGAATGTCACACGTTCATCTGGGCGGTCCACATTGATAAACTCGCAGGTGAAGCGGACCCATTTGGCCTCCGCGTCAAAGTCGGCCGCGTCCACGTTGTACACAAGCCCCGCGTTAATCAGCGCGTCCCGCGTGTAGCGCACAACAGCGTCGTGCGATACGTAGTTGGCCTTGCCGTTTTTGGAATACATCGGATTCGTTCCGTCCTTCGCCACGGCTGCCAGTTGGCTTTGCGCGTGACGAAGGCGCTGGTATACGTTCATGTCGGCGATTTTGGTGTCCATTATTCAAGCCCTCCAAGGTTCCGGCCCTGCCGCTTGGTGTATTCGTGGTGCTTCACCTCGTTGTCCGCGTCTTCCATCAGTTCGGCGATTGCGGCCATCGGGATAAACTCATCGTCCAGATCAGCGGTCGTGTTGTCAGCCCAAACTTCTTCGATGGCGCTCCGCCAACTGTCAAACAGCGTCTTAATATTCGCGCGGTGATCACGCAGCCACCGTTTGTTAGCGTCGTGGACGGCGCATTCCGCGTCGCCTATCGAATCGCTGTACCGCCCCGCTTCGGGATACTGCGTTATATGGCGGTCAAGGTCGCCGCCGTCTATCTGTGTCCTGTCGTGCATTTTTGTCCCTTTCTACTTTCCGTTTGCGACAATAAAATCAATAATCCTCTTGTACTCGGAAATTTGTTCCGGCGTGTATCCGTGCTGTACGCCGATATCGTGGTAGCAGTGCAGCCACGTCTCGAAATCATACACCTCACAGCCGATTGCAATGTATCCGTATGTGCAATTCGTGGCCGCGTGGCGTGTGCCTTGAACATATAGTGGCGATTCCGCCGCGCGATTGTCGGATACCCGCGCGTAGCCGGATACCGGCGCGCGGCCGGATACCCGCGCAGAATCACTCACCCAGCCGCCGCGCGATCCGTCCGCGTTAATACAGCGGTAGAGTTTCACTCCGCTAACTGTTTTTGATTCTGATTTGTCTATCATGTTTTTCCCTTTCCTATGTTTCAATTATCGCGGCGGCGATCACGTCCGCTGCCGCCTGTGTCAAGGTGTGCGGGGGGGATGGTGACAATCATGACATCCTCCCCTGCCAGTTTTCGGCGATTTTCTGTATACGGCGTTCAGAGGCGTTTAATTCGTCAATGTAGTCCTGTATCGCCTCGTGCGGCGTTGCCGCCCCCAGCCGCCTTATACAGTTTGTGAGGGCCTGTCCCAGGGTGCCGTGGTAACTAATCGGCGTTTCCCGGACCGTCCCGGCGGTTTTGCCCTTCAAAACGGTTTTGGATTCCAGCAGTGTCCAACAGATGTCACCGTCAAAGGTGATAGTGTAGGGCGTGCCGGGAATCGGGATGTTTTGCGGCTTCATGTTTCCCTCCCCCAGTTTTTCGTGACGATCGCCACGCGCTTACGCGGCACGCCGTCATTGGGCCGGTCCCGGTGGACTACCAGCCCGTCGAGGCGTTCGGCTTCGTCTTTCATCGCCTGCCAGCGGCGCAGGCGTGCGCGCCATTCGAGCGCGTCGGTCAGTGCTTGCTGTGTGCTGGTCATTTTTCGACCCTCACAAGCACATGCCATTTTTTCAACCCCAGCACGGGCGCAAGCAGGCGCGCGCTCCGCTCGGTGATTGTCTTGCCGCCGGTCTCCATGCCGGACAGCAGGCCGATAGACAGCCCGGTCGCGTCGCGGAGTTGCGTCAATGTCAGGCCCGCTTCGGTTCGTCGTTGTCGTAATGTTTTCATAGGTTCCTTTCCTGTAGTGCCGGGCGGCCTTGGTTGCCGCCCGGCTGGTTGTAGAATTTAATCCATCATGCACCATGTGTGCATGCGGATCCCGCAATCATCCAACACGTGGCAGGCGGAATACATCGTCATCTCATCATTCCACGCCGCTTTCAGCACCGCCCATGCCTTGGCAATGCCGCGCTTGTTTTTGCTATAACAGGCGGGCATGTTGCACTGGTCCTTCATGTCGCTTCCAGAGATTTCTTTACGCTCTGGGTCAAACTCTAACACCGTGTTGCCGTTTCTAAGCATATCTTTCATTGTCTTTTCCTTTCCTTGGTTGCGTTGACCTCATTCAAATCTGATGTCATTGTATCACAGATTTTCACGGATGTCAAGACTTTTTTCACACGCGTGAAACGCCTGTAAACACAGGGCGAAACGGCGATTATGTATCATTGCCATACTCGCATCCCGTCACGGCGCGCGCGCATTTCGCCGCGTCTTCAATCGCGGACCACGCGCCCTCGATAAACAGCCCGCCGTTGTGCCAGCGGTAGATCATGTAGCGCCCGTCGGCGGTCGGCAGTACGTCCGCGCGCCCGTGCGGGCCTTCGACGGTGTAGACGGATTCGTCCATCACTTCACCCTCCGTGTCATTACCGCGGTATAGCACTGATAGGTATCGTAGCCGCGGTTGGCGTGCGTGAGTGTGACGTGGTGGTGTCGCCCTGTGCGCGCTGTTTCCGTCAGGGCGAAGTATTGCGCCCGTGCCTTTGTCGCAAATTGATTATGGCGCTCCAAATTTATTGGTAACATTTCAAACTTCATTTATTCACCTCCCGCGCGAACTTATCCAGTCGCGTCTGGTATTCCTCACGCAGCCCCGCGCCCGGCTCGCGCACGTAGCGACGCACGGCCCACCACGGGACGCCGGCGGCGCGGGCTATGGCGGAGATGGTCCAGCGCGGCTCGGTGGTGGAGGCGAGGAGGGTAAGGAGGGTGGATTTGGTGTCCATTATTTGGCCTCCTGAAATTGTATTTTATTCAACATGTGCGCCGTAAAGTTTCGTGGATAATCTTTGTGTAGCCGATTAAATTCGTCTGGCTCAAATTCCTTGTGCTGCTTGTTTATCCAGGAAATAAACTCATGATTGTCGCCGTGCGCGTGGTCAAAGGGCCGCGCTGTTGCTAAGCAAAACAGCACCCAATATCTTTGATGTCCGGCGCTAATCCCGCTTTGATATTTTCTTTCCATCGTCTCTCTCCTTATCTTCGCCCGCCCTTTCCCGGAGGCGGGTGGTTGTCGCGCCGGGCCGCGTGGGGGGGGGCTACCATCCGCGACGTCGGCCAACGCGAATCAGTGTAGGTGTTGCGCTAGTACCACTAGCGAGAAAATGCCGAAGGCATTTCGCGCAAATACGATAGCCGGGTACATATCCTGCCTCGTGCCATTGGACCATCCCGTCGCAGTCATCAAGCGGACACGGGACGTCTGTCACGGATTGCCAGTAGTCGCCCAGCGCAGGCATATCGTATATGCGATATTTTTTTGCCCCTTGCCCATCCAGATCATGTGTTTCAAATCTCATTATTTGGCCTCCCGAATTATAACGCCCTTGAGTCCGCCGCACATATGATACATGTTGCTCCGATCGCGCATCGATAGCGGAGGGACAATCCAGGCTTTGCGGTCAGCATCCCAGCGGCCGCCAAGATCGCGGATTGCCTCCCGTATTGGATATGTGTTGCCCGTCCACACTGTAGTATTTTTGCAAATTGCGCTCATCATCATTCCCTTTCTGTTGTTTCAATTTCCTGGACTTGCGACCAGCCCGGCGACCTATTCGCCGGGGCGCATTAACGGGGCACTAGGCCCCGCCGCTCTGCTAGGGGCGATAGTCGCGGACGTGGTCCGTCGGGATCGGGCTGGCCTTGGCTTCTTTGCGCTCCGCGGCCGTGGGCACCCGCAGCCCCGCTGTGGAGACAGGCAATTCTTCAGAGCCGTCGGCGTTTCGGAGCACGTAATCCGACACGGGCAGCCCCTGTTTCAATATCCGGTTCCGGTGCGCGATCGAATCGCACGCCCAAGCCCGCCAGGTGTTCGCAAATCCGTCGCTTGTCGATTGTCTGTAATCGTTGATCATAATGTAAGTCGTCATATTCTTTCCCTTTCTGTTTGCCCCGTGGGGCGTTGCTTTATTTGCGCGGGTCGTCCGATTCGCCCGCGATAATTGCCTTGGCCAATTTGCGATATTTTGCGATCACACGCGCCCGATTGCGTGCAATGTGCGCCCGCGCTTCCGGTCCCGCGAAACGGCTGAGCGGCTTGTCCTGGCGGCTGCAATTGCAGGACCGGCAAGCGGTGATCAGGTTGCGCGGATCGTTCGAGCCGCCCTTGGAATCGGGGACCAGGTGGTCAAGCGTGATGTCCGTGGGGGCAGCGTCGTGCAGGTCGCGGCAGCAGTACAAGCACGTGAAGCGGTCACGCAGGTAGATCGCGAGGCGAAGGTCGGGGCGGATGCACACGCCCTTATATTTGCCGTTCGACCTTCCGTTGTCTGCCGTGTTGTTATGTTTGCACATTTTGTAATCCCTTTCTTCGGTTGCGCTCTCATTCAAATTCTATAGTTATTATAGCACAAACTTTATACAAAGTCAAGTCTTTTTCACTTATTTTTTTTGTTCAGAAAAGCCCGTAAACATTGGGCGAAACGCGCGCGGGCAACAAAAAACGCGCGAACTGACAAGTTTTATTTGTTGGTTCGCGCGAAAGTTTGTAATCTGGATTACAGGTGCAGTGCCTATTTCGCGGGCGCGCTAAATCGCAGCCCTGTCCGCCTTCGCCTGGGCACGGGTACATAAGGTTCCGCTTGCGGCACGGCCGGGAATTGCGCGAATACCTCCCAGTGCGCTTTGCCCCAGGCCTCCCATGTCCAATCCGCCGCCGCCATTTTGCCGTTGACTTTGGCGTGATATAGCGGCTTCAGGGTTTCGATCAGCGCGCAATAGTCCCCGGCCGGATACCGCAACAGGCACGGGTGATCCGCGTGCTCGTCCACCAGGCCAATGCCGGCAGGCATCACCGTTGGCTTACACAAGGCCAGCCCTTCCTTGCACGACATGGGGCCGCCTTCGCCCCCGTAGTCAGGCACGGCGGTGGACGCCACCACATCGCAGGCAAGGTATTGTAGGCGTAATTCGGCCTCGGACATGGCCCCGCCAGAGCAGATACACTCCAACCATGGCTCCGCACAGAGGCGTTGCCATAATCCACGGCCCTTCCTTGCCCCATACGATCCGTCCGGCATTTTACACGGATTAAATATTCGGAGGCGCGGATCCAAAAACCAGCCGTCCACACCGGGCGGGACATGCGTGATCTTGTGCTCCGGGATACCCTGTTCAATCAGATGCCGCTTCCACTTTTCGGCCATCACGATTATATGGTCCGCTTCCCGCGTTGCCTTGTCCCAAAGTGCCGGCCGCTCAGGGTGAGTGCAAAACACCACATCGTGGCCTTGTGTTTTGTGGCGGAATCCTCGATAGGGATTATAATAGTTGATCACGCCTGCCTGATTCAGCGGGCGCTCGCTGTCCGTGCAAATTGCCCCCTCTGGCGCCGTCTCCTGTATCGCTTTCCACATGCGGCCTAAAATCCAGTTTTTTTGATCGCGGCCTATAACGCAATGTACGCGCAAATGATTCAACGGCTCCCTGTATTTTGTGCACACGTTTCGGATGATCTGCATTTTAGATTCTGGCCTGTTTGCGGCGACCTCACTACACGCGCAATGCCAGCAATAAGCGGATTTAAGCAGGTCCGGTGTGGCCGACATAAACACATTCCAGCGCGGGTCTATCGGACGGACCTCGACGCCGGAAAGCGCAATGTTCGCATTCACGATAGGCATGTTCTTCACAACGCGGCCGCCGCGGACTGTGAACAGTTTTTCTGTGATGTCCCAAGGGGGCAGCCGGAATATTTCCCGCGCCGCGTCACCGTCAAGAATGCAGATGCCGGGATTCCACCATTCACGCTTTGGCCATTGCGGGACAGGCATTCCCGCCTCAACCAGATATTCCTCCACTTCGCGCCTGTGCGCCTCAAAGGGATGCCCCCGATATGCGCCCTCATCGAGCATGTAATTTCCTTCCGGGTACATCTCGAAAATATCCGGCGCTTTGTTGCGAAACAATAAGTCCGCGTCCGCGCAAACAATCCGCAACGCTTCCGCCTTACCTGCCTCGAATATCCTATATTTCCCATGCTTGCACCATTCCGGCGTATCGGCGAGCAGACCCAATTCCGCGCCGCAACGGGCAGCAAACGCGCGGATTTTAGGAAAGGTCAACGCCGCCACATCCTTATAGCCCCCCGTGACAGCGACAAGAATCAGTCGATCAGGTACAACCATGACGTATCCTTGAAAATCTTAACGCCCCTAAACGTAACATCAACGGCCTTGCGCACGCCGTTATTATCCTGATAATCGTGCCCACCAATGAACGCGGTGCACTTGGGCCGCCATGCGTGCGTATCAGTCAATACGTCCCGGTATGTGTGCCCCGCGTCGATGTATGCGCCGTCGATACTTTTGTCCAGATAGATTTTTGCGGCCCGCACGGACGGAAGGCGGTGCCAGATCACGTTATTGAGTGGCTTGATGCGATTCTTGAAAACTTGGAATTGCTCATCGTAGCCCTGCCACGAATCTACGCAAACGACCATCTTAAAATACTTTGCGAAGATCACGGCGCTTTCCCCGCACCATGAGCCTACCTCCACAATAGTCCCCCGGTTAATCTCCGGTATCGCCTGTATCCAGTCCACAAGGCCGGATTCATAATGCGTGCCCGGCGGCCGCATCAGCTTCATGCCCGTTTCATCGCGGTAGATCATAGTATTTTCTGCAATCCTTCCGGCCACAAATGCGCGTGGCGTTCATACAGTTCATCAAGCCGCCCCGAATCAATCCACTTTTTGCGGAATACTTCCTCGTCGTGCCTCATGTAAGGCTCACGGTCGATTCCTAAATCCCGCATAGTCCCGCCGCTGTCATGTATGATTTTCTCCGGTATGACAACCGTGGACAGGCCGCGCTCCCAAAGACGAAAAGACATGTCCGGGTCAAAGCAATATTTTTTATAGTCGTGCGAGTACCGCATTCCAGCAAGGGCGGCCGTGTTGATTAAAGAACAGCACGAGCCAACGCACGGGACATAGATCGGCGTTTTGATGTCGCCACGAAATAGCGCTGCGCTGCCGTTGCGCCGAAACGTTGCGCCGCGCGAACGGATGCGCCCCATTGTGTCAGTGCTTGACGGGCTGATAATACCCACGCCCGGCCCCAGTTGCGCCAAGAGTGCGGGTAGCCAGTTGCCGGACAAAACAACGTCGTCATCAATCGTAAGCAGCGGGCCGGGCGAAATATCCAGAGCCCGGTTGATTTCTGTCTGGTGGCTGAATTCGAGATTGCGCCGGTTGTCGTGAATCATCAGGTCGTAGGCCATGCCGCGCGTGGTTGAGCACAGGGACTCATAGCACCGTACAAAGCGCGGGCTTTGACTGTCAGGCGTGCAAATCAGGATTGTGAGCCGTCCCTGTTTTTTCGGCTCAAATACAGGATGGTCATAAATGCTCATGTTCCCTCCGGTGCGGGCGGCAACACGCCCATATACACAGGCACCCCTTCTATCGGATATGGCAATGATTCCGCAAGCGGCTGGAAATATTCCCCGTAGGCTAAGGCGAGATATTCTGCACAATGGGCACGCATAAGATAAGGCGTTGTCGTGTCGGTTGCGATAAAATTATTAACATATTCGTCATCCACAAGGCCCGCGGTGTGCAAGTGCAGCACCACCAACGATGGGTTGCCGGTCGTGGTGTTTTCTAAAAACTTTAGCACGGGCTCCAAAAAATCAGGATAGGCCATAAAAAACTCCTTGTAGCACCAGAGGCGACACACGCCACGATTTTCGATTCCGAGGCGGCGCATGGTGCGGATCACCCAGGGCATGTTGACGTTTTGCGGCAACACCACACTGGACAAATCTATTGTTGCTGGATCGGTCATGGTTTCGTTTCGCACCTCAACAGGTCATCACAATTAAACAGCCCGGCCGATATGCACACGTAAATCACCTCCGGGCTGAACGCCGTCTTGTAAATCGGGCGGGGCGATTGGCTCACAATTAGGCCGGCGGCGCGTTGACTGTATACGCGCCCATGGGTGGACACGGTGTACTTGCCGGCACATTCGGCCTGTGCCTCGGCCAGTGTCATTCCCCGCAAATCCGGCCAGTCATAGGGCGGCGTCTGCTTTGGCGTCTCTTCGTCCCATTTCACGGCGACAAGCAATTTAAGGTTGCCCGGATTCTTACGCGGGAATACGCTGTATTTTGGCGGGCTTTGTGCCATGATCGTGCCTGTTGGCCTGTCGGAATCGAGCAGGATTTGATAGGTTGTAGAAATCGGCGTGGCCGGATCGTAATCGTAAAGGGCCTGAATATCCGCCTGTACATCCGCGTCAGCGATATTGCGCCCTACAAATCCCTTACACATGGCCGCGCCCTGTGTGAATCCTGCGGACACAGACACGGACAGCACGTTTCCACCCCCGACGCGGAAGCGCGGTTGACGGATGCGCCAGTCCGGGTTCTGGCCCGTGATCTGGCCGGGATAACGGTGATTGCACAGCTGGTACGTGAGGTGAGAGTGCCAAACGTCGGTATACACCGGGTCGCCCGTCACGGGGTCTGTGCCCGTTTCCTCTTGCACCCATTCGCCGGAATCAATAGACCAGTCCGGGAAGTTCGCCGCAAGATAAGCCTCCGCTTCTTCCACGGTCAGGCCTACAACCTTTGGTATCACGGTTGTTTCCGTGTCGCCCTCGTAAGCGGACACGGTATACTTGATCGTATTCGGGCCGATTGACGGCGCATTCGGGTTGCCCGTATAAGCGAGCATCCCCTGGACCGGAACCTGATTGATTACGCGGAACGTGCTGTTTACTTCGTAGTGTTCCTGGTATTCCGTGCTGTCATCGAGCGCGGCAGACACATCGAGGCCCACCTTTTCGGCAACATCTTCCATGGCCGTAAAATCGTCGGTGATATGCATGCCCCGAAGGTCCGGGACATACGGGCATTGTTTTTGTGCCGGGACCGGCCAGTGTGAGGTCAGTTGTATCCGCGACAACACGCCCCCGCAGCGCATCACACAATAACGGTTTACCAGTTTGTGTGCCACTGGTTCGGGTGCCTCAATGTCAAGGCTCCAGTCGTGCAGGTTCTCCTGGCCGCTCCACGCTTCACCCCACCAGTCCGTGTAGACTGTTCGTTCCCGTTCGTCCACACGACAAAGATTATAGGCCGGCAATGTGTCGTGCGGCATTTCCACCTCTTGCCGGAATTCATGCCTAAGATCATTCGGATCATCCACGACAAACGAACCGAGTTTTATTTGCATGCCGCCCTGGTGGTACAGTTGCGTCGGATTAAACTGATAAGAAACAGACCCGCCCCCCATAATTTCCGGCAGGTATACAGTAATTTCGACGTACCCGCATTCATCGTCGTCCGGGAAGATGTCGGGGATTGCGTTATAACTTTCGCCTGCGGGCGGGCTTTGTAATGACCATTCGGAGGCCACATTAAAGGACTCGATGGCCTGAATTAATAACCACACATCAAAAACTACCGGCTCGTTTTCCCAGTCCCAATTCTGGCCGCACTGCAGGATACCGTTGGTTATGATTATGGTGCGCCGCTGCGTTTTGGCATAACTCGCTGGCGCCAGAGGCCCTTTCATGAGCGTCTGCATGTCATCCCAGGTCCAGCCGACAGGAACTTCAACCCCGAATTTTGGCACATCGGCAAATTGCACCTGGCTGGCCGTTCCATAGGTCGGACTGTCGTAGTCCGGTTCGAATTCGTCCTCAAGGCTGCTCACGTCTTCCCAGTCGGCAAACATAGCCTTCTCGTAGCGGTACAGGTGACAGGTCCAGGATTCGCGCTCAAGGTGATAGCGCGGGATATGCTGGTCAACCATGGCCCACACGCCGCCGGCAACGCTTTGCACCCACAGCGCCATCCATCGAAAAATTCCAAGAGGCCCAATTTCAATCGGTACGGGCGCGGTCGCTTCCAGTTCAGGATCGGCATGGTATTCAACGCCCGCGCTCCAGGGAATATCGTAATCTTCCGTGGTGTGCGTTTCCCCGTCGATGGTGGCCGGAAGCGAATCATCCGTATCTAAAATCAGCTCCGTAAAAAATGTATTCCACGGCGGGATGCCGGTGAATAGCACGCGCATATTGTGGAGGGCGTGGCGGCAGTCGGATAATATTTCCTGCCACTTCTCCCGGTCCTTGCAATCCTCCGAAGTCCAGTTCAAAATATTGCTGTCGCCGGGAGTCCAGGCCTTGACCTTGCCCGTGGTGACGTAGTAGTAATAATCTAGCCAGCGGTAAAGCATGAGTCCGCGTTCCGGCCATTTCCGAGAAGTGAGCGTGAATCCGCCTAACAGGAATTGCACGTTCTTGACCAAATCTTCAATGAATATGGCCCCGTGCTTGATTATTTCGTGCTTACCGCAATGTGTCGGTTGCGGGTCAACGGGCACCGTCGGAAACGGGTAAGTATCCACCACCTCGTAATGCCGGAACAACGCGCCAGGGCGAAACGTGAACGGCAGGCCCGCGATCTGATTCACTTCTGCAGTCATGTTTTTGCTGGTCACGGCCCGCCACAGTTGCGCCAGGTTATGGCATTCAAACAGCGGCACGCCCTCAATGGGGTACCAGGTTTCGTCCCAATAATCACAAATAAATTCAAAGTTCGCCGGGGCGACGGGACACACGAAAGGCGCCCACCCGGCCAGATGCCGGACGTATATGGGAATGGCAAACTTGATGCCGCTTAAGTTGTAGACCGTCTCAAATTTGTAGCCGTAAATGACACCCGCCTCGACTCCCGTATCCTCACACGTTTCGTCCGTGCCCGAATAAATCATCACGTCCCCGAGGCGATCCGGCGGAAACGATCCTTCCTGTCTTGAGATATAGACCTGAACAAATCCGGCCATGCTTGGGTTGGTCCAGGTAAGCACGCTCTTGGAGGGATCGTCAAGGTCCGGCTGAATCGAAATATCAGAAACGCTTTCCAGATGGATGCCTTGCCCCGTGGTAATGTGGTATAGGAGCCGCTCGAGGTCAAGGCGGCCGCCATACGCGGATGTCATGAAATAATCTTCAGCGGGCCGGATGCAACCTGCCAGAAGACGCCGTACCCATGAGTTCGGCAGATGACCATTTACCGGATCATAGTAAGTGCGAGCAAGCGCAATGGCCCCGGTAATGTGCGGACAGGCCATGGATGTGCCAGCCAATTTTGCATATTTCCCGTCCGGCACGGTGGATAGAATGTTTTGCTCATCCGTGGAACCGTAAGCGTTGCCGCCGGGGGCGAATATATGGGTTGACGCAATGCCGTAGTCGGTAAAAAAACTCATCTCATTCGCGTGTGTGTTGCTGTTGACCACAATATTGTTTTCGGTCTTGATGTCGGACGGCTTCATAGTCCAAATGTCATTTGGCAGCCCATAATTGCCGGAAGCACAAACACATGTCACGTCATTGTCAGCGGCATATTCCCAGGCTTCGACAAGATGCAACGGCGAGTTCCCGCCACCGCCCCATGAGTGATTGATCACTTTCGCACCATGGTCAACCGCCCATTCTACGGCGTCGGCCGCGTCCACGGTGTCAAGCGTCCAGTTGACATTGCCCCATGAGTCGTAGTACCAGTAAAAAACTTGTATCGGCATAATCTTGCAGGTCCAACACACACCCGCAATGCCCGCCGCGTTGTTGCCCACCGCGCCGATAATGCCGGCGACGTGTGTGCCGTGGTACTGGACTCCGTCAGGGCCTACAGGCGGGGCTCCGTCGTTGCTTTCGCCCGAAGGTGTGAACGAATGCCCGATATGCCCGTAGCCGTCATCCCACATATTCGCGGCAAGGTCCGGGTGTGTGTAGTCAACGCCCGTATCCACTACAGCAACAATGATGGAGCCGCCCGTGTCATAATCCCAGCCTGTAGGCCCGTAAGCGTGCCCGGTCACAGGCGCACCCCCGACGGTTGCGGAGGGGTTTAAGGCCCATTGTTCGGACCATCGAGTATCGTTTGGTATCGTGGAAAACAGGCCGCAGCGTACCGACTTTTCAACCAGGATGATTTCGCCGCGCTTGCGGAGTTTATCCGCTTGCTGTTCGGTGATGTTGCGCAGTTCAAACTTATAGCCGCGTCCGCGCTTTTGTTTCCCCTGGGCGACATGGCATTTCCGCGTCGCCTTGCGGCCGTGCTCCTTCAATATCTTTGCGGCGTCTTTGTCCTTGACGCCGTCACGGAAACGGATTACCCAACGATCTGGCAGTTCGTCAAACCTCATGTTCCCCCGCCCATCGTGATCGGAACGCCCACCTCAGCGGTGTACTTGTGTTTACAGTAGTAGCGTTTTTGCGGATACACGCATTCCCAGAATTGATCATCACCCGTGCCCGCTTCACCAAACAACAATACGCCCGTATCTTCCCCGCACCAAAACACCAACTTCTTGCCGCTCTCCGGGTAGTCCGGCAGTTCAAGAACATAACTCCATGTTTCGCCGCCACTGGCAGGCAAAGCGATGGGGGGCGGGCCGATAGCGGATATGACAAGGTTGTCGCCCACCTTGTTTATGGCGATGCCCGCGCCGGGTACTAATTTCCGCGTGACGTATTCGCGGATCATCTGTGCTTCACGTTCGTTCAATTTATGTCCCTGCCGGAAATTCTGCGTCTATCATGTCTTGGAAAGATATTCCGCTCCATTGCGGCCACAACAGGTTGAAATCGTATTCCTCGTTCACTTCCACCAGCCGCGTGCCGGGATAGGTACAGCCCTCCTGCAGGCTGCCCACCGTGCCGAGGCCATACGGCGGGCGGCCTGTCTCCGGGTCGATTACCTCCACCAGTTTGTCCCATGTGGACCAGGTGCAAATCACCTCAAACTCAAACAGGTAGTAGTGCTTGTATAGGTCCGCTCCGGTGCGTCCCGTGGGCGTGTATAGGCCACGAAACACCACGTTGTTGATCTTTGCCGACCGCGCCGCAAAGCCAAACCACTCCGAGGAATTAACGAAATTGATCAACGCAAGACCCGCAAGGGGATAGGTCATATACCTGATGAGCGGCAGGCGCAACGTGACAAACGACGTGTCGGCCGAAAAATTGCCCATGCAGGTAAGCAGTTCATCCGGCCTACGCGGGTGATCGGAGGGGTATTTGTACTGCAGGATGATCGGAATGCCGTTAATGTCCTGCGAGGTCTGGATTGTGCCGCCCGTGGCCGAGCCGGACAGGTAGCCCTCGAAGGCCGGATCGTTAATCGCCTGTGCATATTCGACAAGCCGGACCGTCACCTCCCACAGCACACCGACATTCATGGTGTCAATGGATTGCGCGGTAAACTGCATCGGGATGGAGTTCAGTTTCCAGTGATCGTCCGCGTCATACGTCCCGAGGCCCTGTTCATTCCATAACCACCGATAGAAATAATCCTTCGCAATCACGCACGCCCGCGCCGGATGCTGACAGACCACGCGGACAAAATACGTCCCGTCCGTGACCTTGTTCGGGCCTACAATCGAAAAGGTGTTCTTGTCCTTGCCAATGCCGAGGATTTGTTCCCCGTCCTCAAGGTCTACTTCGTCGTACCACGCCATAAGTCCCCCTTATAATCTTGCCATTTCCATTACGCCGCCGCCGCCCCCAAGCAGGAAATTAAGTTGTTCCTGCAGTTGCACAAGCCGGGATTGCAGTTCCACGCTGCGGAATTGCGCCTCACGGATGGATTGCAGTTCCCGCTCCTGCGGCGATTGTGATGTAGGCCGTTCAATGCCGCCCATGGCGCGATTCAATGCGGAGGCCACAATGCCCCCGCTGCCGCCCGTCGCCTCTCGCCCTTCACCGACTTGCATCTGCCGGTCATACCGCGCCCATTCGTAATCGGCGACCATGTTTTGCGCGTCCCGCATTTCGCCCCAGGTGGAGCCAATGTCCTGCATGAGGCCGTCGATCTTGCTCGCAGATTCCTCTCTGGTTTTCTTAACGCGCTCGATGATGGTTTCAACTAATTGCTTCACCGCATCCGTAATACCTGCCGCCTTACGTGCGCCCTCTTTGGCCGCCTCGAAAGCGGATCGGAACAGTTCTTGTGCCGCCTCTTGTTCTTTTTCAAGGTCCGGCCGTTCAACGGTTTTCATGACCTCGGACAAATAGAACGATTCTTCCGGCTTCAGTGCTTCGTCAAATTCGCGCATTTTCAGCCGGAAACGGGCCTGCATACCATCATCCAGTTCGCGGTAGGCCTCTTGCATTTCTTGGGCGAAGCCTTGCATTACAAGAGGGTCGTCTGTTTTGAGAACTTCCTTAAACTGCTCGGTAAAATCGGAGAACAGGGCCAGTTCAGGGCGGTAGTTTATTTTTATGCCCTTGATTTCGGCTGTTGCCCCATCAATAAATTCTGTCGCGGCCTCGCCCAATTCGCCGATAGAATCTTTTGTGGCCTCTCGCATTTTCTGCCACATGGCCTCGGTGTCCTGCCGCTGCTTTTCCTGCTCCATGCGAAGGACGCCTTCATCGTGATAGCGTTTTAAGTTTTTTGCGATTGACGCAGCGCCAACACCAGGAATAAGCATCTGCATCCACGGGAATTCCCCCCGCTCATTAGTGAGCGCCGTCCCCATATATTCACCGATCTGGGAACCGGATTTCTCCGGCTTGTCCAGGACATTCCCAACATCCGCGATTATTTCCGCCGTCCTGATGATTGCGTTCGCAAGAAATCCGAGACTATTTTCCCGCAAGAAATCGGCTATGGACTCCTTGAGCATGGCAAATTCTTTTTTGACTTCCGGCAAGGAAAGCGCCTGCCCCAATTTCTGCAGCCCGTACAGCGCGGCCGCCGCGGCTGCCAGGGGTCTGGCAAGCGCAAGCACGGGCGCAAGCGCTGCGCTAAGTTGCCTCATGTTGGCGCGGAAAAACGCCGGGAACGCGGCCATGCTTTCCTTGAACCGCCCAAGGGTCTGCATAAGCCCCGCCATAACGCCGCCAGCGGCCCCGGACAGCGCAGGAGAGCCCGCAGCCGTAACAGTAGCGGTACGCATGGCAAGCGCGGTCGTAGGGCCTTCCAGCAGTGGCACGCCGCCACCAAGAGCCCGGCGCGGGTCAAGCCGCCAGAATGCCGCCATCCGTTCCGCACGCGTCGGAATCGGGGGAGGGCCGGGCATGATCTCGGGGGTGATCCATTGGGTAGGCCTGCCGACGCGCTCCACCATGCCGCGAGCGGAAGCATACTGTGCGGCCTGCGTAACGCCCTGGGCTATGGCCTCCTTAAGTTGCGCCGCTCCACCCATTGCGCTGGCGCCTACAGCCGCACCCGCGCCCATCGCAGCGCCACCGCCGAATTGCGAAAGCCAACCCCAAGCGCCTTTCCCGGCTGCGCCTGCCGCCATAAGTCCGCCTGCACCCATGGACAACGACATCACCTTCGCCAGTGCCGGGTAGGCCTGCATAAATTCCTTGAGCCGTCCGAGCACCTTTGTCAGCATCTCATAATAGGGCTGCAGGAATTCCGAGATGTGCTTTCCGATCTCCGTGGACACGCCGCCGATTTCCTTCTTGAGCGCATTCTGGGCCTCCCTGAACATAAACGCGCTTCGGGCCGCATTCCCCTCCACAAAGGACAATCGCTCCTTCGACAGTGCGAGTGTAGCAATCGCCTTCCCGAGTTGCGTGGCTTCGCCTTTCTGGTCAGCGTAGCCCATCGACAGGGCCTTTTCTTTCAGCATGCCGTCCGTCACAGCAAGGCCCATTCTCCGCAAAGACAACGTGCGGCCATACAATGCAGACTGAAATGCGAATACGCCCTCATCGAGCGGGCGATTCCAGAACGCGGCCAGGTCGACGGACATCTGCGAGAATTCGCGGGAGAATTCCAGCGCATCTTTTCGCGCCATGCCCATACCCATAAGCATCGTTTGAAATTCGCCCATCATGCCCATGATTTCGGTTTTCGATCGGCGGGAGGATTCAGACAGCGAATCCGCGAATTCCATAGACTGTTTTTTGTAATCGCCGAAAACGATCTCGAAGGTATCCAGCGCGTCCTGATATTGGACAAACTTATCTATCCCCGCCTTGACCGTCTTTAGCATCGCCGCACCGGCCGCAGCCATGGCGGCAGACACGGCAAGCGCGTGGCCTTCTATCGCCTGAAACGTTCCGGCGGCCTTCTGTTCGTCCTGCGACAAGGACGCGATACCCTTGTCCCAGTGGCCCTTTTCAAGGACCACATCCGCTCCGATGGTTCCGAGATTAAAGTCCATGGTTGAATTTTATCCTTCCCTTGCCGCCCTGCATGCCGCGCAGGAGGGCCATTTTCTGCAAGTATTCTTCTTTGGTCTGGTAGTCTGCGGGCTTTTCAGGCTCTTTATCTTCGCCCAACAAAACGTTCTGTTTTATGGCCTTGTCCATTATCTTTTCCCGTCCGTCCGCATCCGCCCAAGGCAGGCTGCTCAATAGCCCCTGTATGCCAGGCTCGTTCACAAGCACCTTCACCGCCAGCTCGTGCCATTCAATTATGTCCCGCCAATCGCCCGCCAGCATTTCCGCATACGACATCAGCCCAGGGAATGCGCGGGCGATGTTCGCAAAAATCAGGCGGGCGTCTTTCCTGCGTTTTTTTCCTTCTCCGCCTTTTCTTCCTTGAACTTTTCTGCCACGGGCCCGAAGAATTCTTTGAACATCCACATAGCCAGCATCTGCAACTCAAGCGGGTTGTGCGGGGAGGTGGCTGTGTATTCTTCTTCGCCCATGACCTCTATGGCGAAAGCCGAAAGCGTTTCCTCATTGGGCGCGCCGTCCGCGATCTTTTGTAGTGTGTCATAAATCGCGAAGGTAAGCGTCTTGACCTCATATCGCTTTCCCTTGATCCACACGCCGAACGGTTCAAACAGGCTGGCCATTTTCTTTTCGGGCTTGTACTCGAGCATATATTCCTCTCTGGTTTGGGTTGTGGCGGGGGCATCACATGACACCCCCGCCGGTTGATTACGGTTTAGGTGCCAGGCGGCGTATAGGACACCGCGCCAAACACCAACATGGTGAAGTCGAATGCCAGCGGATCGTACGGCAGGACAACGAAGTCCACCGTCCAAATGCGCTGTTGCGACAGCGAGAAACTCACATTGAAGTTGGGTTTCATGATCACCTTCGGCGCGTAAATCGCCAGGGTGTCTTCATTGCTCACTTCGCCCTCAATGATGGGCCGTAAAATCAGGTCAACGGCGTCATCTTCGGCGTTTGCACCGATCGGGATGCGGACAGACTTCGTCGCCTCGTCCACAGACGGGAACAAGGCAAGTACATCATCCATATCCAGCTCGGTGAAGTTGGCCGTAATCGTGGCACTGCCCCCGACGTAATACTGCGCGCGGGGGAAATTGCCGGTGATGTCGGCCATACTGTTGAGGGTTTCAAACGTGAAGTTCAAGGTGCTGCCGCCTTGAGTCGGGGGCATGTCTTCGCCGTCAAGAACGAAGTGCATTGGGCCGACGTTAAGCGGGATTGCCATAGATTCAGGTTCCTTCTACCGCCAGAATTCTCTGGCAGAGGTAACTGAGGCTCGCAACAAACGCGTGCCTCCCTTTGGAATCCTGCATCATGTATACCGGGGCCGTCACGGCGAGATTTCCACAATGGTAGACGTAATCCGTGTCGCTCGCGTCCGTGATTTGTGCCCCCCAGACGTTCCGAATCTGCTCTGTTAAAGATTTTGCATACCGCTCAGTGGTGAAGTAGGAATCACCGAGGAATTGAAGGCGGAATATGTGTGTGCTTACTGATTGGCTCGGGTTAGCCTCGTACTGGCCGTCAACCTGTCGCAAGATGGTAATGATCGGCTGGTTATGCACCGCCGTGATATCCGGCGCGAAGCCAACAAAGAAATTTGTCCCACGTGCAAGTGCGGGGGAGACGGTGCATTTATCGAGGATATATCCGGCCAGCGAATTAATCACGAAGCACCCCTTTCAGCGCGTCCATCACACGGCGCATGTATTCCGCATGTAGGCTTTTGTCAGTCAGTTTCCGTTGAAAGAAAAACGGGCCGCTCCCAGGCCGTGTCCAATTAATCGGCCCCGGCAAATGCGGAAAGCCTTCATGCACCACGCCAGCATAAGGGGCGCTTTCGCCCCCATACGTGATCTGTGCATGGTTCGGCGCGGGATAGTTGATCTGTTTTGATGCCATCAACGCCCCGGTATCGACAGGCGTGGTAGGCTCAACGTTGTCGGTGTTATCCACGATCTTTTCCGCAAGGGCCTTTGTCGCCTCTGGAAGCCGCGCTTCCATGCGTTTGCCCAATTCGTTCAGGCGTATGGAAATCTGGGCGAATTTCATACCAACCACACCTCGTAATGTTGCGCGGCAAAGTCCTTGTGCTCGATCACCTCTTTCGGGATAAGTTTGTCCAACGCGGCCGTGACAATGTAATCCGTGACCGGGTCGATTTCCGTATCGCAGAGCATGACATGGCTGCAGGTGACCTGTAGGCCGCTGCCGTCCGTGATGCGGTGTGTTTTGCGGTCAAGGCGGCATAAGAGCGTATACGGCGTGTACTCGGGCTCGTTCTCATCATTCAATCTGGATTGACGGTATAGCGTCACGTATTCGTCGTAATAGACCGAAGCAACAGACGATGCAGGCAAGTTTGCCGGTTGAAGAGGCGGTGGAGGAAATATCTCGGGCTCTGCGAACGCCACCTGCGTCACGGCAACCTCGATAAACTCAGGGTCTGTGTATACACCCGTCACTGTGATTATTGCGTCCCGCGCGTCGCCTGTATTGGCTGTGCAGGCGACCGTTATCGTTGCGTTTCCGCTGCCTGTTGCAGGGCTGACAACGGCCCACGCGGAATCAGATGCGACCGCCCATTCTGCGGTAGTGGTAATGTTGAATGCAATCGAGTTTGCCTCTCCGCCAGTAACAAAATCAACTGGTGACACGGCCATTCTGGCAGGCTCAGGGAGCAGGTATGGATAGCCGTCGTTTATTTCGGCGCCAATGCCCCAAACCTCATCAAAGTCCCAACCAACAAACGTCGTTTGTGACTTCATTTCCGCTGTGGTTTTCGGATCGCCCTTGTCGGTGTCGGTTACCTCTGCGACCTCATAGTCGTAATAGGAGTCACGGACTATCCCATAGTTGATATATTCATTTTCTTCAATCGTCCCGTTTGCGCCCACAAGGCCACCGGCAAGAGAAAGGGGTTCTTCTGGCGCGGGGTCTGGATCATGAAATGGCCCCGGATCAATAATCGCCGCCGCATAGCAGTATTCAATCAAGCCTGCGTTCTCACCGACCAGACCGCCGATACGCACTGGACTTGTTCCGTATACCCTGCCGGTTGCGTAGCAATTTTGTATCACACTTTCGGGTGTTGCCTGTCCAACAAGCAGACCTGCAATATACCCGCGCACAGTGGACGTCTCGATTCCACACCGCTCGATAGTCCCGCGATTTACCGCACACAAACAAGCCATATGTAGGCCGCCCTGTGAGCCTGTAAGGTGCGGATCTCCGCCCAACACTGAGGCGTCGGTAAGCATAAGATCGTGAATTTGGCCGTCATTGTAAGCAAATAGGCCGCCGTCGATATTGTCCGGGCTTGTCTTGACAATACACAGCCCGCCGATAGCGTATCCGGCCCCGTCAAAATCGCCCGTAAACGGTGTGATATCGCTACCAATCGGCGCGAATCCGGCACCCGCATTCCACGTTTCTGTATCCGAGGCGTCGATGTCGTTCGCAAGTTCGTAGTCACCGTCCAACGGGTACGCCGGATCGTTGCCGATCAGTTGCAGTTCTTCAATCGTTGTGATTTGCATGGGGCACCCCGTCAAGGCCAAAAGACAGGCCGCAATTACCAACAATAAACGCCACATATAGAGTCTCCTTGTTCATTCGTCGTACATTTCCCGTTCTCGTTGCACGAGGGCACACGTTGTGCCCGCTGCGTATTCCTGCAAGAGCGCCGCCGCTTCGGGACAGATGCCCGCGTCCGCTTCGGTGTATTTCTCCTTGACAATACCCGCCTCAATGACCCCCTGAGCGCGCAGGCTGGCCCGCTTCAACATTGCCGTGCCGCCGTTGTACAAAAATAGGGCTTGTGCATACGTGGCATCCTGAACGCTTGCAGCGGGTGCATCACCTACCGCGTACTTGCCCGCCAGTTGGCTGTATGCCGTCGTGAGCACCCGCGTCCGAAGTGCCGTCGCCCCCGCATCCGTCAAGGTGGTGGAGGGAATCGGGTAGCAGGCCCCCAGATAGGAAAGGAATCCGGCATCCGTTATTGTTGCGGGCAAGGTCGCCATGTCTCTGTTCCCCTAAAGGTTTCAGGTGTGGGGGTGAGGCCCAATGCCCCACCCCCGTCATACAT
>Ga0209509_1000444_pt1 | contig 39278 bp, 40 predicted proteins | sample BioC13SIPDNA_FD_185743 | JGI IMG/M metagenome (GOLD analysis project Ga0209509, IMG submission 185743) | Anaerobic biogas reactor microbial communites from Washington, USA - Biogas_R1_A C13 SIP DNA (SPAdes) (version 2) | ecosystem: Engineered > Bioreactor > Anaerobic > Unclassified | place...
CTTATCAGTCTTCACTCCTTCTGATGCGAGCTTCTATTTGATAAAAGAACAAGCTTGGTTTAAGTTTAATCATTTTCAGTTTAAAAGGAGCCGGTGAAACTTTTATTACCTGATCGATTTCCAATGAGGTTTGCACCTGACCATCCACACATACTGCCGCATCAACCCCTGACAAATATTTTATTGCCACCCGTTTGGAAGCATCCAAAACCATGGGACGTTTATATGAAGCATGTGGGGCTATAGGAGTGATAAGAAGTACTTCAATATCAGGATCAGTTATTGGTCCTCCACAGGATAAGGAATAACCGGTCGAGCCGGTAGGAGTTGATACAATCATTCCATCACCGCGATAATTGGCAGTTAATTGTCCATCTATTTCCAGATCAAAACCTACCATGAGCGGGGATGTGGAGCGAAAGGCGACTTCATTAAGACAGTAGGACTGAAAAACAACTTCTCCGTGCTTTAAAACCTGGCAATCAAGCATCAGCCTTTCACTGAAACTATATTGGCCTTTGATTAAAGGCTCCAGATATTCGTCTACCTCTGATAATTCCAGTTTACTTAAAAATCCGATCCGGCCCATATTAATACCTAATAGCGGAATTCCCATGACTGCATAATAACGTGCAGTACGTAATATAGTGCCATCACCGCCTAAAACTATTGCCAAATCAGCATCTTCTATCTGCACCGGCGGACTGAAAGCGTGTCGCCGTATAACTTCAAGATTATACTTTGCCAGCTTCCCTGCCATTTCCTGAGCTACTGACTCGGTTTCCGGCCTATTCTGATTATTAATCAGGAGTACTTTTTTCACTACCCTTACCTCCAAGTTGCAAATGAGCATGCTCTACTACCTGGTCGATAATACCACCAATATTATCCAGAGGGGACTCAGCTGCTGTCAATTTTAGAAAATACTCTATATTCCCCTGTGGTCCCTTAATAGGTGAATAAGTTATCCCCGTACAATTAAGACCGGCAACTGATGCACTATTTACACAGGACTTGAGAACTTCCCGATGAATTTCAGGCTCTCTTACGACTCCCTTTTTCCCTACCCGGTCTTTACCGGCTTCAAACTGCGGTTTTACGAGGCAAACGACTATTCCGGTTTCATTCAATAACCCAGGGATTACCGGAAATACCAGTCCCAGTGAAATAAAGGAAACATCTATGGTAATCAAATCAGCCAACTCAGGAATTAGTTCAGGTTCTATGTATCGGATATTGGTTCTTTCCAGGTTTACCACCCGGGGATCATTTCTGAGCGTCCAATCAAGTTGTCCATAACCGACATCTACAGCGTAAACCTTACGGGCACCTGACTGCAGAATACAATCTGTGTAGCCGCCGGTTGAAGCGCCTATATCTATTACTACCTTATCCTTTGCATCGATCTGAAATTCATGCAAAGCTTTTTCCAGTTTAAATCCTCCCCGACTGACAAACCTTCGTCCGGTAGAAATAATCTCCACCTGCGCCTCTTCATCAACTGATGTGCCTGGCTTATCAACTCTTTGCCCATTTACATGTACCTGTCCGGCTAAAATATAAGCGCGGGCCTTTTCTCTGCTGGAGGCCAGCCCCTGGGAATATAGCAGTGTATCCAGCCTAACTTTCGCCAAATTTGAGCAACTCCCAACCAGCAGAATTATTTACCAGTTCCGGCCAGCGGTTAATGACCTTTTCCAGCAAAGCTTCCGCATTCATATCCAGATAATCAAATAATATATCTACTCTGCCATGTTCCACAAACTCATCCGGTATTCCTGCCCTTAATATCTGGGAAGGCAAACCTTCCTCCTGTAATATTTCCAGAACTGTACTTCCAAAACCTCCCTGCAGGACATTGTCTTCAATGGTAACTATACGCCCACATTTTTGAGCAATTGATTTTATACAGGGTTTATCTATCGGTTTAACAAAACGTGCATCAACCAGAGTAGCTGAAATATTATACTCCGCAGCCAACTGTACCAAATCCCGGGCAAAAGAAACTCCCCGGCCAATTCCAATAACGGCCAGATCGTCTCCCGTAGCTAAAATTTTTGCTTGTCCAATGGGAATAGTTTCTTCTTCATCAGTTGCTGCTGCCCCCTGTCCAATTCCACGCGGATAGCGAATAGCTACCGGACCTGATATCGTAAATGCAGTATTAAACATTTTTATCAATTCATTTTCATCTGCTGGAGCCATAACCGTTAAATTAGGAATACTGCGTAGATACGATAAATCAAAAACCCCATGATGGGTGGCTCCATCCTCACCCACCAAACCTGCCCGATCAATGGCCAGAATAACCGGCAGATTCTGCAGGGCTACATCCTGTACAATCTGATCATAGGCTCGCTGTAAAAAAGTTGAGTAAATTGCTACTACCGGACGCAAACCTGCCCTTGCCATACCTGCTGCCAGAGTGACTGCATGAGGTTCACAAATACCAACATCAAAAAATCTATCCGGATATTGCCGGGCAAATGGTGCCAGCCCGGTTCCGCTTGCCATTGCAGCAGTAATGGCAATTACTCTGGGATCAATGGCCGCCCGGTTAAGCATAAACTCGCCAAATATTTCCGTATAAGTTTTAACACTTTTCCTGGGCTGCTGTCCGGTGTTAATATCAAAGGGCCCAATACCATGAAACACATCCGGTTTTTCCAGAGCCGGAGCATAACCCCTGCCCTTCTGGGTGATTACATGTATAAAAACCGGGCCTTTCATTTTTGCCGCATTGGTCAAAACCTGAATAAGTTCTTCCAAATTATGTCCATTTACCGGTCCAATGTACGTAAAACCGAGTTCCTCAAATAATATACCCGGTACCATTAAATATTTAACCATATCCTTAAATCTACCTGCAGCCCTGGCAATATTGGGACCTATAGCTGGAATGCGATGCAGAGCGGTTTCAATTTCATCTTTAGTACGGGAATATGAGGGGTCAGTACGCAACCGATTCAAATAAGCTGACATAGCCCCAACATTACGGGAAATGGACATCTCATTATCATTTAATATTACCGTAAAATCATGATCTTCCTGTCCAGCATGATTCAAGGCTTCAAAAGCCATGCCTCCAGTTAAAGCCCCATCGCCAATCACTGCCAGCACCGAATGTTTCTCTTTCTTTATATCCCGGGCAATGGCCATGCCCAGGGCAGCTGATATGGAAGTACTGCTATGTCCGGTATTATAAGCATCATGTTCGGATTCTTCATTTTTGGGAAAGCCACTTATGCCGCCGTATTGTCTTAAAGTAGGCATTTGATGTTGTCTGCCGGTTAATATTTTATGCACATAACTCTGGTGTCCTACATCCCAAATGATTTTATCTGTGGGAGTATTATAAACGTAGTGAAGTGCCAGAGTTAATTCTACCACGCCAAGGTTAGCTGCCAGATGTCCCCCACATTGAGAAACACTGTTAACCAGAAGTTGCCTGATTTCTTCTGCCAGCATATTAATGGAAGCCATATCCATACCTTTTAAGTCTTGTGGAGAGTTAATTGATTGCAAAATACTGTTCATAACTTTCACCTTTTATCATTAAACAATTCCATACCGGTAAGGTCCTCCCACCGGGCCATAATCACTGCGACTCTAAAAATAATAGCATTGGCATGATCAATGGCTACTTTCTTTCCAGCCGCTTTACCACCTACAGTTAAGGCAGCTATAAGACTGGTCATCATTCCCCCCAATATAAACAGATCGACGGTACCAAACCAGTCGACCAGACTTAAAACTATACCTGCTCCGATAGCTCCACTTAGAGTACCAGCTATATCACCAATTACATCATTGCAAAAGTTAGCCACTTTGCTGGCGTTCCTGGTTATTTTAACCGCCTGCCGGGCACCATATACTTTTTTGGCTGCCCTGGCATTAAACGGCGGTAAAACTGCTGCCGTCGCAGCCGTTCCAATCATATCAAAAAATACCCCAACCAGAATTATTAATATTAACAACGGAATAGATACCAATACACTGTTAACAGCACTTACCAGACTTTCTGCTCCGATACTGACCAGTAAGGCAATGAAAAAAGTAAAAAAGGTAACTGTCAGTGCTGATATCAAAACATTTTTATCATTAAAAATATGGGTCCGCAACAATAAGTAATTTACCTCCATAAAAAACAATCTGGCAAAAGGTTGTCTGTTGAGTAAACGCTGCGACATAGGTCCAGCAGGTTTTCCCCGTGGAGCTCCCGACTGTTGCCAGAGGGGCGGTTTCCCTTTATGTCCACATTACCGCGTCACCGCAAGTAAGGCTGGATTACCACTTAGTGCACACTTTAATCCTCAACAAACCGTGCCAAAGCACACAGTCTAGGAGTTTTCCTCAACAACCCACATTAATTTCTAGCCTCTTTTGCAGTATACGGTTTCAAAGCAGATAACAAATCCTTGGCCGAGGTATTTGGTACCCATTAATGCTTATCCGCCGCCACCACTCAAGGCAGGCTACACTGCACCCAGCTTTCACCAAATGCAGGTTTTCTTAGTAAAGCTTAAAACTTACTAAGCCTCCACGGGTGCGGGGTCAGACTCCACATGCCGTTGCGGAATGCCCCATCACCCTTAACTCCCAGCAAAGACCCCTGACTGGGCGTCAAAAGCCGATACCAGAATCTTCATCGATGTGCCATTTACGGATTTTTAGGCCCGTCTTTGAAATTAATAGGGCTGACTAGAATACTGTAACCTTCTGCCAGTTCACATTCGCCTGTAATTATATCATAATAGTATAATATTCTTCTACTTAGCGCTTATATTCAAATTCATCATAGCGACCAATCTGAGTTCTATAAAACCCATAGTATTATTTTAGGTAGTTATATCTTACTCCAGCTCACTTTAGTTATTCCTGACTAAAGTAAACCAGGTCAAATCTCGTAAAAAATTCGCTTCCGGGCCAAAATATTCCAGACTGGATAAACAATCATCAACCTTTTTACGTGCTATTTCTTCGGTTCTTTCAATACCAAACAAACTGGGATAAGTAGTTTTAAGATTTTTTTCATCACTGCCTACCGGCTTACCCATTAAATGTTCATCACCGCGGACGTCAAGTAAATCATCGGTTATTTGAAACAGCAAACCAAAATCGAGCGCATAAGAAGTAATCTTTTCCAATCCGGATGAATTCATGCCTCCCAGTATGGCGCCGGCTCTCAGAGCTGCCTTAAACAATTCTCCGGTTTTTAGACTATGCAGGGTTTGCAAAGTAGTAAATTCTATTTGTTGCCCTTCGGATTGTAGATCGATTACCTGCCCGCCAATCATTCCTCTGCTGCCGGCGGCTTTTGATACTTCTGCAATTACCTGCAATACCTGTTCTGCTTTTACCGGTGCAACGGCAGCATTTTGGGTCATTAGTTCAAAAGCACCTGTAAGCAGTGCATCTCCGGTAAGAATGGCGATATCTTCTCCAAATACCTTGTGACAGGTTGGCTTTCCCCTGCGAAAATCATCATTATCCATGGCCGGCAAATCATCATGAACCAGAGAATATGAGTGAATCATTTCCAGAGCACAGGCAACAGGAATAACCTGCTCCCGATCTCCACCTGCCAATACTGCCCCCTCCATAACCAGTATGGGACGCAAACGTTTCCCCCCGTTAAAAATAGCATAATGCATAGCCTGATGAATAATAGCCGGGTAGGCATCTATCTGTTCCAGACATCCGGTTAAACATCGGTCAATAAATTTTTTGCGTTGCTGTACCTCAATTTGAAACTTATTTAAATCAAAATTATGCATTTTTAACCTCACTCTTCAACCTCAACCAGTTCAAAACTGCCATCTAATTTCCGTATTAACTTTTGCATCCGTTGTTCAGTAACCTGTAATTGCTGCTGACAAAACAGAGTAAGATTAATACCCTCTTCAAACAGCAGTAGTGAATCATCCAAATCCAGCTCCCCCGCTTCCAGCTTGTCCAGAATTTCTTCCAGTCTGCTCATGGCTTCTTCAAACTTTATTTTTTCCACCGTTCTCCCGTCTCCCTGTCTTCAATTTTTACTTTCAGCACCCCATCGGCTAAAATCAACTGCACCTTATCCCCTGGTGACACTTGTTGAACTGAACGAATAACACCAGTTTCGCCTCTAACTGCCGCATAGCCTCTCTGCAATACCTTTAAAGGACTTAACTTGTCCAGTCCGGAAGCGGCCATAGCCAATTGGTTTTGCCTGCGGCTTAAATTATCATTGGCTGCACGCAGCAATCGCTCCGTTAAATCCTGCAATTTATCCTCCCGGGATTGCAAAGATTGCATTAAACCTGAAGTTTTAAGTATCCGCTTCATTACTAACTGGTCCAGGCTTTCACTGCGATTATAATATATTTTTTCCATAGCCGCCTGCATTCTTTGCTGCGACCGATTTATTTCCATTCTCAGTTGCTGCAAATCAGGTGCTGCCAATTGAGCAGCCTGCGTTGGTGTCGCTGCTCTTACATCTGCTACCCAATCTGCCAGAGTAAAATCAGTCTCATGTCCAACCGCCGAAATAACTGGTATCCGGGATTCAAATATGGCCTTAACTACTTCTTCACTGTTAAAAGCCATTAAATCTTCCCATGACCCTCCGCCACGACCAATAATGATGACATCCATATCCCCCCAGGCATTTAAATAATGCAGACCCTGAGCCAATTCCATCGGTGCATCCATGCCCTGAACAGCACTATGATAAAATATCACCTGAATTCCAGCATGGCGTTGGCGAAGAACTTTTAAGATATCCTGAATGGCTGCCCCATCCTGAGAAGTTATCACCCCTACCTTCTGTACGAAAGACGGTATGGGTTTTTTTAAATCCGCGTTAAAATAACCCTGCTTTTCCAGCCGCTCCTTAAGCTGTTGCAAATACAAAGAAAGACTGCCCGCCCCAAAAAGTTGTAATTCATCTACATAAAGCTGATATTTCCCCTGAGGGTTAAAAACTGAAATTGAACCGCGCGCTAATACTTCCATGCCATTTTCCGGCATAAATTTCAAAGCCCGGGTGCGACTCTTGAATATTACCGCACTAACCGTGGACTCTTCATCTTTTAGAGTAAAATACATATGTCCGGACTGCTGATACAGCTTAAAACCTGAAATCTCACCGCGCAGCCAGAAATCCTGCAAACCCGGTTCACTCTCCAACAACAGCCCGATAAACTTATTCAATTCACTGACGGTCAAAACTTTAGGTTGCATAGACCTCTTACCTGTTCGCAGCCTGGCATAAATTATTCATTAGCTCGGCAATCAAAATTGGTCCTATTCCGCCAGGTACCGACATCAGATGACCTGATAATTCGCCCATTTTATCCCGGTTTACATTGCCGCAAACTTTACCCTGGTTCCAGTGAAAACCAGCATCAATAACTAAAGCTCCAGCTTTGATATGTTGATCATTGAAAACCAGCCGATCACCCTTCTCAATAACATAAATATCACTGGCGGGAAGAGTTGCCTTTTTATAATCAGGAATTATGCTGACGCGACTACCCTGTTTGGTTAGAACTATCGCCAGCGGAATTATTAAATCAAAAGAGTCCCCTACCAGAGTAATTTGCCAATTTGAAAGTGAACCTTTGGTTCTGTTTATCACTTCCATACAAGCCCGGGCTGCCGGAGATATAAAAGGTGCTTGCCCCTGATAAAGCCGGCCCCGATTACCGGGATTAAAACCATCCACATCTTTTGCCGGGTCAATGGTGCTTAAAAAGTCTTCCGTAAATTGTTCCAATTCTCCCGGTAAAGGTAACTGCAACAGTACGCCATCTATCTCATTATTACGGTTTAAATCTTCAATATGTTTTATAAGTTTCTCGCGGCTTATACTGGCAGGTAACAAATCCAACTGGCATTTACCTCCGATAAACTCAGCCGCCTTTTCCTTCAAACCTGCATAGACCAAGCTTTCTTTATCATCCCCGACTACAATAACCACCAAAGATGGTACCATATTCTTCCTTTCATTCTCCTGCTTTAATCGCAGTTTAATCTCATTGGCTATCTCACTGCCATTTAGAATTTCCATTAATCCTTCAACTCCTGACTTGAATTCTCATGTAATAACAAAGCCAAATAGGCTACGCCCACCGCATTATCAGAACTTAATCCCGATTCAGCAAAATAAAGCTTCAACCCAACGGCGGGATGTTCCAATCTATCAATAATTCTTCTTCTTATCAGATGATTAGCCATTACCCCCCCTACCAGCAAAACTTTATTGGCCTGCTTTTGATACTCAATTCCAAGTAAAGCTTTTTCAACTGTTTTAGCAACAACCCGTAAAACGGCTGCAGCAACTTCAGCTTCCGGAATTCCCTGCTGGTACATTTGAATTGCCCTGGTCTCAGCGCCTGAAAAAGATATATTGGGCAGATTAATCGCCGCTGGAATGCGATAATGATTATTATTGTCCGCCTGTACAGCTAATTTTTCTAAAGCCGGTCCACTCGGAAATGGCAACCCCATGGCTACTCCCACCCTATCGACCAATTGTCCGGCATGCAGGTCACTGCTGGAAGCCAGATTTTCAATACTAAAAAAGCCATCCCCACCTCGTGTTACTCTCATAACATCGGAAGTGCCCCCGGAAAAGTGTACAGCCGTAAAACTGCTTTCCTGAAGCAAATCGGGATGACCATATATTCCGGCCGCAATATGCCCCTGTTGATGACTCACAGCATAGAGCGGTACCCCCAATATCCGGCTTATAACCTGAGCCTGTCCCAGTCCGGCTAAAAATACCGGCATATAACTATCCTTGGTATCACGCGGAGCCTGACTCACTGCTACCGCTTTGATTCTGGATGCCAATCCCGGTGGTATGCGCTCAAACAACTGTGGTAAATTTTTAACATGTAAAAATAGGGCCTCAGATTGTCTCAGCCCTCTTTTCCCCATGGGTACAGTCAAAACCATTCTCTCATCAGCTACTATCTGACCATCCTCATTTATAACTGCCAGAGAAGTGGTATAAGCACTGGTATCAATCCCCAGATACAGACTCATCCTTATCCCCCTGAATTCGATCCAGGATAGCATTTACAAAAGCGCTGGAGTTTTCTTCACCATATTTCTTGGCAATTTCCACTGCCTCATCAATAGCTATAACGGGTTCAGCCCCTGGTAAATACATAATTTCAAATCCTGCTACCCGCATCAGATTACGGTCAACTGAAGACATTCGCTCTACCGACCAGTCCCTTGAATAATGGGCAATTTTTTCATCAATTGCTGCCAGATTCTGTAGTGTACCTTCAATTAACTGCCAGGAAAAGCTGCATTCTTTTTCAGTCAATTTGTTCTCCGGTAAATTGTTATCCGTCAATTGGGTCTCCAATAAATAATCAAATGCTTTCCGGGGATCAGCTTTTACCTGATCTACCTGAAAAACAACCTTAAAAGCATATTCCCGGGCCTTTCTTCTGCTCAAACTATATCTACCTCTCAATTGGACTATTTTTTAAATATACGATTTAACCAATTTTCAAAATCCTTATTCTCATCAAGTTGTTTACCAATAAAATATCCAGTTACTATACAAATAATAATAAAGAGGGTTTTGAAAAAACCGTAACTGACAAACAAAATAGCTGCCAGCAGTCCTAATACTATTCCTACAGTTTTCCCCCGATTTTCTACCAGTAATAAATACATAACCCTATCCCACATGTTTTACACTCCCCCTTACAAATTGGTCGATTTAGGGGCAACTGCAAAATCGTCTACCAGTACGCGTACTTCCGCTACAGTAAGACCACCTATCGTTTCAAGGCTTTCTTTAATTGCAGTCTGAACATTTTTACTCATTTCTGGAACACTATGCTCAGGATTAATCATCATATGCATAGTAATTATTAATCCCTCCGGGCTATCTTTTACTGCCGAACGAATTTCTTTTACTCCTTCCACTCTCTTGACTGCTTTCATAATAATCACCTTGATTGCATCAATAGTAATGGAGACTTGTCCATTCAAACTGCTGGAAATATTAATTGAAGTTTGCTTTGGCCTTTTCTGTAATAAAGAAATTAATACAAAAATAGTAAGAGCAATAACTAATATTGCTGCGGCAGCTGAAATCATACGCCCTTCAGTGGTAGCCAAAGCCATATTTATGTAATTGAGCGGCTCGGGTCTGCCCATGGCTAACCCCAGTATTGCTGCTGCCATTATTAACAACAGTAAGTTATATACAAACAGAACTATCTTAAGTAATGTAGACACTTACCAACACCTCTTTTCCGGCTTATAAGACAACCCCCTGTTTTGGCAGGGGGTTGTCAGTTTTTCCAGTTGACTTATTAAGCCTCGATCTGTCCTGCCGATATTTCAGCTTCACTCACACCTGACCTTTTTAATTGAACTGAAACCACATGTACATTTACTTCTATGACATTTAATCCTGTCATGGTTTCAACTGCCAGTTTAACTTCCTTTTGTACATTATCGGCAACCTCAGGAATTGAATAGCCAAACTCTACGATTAGGTAAATATCAATTTTGGTATCATCATTAGTTAATTCAACTCTAATACCCTTGGCAAAATTTTTACGTCCCAGTTTTTCCACCAGGTCAGTTCCCCAGCCACCGCTCATAGATGCTACACCTTCGACATCAATAGCAGCCAGGCCCGCCACTGTGGAAACCACCTCATCAGCAATAGTAATTGTACCCATATCTGTATTAATACCAGGTTTATTAGCTTCCATTTTGTCACCTCCATACCGACTTATATTTTGTATATTACCAGACTATTACTATATTTATCAAACTTTACTTAACTTAATGATAACCTTAATAGTTATTATTCATCCTTCGTTGGATAAAATTCGTATAAACTTCACCTTTTTGAAAAAAGGCGTTGTTTAATACCTGTTGATGAAAAGGAATAGTTGTAGCTACACCCTCAATGGTAAACTCAGCCAGGGCACGTTTCATTCGGGCAATAGCTTCCGTCCGGTTTTGCCCCCAGACGATCAGCTTGGCTATCATGGAATCATAATAAGGAGGGATGGTATAACCCGGATATACCGAAGAATCCACCCGAACTCCAGGCCCGCCGGGAATAATATATTGCTCTACTGTACCTGGCGAAGGTCTGAAATCAAAAGAGGGGTCTTCAGCATTAATTCGACACTCTATGGCCCAACCATTAATCTTTACATCCTCCTGCTTATAGCTCAAAGGTTCACCGGCAGCAATTCTGATTTGTTCTTTTACAATATCAATACCGGTTATCATCTCGGTAACCGGGTGCTCAACCTGTACACGGGTATTCATCTCAATAAAATAGAAGTTTTTATCCTTATCAACCAGAAATTCAACCGTTCCGGCACTACTGTAACCCGCCTGTTGGGTTACATCTACTGCCACCTTGCCCATAGCAGCCCGTAATTCATCATCCAGAAATGATGAGGGGGCCTCTTCCAGCAGCTTCTGATTACGCCTCTGCAAAGAACAATCTCTTTCCCCCAGATGGATTACATTACCATGTTCATCAGCTAAAACTTGTATTTCAATGTGACGAGGTTCTTCAATATATTTCTCCACATATACTTCATCATTGCCGAAGGCAGCACCTGCCTCCATACGGGCAGTATCAATGGCCTCCCGTAAAGATTCTGCGCTATGTGCCAGACGCATACCTTTGCCTCCGCCACCAGCCGAGGCTTTTATCATGACCGGATAACCTATTATCTGAGCAATATCAACTGCCTGTTGATAATCAGTTACTGCTCCATCGCTTCCCGGAACCAATGGCACTCCAGCCTGCCTGGCTATTTCCCGGGCTTTTACTTTATCTCCCATTAAACTGATTACTCTGGCAGATGGACCTATAAACTTAATATCATGCGTTTTACACATATCAGCGAAATAGGCATTCTCAGCCAAAAAGCCATATCCGGGGTGAATAGCCTCCGCTTCGGTAATAATAGCTGCACTTATAATATTATATAAATTAAGATAACTGTTTTTAGCCGATGCCTCCCCAATACAGACGGCTTTATCCGCCATACGCACATGCAGGCTATCACGGTCGGCTTTGGAATATACGACTACGGTAGAAATATTCAATTCCCGGCAAGCCCGGATAATTCTAACTGCAATTTCGCCCCGATTGGCTATCAGAATTTTGGTAAACAAATTATCACCTCTTATTCTTTTTCAATCACGAACAAAATTTGCCCATATTCCACTGGCTCACCATTTAATATTGGAGCATCAGTTATAAGACCGGATACTTCAGCTTTAATTTCATTCATCAGCTTCATAGCTTCAACAATACACAAGGTTTGTCCCGCTGTTACCTTATCCCCCACTTTTACAAAAGGTTGGGCATCCGGAGAAGGCGCGGCATAAAAAGTGCCTACCATCGGTGCTGTAACCTCGACTATATTTTCCGGTTCATTTACTGCTGTCGGGGCAGGTGAACTGATAGGCAAATCATTGTCACCTGTTACAGTCACGCGCGTATTGGAGACGCTCTTACGTAAACTCAAACGAAACTCATCACTTTGCATTTCCAATTCTGCCAGACTGGATTTATCCAATAATAGTATTAACTCTTTTATTTCCTCGAAATTCATCTCTTCATCTCTCCTATGGATGTTTCGTTTCGGACCTGCCAATCTGTTTACTGCAGCGTTCTCCGGTTGATACATATCTACTGTCAAATACTCCCCCTTGTTAATAAGGGATGCATCTTCCAAACCTTTTGATTTGCGCCATCCAAAATATTTAAGTGCTACCTGAGGAAACAACACATAAGTCAATACATCCTCATCACTCTCAGCCCATTCAGCCACTTCCTGTTTAGCTTTTTCCCAACCTGGTTCCAATAGGTCTGCCGGTCTGACGGTTATAATTTCTTCATCACCAATAATCTTATGCCGTATCTCATCACTTATGCTGACCGGCGGTTTTCCATATAATCCCCGTACATAATCTTTTACTTCACCCGGGCACAACTTATATCTTCCCCCCATAAGCACATTCAAAACTGCCTGAATGGCAATAATCTGACTGGTGGGGGTCACCAAAGGAGGATAACCCAGATCAGCGCGTACATAAGGAATTTCTGCCATTACCTCATCAACTCTATGCAAAGCTTTTTGTTCTTCCAGTTGCGATAACAGATTGGAAATCATACCACCCGGCACCTGATGTTCAAAGACCTTCATATCATTTATACGGGTTACTCCGCGCTCAAAACCTTTATGTTTGCGTATTTCTTCAAAGTGTGTAGCTATATCAAATAACTTATGCAACTCCAGGCCGGAATCCCGGTCTGAATCCTGAAGTGCTCTGACAATAGTCTCCACTGGCGGTTGTGAAGAACCGAACGCCATAGGTACACTGGCGGTATCAATAATATCAACTCCAGCTTCAACTGCTTTCAACAGGGCCGCAATAGCCATACCTCCAATATAATGGGTATGCAGCTGGATAGGTACATCCAAATTCTTTTTCAATTCAGTAACCAGGTCATAGGCTTTATAAGGAGACAATAGTCCGGCCATATCCTTGATACAAATGGAATCGGCCCCCATCTCCCTTAAACGCAGGGCGGTTTCAACAAAATGATCCATCGTATGCACCGGACTGATAGTATAAACCACACAGGCCTGGGCATGCTTTCCGGTAGCCTTAATGGCTTTAAGCGGTACTTCCAGATTACGAATATCATTCAGGGCATCAAATACTCGAATAATATCAATACCATTTTCAGCTGACTTCTCTACAAACCTATAAACAATATCATCCGGGTAATGACTGTACCCTACCAATGATTGACCACGCAACAACATTTGCAGCTTAGTCTTTTTAACCTGTTTCCTTATACTGCGTAATCTTTCCCAGGGATCCTCATTCAGATAACGAATACATACATCAAAGGTTGCTCCACCCCATACTTCCATGGAATGATAACCCACATCATCCAGATTCTCTAAAATCGGCAGCATATCTTCGGTAGCCATACGAGTAGCCCATAAACTCTGATGGCCATCACGCAGGCTGGTATCGGTTATTTTTATTCTGCTCACGACTATCTCTCCCTTTACCATATCTTACATATCAGCAATATGTACCCTAATATAGATATACTCAGGCCCGTGGCCTGAGTTAACTTTCAACATGCCCAAGTTATTATAAAAATAATCCGCTTGCATTTCAATGCATTTGCCGTATGTATACCGGTAGACATGAGGATGCTGATAAGGGGATGGTTTGATAAAAAATAAAAAATGTCTTTGTACAATCCGGAACATAAACCAATAACCTTGATTCTACTGCTAATACCCAATAAAGATTATATAAATATACCTGCGAGCGTTGACGAAACATGGCAGCATCATCCGGCGAAGGCGAGCAGGCGAAAGGGGGCGAGCGACAGGACGTCGCGAGCGCGCTATCGACCATGGACGGGAGATTAGCGCGGTACCCCATTGAGACGCGAGCCAAGCCGAGTTGATGCCCATGCAAAGGCTGCGAGCGGTATATTTATATAAACTTTATTCTTTGCATCCGGACTCCAACTATTCTTACCATTCCCTTATCAGCATCCTCTCACCATGTTTCACTCTAATCTTCTGATCTTTAATGTTTGACCAAAAGAGTTGTCACCGTTACCGTCCCCTTGACAAGCTGGTGATTTAAAAGATCAATGAGGCTCTGTTGCCGGGCTTCTGATAATTGGCTGGCAACTACTACTACCATGGAATCAGCCTGAATTACTACTGCGCAATCCTCGCCGGTATTACTTTTAACCAGGTTCTCAGCTTTCATTTCCCTTTCCATATCGGTTGAAATATCTACTAAACGCAAAGCCGCCGATTGACGTGCTTCATCAGTCAAAGACTCATTATTATATATACCCTGTAACAACTCTACCTGTTTTCCACGCATCTGCTCCCTTTCCAGGCGGTATTGAATGAAAAAATCTTCACCCATATCAGCTTTAGCAACTCGGGGGATCGTGGATATATCCACGTCACCATTGGAAATATCCGGAGTTTGAATTGAGTCTGGTGATTTTTCTTCCGAAGTCTTAATATTCAGCGCCATAGATACCATGATTACAATTGCAATGAGAACAACTATCCCGGTAATAATTCTTTTTAAATTAATCACCATCATATCCCCGCCTTTCTGGGCATAACCGTAACTTTGTGGGGAGCAATATTAAGCAAAGTGGCTACTGCCTGGGTAAGGTTTTCCCGCACTCTGGAATTTCCCGCCCCATCAGCAACTACCAAAACCCCGGTAACCTCAGGTGATTTTTCCTCAATTAATAAATGATTGCCGGAAGTAACTGCCAAATCACGCACCACAGTTTCTTCCCGGGTTTGCTTGCTGTTAGCCCCTGCACCTTCCTTACTTTCCCGTTTCTCATTACGCAGATTGCTGGCATAAGTTTTACTTCCCTGTGAAGCCAGAGAAATACTTACCTTAACCTTGCCGGCACCATCAATCTGCGATAGAATTTCCTCCAGGTCAGTAACCATTTTTCCCTCGATACTGCTACCACTCTCAATATTATTAACGGGAGTCGGGTTGTTATGTTTTTTATCGGCTTGTCCGGTTGGCCAGATTAGTGCCAATAAACCCAGACAAATAACTATAATTAATAAATAGCGTCCCTTGCCTCCTTTCAAGTTTAGCCAGCCGCTGTTTCCCTGCTGGTTATCTCCTCTAATCCATTCCTCCAGCATTCAATTAACCCCCTTTAAACTCAATTTTAATTTGCTCATCTTTAAACCCGTAAAGGTCTTTTACCACGCGTCGCACTTTCGCTTCCACCTTTTTCTTTTCTTCAGCAGATAATGACTGGTAATTTAAACCCAGAACGCCAACCTTGCCGTCTACAAGGGGTGGATCAGCAGATTCCGGTAAAATAATCATTTCGATTTTTTCCATACCACCCTGGTCATTTATGCTTACCATGGTTTCAACTTCTTCTATGCCGGGAACCAGCATAGCCACCGCACCAATTTGTCCCTCCACCTTTTCCTGTAATAATTGTTGATTGCTTTTTAGTATTTGCTCGTTTAGCTTTTTACCTTGCTGCATAATCTCTTCCTGCTCATGCATATCAGCCTGAAAATTCCAGCATTCAATAGTATGATTAACATCCTGTAACAAAAAACCCATTACTGGATTAAGAACTGCAATGAGAATAAACAAGCCAATAGCGAAACGTACCAGCGGTTGTAAAGTTCCCTGCGGTAAAAGCAATTCAAGAAAACTGGCAATAATTATAATTACAATTACATTTCTGACTATTTCCGATAATAACTGCATCTAAAATGCTGCCTCCTATCAGGAAAATGAAGCCAGGTGGTTGGTGGTTCCAACTACAATGGCAATCATAATGAAAAACATTAAACCTACCGCTGCAACTGCTGCCAGCATCATAAATAGATGACTGCTCATAGTTTCCAGTATGGCAGCAGTCCTTCCGTCACCCAATGGTTCAGCAATAGCCGCCGCAACTTTATAAATCAGGGCAATAACTGCTATTTTAACCAGAGGGAATATTATAATTCCTAAAATAATTATTACTCCGAAAATACCCAGTGCCTGTTTTAACATCACTACATAACCAGCAGTGACCTCAATGGTATCGGAAAACATTTTCCCCACCAGTGGTATGGCATTATCAGTAACAAACTTGGTAGTACGCAAAGCCACCTTATCCATAACTGAAGCATACAAAGACCTGAGGGTTAAAATCCCCACAAAAATAGTTAGTATAAAACCCAGCGACAATTGGGCCATTTGCCCGAAAAATTTAGCCAGTCGATCTACCCTGATAGTCCCTGATATTTGATTGGCCAGACTTAAAATAGCCGATAAAACAATCAAAGGAAAAACTATAGTTTTCATAGCGGTAGCAAAAGCAGTAGTAGTAGTCATCAACACCGGGAACAACATCATCGAGGCATTTATATTGCCTAAACCAGCGACCAGCACCAGCATTTGCGGTAACATCCCCAGCATAAAGCTGGTCATTTGTTCTATTGTTTCCTGTCCGATACCCAGGACTAACTGAAAAGAGCCCAGGGCTATGGCAGTTAAAGCCAAAAAGCATGCCATACGAGCTATTTGACTGGCCCCGGAAGAAGCAGTTCCGGGTAAATTAATCAACAGGGCGGATAACACTGATAAAATCAGCAACTTTCCCAGGAGATTGAAATTGGCACTTACCTCCCCCCAGAAGTATCTCCCCATATTCTGGGTTATTTCACCCGCATCCAATTGCCAATTTCCACTAATAAAATCCCGTAACCATTCCTGAACTGATTTATGATCAATATAACTGCTAATCTCTCCATCTATCTGCTGTTTGAAATCTTCCATGGTTTTTAAATCAATCTGTTCTATTACCTCCGGCAACAGAAAAGATTCCCCTTTTTCTTCTGCCGCCTGTAACTGTGAAAAATTAAAAAGGGTAAAAATTATCGCCAAAATAATCATTGCACTTCTATTCATATACTTCATCCCGGCATCAATTCCAGCAGCGATTCCAATATGGCTACCAATATAGGCAACGCCAGAACCGCAATAATTATTTTGGCCGCAAACTCAACCTTTTTGGCCACTGCCTGCTCACCGGCATCATTACAAATCGAAGCGGTAAACTCTCCCAGATAAGCCACCCCCAAAATCTTCAACAAGGTGGAAAGAAAAAAATAGTTTATGCCTGCCCGTCTGGTCAACTCGGTCATAACCTCTATAATTGAAGCCAGCTTGTCAATCATGAACAGAAATAAAACTACACTGAATACAATACTAAGTATCACTGCCATAACCGGTTTCTCCTGGCGCAGAATTAACAGCATTATGGCAGTAACCAGTGCAATTCCTACTATTTGGGCAATCTCCACGCCTATCTCCCCTTACTGCAATTGAGCATACCGGAACTCGAATATTCAGAACCTGACTGTTTCTATGGTGAGTCAGGTCAGATTTTTTGAACCTGACTTTTTCTGATTCTTCCTGACTTTGCCTGACGGTATTAATTAATATACGACTATCCTTAATTGTCATGCTGAACGAAGTGAAGCATCTCTGCTGTCCATTAGATCCTTCGCTATTGCTCAGGATGACAATAAATATACTCCTGACCCCTCACTAGAGATTAAAAACCGATCTGACAACCGTAAATAATTGATTCATTAACTGCACCACAATTATTAAAACAACTACAACTCCTGCTAAAGTAAGCATTTCCGCCTGTTCTTCCTTCTTGGCCTGTTTAAGCACAATAGATAATACTGAAATCAGGATACCGATACCGGCTATGCGAAAAATAATATCTACATCCATGATTTTCCTCCATATTAAGTAATTATTAATTGCTATTTAAATCAGCAGTAATACTACCACTGCACCTAGAACAAACCCGGTATAACTCCATAACTTCTGCCCGGATTCACTGGCTTTTACTGCTTCTTCCTCGAAAATTTTCAGTTCCTCCTGAACCAGTAAAAATACCCGTTCCTGTTCTTTTGCATCTGACATGCCAATCTGATGACCAAGAGTAGAAAGCAACTCCAGATCAGCTTTACTTAATTCAGAATAAAAGGATAACTTTTGCATACCGTTCTGCCAGGCTTCACTGGCAGTATTGCCCTGCTTTTCCTCCAGCCAGCCGGCTGCTTCCTTAAACAGTATTGAAACCGGATAAGCCGAAAATTGAGCCGTTCTTTTTAATGCCTGCGGCAAAGGCGTATGTATATAGGTAATCTCCTTCAGAAGAAAATTAAGCGCCAGGCGCAGGCTGATTAATTGGTCAACTCTGCTGCGCACTCGTCTGGCCTGGTTCAATCCCCAGCTGCCAAACCCGGTCATAACCAGTACAATGCCGAAAGTCTTTAACCACAACATCAGGCTTGCCACCTGATGGTTTCTTCAATATTGCCCGGATGTATTCGCCGGGAAAGTGTAATCCCGCTGCGAAAAGCTTTCAGCTTCATTAAATCCTGCATAAGCGGACGATTTTCCAACTCCTTTACATTACGGGCATGAATGCTGGCTATTACTACCACACCGGCATTAAGACACTCACTGATTGCAGCCACATCTTCAGCCCGCCCAATTTCATCAGTTATAACTACCTGAGGAGACAGGGAGCGAATGGCCATCATCATTCCGTCTGCCTTGGGACAACCATCCAACACATCAGTTCGGCTGCCTACATCCAACTGAGGAATACCCAGATAGCAACCGCCCAGCTCTGAACGCTCATCAACAACTGTTACATTCTGAGCTGGCAGATTGGGGCGACCGTTTGACAGTATACGCGCCAGGTCCCTGAGTAAAGTGGTTTTACCGCAACGTGGAGGTGAGATTAACAGAGAACTGACCGGTACTCCCCGGGGAGCAATATAAGGGATAAGCGGCAGGGCACAATCAGGAACCTCCCGGGCGATACGAAAACAAAGTGAGGAAAAATTTTTGATGGTTTTGATTTCTCCCTTATGTACAACCACCTGGCCGGCCAGTCCTACCCGATGGCCTCCGGGAATAGTAATATATCCCCTTTTTATCTCTTCTTCAAAGGCATATAGACTGTTATCACTAATTGAGGCCAGAGTGCGCTGTATATCCTCCCGGGTAACCACATATCCCGAATATAAATCGGCTGCCAGACGACCGCGTGAGGTTATAGTAAAATCCCGGTCACCCAACTTTAATAACAAAGGCTGTTGACAGCGCAGACGGATTTCCTCCAGCCTGCTAAAATACTGCTCGTCCAGACCCAGCAGCAACTGTTTGATTGGCGGAGCAAGATAAGATGCAATTTCACTGCTGATATTCTTCCATTCAACCCGGTACATAGAGTCACCACCTTGCTCTATATAGATATTGGCATGTACTCTAAAATATTCCATTAACCTACAACAGTTAAATAGAGGGAAGCAAAGGGGTATTCCAAGACTCCTGAAAGAGTCTAAAATGGTCTAGTACGATTATATAAATATACCGCTCGCTGTCTTTGCATGGGCAACTCCTGCGGCTTGGCTCGTTGCGCAATGGGGTACCGCGCTAATCTCCCGTCCATGGTCGATAGCGCGCTCGCGACGTCCTGTCGCTCGCCCCCTTTCGCCTACTCGCCTTCGCCGGATGTTGCTGCTATGCTTCGTCAATGCTCGCTTGTATGTTTATATAATCTTTACGGGTTTTCGCAGTAGAATAACAGCTATGGCCAACAAAAAAAGAACTGTCTTCTACACCCTAAATGGTATAAAGGACAGTTCTATGTGGTCAGTTATAAAATATAACTACTGGTCCCGTTTCGAATCAGAACCAAACCAGATATGGTCATCAATGTCACTTTCAATATAGGAAGGGTCATAATCAAAGGAACCTTCGTGGATATATACTACCTCCTGACAAGTGGGACAGATTATTTCAATGGTATCCTCGTCTTCCAGAATATCGGCATTAAAATATAATTCCTCTCCGCATTTGGAACACTCCAACTCCATGATTTCATCACTTATCCCATTGTCAATAAGAAGTTCCTCCATATAAGCTAACTTATCATCCATTTCTTCCAGGCGATTCTGACACTCAAGTAAATCGAAATCCAGCTGACTGATTTCATCGTTTAATTCGTCCAATACATGTATAATTGCCAATAAAACTTTACCCTGAGCTGTATCCTCAGTAATATTTAAACCTTCACACAAACCGGACAAATAACTTATCTGTTCCGAAATTCTCTGCAATGCAAATCCTCCTTTTCAGGCCAAATATTAAACATTCATAGTATTAGCCCAAAAAGGAGGAAATAGACATAATATCTTTATAAAATTTTAAGTGCGCCGTACCGATATGCAAAAGCTAGGCGCGTTCCATGTATTCACCAGTGCGGGTATCGATACGCAACATATCTCCGGTATTAACAAATAACGGTACATGAACTACCGCACCAGTCTCCAAAGTAGCCTTCTTGGTTGCACCGGTAGCAGTATCACCCTTTACGCCCGGTTCAGTGTCAACTACTTTCAATTCTACAAAATTAGGCAAATCAACGCCGATGATATTTTCTTTAAACAACAAAACGGCTATATTCATATTTTCCAGCAACCATTTTACCCCATCACCAATCTGATCAGCGGAAAGAGTTGTCTGTTCATAGTTTTCATTGTCCATAAAGACATAACCTTCGCCATCGTTATATAAGTACTGCATCTCCCGACGATCCAGATGAGCTTTGGGAACTTTTTCCCCGCCCCGGAAGGTTTTCTCAACCGTGGAACCAGTTTGAACATTCTTCAATTTGGCACGAACAAACGCAGCTCCTTTTCCCGGTTTAACATGTTGAAATTCCACTACCTGATAAGCGCTGCCATCCAGTTCAATTGTTGCTCCGGTACGAAAATCATTTACCGATATCATCCTGAAATAATCCCTCCATCAAATTAAGATTAAGTTTTTATCCGAGCAAGTAATGATTTCACATCCTCCACTCTTTACAATTACGCTATCCTCTACCCGTATTCCTCCCCAGCCGGGAATATAAATTCCCGGTTCAATTGTAATTACCATATTTTCTTCCAGATAGCCGGTTCCTCGCGGAGATACAGTTGGTTTTTCATGAACTTCCAGTCCCAACCCGTGACCGGTACCATGCACAAAATATTTATCTAATCCGGCCTTGGCCAGACAATCCCTGACAATCTTATCAACTTCCGTTGGTTTAATTCCTGGTTTAACTGCTGCCACTCCCGCCATCTGAGCAGAAAGTACCTCTTCATAAAGACTGCTTAACCTGGGACTGGCTGATTCAATCACTACGGTGCGGGTCATGTCTGCACAATAACCGGCATAAATCCCTCCAAAATCAAGGGTGAGCATATCTCCGGCGGTTAACCTTCTTTTACCCGGTTTACCATGGGGCAGAGCTGCATTCTTTCCTGATACCGCAATGGTATCAAACGCTTCCTTCTGACATCCCCCTTCCCGTAGAGCCATGGCAACAAAATTGGCCACTTCTGCTTCAGTTACTCCCGGTTTTATAAAATCCAATAATCTGCTAAATACCATATCGCTGATACTTGCACATTTACGCATTAATTCCAATTCAGTTTGATCTTTTATAATGCGTAATTCTTCTACCAATCCGGATAAAGGTATCAATTTATTGGGTAACTGCTTATTCAACTCACAAAATTGGCGGTAAACTATACTGTCTTCTATTCCAATCAGCTGACAATTATCAGTAATCTCTGTCAATCCATCTAAAGAGCCGGGTTTTCCCTGCAACAACTCCCAATCAGGAGCTTCCTGCTTTAATTGTTCACTATAGCGGGCATCAGTAAGAATATATTTATCAGTTTCGGTTACCAGCAAAAGGGCATCTTCACCACTGGTAAAACCGGATAGATAGAAAATATTTTCCGCTTTAACTGTCAAAAAAGCATTTATTTCATTTTGTTGCATCAGCAGCCTCAGCTTCTCAATTCGCTGCTGCCTGTTCGGCTCTATGGACAAATCTATTTACCTCCGGCAATTATCTGAATGGCAGCCTCTACTGCCAGGGAATACCCGCGGGCCCCCAATCCAAAAATTCCCCCGGTTGCTACAGTTGAAATAAGTGATTGGTGACGAAACTCTTCGCGACGATAAATATTGGATAAATGCACTTCAATTATAGGGATATCAACCATTTTCAGCGCATCCAACAAAGCAATGCTATAGTGTGATAAAGCTCCGGCATTAATTATTAAAATACTATATTTGCCCCTACTCTGTTGTACCTGCTCTACCAATTCACCCTCGTGGTTGGATTGGAAAAAATCAATACTTACCCCGCGGGCATTGGCATACTTCTGCAGGTCATTATTAATCTCTTCCAGGCTTTGCTTACCATAAATATCCGGTTCCCTCTCTCCCAGTAAATTCAGGTTAGGTCCGTTGATTACCAGGATAGCAGGCCGGTTTTTATTTTGAGCAACTACTGCGAAAACTTTATTCGATTCCGACTTCTGTGGCATCCTCTTTCCGCCCCTTTCTATTTTACCCGGCTTTATTCCCCGCCGATACTCAAGCTCCTGATTCTTACTGTAGGAGCTGCCTTGCCGCCAAAAAATCTCACATCATTTCCAATGGCATCAATATCCTTTAACAGTTCAGTTATATTGCCGGCAATAGTAACTCCTCTAACCGGTTCGGCCTCCTGCCCCTGCCTGATAATGAACCCGGCTGCACCTACAGAAAAATCTCCGGAAATAGGGTTAGCCGTATGCATACCCATAACTTCAGTAATATAAAAACCATAATCAATATCGGAGCATAAATTTTGTCTGCTTTTCTCTCCCGGTAACAACATGAAATTAGTCGTTCCAACTGAGGGAAGACCACGAAAAGAACCTCTTTGTCCATTACCAGTTGAATCTGTTCCATCACTACTGGCTGTGTAAGTATCATAAAGATAACCTTTAAGTTGACCTTTTTCAATCAAACTGGTAGTTTGTGATGCTACCCCCTCACCATCGAAAGGGAAACTGGCAATACCATCTGCATACAACCCATCATCCACCAGATTAAAACTGGCTGAAGCTACCTGTTGCCCGATAGCTCCGGCAAACAATGATTTTCCCTTTTGCACAGCTTCTGCATCAACCATCTGGGCTATCATCCCCAGAAAGCGAGTCATTACATAAGGATCCAACAAACAGGGAATCCTTGCCGATGGAATAACGCGCGCCTTTAAACTGCGTACAGCTTTACTGGCAGCCTCAGTGGCGATGGCCTCCGGTTCCAAATCTGCATAACTTTTCTTCAAAGACACTGAAAAGCCGTTCTGGGCATCACCGTCCTGCTCAGCCACCAGAAATAAATAACCGCCACAGTAATTACCCCGGGCAAAAGCATTTATTCCCCGGGTATTCATAATTAGTTGTGATACTTCACCATCTTCATATCCGGCTCTTTCAATAACCGTAACCCGTGAGTCGTAAGCACGGGCAGTACGCTCCATGTGACGAGCCAGTTCAATTTTCTCCTCTACGCTTACGTGCGATATATTATTATCAAATACAGCTAACTCAGGATACGTCTGAGCGTTTTGTGGCAAACGATTATGTTCACTTTGGGTAGTATATTTTGCCATGGTCACGGCATCATCCAATAACTTCTGCAGAGCCGGCTGGCTGAAATCACTACTGTAGGCAAAACCCAAACGGCCGTCATTAATTACTCTGATACCCAGACCACTGGCTTCAGCTTCAATAAATGTATCTACCTGTCCATCAATTACTTCTATACTAAGCTCCCGGCTGCGCATAACAAAAACTTCAGCCTCAACCTTTTTTCGGCGGGCAATATCAAGTAATTTACCTGCCATTTCTGCATCACTGGAATAATAATCCTGGTACAAAACTACTACCTCCTGCGAATACTCTTTATGGTTGGTCCGGCAACGCTGGTACCTCCAACGGTTAGACGTTTTATTCTTATGGTCGGCTGGGCATCAGCCACCGGTACACCCTGTCCATCCTTACCACAGGTACCAATGGCAAAACCCTGGTCATTTCCTACCCGATCAATATTATTCAAAGCTTCCGGCCCATTACCGATCAGGGTAGCACCGCGTACCGCATACTTAACTTCACCGGCTTCGATAACATAACCTTCCTGGACCTCAAAAACAAAATCTCCATTAGTAGTATTAACCTGGCCGCCACCCATTCTTTTTACCAGCAAACCCTGCTCAGTTGACTTAATAATCTCATCCGGGTCATCAGTTCCCGGTGCAATGGCAGTATTACTCATACGCGGAATTGGTTTATGCTGATAAGACTCGCGGCGACCGTTTCCGGTAGGGGACACACCGTCCTTTGCAGCAGTTATCCGATCGTACATATATCCAACCAGTTGACCATTATCAATTAATACCGTTCTCTGTGCGGCTACCCCTTCATCATCAAAACGATAACTGCCAAATTTTCCGGGCAGAGTTGCATCGTCAATCACGGTGACACCTTTTGCAGCCACCATTTCACCCATTTTACCCTTATAAACTGACAGGCCTTTTTGTACCAGATCAGCTTCCAATCCATGTCCACAGGCCTCGTGCACCATGGTTCCTCCGGCCTGGGCAGACATTACCACCGGCATACTGCCGGCCGGTGCCGGACGGGCATCCAACATTTTCACTGCCAGATTGGCCGCCTTTTCAGCTAAATCCTCAGGATTAACCTGGTCAAATAATTCCCAACCAGTCATACCACCTGCAGATTCATAACCGGTTTGTATCATATTCTGCCGGGCAGCAACCGCATTGACTGCCAAACGAACCCGTACCCGTTCATCTTCCACCAATTCACCTTCACTATTGGCTATCAAAACCTTCTTATGATTATCAGCTACGGCCACCGTAACCTGTTTAATTTCTTCACCTATCTGCCTTGCGGCTTTATTGGCGTCCAGAACTGCCTGTACCTTATCATCTATCGGTACATCTTCAGGCATACGCAACGTAACCAGGGGGACGGTTCTCCTGGTTATTTCGTTATCAGGGCCACTGGGGCCAACCAGGAGAACCGTCCCCCTGGTTACACCTGCCCGTCCGGCCCGGCTAACTACCGAGGCAGCTTTTAACAAGCCGTCTTCGGATAAATCATTAGTATATACATAAGCAGTATTGCCATTATTAACTACGCGGATTCCAGCCCCTTTTTCCCGACCGGTATTTACTTTCTCCACATTATTGTTTTCACAAATAATGCTGTTGTTGATTTTTTCTTCCACATATATTTCCGCAAAATCCCCGCCCTTTTCGAGCGCCAGATTTAATACTTTTTCCAAAAGGTCTTTTTCAATCATTAAAACTCACCTTTCCTCGGTCATAAGGAATATCCCGGTTACCTTTCTTCCCGGTCATAAGGAACACCCAGGGCCAGAGGCGCTCCAGCCTCCTGACGCAAACGTACCGTAACCAGTACCAGCACTAAAATAGTAAGCAAATAAGGCAACATGGACAGGAAAAACGATGAAATCTGAATACCGGCGGTCTGCAAACGAAAAGTCAACGCTTCCACCCCGCCGAACAGGTATGACCCAGCCACTGCCCGCAGCGGATTCCACAGGGCAAAAATAACTAATGCCACTGCTATCCAGCCGCGACCGGCGGTAAGATTCTCCTGCCAGGAAGGTACATAAGCCAGTGACAAATATGCTCCTCCCAATCCGGCCATTACTCCTCCCATAATCGTACACAAATAACGCACACGGGATACACTGATACCCACTGCATCAGCAGCGGCAGGGTTTTCTCCTACTGAGCGTATCGTAAGCCCCCAGGAAGTACGGTATAACAAAAACCAAAATCCTAACGCCAGTATAATACTTAAATAAACCAATACATCCTGTTTAAATAGAACGGGACCTAATACCGGAATATCACTTAATAAAGGTACCACATAGGGAGTAAATGGATCGGCGGTGGGCATTCCCTGATAACTTTTACCCAGGAACCCGCTCACTCCCGTACCAAATATGGTTAAGGCCAACCCGCTGACTACCTGATTACCCTTAAGGGTAACGGTAATAAAGGCATGAATCAGCCCCATAGAACCACCACCCAGCATAGCAGCTACAATTCCAGCCCAGTGATTGCCGGTGACAATGGTAATCATAAAGCCCATAACGGCACCTACCAGCATCATCCCTTCCACTCCCAGGTTTAGTATGCCCGATCTTTCTGCCATTACCTCACCGGCTGCAGCAAATAATATTGGAGTTCCGGCTACAATTGCTGCAGCCAGAAACGGGACTAATGCACTTAATTCCACCAGTTAATCCCCCTTTGTCAGGACAATACGATATTTCCTGAAAAATTCGCCGGCCAGTAGAAAGAATAATACGGCTCCCTGCAATATCAGCACAATCGAATAAGATATTCCCATGGTCTGAATCCCAAAACCACCCACCAGCAGCGCACCAAAAAGAAAAGCTACCAGAATTATAGCAAAGGGATTGAGCCGGGCCAGCCAGGCTACAATAATCCCGGTGTATCCATAACCGGGGGATATTCCCTGCTGCAGACGATGGGTAATGCCGGACACCTCAATCATGCCAGTAATACCGGCAATCCCTCCGCTGATCAGCATAACCAGTATAATGTTACGGGTAACATTAATGCCGGCGTAACGGGCAGCTTCCTGACTTTCACCGCTAATCCTTATTTCATAACCCCAGCGGGTATAATTTAAAATTACATAAAGTAACAGTGCAATTATTATTGCAATAATCAACCCCAGATGAACTCTGGTAGTTCCCAGCACCGGCAAATATGCATTGAGGCTAAAACGGGCCGATAGTGGGAAACCCATACCAGCCGGGTCTTTCCATGGCCCGAATACCAGGTAACTTACCCAGAATATTGCCACATAATTAAGCATGAGGGTGGTAATAGTTTCATTAACCTGCCAGTAAGCCCGAAGAAAACCAGGTATTCCCCCCCATACAGCACCGGCCGCAAAACCGGCCAGCAGCATCAGCGGCAACAACAACCAGGAAGACATATCTCCCCAGGCAAGTGCTATACCACTGGCAGCAAATGCTCCCATATACAGCTGACCTTCCGCTCCTATGTTCCACAATTTCATGCGAAAAGCCAGTGACACTGCCAACCCGGCCAGCATTAAGGGGATAGCCTTTACCACCGTTTCCGATAAATTATACTTGCTGCCGATGGCACCATTTAACATACGCATATAGATAGCAGCCGCGTCATGACCCGACCAGGATAAAAACAGCCAGCCAAAAGCTACCGCCAATACTATGGACATAATTGGCACCATAAACTCCACCCACATGGAGGCATGTTCACGGCGAACCATCCTTATTCTATACATGTTCTGCTCCTGTCGGGGCTGCCCCCAGCATCAGCGCCCCAATCGTACTTATATCAGCTGTCGCGGCATCCAGTACTGACCGGATTTCTCCATCATACATTACCGCCACACGATCAGACAGACGGAAAATATCATCCAAATCTTCCAGCACCAGAAGTATAGCGGTTCCTTTATCTCTTTCCCTGAGCAACAATTGAAAAACTGCTTCGGCAGCAGCCACATCCAGACCCCGTACCGGGTAGGAAGCAATTATCACCTGTGGATTTTTATCCAGTTCCCGCCCCAGTAAAAGTTTTTGCAGATTGCCTCCGGAAAGATAATTAACCGGGTGATTGATATCCGATAAATATACATTATAATTCTCTACCAGAGACTGGGCATATTTTCTTATACGGGAATAATTTAAAAACGGACCACGGGAAAACTCCGGCTGGTAATAATTGCGTAAAATGCTGTTGTCCATTACGCTGACATTAGGTACCAGTCCCATGCCCAGACGATCTTCCGGAACCATATTCAGGCCTGACTCCAGACGCTTCCTGATATCATAATCAGTGATGTTTCTGCCCTTCAGACGAATACTGCCTTTTAACGGAGTACGTAATCCCGCCAGGGCCTCAACCAGTTCCCGCTGTCCATTCCCGGCTACACCGGCAATAGATACTATTTCTCCGCTGCGAATATCCAGGGTGGCATCCTTGACTGCCAGATAACCCAGGTCTCCCCGCACCTGTAAACCCTCAATTTCCAAAACTGCCGGTCCCGGTACAGTATTACGGTTAACCTGTCCATACTCTATTTCCCGGGCTACCATCATACGGGTTAAATCAGACTCATGCAGATTTTCTATGCGGTCACTGTCTACCACTTCCCCCTTACGCAGAACAGTTACATAATCGGCAATCTCCATCACTTCATGCAGTTTATGAGTAATTAAAACTACCGCTTTGCCCTCATCAGCCATAAGACGCAAAATTTTAAATAAATCCTGCACCTCACGTGGAGTAAGTACCGTAGTCGGTTCATCCATAATCAGCACATCACAACCGCGATAAAGCATTTTCAGTATTTCCACCCGCTGTTGCTCTCCCAGCGATAAGTTGCTGATCCGTGCAGCGGGGTCAACTCCCAGTCCAAACCGCTCTGATAACTCCTGTACTTTGCGTTCCATACTCTCCTGACGATTAATAATCCTGCGGCTTTTGGCTCCCAGAACTATATTTTCCGCCACGGTAAAATTATTAACCAGGCGAAAATGCTGATAAATCATACCAATACCCGACTCCAGTGCATAACGTGGTGAGCGGAATTGTACCTGTCGGCCCCGTACCTTGATTTGCCCGCTATCCGGACGATACAATCCGGCTAAAATACTCATTAAAGTAGACTTGCCAGCCCCGTTCTCTCCTAACAGGGCATGAATTTCACCCGGATAAACCCGAAAACTAATATTATGATTAGCCAGCACACCGGGAAAACTCTTACTTATATTATTCATTTCAATAAGCGGTTCACGCTTCATTTATAAATCCTCTTTAAAACCGGATTAGCATTGAAAAGCAATAATCAGGATTTTTCATGCCTTGAATATTTTGCGGGATAGAACAACTGAAAAGGCGGCATAAAGCCGCCTAAGGTTGCAGACAAAGTTTGCGACCTGGAAACCGAATGACGGAAGCAAATATCAAGGTATGAGAGAAGTCGCGATTGAGGCGTACAAATGGTACATTGATTGAGCGGGCTTCTCGAAATAACGCAAAGATTTGCTTTTGTCAACGGTTTGAGGCGGCATAAAGCCGCCTCATAGACTATATTCTGTAAAGGCCTTACTTAGGTATTGTACCCTCTACACCTTCAACAAACCAGTCAAAACTTAACATTTCTGCATCAGTCATTTTCTGAGCTTCCGGAACCTTTACTGCTCCGCTCTGGTCTTTAATTGGTCCGGTAAACACATCCCATTTCCCATCTATAATCTCAGCCTTTTTATCAGCTACCAATTGTTTTACATTGGCAGGAACCTTATCATTAATCGGAGCCAGGTCAACTATACCGTCTTCCATACCGCCCCAGTACTCCTCGCTCTTCCAGGTTCCATCCATAACTCCCTGAACTGCTCTTACATAGTAAGGACCCCAGTTCCATACCGGAGAAGTTAAATTGGCATTAGGAGCAAACTTACTCATATCACTGTTATAACCAATGCTGAGGATTCCTGCTTCCTCGGCTGCCTGTTGAACTGCCGGGGTATCAGCATGCTGGGCCAGCACATCACACCCGGCATCAATCAAACTGTCAGCGGCAGCTTTTTCCTTGGCAGCATCAACCCAGGTCAGTGACCATACTACCTTAACAGTTGCATCGGGATTAACTGACTTTACTCCCAGCGTAAACGCATTAATGCCTCTGACTACTTCCGGAATTGGATAAGCAGCAGCATAACCAATTTTATTATTCTTTGTCATCGAACCAGCCACAATACCGCTCAGATAACGAGCTTGATAAATACGACCAAAATAAGTGGAAACATTGGTATCAGTCTTTAACCCTGAACAATGCAGGAAAGTAATATCCGGATAACGCTTGGCAACTTCCAGAATCGGATCCCCATAACCAAAGCTATTGGCAATAATAACCTTGCAGCCTTCCTGAGCCAACTGTTCAATACTTCTTTCCGCATCTCCACCCTCAGGAACATATTCCAAAGTCATGGATTTTACTTCCGGGATTTTCTCCTCCAGATACTTTCTACCCTGGTCATGAGCATAAGTCCAACCGGCGTCCCCTGGTGCACCAATATAAATGAAACCTACCTTGAACTCCTCGGTTTTGTTTTTGTCGGTATCCTTATCTCCGGTTTGTCCGCAACCTGCTACCAGTGTAACCAGCAGCACCAACACCAATGCCATAATACCCAGCTTGCCAAATCTCATCAACTTTCCATTACCTCCTGTCCAATTTGAAAATCCGTTGCTAAATATTTCTAACGTCTTTTAATTCGACACTTTAAATTAAATTCCTTCATTAATTGCCGGAACAAAAATCAAGCCGGATATGTGTCACTCTGAGCGAAGCGAAGAGTCTAAGCCCGAATATGTGTCACTCTAAACGAAGTGAAGAGTCTGGCTTTTTTATTCTGACGCTGATGACGCAGACCCTTAGGGCGCTGATTACCGCTGATAATTATGGGAATTAAAATTTGTGTAAATCTGTTAGAGGTTACTGCCAGAGCTCCGGTATCAAAATAAAACTTTTAAAAAGTCACACCACAATCATAATCATCCGCGCAAATCCGATATGATGCCCCCAGTCCCTCACTCCTCATTTATTTATACCTCAGTGACACGATCCTGGCCGGTTTAAAAAACTGACGATGATCAAATATCATAGTTCCGTCTGCCTCAATCTTATAAACATCCAGAAATTCCACCTGCACTTCTGCCACTAACGTTTTTTGTGCCGGGGGGCAGATTCCCTGACTGGCAAACTGAAAATGGCACTCTTTATCATCCGCATAAACACACTTGGGGTTTTCCAGTAAAAAGCTTAATTCTTTACCTGACTCGTTTAAAATCCATTCCTGTTTAGATAAAATAATCTCGGCAGGGATTTCCTGAGTATAACTGTAATCCCGATCCAGAATGGTATGGATTTCCTCTGCCCCAACCAGTACACCCCCCTCTGCCATTTCAAAAGCCTGGGCAGAGTGATGATAATTAATACTTATTAATCCCTCCAGGAAAGATGAATCCGCAAAAGAAGCTGCAATAATGAAAAACAACAATAAATAAAAAATTACCCAAACCAGGACATAACCCCTGTCATTATCGCCTGAATATAAGGAAGTAATAAGTCTTGTCCTACTCATGCGCCTGTAAAACCCGGGAAAAACAAAAGAAATCAACTTCATAATCATCACCCTGGCTATGCAGCTTCAGTTTACCCTGCAACCGGGAACCTGACTTGGTAAAACTTACTGCTGATATGTTCTCCGCTACCGGTATGGTACTGACATCCCTACGATATAAATTGCCACCATTAGCATAAATGCGGATGTTTTCTCCTCCCGCCCCGGTAATAATCAACTGACTGCCATCGGCATTCAGCTGAAAATCCTTTGATGTCCTTATATCCTGCTGAATACAATCCAGTGCCATACGCGATGAATACTGTAACTCAGCCTGTTCACTATTACGGGAATAACCATTTAAAATCAGCGTAGATATCTGCTGCAGTGTAATAATGACCAACAAGGCCAATGCCAATCCCAGCAACAGGTCAACCAGCATAACGCCTCGCTCATCAGCACCAGTCCGGAAAATTTTCCGGACATTCAAGGTGCCTGTATTACTCCTACCAGGTATTCCTCCCACTCACGACTCCCCCCGGTCGTCAAAACCTTCAGATTAACAATATATAATTGTTCTGCTCCCTCCAAAGGTTTAAAATCAATCTCGGCCTCGACCCCAGGTGGGTGGGATTGCAGAAATGGCATGCTATCCGCTTGTACCCAACCACTTTCTACGACTCCTGCTAAAATCTCCGGACGAGCTTTCATTTCCTCCATTAAAGAGCTGGCATAAAGACAGGCCGTAGTTTTTCCTCCGCCCCGGGAAACATTATTTACCCCGAACAAAAACAGATTAAAGGCCCCTCCAATTAACACCAAAGAGACAACCAGGGATACCAGTACCTCCAGTAAGGTAACCCCCTCATTTTTACATATGTTTTGTCGTAACTTCCACCCTGGCTGATCATTAAAACCTTTCACACTTCTCACCATATCAGCAAATTAATTTCCATTTAGTTATTATTCCACCTTATTTACCAAATTCCTCCATAATAATGGAGGAATTATAAATATTTTTATTTACAAAACATCCACTCTATGACAATACATTTGGGAAATTATATAAATTACCCTATTTATTTCTTCTGTCATGGGTGGTACTATATTAATAGGGAGTTGTGATTATATTAGAATCTAGACTTAAATACCGTAAACTGATCGCATAACAACAATTAAACGCCTATTAATACCTTCGGCCTTTAGTCCCAATATAACAACCCAGGTCTGATTAGTTGTTTTTAAAATCCTTAAAACCTTTATAAAAAGGAGAATAAATCTGGTGAATAATAAGCCGGCTGAAAAAAAGTCACTTCTTTTAAATAATTCCGGAATAGCTCTGCCGCTGGTATTAATGCTGTTAGTCGTATTCACTCTGTTAGGCACAGCAGCTTACACCGCCAGTCAGAGTTCGCTTAAGCAAACTACCATGTTGAGGCCAAACTTACAGGCTAAATACCTGGCTCGCTCAGCTGTAGATGCTACCATCGCTGCCTGGACCGATGAATGGATAAACAGTCCAGGAACTGCGCCCACTCAAGCTCATTTTTTCACCAGATATGATGAGGCAACTGCCAATTTTGTAGATGCTACTGCTGCTGAAGCTGGTCAGGATAAAGTCATTGAAACCATACAGTCTTATGATGCTGCAACGGGTAAATGTACGATAACTGCCAATGCTACAGTAAATGGAAGGATAGCAACTGTAACGGCTATATCGGAAGGATTGGTGACAGAACAGAGTTCTCAGCTAAGTACTCCATGGTATGAATACCATAAATATACTCATGGTATCTGGCCTTTGATCTGGCACTCATATGATTATATTATTATTCCCAATCCTGATTCAAGTGAATATGCTACTGACAAAGATGGGAATCGATACTTTACTTCTTATCACTATGTTGATGGGATTGTTAATTTGGAGGTTAAAAACGCCAGCGGTGCCACTCAGACTGTTTATTTGGATGAAAGAGAAACTGATTATACAGCCATAGGTTTTCAGGCTAAGCGCATTATTTTTAATTCACCTCTGGATTTATATACAAAGGGTTCCCTGCTTGCTATTATTCATCCCCAAATGCTGGTAGTTTCAGCAGAAACTATTGACTTTAATAATAATATTACCATAGGTGATTCTGCTCACGGTAACCTTACATTGCATCTACCTGATGGGGTGGGTATTTCTGGAGAAAAAGTATACCATACGGTAAGCAGCGCTTACAAGAGTAAAGTTAAATTAAATGCCAAATATGGTTTGGTTAGATTTAGCGGAGTAACTATTAGAGGCTCTTTTGGTAATAACGGACAGCCAAATGATCCAAAACGTATTCAAAATAAAGTCTTTTATTTCCGTCATCCAGATGATATTGATGCTTTGAATATTGGCACTGAACCCAGTACTTTAAACTTTTTTTCTGATTTGCTTGGATGGACAATTACCGATAAAGATTTCCGGTTTAAAGCATTACTGGATAAAGGTTATCTTATTCCTGCTCCTGCAGGGATAAGCACAGATTCAGATTATGACGTTTTATTCGTTTATCAATAAAGATACAGGGTGGAATATTTATGAATAAAGTAAAAACATATTTTAATAATTACTCTGCCATGACCCTGGTTGAAATTTTAGTATCCATAGTAATATTGGGACTTATTTTAATCGCTATGTTCCCTCTATTAACCCAGAGCCTGCAGGTAACTAATCTGGCCAATCAAATTACGGCTCAGTTGTTTGCCGACCAGGAAGATATAGAGATAGTAGCGGCTACCAATGGTGGAGTTTTGTTTGCAGATGGTACTTTTTTGACTGATAAGGAGTTTAAGGTTCTATTTGGTTCCAGTGCACCGTTTAATCCCAAAACAGTAGTCGGCATGACTATTAAAAAAGGTAAACTGGTACGTTTTATAGCTTCTATTGCACGTATCAAGGCAACTTATGTTTATGAAGGTTATACTGCCAGCGAAGCAGAAATCCCCATTACTGGTATCAAAACCAGTTTTATAGATACCACTCAAACAGTATTACTGGTTACTGACCGTGAAGGTAATGATGTTACCACCTACTGTGGCTATGAGGTAAGCAATCAGACGCAGGCCAAGATTATTCTGCCTACTGATGAAAATCGTTTTACCAATGCATTATCCCCCTTTACGATTACCATGACTACCGGTAATGAACAGGTGTCAACTCTTTTACCGGTTTATTTACCCCGGTCTATTGCTGTTGACAGCAACCGAGATTTAATCATCTCATCAAATTCTTCCGACTGGATATCCAAAGATACCAGTTCAATAATTGATAATCCAGTAAATAAAATCGCTTATATGGCTACATCCGAGCAGGACGCCAAGTATGTTGCCGTAGGTAATAAAGGCAGTATCTATGTTTGGTTAAATGGTCAGCCTTTGCAGAAAGTAGCTCATAATCTTACTACTGAAAACCTGAATAATATTATCTACTCAGGTGATAAAGGTATGCTTTTGGTATGTGGTGATAATGGAATTATTCTCACCTCTAACAATGGCAGTAGTTGGACTAAGCAAAATTCAGGTACTTCGGAGAATCTAAAGGATATCGGTTATCAAAAAAATTCAGACCGTTTTATATGTATTGGGGACAGAGGAGGTATTTTGACTTCACCTGACGGTATAAACTGGACCCCACAGCACATTTATCCACGTCTTTCAGCCAAAAGTATTGACAATCATGATGCAGTGGAATTCAGTGGTAATGGAGATTATTTGAAAACTCTCCTGGCCCCGGTGACCGGTGGTACTTTGCGAACTATTCTCATGGTAGTCAGTCCCCAAAAACATACTGCCAATCTGCTGGCTTGGGGTTCACCACAAGATACAATAGCAGGAGGTCGCTTTTCCTTTGGCATTGATAATGATGGAAAACTAAGAGTGGAACAATCCGGGGCATCTTTCTCTTCCAGCTTGGTTAACAACCAACCTTCGCTTTTGATCTGTCGTTCAACTAGCGACAAATTCAATAGTTACCAGCTTTCGATCAATGGAGAGATTCCCGTCACTTCTACTATAGATACATCAATTAATACAAGTGATTATTTCCCTGCTCAACTGGGCAGCGACCCCTTGACCAGATATAGTGGCCCAGTTAATTTTGAAGGATTGATTGCCGAAGTATTAATTTTTGACATTGCCATCAATGCTTCTCGAAATACATACCCAAATGATACCACAAAGAAATATGCTTCTGATCTGGACTTATTACGAAAATATTTATCTGATAAATATGATTTGCAAATTAATAAACTTGATGATACCGATCTTGATCAATTGTATTATCCGGGAACTGATATAACTCTTCAACAACCTCTTAATGATTTTCCGGCCAATGTCTCCCGGGATAATTTGGTTCTATGGCTTGATGCCTCTAATCCTGAGTCTTTGAATTTGGGAGATAAAAAACAGGTGACTCTCTGGAAAGACCTTTCCGGTGCATACAATACATCGGGAATATACAATCACGCTTATGGTGCAGACCTTTTAACAGTAGCGTGTAGTACCAACCTTGTTGTAACCGGTGGATTTCACCGCAATTTACTTAACTCAGTCAATACCAGTAACTGGAACCAGACTAATAAGCTTAATACCTCTAAAAGAGTTACAGAATACAGCCTGAGTAATATAGTTTGCACGGAGATTGATTCAGGAGACACCACCGAAGTTAAGTTTGTAGCTTTGCTTAATGATGGTCTGAGCAAATGTGACAGCAGTTCAACCCTGGATAATCGTGAGAATGGGTTAATTGCTCGTTCTAACAATGGAATTGATTGGACTTTACTAGACCTGTCAGTAACCAGTAATCATATTATGAACGATATGTTTTACAGTAGAGACAGTGGAACCATATTAATTGTTGGTAATAATGGCAGCATGTTTACTTCTTCAGATAAAGGAGAAACATGGGATGATATTGATACAGGTACCAGCCGTCATCTTCTGGCCGTATGTATAAGATAAAAGAATTCAGTTAGAGGTGTATATACAGTGACATCAAAAAATCAACGTGGATTTATGTTAATCGAACTCATTCTGGTCCTTGCACTTGTAGGTTTGGTACTGGCAATCGGCTGGAATGTTTTTGGTCTGGGTCAAAAAGCCTGGCAGAATCTGCAGCTCAAACTGGAAGCAGAAGCTGCCGTTCGATTAACCAGTCAAATTATTTCCCGTGAATTAAACTACGCCAGTTTTATGGAAATCCGTAATGATGGTAATATGTGGACCAGTTCCGAGGTTAAGAATGGTGACCGTATAATATTTGTTAATTCAGGTGATGTAATCTTACGGGAGATAACTGCTGCCGGCAATACAGATATTATCATAGCCAGTATGGAAAGAGGCAATCTGGATATCAGCATGGCCAAGCGCCTCAATGCTGCCAACTCAAATAAACCTATTGCTAATTCACTCGACTTTACGGTTAACGCCCGTAATAATAATGCCCAATTGATATATAGCTCAGCTTCTGCTGTTATGCTCAGTAATATGCTTCCCAATACCGGAGTACCTATTAGCGATATTTCCCTCTATTCAAAACCTACTAATTGCACTCCCGGTACACGCATTCTCTACCGAACAGAGGTAGATAAGTTTGATCCCAGTTCTCCTGGAGGCGGTTTCTCCTGCGGATGGTAGTATATATAATAATATCGGTTATAGGAATTAATGAATGTGTTATTAAAGCAAATATATTCTTTTCATAATTGGGATTTTCTTCTGCTAAATTTTTTAGGTGTATTTCTTATTATGGGGATTGCAGCATATACATCGAGAAAATTTGAGCTTAACTGGTTTAATATATTGTTTTATCTTGCTGGTATACCTATAATATTTTTGCTTGGCAGTCGTCTGTTTTATATGGTTTTTTATCAATTAGATAATCAGGCAGTCCATTTATTCGATTTGAAATTATATGGCTTTTCCATATATGGTGGATTAATTTTGTTGGTACTTTATTTTGCTGTAGCAGCCTGGTTTAATCGTATTCCAGTATGGAACTGGTTGGACTCTCATTCCCCGGGATTAGTGGGTTATGTTGCTTTTGGTAAAACCGGATGTTTTGTGAATGGATGTTGTTTTGGTATTCCCACTATAATGCCTTGGGGCATACATTATTCGCCCGAAGATCAGGCATATAATTACTATATTATCGAAATTTTGGATACTTTAAAATCTCAGCCCTGGCAGGTTTATTCCGACCGGATTCATCCGGTACAGCTTTATGAAAGTGTTATCGCTCTTTTATTATTACTTATTGCTATGGCTCTGCTTCGAAAAAAGGTTATGCCTGGGTTAGTTTTTTTGCTTATAACCGTGTTATATTCACTGGCTCGATTAGGATTGTTTTATCTGAGGGCAAACCCGGAAACCGGGACCTTATATCATTTGCTCCCCTGGCTCTATTTTATAATTGCCAGTCTAAGTCTTGGGGTACTTTTGATAAAACTAATTAAGCTAAGAATTAATATTTATACAAAATAAGGAGAGTGACATGACATTATGTATCTGGACGAAATCCTTAAAGCAGCTGTTGACAGCGGAGCATCGGATGTTCATCTGTCGCCGTTAACTCCGCCGATTATTCGCCTCAATACCCGGCTGGTCAAATTAAATGATACGGTTTTACACAAAGAGCAATTAGAGCAGATGGCTCTGCATATATTGCATGATGATGGTTTCAAGGCTTTTGTTGAGGAAGGCGAGATTGATACTTCCTATCGTATTGAAGGAACTGGCAATTTTCGTGTCAATATTTATCGTCATCAGGGAATGGTGGCAATCGCTGCCCGTATTATCAAGACTGAAATCCCGGATCTGGAATACCTGGGATTGCCTCAGACCGTTGGTTCACTAGCCCGTTATCCAAGTGGGCTTATACTGGTAACCGGTCCGACCGGAAGCGGTAAATCCACTACCCTGGCCAGTATGATAAATATTATTAATAATGAACGTGCCTGTCATATTGTCACACTGGAGGACCCCATTGAGTACATACACCAGCATAAAAAGAGCTACATTACTCAGCGGGAAATAGGTATAGACAGTCAGGACTTTACGCTGGCACTGCGTGCTTCACTACGGCAGGACCCTGATGTAATTATGATTGGTGAATTACGGGATCTGGAGACCATATCTACTGCTATTACTGCAGCGGAAACCGGGCATCTGGTTTTAGCTACATTACATACCATCAATGCTGCCCAAACTGTGGAACGTATGGTAGATGTTTTTCCTTCTTATCAGCAACAGCAGATTCGTATCCAGTTAGCTAACTGCTTGAGGGCGGTTATTTCACAGCGTCTGCTTCCCAACAAAACCAACGAGCGTATGGTAGTTGCCACCGAATTGATGATATGCACCAATGCTATTCGTAATCTTATTAGAGATGGAAAATACCATCAGATACCAAACGCAATTTTTACCGGTACCAAGTTTGGCATGCTGACGATGGAAATGTCCATGCAGTATTTAATTGACCAGGACTTGATCGAATCCAGTTT
>Ga0209509_1000446_pt1 | contig 39209 bp, 35 predicted proteins | sample BioC13SIPDNA_FD_185743 | JGI IMG/M metagenome (GOLD analysis project Ga0209509, IMG submission 185743) | Anaerobic biogas reactor microbial communites from Washington, USA - Biogas_R1_A C13 SIP DNA (SPAdes) (version 2) | ecosystem: Engineered > Bioreactor > Anaerobic > Unclassified | place...
CCTTACTTCCTGTCATCAAAAAACCAGGCTTCCGATGTTACCCCCGACTGGGTATAAGCCCGGTTTACCCTGGCTGACTGTCTGGCTTGTACTAACTCATTTCCCGTTATCCTAAGAGCTTCCGACATTCCTGACTTCATCCCGGTATCATTTTCCTTAATAGCCAGCATAAGCGGCACTATCCTGTCCTGACTGCTTCTGAAGGCCTGATACATGGCACCAGCTTTGTCCCTGTCATTACTACTCTGTGCAGCCTGCTGCAACTTATCTGCCTGATCGTGAATTCCAGCCAGAGCATCAATCTGTTTCATCAAAATTTCGCGTTGCGATAACAACTCCTGCAAATGATGCAAATCAGACTCGTCATCTGGTTTAAAAGTCTGCAGGAGTACCAACTGCTGTTCAGATATATGCAGCATATCACTCCACAGCTTTTCCAAACGGTTTAATTCATCTTGCCAATCTACCATATCCTGAATTTGCATAATACTAACCCTGTAGATTAATGCCTGGTCGTACTGCAGTTTTTGCTCCTGCCAACTCAGCAGACGGTTGCGCATTGTTCTGCAGATTCAGAACTGCCGGATTCCGCTGCTCCCGGGCTAATCGTTCCGCCTGTTGAAAAGTTTCATATAGTTCGCGGAAAAACTCTTCGACTTCAATAGTAATTTCAATATCCTTTTTCATATTGGCCTCAACAACCCGCTGCTGTAAATAATCATACAACGCATACAAAGATGACGATACCTCATACTCCATTTTCAGCGAAGACATCAGTTCCACCAGAATATCCTGAACCTTAACAAACTCATTATGAGCCAGATTCATTTCTTTATCCTGAATAGCCTTCCGGGCATTGCACAAATCCCTGATACCTGCTTCAAATAAAAGCAACAACAGCTTTTCTGATGAAACAGTCTCTACCTCAGCCCGTTTATATTGATTATAAGCCTGAGCATAAATATTCATTATTAATACCCCCTCAAATCTATCCACCTGCCGCCACAAATACCCAATTTAACCCAGTCAATAATCCCCGCATATCAGGAAATACGCAGTTATTGGAAAAAGCTTGCCTGCCTGTTGGTATCAGATGGTCTCATCTACCAGCAATCCAAGAATTTTATCCATCATTTTACGAATATCGGCTGCCAAATCCAATATTCTTTCCGGTGGTATTTCGCGCAATACTTCATTACTGTTCGAGTCCACCACTTTAATCTGATAACGCCCGCTGCCCTCATGCACTTTGAACTCCAAATGATAGCTGCTGACTTCCAGCGCCCGGTTAACCGATTCAACTGCCTCCTGTAATACTTCAGCGTCTACTTTCTGACGTACCATGGGCAGATCATCCACTTTAACCCTGGGTCTGCTTTCAACTGCAGATTCTGCAGGCCGTGCCGGCTGGGACGGAATATCGCGAACAGCTTCCTGACGCATCTGCGGATATTCAACTACTGCCTGATTTTCCACTCGCACAGGTAACACCTCCATAGGGATAGACTATCGTCTAACTATCTTATCGTTTTTATCTCCGGTTTCCTTTAGCCAAATCAACATAAACCATACAGTACTTTGGTCCTATTCTAACGGTTTCTGATTTTTCGACACAGATTTCACAGATTTTGAAATGATCTTCACAGATCTTTTATTAAATTAAATCGGAGTCAGGGTTTTTATGGTGATTTAGATTTAACTGTGAGCGCAGTTCTGTTTTTTGAACCTGACTGACCTGACTTTTTATTACTTGACCTGACTGGGTTATGATTTTTTTCTGACACAGCAACAATAATTGTGTTCATACCTGAAGGGTTGAACACATCAGGAGTCCCATTAGGGGGATATCACAGATTTTGAAATGATCTTCACAGATCTTTTATTTGTGGATTTTGCATAATTTAATAAATCCTTCAATACTGTCACTCTGAGAACATTAATTACATCCGGTAGGATGCATCAGCAACTTAATCACACCCGGAAGGGTGTATCAGTAGTACCCATTAGGGTGTAGTCCCTCAGGGGGAGTCTCATAAATGCCGTAGATCCCCCCTCCTTCGTCAACCCGGCATTTGTTATCCTGAGCGCCCTATTGTCACTCTGAGCGCCCTATTGTCATCCTGAGCGCCCTATTGTCACTCTGAGCGATAGCGAAGAGTCTCTCTCCCTCACCATTGTCACTCTGAGCGCCCTATTGTCATCCTGAGCGATAGTGAAGGATCTCTGGTCCCTTCCTCACGCCAGTAAATCTATCTGCTGGATAACTCCCGCCTCGCCGCTCTCACGCAAAAACACTCCGCTGGTCAGCAACTGCCCGTGGGCCTGATTAGCTGAATCCTTTAGCGCAAAAGGTGTTGCCACACTGCCCAGAAATATAGCCCCTATGCCCTTCTGTCCCAAGGCAAACAGAATATCATTCCCCTGTTCGTCTTTGGTCCAGATACGCAACTTATCATAAATATCGTCATTCTCATCAATCCAATTGTTGCCATCCAAATCATAACCGGACAACTCTGCGAAACCATTCCCGGTTTGTGGTCCAAACAGCTCGCCGCCATTATTGATAATGCCATCGCCATTAATATCCAGAGCCAGGAAACCGCTGCCCGGGGCTACAAACGAAATCATTTCCGTCTGCCCGTCATTATCCAGATCAAACTCAAACTTATCCTGACCTGGTGCCACCGTAGACCGGCCAAAATTTATTACCAGGGGGTCAATTGGACGCAGCGCATCGCCCGCCCGTAAATGGAATTCCTCATGCGACAGGAAACTGCGCTCCATATTCATATTGATGGAAAAACTAATCTCCCGCCCATCCGCTGTTTTAACCGTGCCTGCAGACTGAAACTGTACTGCTTCATGCTCATAACGGGTAGCAGAATAATCATACTCCAGACCCCATCCCGCCCTTTGCGGGGCCGGGGATGCATTAGCATTTCTCAGATTTTCAACCTGTTTCATATCCTCTTCACTGTCAATTTTTAAAAACTTAAACCGCAGCTTCTTGCCTGTAAAGGCTTCCAGCAATGCCAGTAATGCCTTCAGTTTAATCTTCTCATGATCAGGAATCTCCCAGGCAGGATCTTCTTCCTGATTTTGAGCTGCCAGAGCTTCCAGAGAAAGTTCAACGCTATCAGCAGGGGGTTGAGCAGATACGGAAGGAACAGCAGGCACGGCAGGGACAGCAGGCGCCTGACCCTGAGCATTCGGGGGATTGCCCACCCACATACGCAGGCGTTCCTCAGTGCGGGAATACTCCTCAAACTGGCGACTGGCCGTCATCTCAACATTTGACTGACTAATAATCATGGTGATACCTCCTTGTCCACCAGCGTACATCCGTGTACTAAATTCAGCTTATAACTTATTATCGAAAAAACGGGGCAATTACTTTAAGCAGTCATCCGAAATGAGAAACTGGAGCAAGGATCTGTAAGAGGGCCATAGCGGAAGCTTTTATCCTCCGTTTTCCGTCCACCATTGTAGCTTTCGGCTTACATCACCCCCACTATCGCTAATGATAATATTTTGTGTTACTATAAAAATAGAACTTTCTGGGAGGTATTAACAAATGCAACTAATAATTGATGAAAATAAATTAGAGCAAATAGTACAAAATTACGATTTGCGCCTCCTGGTTTATTACGGAAGTTATGCCAGACAATATGATTATGACCCGAAACATAGTGATATTGACCTGGCCTTCATATCCCGGCAGACTTTGGATGCCAAGCAACTATACGATCTTATGACTGATTTAATATTGCTGCATAAAAAAAGTGACCTGCATCTTGCTAATCTGCAAACTGCTTCCGGTCTTTTAAAACAGGCGGTTGCGCAGGACGGAACGGTTCTATATGAAGAAAAGGAAGGCTATTTTAAATCTTTATGCCCCTATCTGTATAAATGCTACTATGAGACCAAAAAATTTCGTCAGGCACAAAATGCAGTTTTCCAGAAGAAACTAGCGGAGGAATTAAAAAATGCCCGACAAAGATAGAATTTGCACCAAGCTGAATAAACTGTATTTTTACTATACAGAACTAAAGAATCTTTCGGACATTACCCTGCAGGAATATCAGGATAATTTAATATATCGGCGGGCAGTTGAGAGGGTAATGCAACTAATTGTAGAGTGTGCAACTGATATTAACAATATGCTATTGACCTTGCATGAAAATAAAGGTGCCACCGACTACTTCAATTCTTTCATTGATATTGCCGAATTAAATATTATTCCTGTTGAATTCGCTCTGCAAATTGCTCCTTCCACAGGTTTGAGAAATATTTTGGTACACGAATATGAAGAAATTGATGACGAAATTGTTTACCATTCCATTAATAACTGCCTAAATTACTATTTAAAATACATTGATTATATTAACCGTTATCTAAACTGTTTATAAAAACTTATCCATATATCCAAAATAGCTTATAAACTGAAAAGTTTTTCTCTATGCAGTTACATCAATATTATTACCCAGATGAGGGCTGACTGACTTCTCCATGGCCTGCAAAGCTGCCATAACATCCTCCATCTGCTGTGCCGGAGCATTCATAGCCATCTTTAAAATCGACATGCTGGCGGCCTGCATCAATTGAGTCTGACTCATAACCATTGCCAAACCTGCTATATCCATGGAAACACCTCCCTGGCATCAAGCATATATTTTATATGCTTATCAGCACTCACCATTTCTCGCGCTCCTGTTGAACATGTTCAAGAGGATCCGGTTTTACCCACAACCCTGCCCCCGCTTCCTTTAAGGCGGCAACAAAATTATCGGGCCGTTCCATAATATAGATAATGCCACCGGGACTGATATCTATCAGCAACTCTGCTCCTTCGGAGATTTTACTCCGTTTACGTATTTCCGCCGGGAGCACCACCACACCTCGTTTACCAAGTTTTGCCACTGACATTTCACTTACACCTCCTGACATAATTATAAGTTTGTCTGAAAACGTGTGCAAGCTTCAGGATAATTTTTATATGCCAAATGAAATACTGAGCTGATCGAGAACAACCTCCCGTAAATTCATTGTATCGTGTAATTACTCTTCTATCATGTTTTACAGCAGAGAAAATACAAGAGGAGCTATTCCCAAAATATGCTGAATAAGATATCAAAATATTATCGTGGGCAGCAACACCCCGATGGGAGTGGTTTTATGTTGGAAATAAACCGCCGTGAAGATGTAGTATCTTTTATTAACCTGATAAAACCCTATGTAATTGAAATTCCTGCGTTATCGTATAAAGTTGAATTAAAACAGCAGATAATGTTTGCATCGCAAAGATATACCGCACGAGGTTTCTCTGTAACAATTGCACCGCTGAAAATTGCAGACACCTCATATACCATCGATGATGTTAAGACCATTATAGACATGAAAAATTCCCGATTTAGTGATCATGAGATTGCTGCATATATTGGAAGAAGTTATTGGGGCATAGTAGATAAAATACGGCGTCTGAGACAGGAAGGATTATTGTAACAGCAAATACATATATTCAATAAATAGCGGAGGCTGAAAGCCTCCGCTATGATATTTAGTGTATGAAGTTGTTCGGGTCTACTATCTGAGCAGTTGTAAAACTGCCTGAGGTGCCTGGTTTGCCTGAGCCAGCATGGCGGTAGCTGCCTGCTGCAGAATACTGTTCTTCGTGAATTCCATCATTTCCTTGGCCATATCTACGTCGCGGATACGGCTTTCGGAAGCCTGCAGGTTCTCCGAAGAAGTATCCAGATTCTTGATAGTGTGTTCCAAACGATTCTGCATGGCACCCAGTTTGCCTCTTTCAGCTGAAACATTTTCCAAAGCGTTGTTTATAATAGTAATGGCTCTGTCCGCTGCAACTTGCGAAGATACATTTACACCTGCAGAAACAGTGGCTTTGGCACTTACTTCACCGTTGGCACCAAGCGAAGCAGCAGTTGAGCCAACTGTAGTTACAACCTGAGTTGCATTAGTTGCAGCGTCAATCCCTCCTGCAGCAAAATTGATCTGGATTGTTTCACCGGTAGAAGAATTACCAATAACTGCTGAGGTTGCTGAATGTCTAAATGTTACTGCCGAACCTATATTGTTGCTACCTTCATCAACCAATTGTGCAGTATATGAAGCTGCAGTCAGGGTTGCTGTAATTATCTCACCTTCGTCTCCTGCTAGATAGGTAGTAGCCGCATCAGCTGTCCAGGTAACTCCAGTGCTTCCAATAGCACCTGTATCAGCAGCAACACCAATCCAATTGGTACCTCCATCAATTGAATAGGAGAAATTAGTTACAGCACCTGCGGCTACAGTATCAATCCGAATCTGAACGCCCAAATTGGCATCACCGGTAAATGTACCACTAAGAGCACCATTGTGTGTAGCAGAGCCGCTCAAGGCACTATTAGCTGCTGGAGTTTCAGTAGTAGTAATTGAATAAGTCTGAGCAGTAAGCCCGGAGCCTAAATTCGATGTACCGGTAATTCCACTATCTCCAGCTGTAAAGGCACCTGCTACTACCTGATATCCAGCTACCCCTAAACTGAACGCATCCATTGCACCTATGGAACTGTCAACATTCTGGCCCTCATTGGCACCAATATGGAAAGTTGTACTTAAGCCACCAGCCAGCAGATTACGGGTATTAAATTCGGTAGTATTGGATATACGGGTAATTTCAGTTGCCAGTTGATTAACCTCTGATTGGATTTTGCCACGGTCAGCATTAGTATTGGTATCGGTGGCAGCTTGAACGGCCAGTTCTCTCATTCTTTGCAAAATGGCGTGGGTTTCATTTAACGCACCTTCAGCAGTCTGAATCAAGGAAATACCGTCCTGAGCGTTTCTTGAAGCCTGGTTTAACCCTCTAATCTGAGATCTCATTTTTTCAGAGATGGCCAGTCCGGCAGCATCATCGCCAGCCCGGTTGATGCGGAAACCTGAGGATAGTTTTTCCAGGGATTTGGAGCCCGCCATATTGTTCATGCTTAACTGGCGGTGGGTGTTCATGGACATAAGATTATGGTTAATTATCATTAGTCATTCCTCCTTGAATTTTCGTGCTCCCGCGTCCTTGCGGGGCATTTTTTTGATTGTTTCCGGGTTTTCTAAGCCCAGGTGCATACCGATTTAGTATCGACCTTTAGACTAAACTTTCTGCTCCCCTCCTTTATTTAGGAATCAGGGACTTATTCCCCGTTGATATTATTATCGGTTAATCGTAAAAGTTGGTAAGGGTTAATTCAGCGTGATATTTAGCTTTTAATGGACAATAGATGTTATTTGCTCAATTTTTCATTCAAACATGGCAAGTTTTTAAAATATTTTAATAGTCCTGGGACTCAAACAGCCAAACAAATTGAAGAAATAGATCCTTCGCTATCGCTCAGGATGACATAAAGGCAGCCCCACCTTAGCCCCCTTACTCCTCACACCTTATACTTCACCTCACAATAAAATAATAGTCAGGTTCGGTCAGGTAGAATCAGCAAGAGTCAGGTTCAAAAAAATTGTAACCTGACTCACTATACATCTGGATTTATTTACCTTTCGTTACGGCTTTTTCCATGCATTTAACATCCATTCTATCGGCTGGTCTGGCTGAGTTGGGCGGTGAGCCAGTCACTCTGGCTCTGCATTTGTTGCAGGGCCCTCTCCATGGCTGAAAATTTATTCCAGTAGGATTCTTCCATACTGATTAAACGATCCTGTAAATCACTGATTCTGGAGTCCACACCGGAAATTTCTTTACCCAGGTAACTGGTATCTGTGCCGACAGTATTGCGGCCGGCGGTACTGGCAATCGATTCCATCTGGGTTTTCAGCATATTGTCCAGTCTAACTGCCAGTCCTTGTTCAGATTTTATTGCCGATTCATTGTTGAAAAATTTCATTACTGCATTCGGGTCATCGGCCAGTGCAGTCCTTAGTTTGTTTTCATCAATATATAGCTTGCCTTTGTCCTTCCAGTCGGGTGAAGTGGTAATCCCCAGCGAACTCAGGGTTTTGTATTTTTCTCCGGTGTCTACTGCATCAGATAGTACTGTACGCATATTGCTGGCGATAGAACTGAGCAGAGAGTCGCCCCGGAACAATCCGCTGCGGGCTTTTTCCTCCCACTGGGTTATATCCTTTTCCTTCATGTCAGCTTTTTGCTCGTCAGTTAACGGGTTAAAGTCCCGGTAGCGCTTTTCACCCAGTTTGGTACCCAGGTCATCAACAATGGCATTGTATTGCTCCACAAACGCCTTGATTTTATTCACTGCCGAATCAACATCTTTAGTGACCGACAGGCTGACCGTACCTTCCTGTTTCAGCGTAATATTCATTCCCAGCAGGCTGATTTGATTGCTGTCAAACTCCAGGATATCATTATTGTTCAGCTTTATCTGTGCGGCAGTGCCGGATGCCAGCAACCCGTCAGTATGCTGCGCCGGATCATAGAGGTTCATATTTTTCAGAATATCATTATCGTCAGCCGTCACTTTAATGAAATTTTCCGACCCGGCGGTATTGGACATCAGGAACATGCGTCCCAGCTTTTCATCATAGGAAGCCCGGATACCAGTTTTGCTGGTTTCTGCATTAATTTTTGCCGCAATATCAGCGATGGTATCAGTTGAAGTTACCTGAATAGTCGCCTGGGATGCAGCATCGGCTGTACCCTGAATGGTAAAGCTGCCCGTCCCCGCTGAACCGGTAATCCGCTCCGAGGATTGGGCGCTGGCTGCCTGGGCGGTGGAGATAACATTTATGGAATATGAGCCTTCCATAGCGGCAGCAGTAGCTGTGGCTGCAGCAACTTTCTCATCGGAGGCGATAATGGTTTTTGCCTGGAAGCTACCCTCCAGTTTCAGGTCAAAGACGCCTTTTTCCTTAAAGTTGCGCAAATTGTTATTAATGCTGCGATAATCGTCACGCTTCCATTCCAGCATGGTTTTTTGCTGGAGTTGGCGATCAACTTTCATAGTTTCAATACGCATGAGTTGTTTAATTATGTTTTCAGTGTCCATACCACTGGACAGGCCTCCAAAACGAATACGGTCGATTGAATTCATTATATATGCCCTCCTTCCTCTAATGGACGCGGATAACGCGGATTTTCACGGGTTTTCGCTGATATTTATAAATTAATACGAGTCAGGTTAGTTATGGTGATTTATATTTAATTTTAAACAGAGTATTCTTTTTTTTAAACCTGATATAGCCTGACTTTTAACTGACTCTGCCTGACATCATTATTTGTAAAAGGGGTGGTTCGTTACTACTGAAAAAGTATCATAAATGGTCATCCTGAGGAGCTGTAGGCGACGAAGGATCTCTTTTGGAACTCAGTAATATTGGCCCCTCAACCAACGAGATGCTTTGCTGACGCTCAGCATGACATAAAATGCTTGTTCTTAGACCTCTCCCTGACTCTTGACCCTGACCCCTTACTCCTTTGGGTTAAATTGTTTTAATTGCTCAACCGTAGGTAAGTTACGGGTGGCCTCCCGGTTGGCGTTTTCGATTTCGTTATAGATTTCCTTGCGATGAACGCTGACGGTGCGGGGAGCATCGATGCCAATTCTGATCGTTTCTCCCTGCACATCTACTATACATATTTCAATGTTGTCGCCAATAATTATACTTTCACCTTTACGTCTGCTCAGTATCAACACGCTATTTGCCCTCCTCTGCAACTGGTTTTGCCGCAGGGAAAATAGGATGCTTAGTTATATAATCGGTTTTTTCAGAAATAAACTGAAGTCCTAATTTTTTTTCGGCATTTATTATTATTGGAGCCATCAGGTTGGCGGTTGCCAGTTTAAAGTCTCCCGGTATGGTCAGGATGCAATATACGGCAATGGGTGGTTTATCAGACGGCAGCTGCAATTGCTTTATGGCACTTTCTGATAATTCAATCTGGTAGTCGGAAAAAAACATAAACGGGTCAATCATCAAAAGGCACAAATCGGAGGTATTAACCGATTGCAGATAATAAAACGGGGCTTTTTCCTCCAGGGGCAGCAGGATGTATTGTTTGTCAGACTCAAAACCAGGTATGCCTTCGGGAAAATTGATAAGGTCTTTTTCAGTAATGTTCAGTTCACCAAATAAATGGGTGTTTATCTGCATAATATCCTCCTTTATGAAATATATTTAATTCAGCCATTATTAATGGACACAGATTACACAGACCCTTCGGGCACAGATTTCACGGATTTTTTTGATTATTTACATTTATTTATCTGTGTAAATCCCTAATAATCTGTGTTATCTGTGTCCATTCCCTTTTCACGCATACATGCTGCGGTTTGACTGCTCGTGCCAGGTTATGTTGAGGTAGTTTTGCTGTCTTAAATAGGCGCTGACTTTGCCCCATTGGAAATCGGTCTGTATCTGTCCACGCCGGAGCTGTAGTCCTACCCGGCCGCGATTATAGTTTATTTCCACCGGGCGAATGTCCCACTCAATGCGGGGTGGTTGTTTGGGTATGGCAGTTAAATTAAAATCGATTGTTTCGCCCAGGCCGGCAGCCGCCAGGCTTTCTACGGTATTGCCATCCTGCCAGTTGGCCAGGGCATCTCCTTCTGCGGAAATGGCGGCAATGCCCTCCAGGCCCATTTGCCGCGCCAACCCGGCATAGTAGTCCATGAATTGCGACGGGCCGCGTTTGCCCATATCCGCAAAGCATTGGCTCTGATCAATGGTCAGCCTGGGCCGCGGAGAATGAATTTCCAGAGTCGGTTTTTCGATGTCCAGTTCAATGGCCGGCAGGGTAGTCTGCATGGATAATTGCGGCTTTTGAATATCCAGCCCTATTTTGGCATATTGCTGATCAATTCGTATTTGTAACATTTTCTCACCCACCCCCGGGGTTTAATAGACGCGGATTTCGCAGATCACACGGATTTTCGCTGTTTTTATTTTTCTACAGATTGTTATTTTGTCTTCAAAGTTTATTAGTAATCCTGGTATCTTGTGTTTTTTAGCTGTATTAATAACATTTCTTACCATCACCCAGGTTAAATAGCACGGCACTCAGCAAATTTTGGATTAATACTGGCACTTTCTACACCCGGTAGGCAGATTTAGCAGATTATACGGATTTTCACTGTTTTTATTTTTTCATTTTCTTATCCATTATTTTTCTACGGATTGTTATTTTATCTCCGAAGTTAATAAGCAATCCTACTTTCTTTTTGGTCGCTTTTAAATAGTTTATTAGTTGAACTTCATGGCTAGCTGCAAGTTCGCTTATAGCTTTTAATTCCACTATTATTAAATCTTCAACTATTATATCAGCAAAATATTCCCCCACTACCATATCTTCATAATATACACTGATGAATACCTGGGATTCAGCGTTAATCCCTTGTTTTCCAAGTTCATATAATAAAGCATTTTCATAAACTTTTTCCAGAAATCCTGCTCACAGGGTGTTATATACTTTATATGCTGCAGCAATTATTTTTCCACTTAAGTCCTTATACAGCAGTTCCTCCATTTTCCCTCCATAAATATTTTATTAACCGCGATAATCTGCGAAATCTGCGCTATCTGCGTCTATTATTATCCCCTAGCGCAGGAAGTCGATTAGGGTGGGTTGGATGATGCGGGCGCCGGCGCCCAGGGAGGCGCGGAAGACATTTTCCTGCATTTTCAGCTGCATGATTACTTCGGCCATGTCGGCATCTTCTACCTGGGAGAGCAAGCCGGTAAAGGATATCTGCGTATTTTTTACGCGGGAGTCCTGCAGTTCCAGACGGTTAACCTTGGCTCCAATAGTGGAACGGGTCGATAACAAGTTTTCAATTTTAGTATCCAGGGTAGTTAAGGCTGCGCCAACTTCTGTTAAGTTGCCATTGCGAATATCATTTTCCAGGCGTGACAAAACCCCAAATATACCATTATCAGTAGTTAAATCAACCGGATCAGCTGAAGTATCCTCTACGAAAAAGTTCTGCATGCTCTCCGATCCGGTTCCGGCATTGGTCAAATTCATGCGGAACTTTATGCCTACGGCAATTTCTATTTCAAAAGCATTATCATTGCCGGTCCAGGTTAAATTGCCCATACCGTCATCTGCCAGCGGTGATTCGGTAACATTGGTACCGGCAAAGATTCGTTTATTGCCATAGGAAGTATTGGCCAGAATCTTCAGCTGTTCCGCCAGTTCTTTTATTTCATCAGCTATGGCAGCCTGAGCCCCGCTGTCATTGGTGCCGGTGGCCGCCTTTACGGTCAATTCGCGTACCCGGTTTAATACACTGCCCATGCTGTCCAGAGCAGAGTCAGTAGTATCCATGAAATTTAACGCTTCACTAATATTCCTGAGGTATTGTTCTCCTTCCATGATACTGGTACGCAGGCGCATGGCTTTAACCAGACCGGCGGGATTGTCGGAAGGCCGGTTAAGGGTACGCCCGGTAGAAAGCTGCCGGTTCCATTTATCCATGGCAGCAGTATTGGTATTCAGATTCCTGATGGTATCATTGACCATCATTTTATTGGTAACCCGCATCATAATTTATTACCTCCCTACCAAGCCCATACGGTTTACTATCACATCAATCTGTTCATCAATGGCAGTTATAAATCGTGAAGCTGCATTATAAGCATGCTGGAATTTAATCATGTTGGTCATTTCTTCATCCAGTGACACTCCGGAAAGTGATTGGCGTTTATTTTCCAGTTCACCCAGCAAAGTATCCTGATTTCTGGCCATACGCGATGCTTCCTGACTGTCAACCCCGACAAAAGCACATATTGCCCGCCAGAAATCGTCAACTGTAACATTTTGAATTAAAGAAGTATCTGCTCCGCTATAGCCCTGATGCTTCAGCCGGGCAATCTGCAGGGCAATTCCCCCATCACCAAAGTTAATTTTATTACCCAGAGCGTCCCAGGTGGCATTGGCTGCTGCCGCAATATTCTTCGGGTCATTAATTATTGTTAAATCCACACTGAAAAACTCAGCCCAATTTATAGCCGGGTCAGTTGGGTCAGCCGGTTGGTTAAAAAAATTAGTACCATCGGCAATTGCCGTTTGGTTGTTCAGGCTGAAACCGGTTTGATGCAGATTGTTGGTGGTCATAATAAGGGTCTTGGCCATGCGGTTTAAATCATTAATCAAATTGGGTATTATTTCCTTATATTCTGAAGGGCCGGTTTCCAGCAGGGTCTTGCCGCGAACATCCAGCAACCCGCGCAGTTCTCCGCCCTGAATATCAGCTTTGACCCGGGTGTCTTCCCAGACGATCAGATTCATACTCTCGCCATCAGGCTGCGTATCGAGGCGATGGTAGTCAGTACCCTGTACCAGTGACCGGCCTCCCAATTGCACCGTAATCATACCGCTGAACCGTTTAACTGCACCGGTGGACTCATCAACAATGTTGCGCTGCTCATATACTTTTATATCAGCTATACTGGCCAGCTGGTCAAGAAGCAAATCGCGTTTGTCCAGCAGGTCGTTGGGCTCTTTGCCGGCTACGGAAATGGATAAAATTTGTTTATTCAAATCGCTCAGCTGCTGAGCAATGGAATTAATCTCATCAACTTTTACGTGTATATTGGTATTGGCATCTTCACGAAGTTCCTTCAGCTGCCGGTAAGTATGATTAAAGGCTTCTGCCATTGCCATCCCCCGCTGGGTGACCACTGAGCGTACCGATTCACTTTCCGGATGGGACGACAGGTCCTGCCAGGATTCCCAGAACTGATCCATAACCCCGCGCAATCCATCGGTAGAAGGTTCGTTCAAAATGACTTCCAACCGGGACAGGCTCTCCTGCATGGAATCCCAATAACCCAGAGTCCTGGTCTCATTACGAATCTGTTCATCCAGGAAGCGGTCCCGTAAACGGTCAATGCTGATAACATCTACGCCGGTTCCAAATTGACCTGCCCTGGAATTACCAGTCAGCACCGGGGTGTGCCAGGGAGGACTGGTTACGATATTCGGGCTTTGCCGGGTGTATCCGGGTGTATTTACATTGGCTACATTATGACCGGTAATATTTAAGGCCGACTGATGAGTCATAATTGAGCGTTTTCCAATTTCCAATCCAGCAAAAATATGCATGGTCTTCCCTCGCTTTGTGCTATATTCAGGCTTTTTTATCTATAAGCTGCAGTCGTTTACCGGGGACATCGGCAGCGCCTTTATCAGAATACACTCCGGGGTCATCCTCGGGACTAAGCAGATAATACATCTCATCTATATAATCAAGTGACATTTTAAGCAGTTCATTATTCTCCTGAATGGAATTGCGCAGTTTGCTGATAAGTCTTTCCAGATTGTTCAAATGTTCACTCAAAGCAGCTGACAACGGTGAATATTGTTCATTGGTCAAGCGCCTGATCTCACCGGCAGTAAGCTCCATTACCGGTATGTCCAATTTTTCAGCTATTCCCATCTGTAAAACAAAGCGGGCACTCTCGAGTTTCTCCAACTCCTGACCAAGTATGCCCTCTTTGTGTACCATACTATCCAGTTCCTGAACCTGACCTAAAACAATAGCCTGACGTTTATCCTCACTCAGTTTTAAAATTTGTTCCAGCAAATCATTCTGCTGACCAATTATCTCAATAAAGCTATTCAGCAGGTCTTGCATACTGCTCACCGCTTTCCTATACTAATCTGTCAACAATAGTGCGATCAATCATCTTTTCCGCGACTTCATCATCCTTTACAGTATAAGTTCCAGTCGAGATTCTCTCCTGCAAATCACTAATCAGCTCCGGACGAATATCCGGCGCCTGTTTAACAGCCTGCATAGCCTTCTGTTTGGTTTTACTCTCACTGGAAATGGCCAATTGGTCGAGTTTCCCTGCGGCTTTGGCAGCCTGGGGTGAATCAACCTTGTTCACGCCCTTGTCTTTTCCATATACTTTGAGCATGCTCTGTAATTGCGTTTTGGAAATCATCATAAGTAACCACCTCGTAAAATCTTCATCTGTCTTTATTGTCGCATAAAAAAGGGAGCTGCTTTAGCCCCTTTAAATTAGATTTTATATATTTTACATCGTTTTTTATCATTTTACTATCTTATAGTCTCAATATGTAAAGAAGGTTTTTAAGCATATTTTAAATATAGGGTCCTATTCCTTAATATGCATACCTAGGCGTTTATCCCGTATATTTTTATCAGTACTGGACCTTTGTACCTCCTTGAGCTGAACATCCAACCGTTTTATGCAATTTTCACAATATTTACCTGCCGTAATACGGCGTCCGCACATCTGGCATTCGTGCACTTCGGCAAAGCCCTTGCTCTGTAAACGGCCATCTTTCAGAAACTGCAGTATCTTTTCTTCTTCAATCCCGGTTTCATCAGCAACCTCAAATACACTCGCCCCGGGATGTTCCCTGACATAGCGGCGCACTATCATATATTCTTCGTCTTCACCCTCCATACACCGGGTACAAATATCCCTGCCCTGATAAGCAAATAATCTGCCGCATTCAGAGCAATTTCTCAAATCAGCCATCACCCTAAACCTCCTTAAAGTATATATTTGAAAAAGTATGCTATCCTGATCATGCTAGCGCTGGCGAAGCATCCTGCCTTGCAAAAACGACATATCAGACCTGAATAAATAAGCTTAATATCCGGTACCAATAGCCCAGACTATTACCCCCACCCGTTCAGCCCCGGCATCCAGCAAAGTCCGGGTGCACTCCCGGCTGGTGGAACCGGTAGTATAAACATCATCGACCAATAATATACTTTTCCCACATATTTTAGATTTATCCTTTACTTCAAAGGCTCTCCATAAATTTCTTTCCCGTTCTTCCCGGGTACATTCCCGCTGGGATGGCGTCTCTTTAATCCGGTATAAAACTTCGGCATTTATGGGCAGTTTCAAACACTTGCCAATTTGTTGGCCCAGCACTTCAGTCTGATTAAAACCTCGCTGTTTCATGCTGGCTATTGAAGATGGTACCGGAACAATTAAATCAATCGGCCAGTAAAGAGGCTCTTTTCTTACTGCCTCAGCCATCATGATACCCATACAATAACCCAACTGCCGGCGGCCCAGAAACTTTAACACCTTTATCGCAATACGATAAGGTTCCTCATAAGGTCCCACCGCGCGGGCAACACTAAACGGAGGTCTTTCCGCCTGGCATTCTTCACAGCGGCTGCCGCCATTTAGCAGATACTTTCCACAATAATCACAGGCAGGCAGAGAATTTTGTAGAACTTCCATTTTTTGCTGACACTGGTCACACCATGGATGGCGTGTATTATAGCGTCCCGCTTCCCGACACACACAGCACTCATTCTGCGGAAACAGAATATCCATGAAAAAATTCTGCATAACTGCCCCCCTGGTTTAAATCTTACTTAATCTTATTCACACGGGATGTTATTTGTCTATAAACCGGTGCGAAATAGTCATGTATACAGTTCTGGCTATCATTAATAAGATGTTTTATAAATATAAATTATAGCATATTTAGCAGTCTTTTGTCAGAATGGAAAGCAACCTGACACAAGTGGACGGTTCGAGATTACTGATGAAGTCTCATAATTGTCATCCTGAGGAGCGCAGGCGACGAAGGATCTCCTTTAAGGCCGTAATATTGGGATTATGCCAATGAGATTCTTCACTTTCGTTCAGAATGACACGCAAAAGAGGACTATTTCAGCGGTCTCGAACCGTCTACTTGTGTCAAACGTGATTGATTTGCAGCTTTACGGTCAGAGGCATGAACCCCTTTGCGATAATAGGGGCGGGGCAAAATCAGGCTGGCCCTGATTAATAAAAACATAATTCCCAACCATATAATCAGACTGATTACCTTGAGAAACAACACCATAAAGAAAACCTCCTCTGCCGGCACACTATATAAATATGCTAAAAGGAGGTCAGTTGATTCCAGATATAATTGTAAATATCAGTCCTGAATAACCATATTGGTTTTTAATGCGTAAACAGCTGCCTGGGCACGATCCTTTACCCCCAACTTTCTAAAAATACTGGTTAAATGATTCTTTACCGTTTTTTCACTTATAAACATGGTCTCGGCAATATCCTTATTGGAATTACCTTTTACCAGTAAAGCCAAAACATCGTATTCCCTCCGGGTTAAGCGTACCTGATCCTGACGGCGTTCTACTTTGGTCAACTCACGAACCAGACGACTGGCCACGCGGGGATGGATTACTACCTCTCCGGCCATTACTTTATAGATAGTGTCAATAAGCTCGCTGCCGGCTACATCTTTTAAAACATAAGCCGAAACCCCGGCCTTTACCATATCTACAACTTCATCATCCTCATAGATAGTCAGAGCAATTATCTTTATTTCGGGCAGTTCCCGTTTTATAACCCTGGTTGCTGCCAGGCCATCCGTACCAGGCATATTAACATCCATAAGGACGATCTGCGGGCGTTCGCGGCGCGCCATATTGATGGCACCCTGACCGTCACCTACTTCCGTCACTACCTGGATATTGGGATCCAATTCCAGCAAACGCCGGATGCCCTCTCGTACCAAAGCATGATCATCTGCGATTATTACCCTTATTTTGTTCGTGATGCCCATCTCCTTCCAGGGGAATAAAAATTATAACCTGAGTTCCTGAATTCGGCGCGCTAATAATCTCAATTCTGCCACCAATAAGCTGAACCCGTTCCCGCATACCCATAATTCCATAATGCTCGGCCTGATCAGAAATCTTCCCGGTATCAAAACCGGCTCCGTTATCTTTAACTACGATAGTCAGGCCTTCACCGGTATCTTCCATTTTCACCATGGCCTTATTCACTCCGGCATGTTTACGCACATTGGTAATAGCTTCCTGTACCAGACGAAACAACGCTATTTCCAGACTCAGGTCATATTGACGCTCCTCGCCCAAAACTATCAGGTCAATATCAAAATTATACTTGGCTTCGTAGTCATTAAAATAATCCCGCAAGGCTGAACTGAGGCCTTTATCATGGAATAAAGCCGGTTTCAGATCAAACATAATCCGCCGGATATCCGTAAGGCTTTCGGCAGCTATTTTCTTCAGATCTGCAATCTGCTCGGCAAGAGACATCTTCTGTCCGGGAATATCGCGCCCCAGCAAATCCAGTCTGATAATCATGCTGGCCAGACTCTGGGCAGGTCCATCATGAATTTCGCGGGAAATCTTGCGCCTTTCAGCTTCCTGACTCTCAATAATCCACAACTCCATCTGTTGCTTGCGTTGTATATCTTCAATCGTATCAGTTATGCGACTAACATTTCCCTGCAATACATTTAAAGCTAATGAAGTATTCATTAATAAATTGGAAGCCCGTTTACTGACAGAGCGAAAATTCTTAAGACTGGCCGCAACATCATCACGGTGTTTTCGCAGGTAAATCTCCCGCTGGCGAAGTTCCATCAACTGTACCTGTATACTGCGGGCTTCGTCATAAGCGGCCTTTATATCCTCTTCACTCATCTTATTAAACTGGCTACTGACCTCCATCAACTTAAAGCGCGCCTGTTTTTCCAGGCGCTCGGTTTTCTCCACCTGCTCAATAACCTGAATGGTAGCCAGCTTCAGCTCTTCCAATTCCACTTCCAGCAAAGAGCACTGCTGATCACAATCCTGCGCTATATCGAAGATTTCCAGCCGCCCCTGCTCCAGCGTATCCACAACCTGCTGAAGAGTATTGTCCAGTCTGTCGATTTCAACTGCCCCCTGCTTTTGAGGTCCCTTATCTTTGTTTAATTTATTACTTTCGTCACCTTTCACGAAAATCCTTCCTTCAAAACCACATATTAACCCAGGGTGTCAAGGGGACGGTTCGAAAGGTGTCAGGGGGACGGTTCTGTTGACACCTTCCCCTGACACCTGGACACCTCAGCCCCCCCGGGCTCTACTTCAGCGCTATGGCGTTGCTTACCTCGGCCTGAATTTCACGGATGCGGTCCAGACTGGTTGACTCCACATACAATCTAAACATGGGCTCGGTGCCGGAAGCCCGGATTAAAATCCAGCTGCTGTCTTCCAGCACAACCTTTAACCCTTCCCGGCTGCTGACTGACTCTACCCCAACCCCTAAAATACTCTTCGGTTTATACTCGGAAATCTTACTTAAAATATTTTCCTTTTCCTCCGGTTTAACCTTTATATCCAGGCGCCGGCTATCCCAGGCACCATATTTTTTATTAAGTTCCTCCGTCAAACGGGCAAAGGACTTTCCTGTACCGGCCAGCATCTCCGCTGCCAGCAAACAGGCCAGTATCCCATCCTTCTCGGGGATATGTCCGAAAATCGATAACCCGCCGCTTTCCTCTCCGCCCAGGATACAACCCTTTTCCCGCAACCCTTCGCCAACATACTTAAACCCTACCGGAGTCTCGATTACACTAATTCCGTTATGCCGGGCAATCCGGTCCAGCATATGAGTTGTAGCCAGTGAACGGGCTACCGGCCCGCGAAAGGTTCTGGTGGTCAGTAAATGCTCCAGCAGCAAGGACAAAAATCGATTGGCACTGACAAAATTTCCTTCATTATCAATTATCCCGAACCGGTCTGCATCTCCATCCAGAGCCAGTCCCAGATCGGATTTATAACTGATTACCGCCCGTTTCAGATCACTCAGATTCTCATCGGTAGGCTCCGGCAGAGAACCGCCAAACAAAGGATCACGATAATTATTAATGGTACGCACTTCGCAGCCCAGCCCGGTGAGGATTTTATCCAGATAACCGCAACCGGCTCCAAACATCGGATCTATCGTAATTTTAATCAGATTCTTTTCAAAACTCTCCGGCAGCAGCAACTTGGTAACCTGTTGGTAATAGTCCCGGTCAACCTCAATTTCTTCAAACAATTCAAACTGAGCGGCATCCTCAATACTTAATTCATAAATTTTGTATGACTCCAGCACATGAGCGATTTCGGTTTCAATCGCATCGGTCACATCAGGCAAAGCCGGTCCGGCATACTCAGGGATAAACTTTATCCCGTTATACTCGGGCGGATTGTGACTGGCAGTAATCATAATAGCACCGCCGGCTTGTTTTAGCCTCACCGCAAAAGCAGTCACCGGTGTAGGTGCAGCCTTGTGCAATAAATAGGTCTTGATCCCGTTCCCCAGCAACACCCGGGCACATTCCCGCGCAAATTCCTCCGACATAAATCGATGGTCATAACCAATAACTATCCCTTTTTTAGTCAACTGCTGGTTATTTACATAACCGGCAATACCCTGCGCCACCACCCGGCAATTTTCAAAAGTAAAATCACGGGCCATTATTGCCCGCCAACCATCAGTACCAAACTTAATTTCGGACATTAGTATCCTCCCTGTAAATAAATAAGTAACAAGATGCCGTTATTGTAATCCTGAGCCTCTTGCATGTCATCCTGAATTCCTTATATGTCATCCTGAGCGGAGCGAAGGATCTCTGCTTCTATGTTTCCTGACTGCTCCGCGAGATTCTTCACTTCGTTCAGAATGACACAATTGGTGATGCTCCGCTGCGTTCTGAATGCCGCGATTGGTGATGCTCCGCTATGTTCTGAATGACGCGATTGCTAATGAAAAATCGTACTACATCTGTGCTCCCAGGCGAACATACAAAAACTCAGAAACTATTTTAGCAATGCGCCGGGCTGCTTTGCCGTCACCGTATGGATTAATTGCCCGTGCCATTTGTTCATATTCGCGGGAATCAGATAATAACCTTTTTGCCTCCTGATAAATTTTATCCCGGTTGGTTCCCACCAGCTTAACCGTCCCCGCCTCTACAGCCTCGGGGCGTTCAGTAGTATCCCGTAAAACCAGAACTGGCTTGCCCAATGAAGGTGCCTCCTCCTGCAAACCGCCTGAATCGGTCATAACCATATAGCAGCAATTCATCAAATGCGCAAACGGCTCATAATCCAACGGATCAATCAAATGGAACCGCTCCCGGCCCTGCAGCATCTCCTCGGCCACTTCGCGCACCACCGGGTTCCTATGCACTGGAAATACCACTTCCACATCCGGAAACTCATTTACTATATCCAGCAACGCCTCATAAATATTGCGCATGCTGTTTCCCCAATTCTCCCGGCGATGAGTAGTGACCAGGATAATACGCCGGCTGAAATCTATCTCTGACAACTCTTCGCCAAATTTATATCCTGGTTTAATTGTGTCCAGCAAAGCATCAATGACTGTATTGCCGGTAACCCAAATCTTAAAGCTGGCTGTCGATTCGGCCAGCAAATTCTCCCGCGCTGTATCAGTAGGAGCAAAATGCAGCTCGCAAATTCGCCCGGCCAGACTGCGATTCATTTCCTCCGGATACGGAGAATACTTATTTCGCGTGCGTAAACCGGCTTCCACATGGCCAACCGGAATACGACGATAAAAAGCGGCCAAAGCCGCCGCAAAAGTCGTGGTAGTATCTCCATGCACCAGCACCAGATCAGGCTGTTCCTTATCCAATATCGCTTTCATGCCTTCCAGAACCCCGGTAGTAATGCTGAATAAATCCTGCCCTTCCCGCATCAAATTCAAATCATAATCGGGAACAATATCAAACAGCTTTAACACCTGATCCAGCATTTCCCGATGCTGGGCCGTCACTGCCACTATAGATGCAATATCTTCCACCTTTTTTAATTCCTTTATAACCGGGGCCATTTTTATAGCTTCCGGTCGCGTACCGAAAACCACCAAAACCTTTCCCAAAAACATGGTTATCCTCCTTTAAACCTAAGCGTTGCCACCATCCTGATCCTCTTACATGTCATCCTGAGCGGAGCGAAGGATCTCTGCTTCTATGTTGCCTGACTGCTTCGCTAGATTCTTCACTTCGTTCAGAATGACACAAAACACCTCAGTTCCAGTGCCTAACTACATTATATGCCCATATCCTGTAACGCGACCATATTATTCCTGAGAAGCCTTCTTCAACATCGAAACCGGTAAAATATCGGTAATCTTAAACACCAGACAATTCTTTAATTCAAAACTGCCATAGCGGGTATCCTGCAAACGCTGCCTGATACGATCAAAATAAGCACCCTCCTGCTGATCCTCGACCAACTCCACATAAACCCGTATGCCATCCTTGGTTTTCTCGTTGTCGGTCAAAAGCACCAGGAAAACCCCTTTGCGGGTCTGCAGTAAATTGGCATAGGTCCTGTCTGCTCCAAACCGGGCGGCAATAATTGTATCGTCATCTATCATCTCCAGCACGGAGATAACTGCTACATTACAATTATAATCCCGATCAACCGTACTGAGGGTAGTAGAAATATAATTGGCATTAAGCAGCTCCCGGGCTTTTTCAATCAACTGTCTGTCCATCACCGTGACCTCCTATTTAATATATCAACCATATTTAGCATCATAGTAAACTATTGCCAACCTCAAGTCAAAGATGTGTAGGGGTAAGTGGGGGATTACCAGGAGACGGTGAGGTTTACGGTGTCGGTGGTAGGGATGATGGGAAGTAGGACCATGCCGTTGCGGAGTTCATACATTTTGCCGTCTATCATTACCACGCCTTCTCCGGCAGTCTTGGTCACTGAATTCCAGAAACCGATACTAATCAGATTCTTTTCACCAGGCCTGAGTATACGGGGCAGGCTGCTGACCAGATAGCGGTCATCCGGCGGGGTAATGACTGCCGGCTGAATATCCTGCAGTAGTGCCTGCAGAGTATATTGTGACTCGCTTTCTCCCAGATCGCTCAATGAAGCCGAACTGTACACCACTACTTCCCAGGTACCGGCCTCTGGCAGGTTATAGGTCAAATTCACCTGCGGGTCGGTTTGGGTTTTTCCCTGCCCGGCATAATTGCTGATATCCTGCCATCCGGAAGGAGAAATAACATGCATGCGGGCCCGTCCCGAAGCAACCGCCAGATTTATAGCAAGATTTCCGGACTCCTCCGGCACCTGTACAAAATAGCGTTTAAATGCGGCGGCTTTAAGGCTTTCATTTAATTCCAATTTTCGGTCTTTCAATTTATCCAAGTTATAAGGAACGATAACCGTTTGTAAAATAGACAGGTCTACCCCGGGAGTTTCCATATCATCCGCAATCAGAAAATCACTATACAGACCCGGTTCCCCGGAAATTTCATAATCAACCAGCAGCTTTCTCTGCCCCTGTTGCGGCAACTGCATACTGAACTGGGACGGCTTAATCCATTCAGCCAGTCCGCCAATGGCCAATTGCCTGTTCGTAACAGTATTATTCTCCAACTGAACCACCGATTGTGCCGGTGTGATTCCCCGAGAATACAAACCCTGACCATAACCGTAATTAGGACTGAATTGAGTTGCTCCCAGAGCAATAATATCATCTTTCATATCCCTGAGCAGCATCCAGGAACGCAGCAGATTGACCGCCCCATAACCCTGTTCAGCCGCCTGATAACTCTCCAGCGGCTCAGCCCCGGAAATTAACGCCTGATAAACTGCCATGGTATCATTCTTATAGAGCTTATGGGTAACTGCATCCATTAACAGAGCTATGGCACCGGCTACATGCGGTGCAGCCATACTGGTGCCTTCGTCCAGCCTATAGGGCTTATCCGCCCACATTGGATAAGTTGACACCGCACTTCCCGGTGCAACAAGCATTGGTACCATTGTCCCGTCTGATGCAGGGCCGGCAGAACTGAAATACCATAAAGTAGACCGTTCCACCTTCCAGCCATAATCCTTATCCCACATAAAGGGGTTAGCATAAGCCCCTACACTGATTATATTTGGCAGGGCCGCTGTCCCGGCTACAGTGTTTAGACCCGGTCCATTATTACCAGCAGCCATACATATCAACATATGGTTTTCTTTCCATAATAATTCAATCAAATTAGCCAATTGCTTCTGTTCATTCTGCGTCAACTGATATTGTCCCATACTCACAACGGCTACCCGAGCCCCCCGCCTGGCAGCAGCCTGCAAAGCTGAATGTAATGAAGCAATCTTTCCCTTTCCATTACGGTCCAATACTTTTAGAACCAGGATTTGGGCCCCGGGGGCTACACCTTTGACCGTACCGCTGGCTGCCACTACCCCGGCTATTTCCGTACCATGTCCCAACGCGTCAAAACCAAATTTAATATAACCTTTCTCACTGGATATCTCACATAATGCCAGATTCATTTTTCGTTTTCCTGAACCAGCAATCGAAATCACCTTTCGGTCTGTACTGTAAATGCCAATCGGTTTTTCATCCAATATCTGTCCGTCTCCGTTGGTATCAACATAAACAGTATCGTACAAATCATAGTAATTATTGGCTACCGCTACAACCATTCTACGATTATTGCTTGCATTCTCCAGCATAAGCGGGCAAGAATTAAGATCCAACCAGCCATAGGCAAATTCATTAGACAGATTGTAAATTCCGGCAACTGAAACCTTTCGATCTGCTATAGTTATCTTGTCATCTACTTTTTTAACTTCATCTACAATAGGAATTTTGCCTTCATCAGTAAAATCCAGATAATCAACAACCTTGGCATATCCCTGAGGGGTTTTTTGCAAATCAGGATGACCTGCATCAATACCACTGTCAATTACTGCTACTAATTGCCCCAATCCGGAAGCCCCGGTAGCCTTTTCAAAAGCATCCACCTTCATGGCAAAACGGGTTTCTGCCAAACTGTCGGCAGGGTTAATTATAGGCTCCTCTTTATTTATGGTTTCCTCCAGACTAAGCTTGACCACTGTGTTTACAAGCTGAACTGGCTTTTGGCCCTGCGGTTGTGACTGTAACCTTATATTTACCCTGCCGGCAGGGTTTTCCGAAACCAGCAAGGCAAAAGCCAATTTTCCTTCACGATTGACATCAAATATAATCTGTGCTGGCAGTCCGATCTCGGTGACCGCCTCACCGGTAAGTTGATTATAAAAATATAGGTGATTACTTAAATCAAATTTGCGGGGGATGCCATTTATTCCGATGGTGGCCTGTTTTAATAGCAGATTAATATTGGTGAGAGTTCCGTAAAACTGATATTTCTGTCCACGCAGATCAAGAAACTGTTCCAGCATAACTACAGCCTGAGCCCGGGTTAATCCCTGCCGGGGACGAAAACTGCCGTCAGGAAAACCTGCAATCAGTCCCTGGGAAACCGCCAGATTTACCGAATTCCGTGCCCAACCCGCAATCATACTGTCATCAGTAAATGAAAACGGTTCTTCTGCCAGCGGCAGGTTGGAACCAACTGCTTTTACCAGCATGGTAACCGCTTCTTCACGGGTGACTATCTGTGCAGGTGAAAAATTACCTGCTCCATCACCGTAAACAACACCCTTTTCCCAGGTCAATTCCACAAAACCCTGCGACCAGCGCCCGGCTACATCTTCAAACTGGCTGGTCCCACTCTGCAGTGCCCGGGCCTCGCCTGCTTCCCCCAAAGCCTGTACCAGCAGGGTGGCAAACTCCTCACGGGTAACAAATTTTTGCGGATAAAACAGACCATCAGGATAACCATTTACCAGACCGCGGCTATGTAAATGGTCTATGGGAATTTTGGCCCAATGGGCGCTAACATCCGGAAATGCCTGTGCCGGCAGAGTTATGGCCATAATCAGCAACACTGCCAGCCCTGCGGCAGCAAAGGTTCGATTCAATTTCATATGTACCCGTCCTAATGTTTAATTCAGTATGTCAGGCGGTTGCTTTTAATCAAGGTTCCGTACCACCACGAGATCCTTCGCTATCGCTCAGGATGACAAAGGAGCGCTCAGGATGACCAAAGTAGCCCCGCGCTGAATAACAAAAACCTCTTTAGTCGGTTTCAGCAGCAATACCATTCATTATAAAATCAGTCATTTTTTCAGCCAGTTCCGCCGCGTCCTCATTCCAATCTTCCAACGTAATGGGTGCCCAAATGGAACTTAATATGCCTACAATCATAAAAGTTGCCAGGCGCGCATCCAGTTGGCGCAGTTCGCCGTGCCTGATAGCTTCGGTAATCATATCGCACAGCCGGTCTTCTTTTTCTTTACGATGAGAATAGCCCCATTCTTTCAGTTCTTCGTCAAATATTTCCGTATCCCAGAAAACAATGCGTGTCAATTGCTTATTATTAATGCAAAAGCGGATATGCCCCTCCATAATCAGGTACAATCGCTCCCGAAAACTGATATCGTTTAATCCGGTGGTTTTCAGCGTATCATAATATTTCTCCATGCCACTGATCATAACCTCCTGGAGAAGCTGTAATTTACTGTCAAAATACTCATAAATGGTTCCCTTGCCAATCCCCGCTTCCAGCGCAATTTCCTCCATGCGGGCATTATGGTAACCCTTTTCAGAAAACACCTTGACTCCGGCCTCAATAATGGCCTCCCGTTTTCCACCTTTCGATCCGGTTTCCTTCATTTTTATCCTCCTGTTAATAGACACAGATTACACAGATTTATAAGATTAACACAGATTTTTTTTGATTAATTCGGAGTCAGGTTAGTTTATGGTGATTTTAGTTTCCCTTCAGAGGGAGATTTGATATTTTAGAACCTGACTTGACCTGATTAACCTGACTTGACCTGACGGTTATTTTAATTTATTTCTGACACAGCAACAATAATTGTGTTCATACCTGAAGGGTTGAACTCATCAGGAGTCCCATTAGGGGGGGTCTCCAATGCAGTGCTATCTGATTGCTACGCGAGATTCTTCACTTTGTTCAGAATGACATGATTTGTTGTCTGATTGCTACGCGAGATTCTTCACTTTGTTCAGAATGACATGATTGGTGCTACTTTTCTAGTTATCATCCTGGGCTTCTAAAATGTCATCCTGAGCGCAGCGAAGGATCTATTCCCACATTTCAGATAAATCCCTCCACTGTGGATTCATGTTTTCTATAAGATTGATTTTTTTCTCCCGAGTCCAACCTTTAATTTGCTTTTCTCTTGCAATTGCAGCTATTACATCAGTTGTAGAATCATAAAATACTAACTTATTTAGATTATATTTTTCAGAAAATCCCGGAATGAGTTTATTTTTATGTTCATAAATGCGTCGTTCTAAATTATTTGTAACACCAGTATAAAGTACTTTATTTGACCTATTTGTCAAAATATAAATATAGTACATTATGCTCACCCCTGAGATTCTTCACTTTGTTCAGAATGACACGATTTGTTGTCTGATTGCTACGCGAGATTCTTCACTTCGTTCAGATTGACACATTTGGCATTTTTCCTTTTAAAAAGTCAGGTTCAGTCATTAGGAGTCAGTGAAAAGTCAGGTTCAAAATTTTGTTGAACCTGACCTTTCATAATAAACTTAAGCAACCGGCAGGTCGGTTTCCTGCGGGGTGTTTCGTTTGAAGCGGCGGTTTAATGCCTGGCCCCAGTCATCAAAGATGCTGTAAACTACCGGTACCAGCACCAGGGTTACCAGGGTTGATACCAGCAGACCGCTTACTACCACCGTTGCCAGCGGGGCCTGGACCTCGCCGCCGTCACCCAGACCCAGGGTCATGGGGAACATGGCCAGAATAGTAGTCAGGGCGGTCATCAGAATGGGGCGCAGCCTTACGCGGCCAGCTTCCACAATGGCCTCATCCCGTTCCATGCCGCGTTCCCGCAGCTTGTTCAGATAATCTACCAGAATAATGGCGTTCGAAACCACTATACCTACCAGCATAATAATTCCAATAAAGGCGGTAACACTAAAACTCCTTCCGGTCAGGAGCAGTCCCAGTACTACCCCGATAATAGCCGTTGGTACGGAAAACATAATAACAAAAGGACTGAAAAATGACTCATACTGGACCGCCATTACTGCATAAACCAGAATTAACGCCAGCAGCAGGGCTATAGCCAGGCTGCCGAAACTCTCCATCATCTCCTGGTTCTGACCGCCGTATTCCACGGTATAGCCGGCGGGAAGGTTCATTTTCTCAACTTTAGTCTGAATATCGCTCATTACGCTTTTCAGGTCACGGTTCAGCAAATATCCGTTTATATCACCCACCCGCACCTGGTCAATACGGTTAACGGAAATGGGGCCCTGAGCCATTTCAAAGGTAGCCACCTGGGACAATTTAACCACTGCACCGGTGGGAGCTAAAATGGTCAGATTGCTCAGATGGTTAATATCCTTGTTACCTTCAGGAACATAGCGCACCCGCACATCAATCTCGGTCCCCTCCACCTTGTAACGGGTGGTAACACTGCCCTCCATGGCATTTTTAATTCCGCTGGAAATCTGCATGGGGGTTAACCCGTAACTGGCGGCTCGCTGCCGGTCAATTTTCACCTGCATTTCCGGACTGCCATCCGTCAGACTGGCTACCACTTCACGGGTTCCGGGTACCGAACGAATAATCTCTGCTATTTCATCGGACAAATCCCGCAATACATCCATATCATCGCCGCGAACCTGCACATTAATCTGCCCGCCGCCGGTTGACATCATGCTGGACATATCCATCACGCTGACCTTGATTTTAGCCCCGGCAACATTAACCAATTCCCGGCGAAAGGCTTCGGCCATTTCTTCTACCGTCCGGTCGCGGTCATACTTGGAACACAGCTTTACATACATAGTAGCCCGGTCATTTTCACCGCTGCCGCTCATCATCATCGTTCCCTGGGAGCCGACACTGGTAAAAATGGTTTCCACCTCTTTAAATTCCCGCAGTTCTCCTTCCACCTGAGCGCACAACTCATTAGTCGAAGCCAGTTTGCTGCCCTTGTCAGTTTCGATGGAAATGGAAATCTCCCCGGAATCCATAGTAGGCAGGAATTCCGCTCCTATCAGCGGCATCAGCGCAACCGAGCCAATCATTAAAACCGTAACAATTACTACCACCAAACGACGCCGCTGTAAACACTGCTGCAGCAGCACCTTGTAGCGTTCACCCAAACCATCAATCCAACCGCCAAACTTATCTACTGCCCGGTTTATACGGCCGGTAGCCTCCGGGTTTCTGTTCATAGCCTTGTCTGTCAGCATACGCGAGGACATCAGCGGAATAATGGTCAAAGCCACTATCAACGAACAGAAAATGGCAAAAGAAATAGTCATGGCCATGGGTTTGAAAATAATGGCTGCCAGACCTTCTACGAAAACAATCGGCAGGAACACGGCAATAATCGTGGTAGTAGATGCAATTACCGCTCCTCCTACCTCGGAGGCCCCTTTGATAGCTGCCTCTATCGGCGGCAATCCCATCATGCGATGCCGGTATATATTTTCAAAAACTACTATGGAGTCATCGACAATTCGGCCTACCCCCAGGGCCAGACCGCCCATGGTCAGCAAATTAACCGTATTGCCGGTAAAATACATCAGGATAAAAGTGGCAATAATCGACAGCGGAATAGCGGTAAAAATTATCAGCGTACTGCGCATATTCCGCAGGAAGAAAAACAGGATCAAGGCCGCCAGCAGCGCCCCTTCATAAAGCATCTTTTTGGTATTATCAATGGAACTGATAATATAATCTGCCTGGTCATAGACAACATCCACATTCAGATTCATATCCAGTTCTTTTTCAATCTTTTTAAGCTCGGCGCGAACTGCCTTGCTGGTTTTAACCGTATTGGCATCACTTTGCTTCAGAATATGGACGCCCAGGGCATACTCTCCGTTAACGCGGGTAATCTGAGACTGATCCTTGACACCATCTGTTATAGTGGCAATATCTTTCAGATAAACCTGCCCTCCGGCGGGTGTCAAAATAACTACATCCCCAATATCTGATACTGACTCAAACTGCTGCAGATTACGGACAAAAAACTCCCGGCCTCCCTGCTCCATCTTTCCGCCGGCCATATTGAAATTCTCCATCTGCAGCACCTGATTTACCTGAGCCAAGCTGAGGCTGTAATTCTCCAGCTTGACCGGATCAACCTCCACCGTAATTTCCCGCTCCGTTCCTCCGGTAATTACTACCGAAGCAACCTCGGGAATTCTGGACAATCGCGGCTCAATATAATCCTCGGCAATAGACTGCAAAGTGGCCAGATCATCAGTACCGCTGATGCCCATCTGCATAACCGGCATCATGGTAGGGTCCATCTTTACAATCATGGGCTTATCCACTCCGCTGGGCAGGTATTTCTCAATAATGCCGATTTTTTCACGGATATCAGCCGTAGCATAATCCATATTGGTTCCCCAGTTAAAAGTTATTATAAGCAGCGACTGACCGGCACTGGATACCGCCTGCAACTCCTTGATATTGCTCAAGGTAGTAACGGTTCCCTCCATGGGGATAGTAACCTGGGACTCAACCTCCTCCGGACCGGCACCCGGATAACTCACTATAACTGCCGCTATCGGCAACTTCATTTCCGGATACAAATCCACCGTCAGGCGGGAAAAAGTAAAATACCCCAATATCATAACTACGGCCACGATAATAGTAACTGCTACCGGACGCTTTACAACCGTCTTTATAAGTGGCATTACTTAACCCCCCCGGCAACTACTCTTACCAGTGTCCCTTCCGCTACCAGCGTATTACCCTTCGTGATTACCACCTCGCCCGTTTTTAAACCTTTGGTAATCTGGGCATAAGTATCATCCTCGATGCCCACCGTCACCGGACGCTCGTGGGCCCGCTTCTTTTCATCCACCACAAAAACAACTGTACCGGTACCCTTGGCTACCAGAGCACTGCGGGGAATACAAACGGCATCAGTCTGCTTTACCGTAGGTACGCTCACGCGGGCAAACATACCTGATTTGATAACACCGTCGGGATTATCCATGGTAACCTTGACCACATAGCTGCGTTTCATGGGGTCAGGAACACCGGATACACTGGCTATCCTGCCCGGCAGAGTCTTATCACTGACAGCTTTCAAAGTAACCTCAGCCGTGACCCCGGCCTGCATATAATTAACCTCGGACTCACTTACGGCAAACTCTATTTCCAATCGGGAAGTATCACTTATAACTGCTGCCGGCATTTGCGGACTGGCCATATCTCCAACCGATAAACTCACATCACCCACCGTTCCGCTAATAGGAGCAGTAACACTGCAATTATTCAACTGTACCGAAGCCATATTAATGGCTGCATCCGCCTGAGCCAGACCCACCTCCGCCGAATCAAAAGCGGTCTGGGCGCCCTCCATCTGCTGTTTGGAAACGGCTCCGGCCTCAAACAACTGTTTAGTCCTCTCCAGATTAGTCGTGGCAGTAGCCAGATTCAGCTCGGCGGCCCTCCTGCCCACCTGGGCCTGCTCTATACCGGCACTATAATCACTGCTATCCAGAGCAAACATAACCTGCCCGGCAGATACGCGGTCACCGGTTTTCACATAAACCCCCGTAACCCGGGCCGGAATTTTGGCGACTACATTAGTCTCATTAATACCTTTTACCACCCCGGCATAAGAAACACTGCGGGAAATATCCCGTGCTGCCGCTTTGGCGGTATTAACACTGATTTCCGTCTCCTTCTCCATTTCCTCGGTCTTGTCACACCCGGTAAGCGCAAAGGCCAGCAGTAAAACTGCCAGCAGAACAAACCACTGCAAATACTTTCTCTCCACCTGTGTCCCTCCCAATTAAATAAACTCTCTGATAATAGGGGATAGCCTGCCATGCAGATATCTGCAATAGCTAACAGCCAACGACATAACCTGCATCATAATGATACCTGCATATGCACCCAGGGCAACGAGACCTGCACCACATACACCGGCCTGCTTTTAACTGATATCCTTCTCTGGAAAGGCTTTCCCCGTCACTTCTCCGCTCCCGACCGACGGGTCGGTCATAGTTGAATTATACTGTTAAGTCAGGAAGATAGTCAATGGGGATTAGGGAGGGAGCAGGAGTAGAAGGAATTAAAGGAGAACACCCCCTGCTTCCAGAAATAAACATCCACGAACATTAATTACATGTATTTACTCTTCTCATTAATATTTTCCAGTATATAATTAAGATAAATATATTAACGTAAGGAGGAAATGTTTTAATGAATTGGAAATTAACTCATGTACTAAAAGCGGCGGTGATTGCTGCAATTATCTGTTTGGGTATTACCAGCATTGGAAATCCAGTACAGGCAGAAGATGTTTATATCCCTGACTCCAATCTCAAACATATATTATTGGAGCAATCAAAACTCACTCCTTCAGATCTGGCTAAAATTGAAAAATTAGATAATAAGGGAAAGGAGGTAAAGGATTTTTCCGGGCTTGAATATCTTACCAATCTGAAGGAACTTAAAATTGAAGGCGTACGAATGACTGATCTGAGTTTTCTTGCCAAAGTGCCCACCCTTACCCGGCTTGATTTACAGGATAACAAAATCAGCAATATAACCCCAATTGCTAATCTAAGTCAGTTGCAATATCTTAATTTACAGGAAAACCAAATAACTGACCTTTCCCCGCTTAAGGGCCTGACCAATCTTACTGAACTGGATTTGGAGTTCAATCAGATTTCTGATATCAGTCAGCTGTCCGGTCTGGTCAAATTAAGAGAACTGGATATTCAGGATAACCGGGTAAGCGATATTTCACCGCTGTCTAATCTAATTAATTTGGAATCTTTAAACCTGCGTAATAATGAGGTTACAAACACTTCAGCCCTGGTCACCATTGACCGCGCAAAAAATACTGGTACCGGATACTTTATAAATCTGGAAGAAAATCGTCTCAATTTAGGTTCTTCAGCAGGTGCGGATATAAAAAGCATTCTGAATAATAAGCGTTTTATCGTCCGTTATGAGCCGCAAAAAGTAATCCAGGTGAAACTAAACGGCAACTATCTGGAATCAGACGTTCCGCCAACGGTAATTGAGGGTCGTACTCTGGTACCGCTGCGGGCCATTTTTGAAGCCCTGGATGCCCAGATATCCTGGGATGACAAAACCAAGAAGGTTACCGGCCAAAAAGGTTCTACAACCGTAGTACTCACTATTAACAAGAAAACTGCCCAGGTAAACGGTGTCAACACCATATTGGATGTTCCGGCTACCATCGTGGACGGAAGAACCATGGTACCTGCACGTTTCATAGCTGAAAGCCTGGGGCAAAGAGTTTCCTGGGACGAAAAATTAAGAACTGTTGTAATAAGCAAATAGTTATACAGCGCTAAAATAAGAGAGATACATTTTAGTTATCTTCAAACTGAAATGTATCTCCTTACTTTTAGTGTTATTTTATCTGAATATAATTCACTACTGTTTTAGTTCATCAGTAACCGGCGTTGACCAGTCAGTCGTACTAAAGGCCTTTGCACCGGTCAGGAAAGCATATTGAGCTTTCAGTTTGGCTAATTGCAGTTTCAGATTGCTTAAATCAGTTTTAGCCTTATCAGTAGCCAGCAGCGGTGAATCCAGACTCTCAGCCCCTGGTATCAGCGATAGTTTGGGTATAATCCCCAAGTCGTACTTCAACCGGGCTATTTCTTCGTCTTTCACCGCTTTTTTATAGGCCATTTCAGCTATCTTTATCTGCCCTTCAACCGCATCAATACCGTAATACAACTGTTCAATAAGTACTCGTGAAGTTCTTTGGGCATCAGCATAGTTTTGTTCTGCTGTCTTTAGGTTAATATCTTTCATTTCAGAGGACACTCCAAGCAACACCCAATTTTCTTTGCTCTTTTCAATATCCAGCAAGGCCTTCTGGCTCCAAACAGCAGCTGATTCTGATGAGCCTTTGAGAATCTCAGCACTTAAATCGCCCCGTTCATAATCAGTAATTAAAGCTTCGCTGGTTAAAACCGGTGCCCAGTTAGGATGTTGCCCTAACAATGACCGCAGAGCAGCAATAGAGCTTTCATAATTCAACTGAGCCGCCCGTACGCTTTCTTCCAATTGCCCGGTGCCAACAATTATATTATCAAATTCATAAGAAGAAATGGAACCTGCAGTATGAGCTACACTGCTTACTCTTTGCAGGTTTTTAGTATGCTTTAAGTTCATTTCCAAATAGTTCAGGTTATTATAATTCTTCACTGCTTCAGAATAAGTTTCAATTACTTCTTTGGTTATTTGGTCCTGAGCAGACTGTTCAGCCCTTTTGGCAGTGGCCAAACCAATTTCTGTCTGCTGGTAAGCGTTAAAAACCTGATCAAAAGCATTGGTAACCAGGCCTGCAGTGGGAAAATATTCTAACGCTTCAAAGGCATCATCGCGTAATAACTGAGATTTTTTTACATTTAACTCTGCCAATCGCAAATTGGGATTATTTTTATAAGCTAAATCCAAAGCCGCCTGAATACTTAATGCTTCACCATATTCTTCAGCAACTGCAATTGTCGGTAACATAAAAGAGATACAAAAAGTAAATACCAGAAAAGTTGCCAATAACCTTAAATTCTTGATAAGAACCCCTCCCCGTTACGCTGACCCGTCGGTCAGTCCTGTAGATAAATTATAGCTTTGCAGTATTACAGTGTCAACCAAAAGGCCCTTCATATAAAATTGAAAAAGGGGTGTACCATCTGGTACACCCCTTTTAAGGTTTAAACTATTGTTATCTTACAATGATAACGGTTTGAGTTGCTGCATCCCAGCCTACCTGTGCGCCAAATGCTTCAGCAACGAAGCGTGCCGGCAGGAAGCTTCTGTCATTTACGATTTCAGGAGCAACATCCATGGTCTTGCTTTCACCATTTACAGTGTAAGTGGTGCTGCCAATGGTCAGAACAACAGTTGTTTCGCCTTCCTTGGTTAAGGTTATACTCTGGTCAGCTTCAGACCATACAATTTCTGCACCCAGCATTAGAGCCAGATAACGCATCGGTACATAGGAACGGCTATTCTTAACATAAGGAACTGCATCCATTACATAAGGAACTGCGCCGATTTCATAGATATTGGAACCGATAACAAATTTTGCATGACCGCCCTGTTTCGGAGTTATAGTAGTAGCAATTACTACATCACCACATGATTCTTCAGTTGCCCAGTTTACAAATGCAGTGCAACCGGTGCCCACGATCCTATTACTTTCTACTTCGTGACCTGGGAATTTAGCTTTTACGTCACCTTCCGGAACGGTACGATCAACAGTCAGGAATACATCAGAGATTCTGATAGTACTCTTCTTGCTGCTGGAAGAGTCGATTTTGATTACCAGATATCCATCATAGTAATCTACAGTGTCGATCTCCAAGTCGCCTTCTTCAACTTTAACCACCGGATCCTTATAGAATTCTACGCCTTTTGGCAGAGTAACAATGATTTGAGGTCCAAATTCATCGTAAACGTCTGCTAGAATGGTGTCATCGATTTGTTCATCCAGAATTGCACCGTCAACGTTTTCCACAATCAGGATATCTGCAGCCTTCTGGTTCATAGCACCGATTTCTACCTTAGTCGTATTTTCAGCTTTTAAGGTAATCGGCTTGATAGCATTAGCTATAACAGCTTCACCAACTGCTCCGGCGTTACCGGATACGGCAACAGTAATGTCACCTTCAAAAGTAGGTTCTACTCTAACTTCCATATCCTTAACAACTATTTTTGCAGCCTCTGAACTGAAGTTCGCGCCACCAAAGTCAAATCTAACTCTCAATTTTCTCTGACTGGTGTTTTGAACTACGGAGCAAGATACATCAGTGATGCTTGTGCCTTCTTCTGATGTCATTGTAATCACAGGATCGTCATTTTCATCCAGTTGCCATTTAACTCCTTTGGGGAGTTCGAAGTACATTGATCTGCCAGCAACCAGGCTGCCTTCGATCTGTTCTTGAATGTAGAATTTGCCAACTTCCTGTTCCTGACGACCAGCCAGAACTTCTTCTTTGGTTCCTTCTACAACTTTAACACCATAGTCACCGTATACGGCAACCTTAACATCAGTCTTCTTAACAGAATCCATGTTAGACTCTACTGTAACATAGATATCACCAAATTTTGCAGTGTCATTTACATCGATAGCAAAGTAACCAGCAGTCTCGCTACCAATATTAACACGACCGGCAGACGCAGTTGGTAACGCAGTTGGTACTACAGCTCCAGTAGGTGCAAAAGCAATATCATCATTAACAACTACTGTCATGATTCTTGGGTTATCAGCATCAATAGTTGCCTGGAAAGCAAGGCCCAGCATTGACCAGGCACCCATCACAGCACCGGGGAATACACCAGTAACATTATCAGCATTCCATGCAAAACCTTTGGGTAACTTCAAGGTAATGGTTTCACCATTTTTGAACACGCCACCAATGGATTCCGCAATTACTATAGTATCGATTTCTCCACCAGCATCGCCAATGGTCTTTTCGCTTTTAGCGATTACGGTAGTTCCACCTTCACCGATTACAGCTATTTTAGCTGTATTCCATTGACCTATAATCGTACTATTGCTCTGGAATTTTGCAGCTATCTCTCCTGATCCGGATTTTACAGAGATATCCTCAAAATACAATGTGATGTCTCCATTAACATCTCCTGTGCCGCTATAATCATTAAATATTTGTAGTTCTACAACGTCAACGGCAGTTTGAATATCTACTACATAAAGATTATCTGAAAAATCATAAACTAAACCAGAGTTATACTCGCAACCTTTTGGTAATGAGACGGTTAACCAGACACCATCTGTCGGTATAGCTTTAACATTCGAGATAGCAACTTCCACTGTACCTAAATTATGGGTACCTGGCACACTGTCAGTTGGAATAAGTGGTGCCGACAATGAAGTAATAGTTGTAGCAGCAGATGCTGTGCCTACGCCGACAAACATGGTCATCAGCATAGCTAAAACTATCAGTAATGAAATTTTTTTGTTTCTAGCTTTTAACACTTTTTTTCCTCCTTTAAAATATGTTTAGGTATAAATAAGATAAAGTCCTTTCAGGTGATCGACCTTGAGGTCATATAACTGATTGGTTTACCAATTCCCCCTTCCTAAGAATTGAGGTTTTTTTCAGATGATCGATGGAGGTTTGCTATTACAGCAACCACTTCTAACCCCATCAGACATTTCGTGGCTAGTCTTTATGACGATAAGGTTAAGAAAAATGTTCCACTGTTACCGAAAATTTTGGCTCATACTTCCTAAAAAGCACCATTTCAGTTACAGTAATACTCAAAAAAAATCCCCGGGTTGTTCCGGGGATTGTCGGTACATGATTATAAACGCATCAACGTTATAAATTAGTTTGTAAAATAATTATTATTACAAAAAGATTAATTAATTATCAGCTGCAATAAAACTCCTTGCTTGATTGGAAATCATTTTAATTTCCGGTGTTACATGTAACCTTTCTCCCTGCCAGAGGGGATGATTGGTATCAACCTGGTTCATCTGCAGGCGCAAATCTTTTTCCAATTCAACTATTAACCGGGCAAACTCTAGCGCCAGGTCATGCTGACCATGTTCTTCACATGTCTGACTGGCACTCCACCATATTGGGGCAACATTTTTATATAGCTGCATATCGTTGGGTGATGCCTTTATCATAATCTGCCCGTATTGCATCAGTCCCGGCATATCACCAATCACGGCTGCATTTCTGAATAATGAACTTAACAATCTGTTATCATACGGGCGTAATTCAGCAGCTGCTTTCATCATGGCAATACTCTCCTGACGATAAACAAACGCCTCTTCTTCCTTATTTTCTTTCAACAACAAAAACATAGTGCCCTGAATAGCGGCTAAATCTCCCCGGTAAATTCCACTGGCAGGATTATATTTCACGGCCTGCTCATAAAACTGTATGGATTGCTTAATCCCTTCCTCCTGTTCCATAATAAAAGACTGCTCCATAGCACCAGAAAAAGTATTCTTTCCCTGAACGGCCTGATTGGCAGCATACAGATACTTGCTGCCGCCAACCAGCAGAATCAATGCCAGCAAAGCGGCTATCCCGACCTGAATCCAGTCATAGCTGGTTCTTTCAACTGTATCTTCGGAACCACCGGCTTTTTCATTATAATACAAGCTGTTCAGCAAACCCAGCAAACTCCATAACACCATGCATATAGCCGGGATGGACAAGTCAAAATCAATAGCTGCGTGAGCCCCCAGTCCCAAACATCCCGTGGCAATTCCCCAGGCAAGTATCCATTTTCCCGGGTCCTCCTCTTTCCGGTTCAGCTTATAAAGGCAGTATAAATAATAGAAAAGAATTATCCACATCGATAAAAAAGCCAGCAGCCCAATGGTACCAGTCTCTACCCATACCTGGAAAAAATGGCTGTGGGTTTCGCTGGTGGAATAATTGAAATCTTGATACTGCCGGTACAGTGCTTTCCAACCACCTGCACCAGTTCCAATTACGGGATGGTCTTTGGCAATCTCCGTAGCACTGTGCATAAATTCCAAGCGGGTAACATAGCTGGAATCTCCCTTATCCAGGGCAGTTGAAATCTCTTTTATCAGGTTACTGGATTGCAGAACCTGATTACCTGCTACATAAATTCCTCCTGCCAGCAGGATTAAAAAAATTATGGCCATAATCAAAATGGCTAATCTTTGTTTTTTCAGGATTCGTTCCAGAGCTTCCCAGGCCAACACCCCAACCACTATCAGAACAACGCCGATACCTGCCTGAATTAAAGCCCCCCCGGAAGGTGTTGAGGAAATTGCTGCCATAAAAGGGCGATAAATTACTAAAGCAGTTCCCATCGTCAATCCCATAAAAAATATGGACTTAATTCTATAGATGCCGGGCATACCGATTAAAAGAAGTAAAACCCCGCCAATCAAAATCAGCCAGGCACCTTTGGATAACGATCCTAAAACAGCTAAAGCCATGACATAATTGGCCATACTGTATATAAATTTCAAGTAAATATTCTTTTCCTGCTGAATTAATGTAACTCCCAGCAATATCATAACCGCCAGATAGGCTGCCATAGTATTGCTGTACTGCAGGGTACTCATGATCATTCCGCCCACAAATGCTCCCGGGTAATGAGAATATCCAGCAGCAGCCAGAATCCCAATCATCCCGACTACTAATCCCCCGGCCAGAAGATACTTTAACAACTCCCGTACCTGCCGGTAACTACTGGTCACCCTGGTTACAATCCAGTACACCATAAAATAATTCAAAGCCTTCAAAAATCCATAAATCGCTTCTTCCAGATGCACCGCTCCCAGTAGTGATAGCAGATAAGCCCCGGCATAGGCCAGAACCGCCCAGTCCAGCGGAGTCTTGATGACTCTGAAATCCTTATGTTTAAACCTGTCCAGCAGTACAACGGAAAAAACAACTGCCGTAATGATGTGAGAAATGAACATGGAGGAATTAAAAAAAAGTCCTTTAACCAGCGGCGGATAAAATATCAATACCCCTGCCAGAACCAACAAAAACGGCTGCCACCA
>Ga0209509_1000452_pt1 | contig 38833 bp, 35 predicted proteins | sample BioC13SIPDNA_FD_185743 | JGI IMG/M metagenome (GOLD analysis project Ga0209509, IMG submission 185743) | Anaerobic biogas reactor microbial communites from Washington, USA - Biogas_R1_A C13 SIP DNA (SPAdes) (version 2) | ecosystem: Engineered > Bioreactor > Anaerobic > Unclassified | place...
AAAATCGACCTATAACCAGGGAGATCGGCTTGCCCCTGGCTTTCTGAGGGGCGATCCTTCCGCAACCTCTCCCACAGCACATAGCCCGCACTGAAAACCAGCAGATGTTCCAGAAACCACAGATGCCCGACCTCCAGTGGGAAAAGAGAGCCGCCAAACACGAACAGCTTCATCGGAATCATCATCAAGGCGAAGAACAAGGCCGGGAGGCCAAACCGGAGCAAGCGATCCTTCAGAAAAGGGCGCGCGCCTTTGGCCCGATATGACATCACCGTGAAGTAACCGGAGATCATAAAGAAGAGGCTCATGAAGAACGAGCGGTTCACGAAAAAGAACGCCCCCAACACCGGCGCGCTGGAGGCATCGGTGATCATCCAATCGCCGCCGGTGGGACCGTAAGCCTGACCGACGTGGTGGGCAATGACCAAAGTGATGAGAGCAACTTTCAGATTATCGAGATAATAGAGACGCTTTGTGTCTGACACTTCGACAACTCCTTATGAAGTTTACGAAAATAATCGGGTAATCAAGGTGGAGAGTTTCCCCCCTTTAATTCCCCCCATCGGGGGGAAGATAATGTGCTGGGCCAAGATCTCCCCCCCATCGGGGGGGATTAAGGGGGGGCTTTCACCTGCTCAAGCAGTCCTGTCTACATTACCACGTTGGGTCCTGAAAGTTCATAAAGATCCGACCCGGCACTGACTGACCTGAGCATCATTACTCATGATAAATAGGTCGGTGATTTTTACAAATTACCGTTGATCCCCCCAACTTTTGAGGTATACTGAGCCTCAAACCATATTCCAATTGGAGGCATATATGACGAAATTGACCGATACCACCATCGAGCAGCGCGTCGAAACCCTGCTCAACCAACTGACGCTTCGAGAGAAAGTCTCCCTGCTCTCCGGCGAGGACGACTGGCACACCGTTGCCATTCCGCGCCTGGGCATCCCCGCGCTGGTGATGACCGACGGGCCGCACGGCGTGCGCGCCAACCGCACCGGCGGCAAGCGCGTGCATGGCGCGGCGACCTCGTTCCCCACCGGCGTCTCGATGGCAGCGAGCTGGGACCCAGCCCTCATCGAGCGCGTCGCCGAGGCGCTGGCCGAAGAGACGCGCGCCCTGGGCTGCGACATCCTGCTCGGCCCGTGCGTCAACATCGTGCGCACGCCGCTCGCCGGTCGCAACTTCGAAGCCTACGCCGAAGACCCGTACCTGGCGGGCCGCACCGGCGTGGCATGGGTGAACGGGTTGCAGCGCAAGGGCGTGGGCGCGTCGCTTAAGCACTACGCCTGCAACAACCAGGAATTCGAGCGCCATCGCGGCAATTCCGTGGTGGACGAGCGCACGCTGCGCGAAATCTACCTGGCGCAGTTCGAAATGGTCGTCAAAGAGGCCAATCCCTGGACGGTGATGTGCTCGTACAACCGCATCAACGGCGTCTATGGCAGCGAAAACGACTACCTGCAAAACGAGATCCTCAAAGGCGAATGGGGTTTCGAAGGCGTCGTCGTCTCGGACTGGGGCGCGAACCACACCACCGTGGAATCCGTCGCCGGCGGCCTGGACATCGAAATGCCCGGCCCGGCGCTTTACTACGGCAGACTGCTCGAAATGGCCGTCAACACGTGGCAGGTGAACGAAGACACGATCGACGAGGCGGTACGGCGGATGCTGCGGATGATCGTCAAATCTGGCAAAATGGACGGCGAAATGCCTGCCGGATCACTGAACACGCCCGAACATCAAGCACTCGCCCGCGAACTGGAAGAAGCCTCCATCACGCTGCTCAAGAATGAGACCGCCGTCAACGGCGGCGACGTGTTACCGCTCAAGGGCGTGCAGTCCATCGCCGTCATCGGCCCGAACGCGGCGGAATGTCGCATCGGCGGCGGCGGCAGCTCGTACCTGGAGCCGCCCTACCGCATCAGCCCGCTGGAAGGACTGAAGGCCAAACTCGGCGACACGGTCGCCATCCATTACGAACAAGGCTGCGACAATTTCGTGGAACTGCCCGCCATCAAACCGGATTACCTGGGTGAAGGGCTGTTGTGCGAGTTCTTCAACAACGCCGACCTTTCCGGCGCGCCGGTCGCCTCGCGCGTCGAACCCAACGTCGAAGACTGGCGCATCCCACTGCCGCGGGGCGTGGACGGGAAAGTCTTCTCGGTACGTTGGACCGGCACGCTGACCGTGCCGAGCAGCGGGCGCTACGCGCTGCAACTGCGCAATGCCTGCATCGCGCGCCTGTACCTCGACGGCGCGCTGATGTTGGAGGCCACCCCCGGAACGGAAGGCGGCTGGTTCAGCAGCGTCGCGCAGGCGTTTGTGACATTGGAAGCCGGCCGCGCCTACGCGCTCAAAGTCGAGTACGTCAAGCTGCCGGACGTGGAATCCACCGCGCTCTACCTGCAAGGCGCATATGCCCCCGATCCCGACGACCGGCTGGAACGCGCCGTCGCGCTGGCGAAGCAATCTGACGTCGCCATCATCTTCGGCGGGATGCCCAAAGGCTTCGAGAGCGAAGGACACGACCGTCCCGACATGAAGCTGCCCGGCGAGCAAGACCTGCTCATTGCGGCGGTCGCGGCGGCGAACCCCAACACCGTCGTCGTGCTCAACGTCGGCTCGCCCGTCGAAATGCCGTGGGCGAACGACGTGGCGGCAATCGTGCTGGCCTACTACATGGGCCAGGAAGGCGGCAACGCGGTCGCCAACGTGCTCAGCGGCGCGGTCAACCCCTCCGGCAAGCTGCCGGTCACGTTCCCCAAACGCTACGAGGACAACCCGGCCTTCATCAACTACCCCGGCTCCATGGAAGTGCTGTACGGCGAGGGCATCTTCGTCGGCTACCGCTACTACGACAAAAAGGACGTCGAGCCGCTGTTCCCCTTCGGGCACGGGTTGTCGTACACCACGTTCGCCTACAGTGACCCGCAGGTTCCCGCAGTAGTCAAGACCGGCGAACCCGCCCGCGTCTCCGTCAAAGTGACGAACACCGGCGCGGTGGCGGGACAAGAAGTGGTGCAAGTGTACGTCGGCGATCCGGTTTCGTCGCTGGTGCGCCCGCCGAAGGAGTTGAAGCGCTTCAAGAAAGTGCACCTGGAACCCGGACAAAGCGCCGTCGTCGAGTTCACGCTGGACGAGCGCGCGCTCTCGTTCTACGATCCCTATCGCGGGCAATGGGTGGCCGAACCGGGCGCGTTCGAGGTGATGTTCGGCAGCTCATCCAGAGACATCCGCGCCCTGGCGTCGTTCACGCTGGCGTAGCTCCCTCTTTTATCGCAAGGTGTGTTTGGGGGCGGCAAAGCCGCCCCCAAACACACCTATTCTTGACAAACTCCCCTGAACAGCGATAATAACCGCACTATGGCACAGAAAGAGCCGCGAGCGGCATCGACCATCGCTCCACCGGAAGTCATCGCCACGCCAGACGCGCTGCGCGGCCTGGCGACACGCCTGTTGGATGAGCCGCGCATCGCCGTAGATACCGAAGCGAACAGCCTCTACGCCTACCACGAGCACGTGTGCCTCATCCAGATCTCGACGCCGGAGGCAAACTACCTGATCGATCCGCTCCCGCTGGACGACCTCAGCCCGCTGGCCCCGGTGTTCGACGCGCCGGAGATCGAGAAGGTCTTCCACGCCGCGGATTACGACTTGATTATGCTGGGGCGCGATTTCGGGTTCACGTGTAACACACTCTTCGACACGATGTGGGCCGCGCGCATCCTCGGTTGGCCGCGCGTGGGATTGGGTGACATCCTCGCCAGCACCTTCAACGTTTATATGGACAAGCACTTCCAGCGTTACGACTGGGGCAAGCGCCCCATCGACGCCAAGGCGCTCACCTACGCCTGGATGGACAGCTATTATTTGCTCGACCTGCGGGAAATTCAAAAGGAGCAACTAATCGCCGCCGGGCGGTGGGAAGAGGCGCAGGAGACCTTCGACTATCTCTGCCAGACCATCCACCCGCCCGCCGATCCCCACCCCGACGATTTCTTCTGGCGCATCAAAGGTGTGCACGACCTGCATCCAGGCGAGCAGCAGGTGCTCTATCGCCTGCATCTCTGGCGCGACAAACAGGCCCGGCGCATGGACCGGCCCGCCGTCAAGGTCGTCTCGAACCAACGCTTGATCCAGTTGGCGCAGGTGCAGCCGCGCAGTTACGAAGAACTCACCACCTCCGGGCTGACGGTGTACCAGGCGCAGCGGTTCGGCAACGGCATCCTGAAGGCGTTGCACAGCCCCGCACTGCCCATGCCGCCCTCGCCGTGCAATCACGAGCGTCCCGCACAAGACGTGATCAACCGCTACAACGCCCTCAAGGCCTGGCGCAAGGACGTCGCAGCTCGCCGGGGCGTCGATTCCGACGTCATCCTGCCCAACGCCGTGCTCTGGGAACTGGCGCACCGTCCGCCGCGCACGCTGGAAAACCTGGGCGACATCCCCGGCATCGGCCCGTGGCGGCAGGCGGCGTATGGCCCGGATTTGCTGCGCATTGTGCGCAGCGCCACATAGCTCAAAAGCATCTCGCAATTCCGGTACACGGATGAACACGGAAAACACGGATTGTTTTCCTAAAATCCAAAGAATCCATGAAATCCGTGTACAATTCTTTGATTGTCGATTGTCACAAACACTCACGAATAGAAAGCAAATTAGTGTAAATTCGTGTAGATTCGTGGTTGCTTCTGGAGGAACCGAAGATGAAAATCACGTTTCTCGGCGGCGTCGAGACTGTCACCGGCTCGATGTATCTCATCCGCACCAACAAGCGCAGCATTTTGCTGGAATGTGGCCTGTATCAAGGCAAGCGCGATGAAGCCTACGCGCGCAACCACAAAATCCCCGTCGATATTCATCGCCTAAACGCCGTCGTCCTCTCTCACGCGCACATCGACCACTCCGGCAACCTGCCCAACCTGGTGAAGTCCGGCTACGATGGCCCAATCTACGCCACACACGCCACCTACGGCCTCTGTGGAGCGATGTTGCCCGATTCGGGGCGCATCCACGAGGGGGACGTAGAATACGTCAACAAAAAGCGGCAGCGCAAAGGCGAGCCGCCGATGCAAGCACTCTACACCGAGGCCGACGCGCTGCGCACGCTGGACTACTTCGTCGGCGTTGGTTACAACCGGCCCGTGGAGATCGCCCGCGGCGTCCGCGTGACCTTTCTCGATGCGGGGCACATCCTGGGATCGGCGATGGTGCTGCTGGAATCGGAAGAACGCGAAGGCATCGTGCGCTTGCTCTTCACGGGCGACCTGGGGCAGCCCAAGCTCCCCATCGTGCGCGATCCCGCTCCCATGCCGCCCGCCGACTACCTGATGATCGAAAGCACCTACGGCGACCGCGAGCATCCGCCCGTTCAGGACATCCAAAGCCAACTCGCCGACATCGTCAACACCGTGGCGGGACGCGGCGGGCGCATCATCATCCCCGCTTTCGCGGTGGGGCGCACGCAGGACATCGTCTACGACCTGCACCAACTAACCCACGCAGGACGCATCCCGGAGCTGCCGATCTACGTCGATAGCCCGCTGGCGGTCAACGTTACCGAAGTTTTCCGCCTCCACCCGGATTGCTACGACCAGGAGACGCGGGATTTCATCGCGGCGAGTGACAGCGACGACCCCTTCGGTTTTCACCGGCTGCGCTACGTCCGCAGCGTGCAGGAATCCAAAGATCTCAACACCATGCAGAATCCAGTCATCATCATCAGCGCCTCCGGCATGGCCGAAGCCGGGCGCGTGCAGCACCACCTCAAACACGCCATCAGCGATCCCAAGAACGCGGTGCTCATCGCCGGCTGGCAAGCGCCGTACACGTTAGGCCGCCGCATCGCCGAGGAAGAACCCGTGGTGCGCATCTTCGGCGAGGAATTCGAGCGCCGCGCCGAAGTCTACACGCTCTACGGCTACAGCGCCCACGCCGACTACACCGACCTGCTCACCTGGGCCACGCCGCAGGCGCACACCGTCAAAACCGCCTTCGTCGTCCACGGCGACCCCAAGCCAGCACAGAATCTCGCCGAGGGATTGCGCGGATTAGGATATGGCAACGTCGTTGTTCCGCAACGCGGGGAGAAACACGTGGCATGAGGCGTGACTCGTGATGCGTGAACACAATCTCACATCTCACGTGTCACGCATCACGTTTGAGCCAGACTACAAAAGTCTGACTAGGCGCTTGCTTGAGCCAGTATATACGTTAAACGACAGGCCTGCAATACACAGTACGTGCTGAGACTTTTGTAGTCTTCGCCATTTTCCGATCTACTGAGAATCGAGGTACACTATGACGACAGAGGAATACGATTTCCAACCGCCCACCAACGATCCCTACCGGCGCGCATGGATGGCCCCTTTGTGGCTCACGCTGTTGGCGTTGCTCGGTACGCTGGTGGCCTGGGGCGTGTCTGCCCTTGGATTGACCGGCTACGTTTTCCTCGCGATTGCCGTGGGCTTCCTCGTGCTGTTCGGCGTGATGACACTCATTGTGTGGGTGTGGGGCTGGACACACATACGACGGTCCAACGAATTCCTCGCCAGCGACCGCCCGCTCGTGCGCTGGAAGTACTCCACGCTGGAGTGGGAACGTCTCAAAGAAGCTGTTTGGGAAGAAGAAGGCGGCGATTGGAAAGTCCAATTGGGCTGCCTGACTGTACTTTTCGCCATTGCCGGCCTGTTGACCGGCCTCCTCATCGGCTCGGATGAGGGTTGGGGCCAGGCGATCCTAGGTGGTGTGATTGGGCTGGTGAGCGGCGGTGTCGTTGGCGCTGTCATCGGCGCAGTCGTGGCGGGCAGCCAACACCTGATGGTCCGCAAAGCCTACGTGCAAGCCGAACCGGGCGAGGTCGCCCTGGGCCGCGACGAAGTCTACGCGCTCGGCAACTACTTCAAGGGCAACGGCACATCCAGCTACGTGCGCCGCGTCACCCTGCACCGCGATGAACCTACGCGGCTGCACATCGAAATCCAACTGCCGCCCCGTCCGCGCAGCGCGAGCGAGGAAGCCTGGATGGTCCCCGTTCCGCCGCAGATGATCGAGGCAGTCGAAGAAGTTCTACCCATGATCGCTCCTGAGTCAAACCCTTAAGCGTCTACAGATCGAAATGCAGTACGAGATACGCAGCCCTCTCGACCCTGAGACATGTAGTCAGCGGATCGAAAATCAACTGTGTAAAAACGTCCTGTCCAACCAGGATCGCGGGCCGTTATGGGGGAGTGTACAGGAAAGAAACATTTCAGTGCGGCTGGCGACCGGAATGCGCAATCCCTTCGCACCCTATTTCCGAGGACGCGTGGAGCCAGCGGAAAGTGGCTCACTGCTATGTGGAGAATGTCAAACTTCCTCTGGACTTAAAACTGCGGCGCTGGTGTGGGGACTACTATGGATTGTTTTACCGTGCGCTATGACTGTGGTTGTGGAAGCAATATGGATCGCCTTTCTCTTCGCATTTGGAGAGCACCTGATGCAGTTAGGGGATGAGACATACCGCACGCTTCTGAGTATCCCCATTTTGGCTTTACCTTTCCCGATCATAAACGCCTTCATAGGTATAGGGTTCCCGGTTTTATTTCTCACGTCGCGGCGGGGAGATTGCGAACGGATCGCGAGGCTACTTGAAGTCGCTACAGAGGGCAAGAGACAAGTGAATGACTTCGTCACAAGTAATTGATTGAGGTGGTTGAGGTAGTCCTCCACTTATGACAACCAACGTATTCATCGAGACAGCCCGGTTAATCCTCAGAACGGTCACGATCGCCGATGTCGACGATGTGGCGCGCAGTTGGAAATTGGATGAAGGCCCTATTTCCCGCGCGGAAGCCGAACGGCAAGTACGTTGGATGCTCAACAATCACGCTCAGAATGCACCAGGGAAACTGACGCACTTGTGCCTGGCAATCATCCTCAAGGATACAGGCGAATTTATCGGCTGGTGCGGTCTAGATCACCTGGATAGCACTAAGCCCGATCCGGCGCTATTCTATCTGCTGAAAGCGGACTATTGGGGGCAGGGATTGGCAACCGAGGCTGCCAGAGCTTTGCTGGGCTATACTTTTGGTCCGATGAACCTGACCAGTGTCCATGGAGGTGCCGCGCCGGAGAATCTCGCTTCAAAGCGCGTTATGGAAAAGATTGGGATGCAGTATCTGGGCATAGATGATGAAGGCGGTTATGCCTTCAGAATCACCAGAGAAACATATTACACAAACACCAATGGTCAGTTGAACTAGCTTTTGTCTCTTGACAATCATAACGCATGGCGTTACTATAGAAACGATGATCAAGAGTTTTGCTGCCGAAGAAACCGTCAAAATTTTCCGACGTCAATTCTCGCGCCGTTTACCGCCTGAAATCCAACGCACAGCGCGAATGAAATTGGAGATCTTGGACGCAGCCGAAACCTTACAAGATTTACGAATCCCGCCATCCAATCATCTCGAAAAACTTACCGGCGATCGCAGTGGGCAATATAGCATCCGCATCAATCTTCAATGGCGTATCTGTTTTGAGTGGGAAGACGGCAATGCCTATCGTGTTGAGATCGTGGATTATCATTAGGGAGTCACTATGAGCGAGCAAACTTTACCGCCTATTCATCCAGGTGAAATTCTATTGGAAGAGTTCCTGCAACCGCTGGAAATCAGCCAGTATCGCCTGGCAAAGGACATCGGCGTACCGCCACGTCGCATCAATGAGATCGTGCAGGGCAAACGGTCTATCAGCCCTGATACAGCCTTACGACTATCACGTTACTTTGGACTATCAGAACGCTTTTGGATCAATCTGCAAACGCACTACGATTTGGAAATGGAGAAAGACCGCTTACAGGATCGCCTGGAGCGCGAAGTGCGGATTTATGCTATGGCGGTCCAATAGCCACACACCTCGCTCATGCGTCGATTCAACGTCGGACTTTTGACATTCGACTTTCGACTTCGGACTTATGACTAAAGACTACCCTCCCGCCACCTGGCGACTCATACTCGAACCGCACCCCAAACCCGGCGCGCTGAACATGGCGACCGACGAGGCGTTGCTGCGCGAAGTCTCGACGCGCCGTTCGCCGCCCACGCTGCGACTCTACGCCTGGTCGCCGCCGGCGCTGACGTTGGGACGCGGGCAGCCGTGCGCCGATGCGGACGTGGCAAGACTCGCTGCGGACAATGTCACACTGCTGCGGCGTGCCACAGGCGGGACTGCCGTCTTCCACGAGGACGAACTCGCCTACGCCGTCGCTGTGACGCACGACGAGCCACGTTTAGCCGGCGGCATTGCGGAGAGCTACCGGGGATTGAGCGCCGCGCTGCTCTACGCCCTGGAAAAAGTAGGCCTGCACAACGCCGAAGCCAGTGCCCACGCCGAACATCGCGGTGGCACGCGCTCACCAGGCGAAATTCGTTCGCCCGTCTGCTTCGAGCTGCCCTCGGATTATGAGATCACCGTAGGGCCGCGCAAACTGTTCGGCAGCGCGCAGATGCGCATCAAAGGCGGCATCCTCCAACACGGGACGCTGCCGCTCAGCGGCGACATCGCCCGCGTCGGCGACTACCTCACCGCGCATCCTCCCGCCGCACGCATCCGCGAACACGCCCTCACCCTGCGCGACGCGCTCGGTCGCGCCGTCGCCTGGCGTGAGATTGTCGATACACTCGTCGAAGGCTTCACCGCCGCGCTCAACCTCACCCTCATCCCCGCCCCCCTCCTGCCCGCCGAGCGCCGCCTGATCGACCAACTCGCGACCGAGAAATACGCCAATCCCGTGTGGACAAAGAAAAATTAAGGGTCTTGGATTTTGGAGACCGATTCCTAACTTCCGACTTTGGACTAACAACTGATAGCTGAGGGCTTTATGATCATCGGAGCGTGTACTATTCACCTGTACCTGCCCGGCGCGTTCTCGCTAAAGGAGAAGCGCGGGATGCTCAAGCCGCTGCTCAACCAACTGCGAAAGCAATTCGAGATTGCCGCCGCTGAGGTAGGGAACCAGGATACCTGGCAATCGGCGGATATCGCCGTCGTCGCCGTCTCAAACGACACAGGGCATATCTACGCCGTGCTCGAAAAAGCCGTCCACTGGATCGAGGAAGAGTACCGCGGCGTCGAAGTGCTCGACTGGGCCATCGAGCTGCGCTAGTCAATCCACCTTTAGGCGAATCGCATCGTCGGCGACATGCTGTTCGTCAGCACCGACCACCGGCAAGCGGACGCCGTCAGTGAGCCGGTAAAAGCCCACCAGCAGATAGGCCGGTTCCGATGCAGGATCCTCGAGCACGATCTTGCGTGTGTCGGTCAAACGCTCCCCGCTTTGCCAGTAGGAAGAAGGATAGTCGCCGTCCAAAGGCGGGCCGTCGCCCTGAGCGATGCGATTACCAGCGGCATCGTAAATGTGAGCGAACACTGTGTAATCTGCGGGCAGTGTCGCCACAACGTCCCATTGCAGAGCAAGAGTCACGCATTCACCATCGTTCACCACAGTATACGCTCGTACCGCCAACGCATCCCCCAACCGGTAATCCAACGGGCGCAGATCACCCACCGCCCTTCCAGGCCCGGTCACACGCAGAATCAGTGGCGAAGCCACCTCGCCCAACGGCGTATCGCCAACCAGTACACTGATGGTAACACGAGCCATCGCCGGCCCGGATACGTCCACGCGCAAGGGATGCTCGTCGCGGATAATGTCCCCGGCCTGCCACAAGTCCGGCGGATAACGATCACCCGCGGGCACAGTATCGCGCTGCGCGATCAACTGCCCACTTGCCGTCCACAGCCGCACAACAACGCGCAAATCTGCGGATGGAGAATCCACCGTCTCCCAATAGAGTATCACCCGAACGTTGCCAGGCGCTGCAACCGTATCGGGGGAAACACGCGCGCCCAACAACCGCACTGCGCCAAACGCCGCGTCGTCGAACAGTGTTGTGCCCTTCAATGCAGTGGGGGACTTCGCCAACGGCGGCGCATATCGCGGCACGATGCCGAGCAGAGGAGTGTACAGGCTCAACAGCAACAATCCGGCAGCAATGACGCCGAGTCCCCGCATTGCCCATCTCTCCGGCAGTGCAAACCGGAACCCCAAGGCCCACAGCGCCGCAAATGCCGCGATGCCCGGAAAGAGCAAGCGCCCGTTGGCGGCCGGTGTGAGGCTCATAAAGCGCAACAGACTCACACACAACACGGCGAACCAAACGGCGGACAAGAGCATCCCTTCGATAAAAATGCCGGGAGCCAGTTCACGCTTTGCCAGCACCCTGACCCAACCGCTCACCGCCACGAGCGTCGCCGCCGCCAACAGCCACAGCGACCATACGGGAAACAGCGCATCATACGGCGACCAAAAACGCTCGGCGACTTGCGGGATTTGGCGCAGCAGATCAAGGATCCCCAGCGCTTCCACTCCGGCATGGGCCAACCACACGCTCCAGCCCAGAGGATCGCCATACAGCCGCCAGTTACGAACGTACCACCACCCGGCGACGAGCAATGCCAGCCCAAAGACAAACAGCGCACGGGTGAAGAATGCCCGCGTATCCCGGTCGCGCCGCCACACCATCACCAGCGCGAGTCCCACAATCCCCAGCAAAGCCAGGGCGCTCAACTTGCTGAGCAGCGCCAGCCCCAAAACCACCCCAAGACTGATCTGGTAGCGACGGAAGGTCGGACTTTTCATCAAGCGCAGGCACAGCCACAACGTCAGCGTCGCCAGACAGGCGACGGTGGCGTCGTTGTTGACCACACTGCTGATATAGATGAAGTGCGGGTTGAACGCTGTGAGGCACACCACCGCAAGGGGTAGCCAGTGAGAATCCGGTATAAGTTCGCGCGCTGCCAGGTACACACCGATGATCGCGCCGACGCCCCACACCAACGTAAAAACGCGCAGAAGATGAATGACCAAAACGCTGCCGCGATACGGGAACGCCTCATAAGGCGTGTGGATAAAGACGTTCGGCGCGTCACTCTGCGCATTCACCGTCACCGCCGGGTGCGCGACGTTGAACCGCACAAAATCGGGGAAATCGGAGGTATCGAAGGCCGCGACGATAGGAGCCGCAGTCAGGTAATACAACGGCGGCTGGCCCGATTCCCGCAGCCAGATGTCGGTGCCCTCTCTGGGCTGCACCGGCAGCGCGCGGTTGAGCGACAGATAGCGCACGAAAGCAAAGTGCCAGAGTTCGTCCGGCGCTTCGAACAGCGGCGTGACCACACTGTTGAGGACGCCGAGCAACACGAAAAGCAGCAGGATAATGCCCAGGCCTGCCTTCGAATGGATTTTCTCAGCCATAACCACCCGGTCCTTACCTGCCCACAAGAAGCGTCAACACGTCATCCGGCAGGCGTTCGCCATTAGCTTGATAGGCGGGCAAACGGTTGCCGCTTTCGCGCTCGTAAAGCCCCACTCTGAAATACAGCGAGGTTTGTGGGATTTCATCCAAGGAAAATGCATGGCGATCCCGAATCACGTCCCCCGGCAACCACCAGGAGGTGGGATACGCGCCGTCCGCCGGAAAACCATCATCCTGAGCGATCATAGTGCCGTCCGCATCCACCAAATGGACAAAGACGGTGTAATCCATATCCGGCGTCCCTGTGGCGCGCCAGGTCAGCGTCACAACCGCCGTCTCCGCAATCGTCACGTCGTAACCGACCAGGGCTATCACTTCTCCCAGACGGAAGTTTGTCTTGTACGCAGATGCAGCCGGTTTCACATCACTACGCACCCGCCAGGGGCCAAGCGTAATCACGTCACCAGCATCGGGCAGAGACAGCCGCCGCTGCTGTTCATCGACCAGGCCGAACCGCAGCCAATACAACGCGGGGGCCGGCGTCCAGGCGGGAATCTGCAGGTCGAGCGTGTGTTGCACAAGGTCTCCGGCGCGCCAGTACGTACTGGGATAGAGCGTCCCTCCCAGCCAGCGGTCGTCCCCGGCGACGTGTTGTGTGGGATCTTGCGGGCCAAGCTGGCTCCACACGCTATAAAGCTGCACAGGCGCCTGTTCCGCCTGCCAATAGAGCGTGACGCGCAAACTATCGCCGGGTCTGAAATCCTCTGCGATGTCCGCATAGCCGACAAAGCGCACGTCGTTCCCAAAAGCCTCATCCTGAGTGGTGACGCCATCGGGCAGGCGCTCGCGGTACGGGGACGCATACGCCGGGCGCAACAGGCCCCACGGGACCCAGGCCGCGAAGCAAACCATCCCCACACCCAGGCCCAGGTAAACCCATCGCAAAGATTTCCCGCCGAACAACTGTCCGACACCCCACGCCCACAGCACTCCTGCCGCCACAATCGACGGAAAAAGCAAGCGGCCAAATGGCGCGCCGGTGGAAACCGCCCAACGGACAAAAGCCACACCGTTGAGCAGCAAAACGCCTCCCAAGAAAGCCAAACTGCGCCGGAGAGGCGGCGACAGTCGCCACACCTCACCTGATAACGCGCCCGACTTCACAATCCCAAGCAGAGCCGCCGTCACGATGCCGCCCATCATCCAATAGAACCAACCCGGCGCGGGGATACCCCAACCAAAAGCCGCCCAATAAGAGCGGAAAGAGCTGACCGCAGCCTGGAGGTCAAAACCTGTCAGCGCTATCTGGCTTTGAATGTGCGTCGCCGTACCCAACAGGTTGCCGTACCGCACAGCATTCATCCCGTACCACCAGCCGCCCACACACAGCACCGCCAGCCCAAAGGCCGTGCCATCCGCCAGCCACTTGCGCCAGTGACGCCAGGTCACATCGGGCGTCTGGCACAGAATGGCCACGGCGCCCAAAGGCAACAGCATCAATGCGCTCTGCTTCACCAACGCAGCCACGCCCACGACGACGCCGAGCAAGGCCCACTGCCGCCATCCCCACCCCTGGCCCACGATAGCCCGCACCAGCGCCAGCACCGCCAGGCTAAACAGCGCGCACAACAACAGATCGTTCGTGACCGATGCCGCCGTAGCGATGTATTGCGGGTTGAACGCCACAAAACCGGCCGCGGCCAATGCCAACGCCGATCTCTCCGGCCAGAGCAATAGCGCCATCTCGTACGCACAGATAATCGGGACGCATGCCAACAACAACGAAATCAAACGCAGAAACAGCGCAGCACGCACCGTCGCACTTTGGGCCACGGTCTCGTCGGGTAGATGCACGTAGATGTTCTTGTTCCAGGGATCGGTCGTCGATTCAGGCGACCACCCTTTCGCCCACCCGGGATTAGGGATGAGGCGTGCGGGTAAATCCTCCATCGGCGTCCAGAAGGTGAGCGCCGCGCTCAACGCGTGATACAGCGGCGGCGCGTAATACAGGGGCGGATCGTGAACCGTCAAAAACCACGCCATCGCTTCCCCGCTGTCGGCACGCCGGTCGGGGAACACCGGCGGCGGAAGCATCCTCTCATTGGCAAAATAGCGGATCACTTGCAGGTGTGAAAACTCATCGGAGGATTCGAACAACGGAATGGTCAACCCATAAGCCAATCCCAGGATGACGAAAACGCCCAGCAACCCATAGAACCAACTTTTCCCGCCGAACATCCCTTTCACCTCAACTCAGCGCCAGTATAACGCGGAACGCCATCGCGTCAAAAACGACTTCCTTCTTATAAGGGGATGTGGTACAATCACAGTAGCAGAGTGAATTCTGACTTTATCGATAGACACAAAACACGATGACAAAAGCGACACAATTAATTGTAGATGATTTGGATGCCTTGATGAACGTGCTGCCGCACACGATCCAGAGTGTACTGGAGAAACAAGGGCGGCGGGACGATCTGCTGGAAGTGATTCTCGACCTGGGCCGGGTACCGACGGCGCGCTACACCGACGGCGAAGTGGTGCTGTTCGAGCGCGAAGTGATCCAGGAGGACATCGACGGCGTCGTGGAGCGGGTGGGCGATTTCGACGCGGACAACCGCGCCGGCATCGCGCGGACGCTGCACCGCATCTCCGCGATCCGCAACCGCAAAGGGGCCGTCGTGGGTCTCACCTGCCGGGTGGGACGCGCGGTCTTCGGAACGATTGCCATTATCGACGACCTGATCGCCTCCGGCAACAGCGTGTTGCTGCTCGGCCGGCCCGGCGTGGGCAAGACGACGATGCTGCGCGAGGCCGCCCGCGTGCTCGCGGAGACGAAGCGCGTGGTTATCGTGGATACCTCCAACGAGATCGCCGGAGATGGCGACATCCCGCACCCGGCGATTGGCCGCGCGCGGCGGATGCAGGTGGCGCTGCCGAGCCTGCAGCACGAGGTGATGATCGAAGCGGTGGAGAACCACAACCCGGAAGTCATCGTCATCGACGAGATCGGGCGCGAGTTGGAGGCGATGGCCGCCCGCACGATCGCCGAGCGCGGCGTGCAACTGATCGCCACGGCGCACGGGAACACGCTCGAAAACTTGCTGCTCAACCCCACCCTCTCCGATCTGGTCGGCGGGATCGAGAGCGTCACGCTTTCCGACGAGGAAGCGCGCCGCCGCGGCACGCAGAAGACGGTGCTCGAACGCCGCGCGCCGCCCACGTTCGACGTGCTGGTCGAAATCCAGGATCGCCAGCGGGTACTGGTGCGCGACGACGTGGCGCAGGCCGTCGATGCCCTGCTGCGCGGTCGTCCCCGACCCGACGTGCTGCGCTACCGGGACGAGGACGGGCAAGTGCGTATGGAGCAGATCGACTGGACGGAGGATCAAAACGGTGAGGTGGACGAGAAGGCCCCGCCTGCCTGGAACACCGAGAAAACCAGAGCACTGGTCAGCCACCGCAAGTTGAAAGAGAAGCGCATCTACGCCTTCGGCATAGCCCGCAACCGGCTGATCCGCGCCGCACAACTGCTCCACGTGCCGGTGCGCATCGTCGATAACCTGGGCGAGGCGCACGTGCTGGTCACGTCCAAGCAATACTACCGCAAGCGGCCGCACATCGTCCTCGACGCCGAGAGTCGCAACATCCCGGTCTACGCGCTGCGGGCGAGCACCGGCGCGCAGATGGAGTCCTTCTTGATCGATCTCTTCAAACTGTCCGAAGAAGAGGTCGACCCTTACGCCCTGGCGATGCAGGAAACGGAGAGCGCGATCCAACGGGTGCTGGGTGGTGAGGAGCAGGCCGTGGACCTCGCACCGCAAAACTCGTTCGTGCGTCGCACCCAACACGAGATGGCGGAGAAAGCCAGCCTCGCCTCCCGCTCGCACGGCAAGGAGCCGTACCGCAGCGTGCGCGTCTTCCGCGACAGTTAAGCACCTACACATTATGCTTGATTTTTATCAGCAGATTAAGCGGATTTAGCGGATTGTTCAACTGGCTAAAAATCTGCTTAATCTGCTAAATCTGCTGACAAAGAAATGACAACAGGACTATTCATCACACTAGAAGGGCCGGACGGCAGCGGGAAGACGACGCAGGCGCGCCTCTTGGCCGAATGGCTGACCGCGCAGGGATACCCGCTGCTGACGACGCGGGAGCCGGGCGGCACGCGCATCGGCGAAGCCATCCGCGCCGTGGTCCACGACTGCGCCCATACCGAAATGGCGCCCCAGGCCGAAATCCTGCTCTACTCCGCGGCCCGCGCGCAGCACGTGGCGGAAGTCATCCGCCCGGCGTTGGCTGCCGGAAAGCTCGTGCTGTGCGACCGCTACTTCGACAGTACCTACGCCTATCAGGGCTACGGGCGCGGTCTGCCGTTAGAGAGCTTGCGCACGATCACGGACTTCGCCGTGCAGGGCCTCATCCCCGATCTGACGTTATACCTGGACGTTTCCCCAGAAGTGGGCTTGCAGCGCCGTGAGCGCGGTGGTGGAGAAATGAACCGCCTCGACCGCGAGGCCCTGGCTTTCCACGAACGCGTGCGAGCGGGCTACCTGGAACTGGTCGCCGCCGAGCCAACGCGCTGGCGACTCATCGACGCCAACCACCCACCAGAAGACGTACAGCAAGCGTTGCGCACATCATTGGCGGCGTATCTAACCGCGAATCACGCGAATCTTCGCTAATTTTTTAATAGATTCGCGTAGATTAGCGAGATTAGCGGTTTACTCTCCGAGGGAGACACAATGAGCGTAAAAGTCGCCGTTGCACAAATGGACCCCAAGCTGGGGCAGAACGCAGCGAATCTGGCGCGCATCCTGGCGCTGTTCCGTGAGGCAACAGGAGAAGGCGCGCGGTTGGTGGTTTTCCCGGAGTGCGCGGTCTCCGGCTACGGATTTGCGACGCTCGAAGCGGGGTACGCCGCGGCGGAGGCCATCCCCGGCCCGGCGACAGAGGCGCTGGCGACAGTCTGCCGAGAAACCAACGCCTACGCCGTGGTGGGCCTGCTCGAACGCGACGGCAGCGCGAACCTTTACAACAGCGCGGCGTTGATCAGTCCCGAAGGCGTGGTCGGCGTATATCGCAAAGCGCACCTGCCGCTCCTGGGCATCGATCGCTTCACCACGCCCGGCGACAGCGGCTTTCGCGTGTGGGAGACCGCGATCGGGCGTGTAGGCATGGTCATCTGCTACGATCTGCGCTTCCCGGAGGCCGCCCGCGTGCTGGCGTTGGCGGGCGCGGACATCATCGCGCTGCCCACCAACTGGCCCGACGGCTCGCAGAACGCGCCGCAGTTCGTCACGCGCACGCGCGCGCTGGAAAACCGCGTGTTTTTGCTCGCCTGCAACCGCTGCGGGGAGGAGAGCGGGTTCTGGTTCTTCGGCCACAGCCAGATCAGCGATCCGGGTGGCAACGTGCTGGCGGAAGCGGGCGATGGTGAGGAGATTTGCTACGCCGAGATCGAACCGGCGCAAGCGCGCCAAAAGCGCATCGTACTGCGTCCAGATGCATTTGAGCTAGACACGGTCGGCGACCGGCGGCCTGATTTGTATGCGGCGCTGGTAAAAGCTTGAACAGGTGGGGCGCGACAGGCTTGACTTACGCCCGGTGAAGGTATAATTGTGAACAGAGGAAACAAGTTCTAGCCAGTTGCCTTAATCGACCATTATGAAAGTTCGCGAAATTATCAGATTGATAGAGGATGATGGTTGGTATTTGATAGCAACAAAGGGTAGCCATCGGCAATTCAAACACCCTACGAAACCCGGCCGTGTGACGATAGCCGGACATCCCAGTGACGATTTAGCACCTGGCACACTCAATAGCATTTTCAAGCAGGCACAGGTACAAAGGCTAAAGAAAGGTTAACCAGAGATGTATCGCTTTCTGATCGTTATCGAAAAGGCAAACGGGAACTATTCTGCCTACTCACCTGATTTGCCCGGTTGTGTGGCGACCGGAAGAACGCGCGAGCAAGTCGCGCGCAATATGCACCAGGCAATTGAGATGCACGTGCAAGGTATGCTTGAAGATCAACTACCCGTCCCAAAATCCCATTCCTTTGCTGAATATATCGCTATCGCGCCGGTACAGGCAGGCGTTTGAAGAACTTATGTCAGACACTTTACCAATCTACCGCCTAAATCCCGCCGTTGCCATCGAAGATTTCGGTGAGCGCTCGCTGGCGCTGCACTGCGAGGATTTGCGCCTGGTGGAACTGAACGCCACCGCGCGTGACTTGATCAACCGTTTAGATGGGGAAACCCCGCTGGAAGCCATCGTAGCGACAATGGCGATGGTTTATGCCCAGCCGGTGGAAGTGATTTTGGAGGATGCGCGCGTCATTCTCGGGCAAATGGAACAGCTCGGCATCGTCGAACCGGTGCAGCCGCAGACCGAACAGAATGCGTAGAACGACTATAGCAACAAGGGGACAACTATGAACATACCTGAATCCACATTGTACATCGCCAATCCCGACGTTTCGTGCCGCGAGGAAGGGCCGGACGGCGCGCTGCTGTTCAATCCCGATACGGACGCCGTGCTGGTGGTCAACACCACCGGGCTGCTGATCTGGGAGGCGCTGCGCGAGCCGCGCGACAAGGCTGCGGTCGTCACGGCGCTGGCGAACCGCTGCAACAACGTCCCCGAAGACAGCGTGGCGGGAGACGTGGACGAGTTTATGGAGCAACTCATCGCCAAAGGGTTCGTAGGCATTTATCAAGGTACAATACAACTTTAACCAATGAGTCTGCACTTTGAATGGGATAGAGAAAAAGCAGCCTTAAATATCAGGAAACATTGTGAGCAAAACACAAGTTTCTAAGACCAATCAGGAAATGACAGTAGATGAACTGCGTACTGAATATCGCTTCGATTACAGCAAGGGGCGCTCCAATCGTTTTGCGGGTCGGGGTCAAGGCGAACGTTTGGTAGTGGTTCTCGACCCAGATATCGCTGAGGTTTTCAAAACACCTGAGTCAGTGAATGAGATTTTACGAGCGCTTATTGAAACTATGCCTCGCATACCCGAACCGAAGGTCGCAGTGGGATAATCGTGTGTTAAAAGCCTTTTCAGGAGCATAGTGTTGGACAACTCCTCCCTCCCCAAAGTCATAGGCGCGCCGCAATCGGTGGATATCGCCATCACCGGGCGGTGCAACCTCGGCTGCAAGTACTGCTTCTACGCCGACGAGATGGTCGCGCTGCGCGACCTGCCCACCGAGCGCTGGCTAAGATTTTTCGCCGAATTGGGCGACCTGGCGGTGCAGCGCGTGACCCTGACCGGCGGCGAAGTCTTCACCCGGCCCGACCTGTTCGACTTGATCGACGGCGTGATCGCCAGCCGGATGCGCTACGGCCTGCTGACCAACGGCACGCTCGTCACCGAGAAAGTGCTGGCGCAATTCGAGCACGGCAAGCGCCGCCTGCGCATGGACTCGATCCAGATTTCCATCGACGGCTCGCGGGCGGAGATCCACGACAAAACGCGCCCCGGCAGCTTCGACCGCGCCATCCGCGGTCTGCGGCTGCTGGTGGAGGCCGGCTTCCCAATGACGGTGCGCGTAACCATCACCCGCCACAACGTCGATGACCTGGAGAACATCGCCCACCTGCTGCTGGAGGACGTGGGGCTGAAGAGCTTCAGCACCAACGAGGCCTACGCCTGCGGCATCGTCGAGCGCCAGGAGGACAACATCATCCTGACGCCCGCGCAGCGCCGCCAGGCCATGCAAGTACTCACCGGCCTCGTAGCGCACTACGACGGGCGCATCGGCGCATCCGCCGGGCCGCTGGCGCTGGCGCGCGAGTCCGAGCGCATTGAGGCGGCGCTGGCCCGGGGCGAAACCGGCTTCCCCGGTCGCGGGACGCTGTGCGGCTGTGGCGGCATGTGGAGCAAGCTGGCGGTATTGCACGACGGCGCCATCGTCCCTTGCCACAACCTGAGCGAACTCGCGCTCGGCGTCATCGGCGAGGACGATTTCCAGCAGGTGTGGCTGTCGCATCCCACGATGGTGATGCTGCGGCAGCGCCGCGACATCCCGCTGCAAGCGTTGGAGACGTGCCGCGACTGTACTTACCAGGGGTTCTGTACCGGCGGATGCCCGCAGGGCGCGATCTTCCACACCGGCGAACTCAACGCCCGCAACCCGATGAACTGCTACCGCGTCTTCAAGGGCGAAGACCCGTATTACACCCTGGAGACCGGCGGAGCCATGTAGCCGCGATTTCCAAATCGCGAGAGGAGCATTACGACGAGCGGTTTAGAAGCATTACAATCCGTACAATTCGTCACCGCAAAGGGCAAACGATTTGCCGTCATTGACGAAGACGATTGGGAAGCCCTGATCGAGTGGCTTGAAACGTTGGAGGACACCCACATCGCGCGCCAGGCGTTTGCTGCGCTTGAAGCGGCCGGTAGCAATCGTCAGCGGGCGGGATGGCGGGAGTGGCAGACGGTTGTGGGAGATATTGGGTAACAGGAGATAACGATGATAATGATCAAACAAATGGAGCTCCAATACATTACCGATGCATCAGGAAAGAAAACTGCCGTCGTTTTGCCAATAGACAAATTTCAAGAGCTGATGGAGGACCTTGCGGACTTAGCTATTGCCGCCGAGCGATATGCGGAACCAACTGTTTCTCACGCCAATGTCGTCGCGGAGCTGAAGCGGGATGGACTTTTATACAATTGAATGGAAGCGCTCCGCCGTTAAAGAGCTTAAACAGTTACCTCAGGATGCCATTGCGCGGATCGTGAAGGCTGTTGAGCAACTGGCGCAAAATCCTTATCCAGCAGGTGTGAAAAAACTCATAGGAGCAGAACACACGTATCGTCTCCGGGTTGGAACGTATCGTGCGGTGTATACCATAGAAGCCAATGTTCTCGTGATTACCGTGATTAGAGTCGGACATCGTAAAGATGTGTACAGATAACAAGGAGTTATATGACCGTATGTGACCCTCTTCCTGACGACGCCCCCGCCGCCCCGGCCTTGAACCTGCCCGACGGCGTGCCCGCACTGACGAGCTTCTACCTCTACCTGACCGACGGCTGCAACCTGCACTGCCGTCACTGCTGGATCGCGCCGCGCTTCGTGGACGGCAAACCTCATCCCGGCGAGTGCCTGGACCTCGACCTGCTGCGCAAGGCCGTGACCGAGGCCAAGCCGCTCGGCCTGAGCAGCGCCAAGCTCACCGGCGGCGAACCGACGCTGCACCCGCAGTTCGTCGAGATCGCCGATTTCTTGACAGCCGAGGGCTTATCCCTTACCATGGAAACAAACGGCACGCTGATCGACGCGGCGCTGGCCCGGCACCTTAAAGAGAAAACAAAGCTGTGGTTCGTCTCGGTCAGCCTCGACGGGCCGGACGCCGAAATCCACGACGCCTTCCGCCGCGTTCCCGGCAGCTTCGACGCCGCCACGCGCGGCCTGAAGCACCTGGTGGACGCGGGCTACAAGCCGCAGGTGATTATGAGTGTCCACAAGGGCAACGTGGAGCACATCGAGGCCGTGGTGCAGATGGCCGTGGCCCTGGGCGCGGGATCGGTGAAATTCAACCCCGTGACGCACACCGGGCGCGGCATTGCGATGCACGAACACGGCGAAACGCTGGACTTCGACGAGACGATGGCCCTGGCGCACTGGATTCGCGGCGAGCTACAACAGCGCACGCCGATCCGCCTGATCCTCTCCACGCCGCTGGCGCTCTACACCGTGAGCGAGCTGGTCCACGCCGGGAACAACGGCATGTGCCACGTCCGCCACATCCTGGGCGTGCTCGGTTCCGGCGAGATGGCCCTGTGCGGCATCGGGCGGACGATCCCGGCGCTGGCCTTCGGCAATCTGCGCGACAAGAGCGTGGCGGACGTGTGGTTCAACACCCCCATGCTGCAAGAACTGCGCCGCGAGTTGGACGAACCCTACCCCGGTGTGTGCGCGAACTGCATCCACGCGGGGCGCTGCCTCACCTACTGCGTGGCGAACAACTACGAGGCCACCGGGCGACTGGTCGCGCCCTCGCTGCTGTGCGCCGAAGCCTACGAACGCGGGGTGTTCCCGGCGGGGCGGCTGCGCTAAAGACAGGACTATGGCTACAATTTACCAATATCGCGGCTCCAGCATGACCGGCACCTTCCGGCCCGGCGACATGCTCGTCACCCGCGACGTCGCCTTCGAAGCCATCCGCCCCGGTGACGTGGTGGCCTTCCGCGCGCCGGGCGGCGATGACGACGTCACCCTGATCGTCCACCGCGTAGTCGCCCGCGCGCACGACGGCCTGATCACCCGTGGCGACGCCTGTGGCGCGCCGGACACAGCCCGCGTGCAAACCGGCGACCTGGTTGGGCACGTGATCCAGGCCCAGCGTGGACGCCGCGTCCGCCGCGTGTGGGGCGGACGGACCGGGCGCTGCTGGGCGCGACTGTTGCGCCTGCGACGCCGTGTGCTGGCGTTGGGACGCCTGCCCTACCGCTGGCTGCGCGCCAGCGGCCTGGTGCGCCGCGTGTGGCGCCCCGCCGTGACGCAAGTTTCCGTGATGACTTCACAGGGAACGGTGGTAAAATATTTATGTGGCGCGCGCGCCGTGGCCGAGTGGCGGCCTGAGACGCGGACGTATCGCTGCCGGAAACCCTACGATTTGGTGTTGGATGCGCCGGAGAGGGAGTAGGGAGTAAGAAGTAGGGAGTAGGATGGCCGTCACCAGGTTTTTAACTTTCAACTTTCAACTTTGGACTAAAAACTAATGACCAACAACGAACCACCCACCTACCGCAGCGTGATGATCCACGCCTCGGCGGTTGAATACCGGGGCAAGGCACTGGTGTTTCTTGGCCCTTCCGAAACCGGCAAGAGCACGATCTCGCAGTTGCTGGCCGCGACGCTTGACGGCGCGCGGGTGCTGGCGGATGATGTGATTGACCTTGACTGGGAGGTCGGTAACGGGTGGGGAGTGGGTGATGCCAGGCCACGCCTATTGCAAGAAAGCACAGGGATACAGAGCACATCGACCGCTCTGCATGTATGTTTAGGCGCTATTTTTCGTCTTTACCAGGCGCCATATCCACGATTGATGCCCCTCCGCGCTCTGGAGACCGGCCTATACTTGATGAAGGCTTTTGCCGAAGTTGGCCGTAGGCAGGCTGAAAGCCTTGAGGAAAAGAGGGCATGTTTTGTAAGCCTGGTGGATGTGGCACGGGTTGTATCGGGATACGAGTTGTATTGTGACCGTTCACTTCAAACAGTTAACATCATTCAACAGGTAACAACGTCCGTTTAGGATTATCTCTGCAAAAGTAAACAGATGGGAAGGAGAGCATTATGAACAAAGAATGTACAGACAAAATTATGTATGTGAAACCCCAAGCCACTGACTTAGGGGCACTTACGATTGTGTATGGTGTATGCTCTATTGGATATACGGCGAATCACCTTTACACTGGTGATTGCACAAATGGGCCTTTTGCCAGTGCCGTAAGCCCCGGCGACTGTACCACTGGGGGTGGAGCTGGAACGTAACGAAAACACCAGTGGTGGTTCTCGAAGGTATTTTTTTCTATGGTAGCAAAACTGGCTAGACAGGAGGGCAAACGGGGATAGTATAGGGGAAAAAGCGAAGTGGAGGGATAGACAATGCCGCGGAGAACAAGACGCCCGAAAGCCACGCGTAGCGAAGTCCTGGAGTGTATTCAGCAACACTGCCCATATTGTGGGCGACTGATGTGGCATGCGTACGACAACCACCACACCGTAAGCGGGCTGGAGGATGTGGTGCACTTGCAGTTGAAGGTGCGGTGGTGTGTGAATCCAGCGTGTGAGCGCTATCAGGTACCGTATCGTCCGGAGGAAGAAGGGCGTTGGGCGCTCCCCAACCACGAATTTGGGCTGGATGTGATCGCGCAGATTGGTGCGTGGCGGTACCAAGAACATCGTACAGTGCCCGAGATTCATCAGCGTCTCAGTCAGCGCGGTGTGGCGATTAGCGAACGCAGTGTGACCAACCAACTGGAGCGGTATGATGAACTGGTGACGCTTTCGCTGCGCCAGAGTGCGCAACTGCAACAGCGGCTCACTGAGCAAGGGCAAGTGATTCTGGCGGTGGATGGGTTGCAGCCCGATGTGGGGCATGAGGTGCTGTGGGTTATCCGCGACTGTTTGTCCTGCGAGATATTGTTAGCGCGGGCGTTGCTCTCTGCCGCGCAGGACGATCTGGCGGCGCTGTTGCAAGAGGTCGTCACGGCGCTGCCGGTGCCGGTGGCTGGGGTGGTGAGTGATGGGCAACAGTCGATCCGCAAGGCGGTGGCCAAGGCGTTGCCCGGCGTGGCGCACGGCTTGTGCCATTTTCACTACCTGCGGGAAGCGGTGCGGCCACTCTATGAAGCGGACCGCCATGCGAAAAAAGAACTCAAGAAGCGGGTGCGTGGGGTTCGCCCGCTCGAACGGCAGGTGGAAAAGCGTGAAGACCCTGCCAGTGTCGCGACCCAGGGCTACTGCCAAGCCGTGCGCAGTGCGTTGACTGATGACGGGCGGGCGCCTTTGGACGCGGCGGGGTTACGCCTGCGGGAGCGGCTCACCCAGATCAGCGCGAGCTTGGCGCGGGCCGAGAAAAAAAGGCGCTCCCGGCAGAACTACAGAAGCTGAAAACGATCTTGGAGCACAGTTTGGCGGAAACAGCGACTTTGTGGGCAGATATCCACACCACGTATCAGTGGGTACACCGTGCCGCGCACATCCTCGACAATGCCGCCGGTGAATCTGGCCCGCAAGTGCGCCAACGCTATCAAGGCCTGCTCGGTGCCATGCGACGCTGGCGGGCGCAGGCGGGCGAGCTAGAACCCGCCGTGCAACATTTCCTCAAGGTAACGCGCAGTTACTGGTCGGGCTTGTTTCATTGCTACATGATCGCGGGATTGCCCCGCACTAACAATGACCTGGAGCATGTGTTTGGCACGCACCGCTATCATGAACGCCGCACGACGGGCCGCAAAACCGGCTCCCCAGCCTTGGTGGTGCGCGGTGCAGCGCGTGTGGTAGCCGCAGTTGCCACGCAAGCGCACTCCTTCACTGCCGCCGACTTGGCGGTGGTGAAAGCCGCGGATTGGATGGCACTGCGGGGTGAGCTGGATAAGCATCGGCACAGCCGCGTGCTCCAGCGCCGTTTCCGCCGTGATCCTGAGTTGTATCTAGCGGGGCTCGAGGAGTTGCTCTCTAGCTAATTTTGCTACTGTAGTGTTTTTTTCCTTTACTTTCCTGCGTTGGCGTTACCGGAATCGCCGGAGAACAACGTATTCGGCGACTTGTGCCTTGGCCACGGCGAGACGATTTTAGTAGTGGAGGACAACGCCGCCGCCCGTGCGGCCATCGTGGCCAGCCTGGAGCTGCTAAACTATCGCGTTTTGGAGGCCGAGAACGGCAAGGTGGCCCTGAGGGTGTTCGCTGAACACCGTGAGGACATCGCGCTGGTGCTGAGTGATTTGGTGATGGCCGAGATGGGCGGCAAGGCGCTGGCGCAGGCGCTGCACGAGCAGGCCCCGGAATTGCGTGTGGTAGTGATGACCGGCCATCCGTTGACTGAGGAGCGCGAGATGCTGCTCGAGGCTGGCGTGGTGGCATGGATCCAGAAACCGCCAGAGCTGGCGTATCTGGCAGAGACACTGGCCCAGGCATGCGCCAGGTAGTATCTGCTCAGTAGATCCAAAAACGGCACGGCAAAGACTACAAAAGTCTTAGAACCTATCCGGAAATTATGACGGTTTCACGCTGTCGTCGGAATGGGCGGCTAAAGCCGTTTTTTTCTTGAGGGTGTTTTTGCGCTTGCGGGCAGCGCCCGCAAGCGCAAAAACACCCTTTCACCCGCGCCTTTAGGCGCAAAATACTGCGCCCGGTGAATTTTCGGATAGATTCTTAACATATATTTGGATGGTGCGAATCACGTGTTCAATGTGAGTGTTTGCGCAGCCAGGTTCGTCAGACTTTTGTAGCTCGACTCTTACCATGGCAAATGATCCAGGTCAACGTTTCCCCCTGAAAGAATGACGCCGACGCGCTGCCCGCGAAAAACGTCGGGATGTTCGAATAGCGCCGCGACCGGCACTGCTGCAGAAGGCTCGATGATGATTTTCATCCGTTCCCAGACCAGACGCATCGCCGCGACAATCGCCCCTTCGCTCACGGTGACAATGTCACTGACGTGCTCACGGATGATGGGGAAGCTCATATCGCCGAGAAAGGTGCGCAAACCATCGGCGATGGTATGCGCATTGGTTGGGGGATGGATGTAGCCGTCCCGTAGCGAGCGGGCCGCATCGTCCACTGCTGCGGGTTCTGCGCCGATGACCCGAATGTGCGAGGACAACGCTTTTGCCGACAATGCCGTTCCTGCCAGCAGCCCCCCGCCTCCCACCGGCGTCATCACGATATCCAGATCGGGAACCTCTTCCAGAAGTTCCACTGTAGCTGTACCTTGTCCCGCAATCACATGAAAGTTGTTGGAGGGATGGATAAAAACGGGCCGGCAATCTGCTGGCCCTGTCCGTTCGAGCACGGTTTTCAGGATGTGTTCCCTATCGCGTGGGTTGGATCCGGCCCATACAATCTCAGCGCCGTAGTTCTTCACCGCAGCGACTTTGACGGGTGGTGCGTCTTCCGGCATCACCACGATGGCGGGGATTCCACGTAGTCCTGCAGCCAACGCTATGGCTTGCGCGTGATTCCCCGATGAGTGTGTTGCTACCCCACACCGGGCTTCGTCCTCAGACAGCGCGAAAACGGCGTTACAGGCTCCGCGCGCTTTGAAAGCTCCAATGCGTTGAAAATTCTCGGCTTTCAAAAACAGCGCTGCATTGGTCATTTTGTTCAGTGTTTTGGAGGTCAAAATCGGCGTGCGGTGGATGTAGGGTTGTATGCGATTGGCGGCCTTGCTCACATCATCGAAAACAGGTAACGGTTTCATCTATGCCTCCAGAAGCCGCTGCACCTCTTCAATGAGTGTACGGTGCGCCTCAATGTTTTCCAGGAAGTGCTGGCGTAACGTGCTGTCGCTGATGCGGCCGGCACACGCTTGCAGATGCGCGTGACCTTGCTTGAGCAAATCGTCCGCACGCGGATCTTGCAAGGCCTGAAGCACGTGGTACGCGGTCAGATATATTTGTGAGGGATCGTGCGCGCCCTGTAGCGTATGGCGTGATTGGACCGTGCCTTCGGCAAGGTAGGGTAGCAATTCCTCGATGCAGGTGCGGGCCTGTGCTAATTCTCCTTGACACAGCCACGTTTGGGCCAATCCCGCCAGCGGTTCTGCGACCAGGTGTTCTTGCTGGAGCGAGCGGCGCAGCGCGAGACATTCCGTGTAAGCTGTGACCGCCTCGGCGCAGTTTCCCATGCTCAGAGTTGCGTGTCCCAGAAAGAGCAGCGCGTACCCCTGGATGTTGGCGTCATTGAGATCCCGTGCCAAAGTCAGCGCCTGCCGGCTGTGTTCGCAGGCCACCGCATAGCTGCCTTCGCGGCAGGCCAGCCGCGCCAGATTGACCTGGTCTTCACAGCGTCCCGGTGGATCGTCTGCCTCTTCGCTGAGACGGCGCGCCGCTTCGTAATGCTGGCGTGCTTCCGCCAACTGGTCGAAATGCCAGGCGATATCGCCGAGGGTGCTGTACGCGATGCGCGCGCCAATACGGTCGCCGATCATCGTCTTCAGATGCAAGGCGCATTCGCTGTAGGTGCGCGCCTGGGCATAATCTCCTTGATCCACGAGCACGATACTGATGTTGTTCAGGGTGGCGCTCTCGCCGCGTTTGTAATCGGACGCCTGGTATTGCAGCAGGGCTTGTTCGTAGTACTGCATCGCTTCCTGGTACTGTCCCAGTGACCAGTGCACGTTGCCCAGATTGCGCAGACTGTCGGCCTCTGTGTCTTGCAGACCGACTTCACGTGCGATGGACAACGCTTTTTCGAACAGTGGCATGGCCTCATGATAATGGCCTTGACGCCATTCCGCGCGTGCCCAACACAGATAGGCGCGTGCTTCCGCCGCTTGCTGATGGTATGTTTGCGCTAGTTCGACACAGCGCTGTACCGCTTCGACTGCGCCCGTATAGTTGCCGACCTGCTCTGCATATCCAGCTTGACGCAAAATCACATCCACTTTTTGCTCGCCCTGCGCGACGAAAAAGAGCAATTGCAGGTCGTGTCGCTGTTCTTCGCGGTTCCCCTGCAAATCGTAGACACGTTCGCGGGTGCTGAGAATCGCGTAGCGCGTGGCCTTGTCACGGGTGGGGGTCAGTTCCAACGCGCGCGTCAAAAAACGCAGCGACTCTTCGTTGGCGTATTCGTCTGCCGCGCGTTGTCCTGCCAGGAGCGCGTAATGGCGTTCTTTTTCTGGGACCTCGGCCTGGCCGTAATGATAGGCCAGATCGGCGTAGAATGGTGCCAGGTGACCGGCGTGCAGCACCTCGATGGCCTCGCCCGCCCGCGCGTGTAGCTCCCGCAATCGGGTGCGCAACTGCATCGTGTAGACGGTATCGCGGATCAGGACGTGTTTGAATAGATAGGTCGTCATGCTAAAACCCCGGTTTGTGTGCTGTGCTGGCTACACCTGCGACCAAATCTGTTCCTGTTCGGCGGCGCGCACTTCTTCTGAGATGTCGGCAGCGAGCATGTGTGCCAGAATGCGATCGTCGAACTCACGACCCAGCACGGCAGCTGCCTTGACGACGTCTTTGACATTTTGCGCCAGCCGGTCGACGCGCGCGGTTAACAGCGCGTTGATAGTTGTCGGAACTGTCGCTGGCAGGCTGTGCTTGAGCTGCCAGACACCTTGTGGCGCGCGTTCGAGCAGCGCATTCTCCTGGAAATAGTAGAGGAACTGCTGGACGAAAAAGGGATTGGCCTGCGTGCGTTCCTGCAGCAGCACGAGCAAGTCCTCGTCGCTGTCACCGTCCAGGATGGTCTCGGTCAATTGGCGCATTTCCTCCGGCGATAGTGGCTCCAGGTCGAGACTCAGCATCGGCGTACCGGCGGGAAGTGACAGGGCCGGCGGGCTGCCGTCATCCAGGTAGCGTGACGTGATCAGGACGAGAAGCGGGTAAGCGTTGACGTTGCGGCACAGCGTTGTCAAAACGTCATGGGAAGCCTTATCGAGCCATTGCAGGTCCTCCAACAGCAGCACGACCGGTTTGAGGAAGGTTTCGGCCAGCAACAGCGCCTTGATTGCTAACAAGCTGTTTTGGTAGCGGAGTTCCCCTTCCAGCGATTCGTAGAGCGAGCCGGGCCGGTGCAGGCCGACCAGGGCCTCTAGCACCGATTGCACGCGGCGCAATTCCGCAATCTGGATCGTGAGCGCCTCGATTTTGCGCGGATTCGATTCGGCGGCGCGGCGTGTCTGGAGAGCCGTGAGCAAGGCTCGATGCCGTGCTTCGAACCGTTGTTTGTTTTGCTCGCTCGAAGCATCCGGAGCCTGATTGTAGTATCGTTTAAGGAAGTAGCTGAACGGGTTGAAGGCCTGGCGCAGGATTTGATCGACCTGGGCGGTGAACCACGTCACTGCGTCGCGTTGGCGCAGCGTTTGCTCCACTTCGTAGGCCAGATGTGACTTGCCCAGTCCGGCTTCCCCGGTGATGCACACCACGCCGCCAAATTGCCCGTAGAACAGCGGTTCTACCGCTGCGAGCACGCGCGCCAGTTCGGTATGCCGTCCGATCAATGGTTGTTCGAAGAAAGCGTGTTCCTCGATTTTGTGCCCCAAGAGACAGTAAGTCGGTTGTGGCTGCGTAAAACCCTTGTAAGGACGTTTGCCTAGGTAAGCCGTTTTGGTCGTTTTGCAGTCCGCTGCGTGCTCTGAGAGGTAGATCTCGCCCCACGCTGCCGCCGTAGTCAGCCGCGACGCGAGATTGACCACGCTGCCAACGGCCGTATATTCGCATCGCTCGGCGCTGCCCATAATCCCCGCGTAGACGGTGCCGTAGCTCACGCCGGCGCGCCACCGGATCGCCTGCAGCGCCGACGCGGCAGTCTGTTCCCGCAGCGCGATAAGGAAGTCGGTCGCGCGTTCCAGATCGTTTTCGAAGGCGATGGGCGCGCCGAAAAGGATGAGGATCATGGGGCCTTTGTCGCTGGCGTCGAGCTTGTTGAAATAGCCGCCGTGTTTGTGTACCGTGCTGAGGATCGTGGTCACAAAGGGATCGAGCAACGCCTCGACTTCAGGAAGGGGATCGAAAGAAATGAAGACGTTGACCACCTGGCGGAACTCGGCCTGCTGTGCTACATCGCGCCCGCTACCTGTCACCAGATCGATGGCGGCATCCAGCACGAATGGCTGTAGCGCCTCGCGTGGCAGTGCTGCCGGCGCGGCACCCACTGTTGGTTGGGATGGGACGGGCAAGTTTGACAGGACGAAGAAGTCGCTGCGCGGCGTGCCGGTGACTTTGGCCGCGATCGAGGGCCAGATGAGCTTGTCCGCGACTACCTCGCCCACAGCGGCCTGGCTTTCCATATACGTGCATCCTGCAATCGCCGCACCGTCGAAATAATATGTATAGTGGTTGTCAGTGCCCAGGATGCGCCATTGCACCGGTCCATCCGAAAGCCCGATCCGCGCGCTGAAACTGAAATCGCCGAAGCGGGTAGAAATCATGCCCTGCTGTTGGAGGAATGTGAGAATTTGCGTGGCGGTTTCGAGGGCCGCGCTGTGTGCTCGGTTGGGGTCATCCCTGTGCGGGAAGAGCGCCAAAAAAGCGTCGCCTACGAAGGCCGCGATCCAGCCGTTGCGCGCGTAGACCTCACCGACCAGGGGATTGAAAACGCGGTTGAGCGCGTCAGTGAGGGTTTCCGCACCGTCTTTGCCGTGCTGCATCAATGTCTCGGTCAGCCGGGTGAAGCCGGTGACGTCGATGAAGAGCGTTGCCGCGGCGAAGCCGCCGGCGCGGTCTCCCCGGCTGAAATGCTCGTGGATAAAGTGCGGGATCAGATTGTGCATCGCGTGCCCCTTGATCGGATAGATTTTAAGTTTACAGCGAAAACGGTGATGTGCCAATCCCTCGTGCCCTACAGGCCGGCGACTCCAAACTCGCGTGATTCGCGGTTTCAATCTACCGTCGCGCCGCCATCTCCCGCGCGGCGTCGAGCAACATCTTTGTGTCCAGCCCAATGGAGATGAAGCGGAAGCCTTCCGCCACGCGCTGCGCGATCTCGCTTGGTTTAGGGTTCATAATGAGCAATCCCGGCACGATGCCAGCTTGCTGCGCTACGCGCACGACGTGCGCCATCGCGGCTTCCACCTCCGGGTGCGTGACCTGGCCCATCAGCCCCATCGTGCCGGAAAGGTCGTAAGGGCCGACGAAGACGACGTCCAGGCCGGGCAGGGCGCAGATGCCTTCGATGTTGCGCACCGCGTCGATGTGTTCGATTTGTAAGGCCACCAGCGTCTCGGCGTTCGCTGTGGCGACGTAGTCATCGAAGGCCGCGCCGTAAGCGTGGGCGCGCCCGATGCTGATGCCGCGCTCGCCCTCCGGCGGGTATTTCGCGTACCCAATCGCCCGCTGCGCGTCTTCCACGGTGCGGATCATCGGCACGATGACACCTTCCGCGCCGGTATCCAGCGCCCACTTGAATTGCTCCGGCGCGCTGATCGGGAGTCGGAACAACACCGGGCAGCCGTGGCCCTGGATCGCTTGCACGTGTCCCAATGCCGTTGGCCAATCGAAGACGCCATGCTCGATGTCCAACACCACCCAGTCGAACCCGGCCTGTGCCAGAATTTCACTGACGACCGGATGCCCAATCATCTGCCACGTACCGATGCTGCTCTCTCCGCGCGCGAGTTGTGTTTTGATGCGATTGTGCATGCAATCCCCCCTTACTTTTTGACGATTGGCAGTGTCAGCAGCGCATGCGGAACGATGAGCACGTCCAGATCGCTGCCCAGGTCTGCGGCGACGATCCGTAGCGCTTCGCTCATGGTCGGTGCGGGAATCATCTTGCACGCGGCGACGATCTCCGGGCATATGCTGCCGACGATGATGACGTGGCATTGTTCCAGCACCTTTGCTATGACAAACGCCCGCTGCCTGCCCGGCGGGTAACCATTGGCGCGCGCGTCGTCGAGGATGAAGCGCACGTCGGGCGCGTCGCGCATCGCGGTGAGGAACCGCTGCTCGCCCACGCCTTCACCGGCACCCTCCTGGCAGCGCGCGGGTGTGATATAGTAGCCGCCCGGTCGTACGGTTGGCGTCGGCGCGAAGTGCAGGTACGAGGGTGCGCGGCTGGCTTGGTAGAGATTGGCATCCTTCGGAAAACCCACGCCACCGATGGCGACATCCACCTGCTGCGGGATCGCCGCTTCGTAAAGTGCCCGTGCGAATTGGACCAGCCGCCGGTGCGTCTCGACCGGCTCCCCGGCCATAACGCGCACAACGCGCCCGTTATCGTCTAGCACGACGTTGAGGATGAAACGCAGCCCCGCGCGCAGCGCCGCTTCGGTAATCGCTTCGTGAAACGGATTCCCCTCAATCTGCCCCAGCCGTGTGTGGGGGTCGTCGATGAAACGCGGGCCGTGGCTGTAGGCGATCAGCGCCTCGCCCGCCGCGCCGACCGCCACCGTCTTGCGCCCGCCTGAGTAGCCGGCGTACTGGTGCGGTTCGACGATTCCCGTGGCGATGAGCAGGTCTGCGTGGTATGCGGCCTTGTGAACGGAGAGCGGGATGCCGTTGACCTCGCCCAAATCCACTAAGATGGCGGGATTTTGCGGTTCGTTGTCGATGACCCGGTAGCGGTCGACCACGCCTTGTCCCAGTTTGGCGACTTTTTCCGCGTGGGTGCTTGGGCGGTGCATCCCGATGCCGCACAGCAGCGTGATGTCCTCGTCGCGCACGCCGGCTTGTTCCAGCTCGCGTAGAATCGGCGGGATGAGCAGATGATCGGGGCAGGCGCGGGTACTGTCGGTGAAGACGATGCAGACGGTATCGCCCCGCCGGGCCAGGACACGCAGCGGCGGCGCTTCTAACGGTTGGACTAACGCTGCATCCACTGCCGCAGGGACATCTTCGAGGGGCGGCAGCCGTTTGGATTCGACCAAGCGTCCCCGCATGCCGGGGAGCAAGTCGAATTCGAGCCTGGTGGTGCTGTAAGGAATGTGATAGGTCGTCATACCGTCCTTAGTCGGATAGCTTTTAGTTAAATCGTCTTTTGTCGATTTTATTCAACTGCGTCAGTCTTGTCAACTCAGGGTTTATCATTCTCCTGGTATAACGTACCGAAGATTTCTGGTTCCGAGAAGACAAGGTCCTACCTATCAACCGAACGCAGTAGCTTAAGTCTCAAAAGGGATGTATACTCTTGGCGCGGTTGGATAAGAAAGACATTCAGGATGGTTGATGAAATTGTGTAGATTCGTGGTTTATCTTTGAGGGAGGATTACGATGAAAGTCTTGCTCGGCGCGAGTTTGATGGGGTTGGAGAGGGCGATTCCTGATCTGAAGGCGAAGTATCCCGATGTGGAATTCGCATACTGCGAGAAGCGCGAGGATTTGCCGGCGATGATCGCCGACGCCGACGTGTATATGGGTGGACTGGACCGCGATACATTCCGCGCGGCGAAGCAGCTCAAGTGGCTGCAATCGCCCAGTTCGGGCGTCAACACCTACCTGACGATCCCCGAATTGGTGGCAAGCGACGTGATCTTGACCAGCGCTACCGGGACGCACGGCGCGTGTCTGGCCGATAGCGTCTTCGGCATGATTCTGGCGTTCACGCGTTGCATCAAGGATTTTGTGCTCAAGCAACAGGCGCACGAGTGGGCGTTTCAGCAGTACCGCTCGCAGATGCGCGAACTGACAGGCAGCACGATGGGCATCATCGGGCTTGGATCGGTTGGGCGCGCGGTGGCACAGCGCGCGGTCGCTTTCGGGATGCGTGTCGTCGCGGTGGATATGCTCGCACTGTCAAAGCCGGATACTGTCGCGGAACTGTGGGGGCTGGAGCACCTGCATGACCTGCTGAACGTGTCCGACTACGTCGTTGTCACTGTCCCCTACACAGCTAAGACCGACGGTATGATCGGCGCGGCAGAGATTGCACAGATAAAGCCTGGCGCGCTGCTCGTAGGCATCTCGCGCGGGCGCGTCATCGACGAAGCGGCGATGATTACGGCGCTGAAGAGCGGGCGCTTGCGCGGCGCGGCACTGGATGTCTTCGCGCAGGAACCGCTGCCACCGGAAAGCGAGTTGTGGGATATGCCGAATGTACTCGTCACACCACATGCCGCCGGCGGGACGCAGTTCGAAGCGGACTTTATCCTCGACATCTTCTTTGAGAATCTCGAGCGTTTCCTGCGTGGCGACTTTCCGTTGCGCAATCACGTAGATAAACAGCGAGGATTCTAGACGGTGAACGCTGTAGTCACATCCGGTGTCCTGGGGTATAATGGAAGCAGTGCTAGAAATGCTGTACAGTGGTGGGAGTCACTAAACTGGTCCTCAGTGTTCAAAACGTTGACCGTGTGTGATGCGTGAAGGAGGTGCATATGCAGGACATACAAAATGTGCAGGATGTGCAACCCTTACGAGATGAACAAGACATGCAGGAGTACTACAATCCACCTTCGCCGGGTGGCGCGCCGCGCTGGTTCTATCTCGTGATTGGTCTGGTGGCGATTGGTTTTCTCGTGATTTGTGGATTGATCGTGCTGGCGCTGCGTGGCGGCACTCTGTTCCCCAGAGCTACACCCACGCCGGCGACCCCGCACGTCATCGTAACGCCATCCACGGGATTGCCGGGTACAACGATCATGGTAGAGGGGACCGACTGGCCGTCAAATGTCAGCGTAGAGGTTATCTTGGTCAATCTCAAAACGGGACGCCAGATGCTGCCTGCGGCGGCAACCGTGCCCGTCAAGGCGGATGGCACGTTCAACGTCGCATTGATCCTGGGCGAGGGCTGGAGCGGCCATGAGGGTGTGGATGTGCTGGTGCAAGCGCCCAACACCGACCTGCTGGTGACGACCCGCTTTGCCTTTGCGACGACACCAACGCCGCCGCCGCCGTCATCTACAGTTACCATCGAACCGAGTGTGACACCAACGCCCACATTCACTTCCACGCCGACGCCGACTGTCGAGCCTACGATCACGCCATCGCCCACGCCCGATTCCGGCGCGTGGTACGGACAGTATTACACGAACACCACGATGACCGGTGCCCCGGGCCTGGTGCGCAACGACTCGAAATTGGATTTCAACTGGGGCAATGGTGGACCGGTGTCGGGATTTCCGGTCAATAACTTCTCGGCTCGTTGGACGCGCACCATGCTCTTGGAGGGCGGGATGTACCGCTTCTCTGTGACCGTGGACGATGGCGCGCGGTTATACATCAACGATAAATTGCTGGTTGATGAATGGCGTACAGGCTCGAAGCGCACCGTTACCACCGATTGGATGATGCTACTCACCGGCAATTATGTTTTGCGTCTCGAATACTTCGAGGCGACCGGACAGGCGCTCATCCAGGTGGGATGGGAAAAGCAAACCACCTTCGGTGACTGGAAGGGCGAGTACTGGAACAACCGCACGTTGAACGGCACTCCTGCTCTGGTGCGCAACGAAACCAAGGTGGACTTCAACTGGGGAACTGGCGCTCCGTATTCTGGATTGCCTGTCGACAACTTCTCGGCCCGCTGGACGCGCCCGTTGAACTTCGAGGCTGCGACCTATCGTTTCCGTTTGACGATGGACGATGGCGCGCGGCTGTGGATTGACAATCAACTTATCATCGACGAGTGGCGCGATGGCTCAGAACGGGATGTGGTTGTCGATGTGGCGCTGGCCGCTGGTGCGCACGCCTTGCACGTCGACTACTATGAGAGCGCCGGGAACGCGCGCGCGCGCCTGACGTGGGAAAAGGTCACCCCCACTTTCCCCGACTGGAAAGGCGAATACTGGAATAACCTCGATCTCTCCGGCAAACCGGTGCTGGTCCGTAATGATCCCAAGATCGACTTCAACTGGGGGTTGAACGCGCCTGCTGTGGGGTTGCCAGCGGACAACTTCTCGGTACGCTGGACTCGCGAATTGACGCTGACGGAGGGCGTGTACCGCTTCTCATCCGTCGCCGACGATGGGGTGCGCATCTTCATCAACGAGACGTTGATCCTGGATGAGTGGCACATCAGCGCGGGAGATCGGGTTTATCAGAAGGAAGCGCAGTTACGAACGGGCAAATATACCATCGTCGTAGAATATTTCGAGAGGGAGGAGAATGCGCTGCTGAAAGTGGGGATTGAGCGCATCGGCGACCTGCCGGTCACTCCCTCGGTCACACCGACGCCCACTCAGACGCCGACCGTATCGGTCACACCGACACCAACTACGACGTCAACGCCAACGTCGACGCCAACCATAACTCCGACGCCAACCATAACTCCGACGCCAACCGTGACGCCCACATCGACCGAAACGTTGACGCCTACTCCTACACCGACGGAGACACCACCCGGTTGAAGTGTGAGTCCCTGAATCCGACAGAAAAACTCCCGATAGCATTCACCATCGGGAGTTTTTTTTTGTGTCGCGTTATACCTTCTCGCCGCACTCCGGGCAGAACTTCGCGCCCGGCGTCAGCTTTGCCCCACAGTTTTGGCAGTGCTGTGCGGATTTAAGCTTGGCGCCACATTCCGGGCAGAACTTGGCGTTGGTCGCCAGTGGGGCGTTACATTCCGGGCACGAGGCGCGGATGGTTTCGCGCCAGTTCTCCTGGCCCAGTTTTTTATCTTCCTCGGCCATGGCGGCGTGCGCCCACACCTCTTCGACGGAGCGGTTGGACTGCGCCGCGGACATCTCAACGCCCAGGTCGGGCGCGCAGTCCTTGCACAGCCCGCGTTTGGTGTTCCAGCAGCTCTTCTTGCACACCCACGCCGAACAGCGCGGGCACTGGATGAAGTTGGGGCGAATCTTCTCCGAGGCCTGTTCGAAAGCTTCATCGTGGGCTTTCTGCCAGGCTGCCGAGCGCGCGCGTTCGGCGACATTGGCGGCGGAGCCGAAGACGCCGCCGAACAGACTGCTTGCCGTGTCCAGCACCGAGGCCGCCGTCCCCATTGCCCATGCCTGGAACGGCGTGCGATACCCGGTGCCACAGCGGTTGCAAGTAAACTCGAATTGAAACCCCCGGTCGTTGCTCATATCGTTATAATTGGAAACGAATTCGATTTCTTCCGTCATAGATACAATACCTCCTACAAAATAGTCCAAAGTTGAAAATCTCAGGCCCGAAGTCTTGACACTCTGGCACTTTGTTCATATCCGCATTGTATCACGTTTGTCGGCTTGGGGAAGCGGTTTTTAGGACGCAGTTCTGTGGCGAGGTGAGGAGACCGGCCTTAGCGATTGACCATTTTGACCACGAATCTACACCAATCTTTACGTTCATTCGTGTAGACTCGTGGTTTGTGCTTTGGGGCGCTAACTGCGGCGTTTCTTCTTGCGCAGCGCCACGAGGATCAGCACGACGGCGACGCCGGCGATGACGCCGGGAAGCCAGGCGGGCGGTTCGGGTAGAGGCTCAGGCAATTGCGCGGGCGGCGTCTTGGCGGCTTCCCAGTTGACTTTGCTGGCGCGCGCGCCGGTGGTGTTCGCGCCGGTGAAGTCCGCGCCGGTCACGTCGACGCGCTTGAGTGTGGAACCGGTGAGGTCGGCTTCGGTCAGATCGGCTTCTTTGAGGTTGGTCCCCGCGATCTTTGCGCCGAGCAGCTTCGCGCCGCGTAGGTGGCTGCCCGTCAGGTTCACACCCATAAAACCGCTGTCCGTCATCTCTGCGCCGGAGAGGTCACTCTTTTCGAGGTTGACGCCCATAAACTTCGCGGCGGTGAGCTTGGCTTTGGCGAGCACGGCCTTGAGCAGGTTGACGCCCATAAACTTGCCGCCCACGATATCGGCGTTGGCGAGGTTGGCGTTGGCCATTTCCGCGCCCGCGAAGAGGCCGCCGGGGATGTTCGCGCCAGACAGGTTCACGCCAGGCATTTTCACGCCGGCGAATTTTATACCCGCCAGATCGAGGCTGCTGAGATCGGCATTGGTCAGGTCGCGCGTCGTGCGCATCCTCTCCAAAACTTGTTCGGTGGTTAACTTGGTGACCGGTTCGGTCACGATGGGTTCGACGGTGATTGTTTCTTCACTCATTTCGATGTCTCCTTTCGCGTATTGTTTATCATAGGAAAACCCGTGCTGTGTCGCGCACGGGCTATGTATCAATACGTGAATGGGAGGATGAAAGTTGCGGCAGTCGCCGGCGCGGGCACGGCCTGAGACCGGCCCGCGCGCTGTATCGGTTTGTGACTATGGGCGACGAGGCCCGCCGCCGGGTGGCGCTCCCCCACCTGGTCCGCCGCCCGGACCGCCGAAGAACCCGCCACCCCCACCTCCTGTGACGATGCTGGAGATCGTGAAGCTGGCGGCCTGGCTGCCGGGGCCGTAAGTTCCGCCGGAATACAGGCCATCCGTCGCCGCGCCGCTTGAAGTGCCGCCGACGTAAACGGTGTACGTCT
>Ga0209509_1000456_pt1 | contig 38668 bp, 31 predicted proteins | sample BioC13SIPDNA_FD_185743 | JGI IMG/M metagenome (GOLD analysis project Ga0209509, IMG submission 185743) | Anaerobic biogas reactor microbial communites from Washington, USA - Biogas_R1_A C13 SIP DNA (SPAdes) (version 2) | ecosystem: Engineered > Bioreactor > Anaerobic > Unclassified | place...
TTGTAAACCTCAATGATTGTGTCCGTTATCTTTATATCCGCGTACTGACCAACATAAGCGTAGGGAACTGAATAATAATTCTTTTTGATACATACGTGAAAGTTGGGATAGACCTTATGGTTGTATTCCCAGGAAGCCACTTCATAAGGAACAGCAGGCAGGTGGCGAAGATACTTACGCTCGTCTTCAAAGACTTCAGCCCTGCTATACTGCCGCTTTTGAAAGGGTGCCTGATTAAAATCATCTAGGGCTTGGGAGATGGCTTCTTTCAGTTCCGCAAGAGAGAAAAAGGAACGATTTCTCAGTTTTGCAATGATTGCTGTGGCGATTTTTCCTACAGTTCCTTCTACAGAAGCTTTCTGTTTAGGTTTCCGAACACCTGTTGGCATGATAGCCGTCACATAGTGACTGCCAAGAGCCTCATAGGCATCGTTAAGTATGATATCTCCTTCTTTTGGATGCTTAACCACACCAGTTTTGAGATTATCAGATGTGGTTCTGACAGGAACCCCGCCAAAGAACTCATACATATGAATGTGGCACCTGAGCCAGGTATCTTGCTTTTCATCCAGTGTCGGCTCAACATAAGCGTACTGACTGTACGGAAGACAGGCTACAAACAGATGTACTTTCGAGATCTCCCCGGTATCTCTGTTGACAATCTGCATTCCCGGACCACTCCAATCTACCTCACAGGTTTGTCCGGGTTTATGTTCCAAGTGATTTGATAAGCTGCAGGCAGCCGTATATTTTGAATAATCTTCGCAGAACTTGGTATAGCCTACAGATATGCCGCCTTCCTTGTTGCAGGTATCTTTGTATTCCTGCCATAAAAGTTTGAGGGTTACCCCTACCTTCTTGAGTTCATTATGAACATAAGGATAGTCAGGCTGTCTGAACATCGTTTCCACGGCAAATTTGTCGGGATAGAACAAGCGATAAATTTCATCATCGGACTTGTCCCTGATGTCCTCGTAAGAAATCCGCTTCTCATAAGCAATGTGAACAACATCGCTTACAGAGGCCTTTGAAATGTGCCGCGTCTTGGCTATCGTATTCTGCGACAGGCCCGCAGCCTTAAGCTCCATTATTAGCTTAACATTGATTTTGTTGGCCATAGTATTGGCCTCCCTTCTGATAGATTTGATAGTCATAATGACTTCAAACATATTCTATCTCTGAGAAGGGTGGTTCTAAAGCCTGAATCAATGGTTTCATTGCGCGAATCTATATTTTAATCACGAGTGGTTTCTTTCCGTGAACTGATGGTTTTAAGAAGCGTACAGGTGTCCTTTGTGGCGTGTAATATTCATAATGCCTATGGATTCAGCATCAACCCGGTCAGGGAACAAGCCTTGCTGGCAAATTTACCGGTAATCGCCAAGTCCGTAAAAAAGGACATTCAGGATTTTTTTCAGCAAATAGATCAAATCATTCTGCAATAAAACTGGCAAACTTTTATTTATTAGACCGGTGAAGGTAAATTAAGCCCGGTGATATCCTCCCGGGGGGCTATTCGGCAGAACAGGCGCAGAAAATTAAATAGTAGCAGTTATCGCTTTGAATCGTTGTGCAACGATAAAGAAATTATCGCTTCAAAATGCAACGATAAATGTAACGATAAAGCTATTGTTGCAACAAGGTGATGTTTATGGTAAAATCTTACTATAAATGTTATGGAGTTGTGTTTATGAAATCTAAAGAAAAATATAACCTGGAATTCAAAGCGGAAGTCGCCAAAACTTTTCTGAAGACTGTTAGTGCATATGCTAACTATAATGATGGAGAAATAATGTTTGGTGTTTTTGATAATGGGGATTTGGCAGGTATAGATGATGCAAAATTTGATTCTTTACGGATTGAAAATATGATAAATGATTCTATAGTTCCAGGTCCTGATTTTGAAATAAAAGTCAGGGAAGTAGAGGGCAAGACGATTATTGTGTTAGGGGTCAAAAAAGGTAAAGATACACCCTATTATTACCAGGGAAAGGCTTATAAAAGATCTGATACTTCCACAGTAGAGGTGGATAGATTTGAACTGCGAAGATTAGCTATAGAAGGGATAAATATGGATTATGAGGAGAAAAAAGCATCTGCTCAAAGTTTAAGTTTTACCATATTAGAATCCTGGCTTAAAGAAACGGCTGGTATAGAAAAAATAAACTTGGATATTTTAAAGACCTTAAATTTATTTAACAAAGATGGATATTACAATATCGCTGGTGAGTTATTGGCGGATGAAAATGATATAGCTTTTTCGGGAATTGATATAGTAAAATTTGGAAGGGACATTAATAAAATTTTATATAGGGAAACCATTAGCAATAAATCTTTATTAGCACAATATGACAGAGCGGTAGAGGTTTTTGAACAATACTATCAATATGAAGAGATTGAAGGGTATAACAGAGTAAAAAAAGAATTGATTCCTAAAGAAGCCTTTAGGGAATCTCTGGCTAATGCAATAGTCCATAGAGTTTGGGATACTAATTCGTTTATTCAAATAGCAATGTATGAGGACAGAATCGAAATAAAATCTCCCGGGGGGTTGCCAAAGGGGATTTCAGAAGAAGAATATTTATATGGGAATATTTCAGTGTTAAGAAACCCTATAATTGCAGGGGTTTTCTATAGATTAAAAATTATAGAAATGTTCGGAACCGGGATAGCGAGAGTAAATGAGGAATATACCCATAGTATATCTAAACCGGGTTTTTATATAAGTGAAAATAGAATTAGGCTGGTATTGCCGGTTACCGAAACTGGCAGATTGGATTTGTCTCCAGATGAATTGCTTATCTATGGTTTATTAAAAGAAGACATAGAGCTTTCAAGGGGGGAGATAGATTTAAAATCCGGATTTGAAAAGTCAAAAACCCTTAGAGTTATAAATAGTCTTGTTGATAAGAATATTATACAAAAACTAGGCAAGGGTGTTGGTACAACTTATAAGTTAAAATAAACCACGGGTAACCATGGGTAACCAAGGGGGTAACCAAGGGGACGGTTCTCCTGGTTACATTCAGAGTTGACGAACCAGGAGAACCGTCCCCCTGGTTATCTGGACGGGGAGGAGCATTGGAGACAGTTGTGGATGGGCAGACCGGTTTGTTTTTTGAACACCAGGATGAAAAGTCATTGAGATTGGCTTTGGAGAGGTTTATAGAGTATGAAGGCAGGTTTAATCGGGCCAGTATTCGTCAGCAAGCGGAAGCGTTCAGTGTAGACAGGTTTTTGCGGGAGTTTGGTTTGGCAGTACAAAAATTTTATGAGGAGTTTCAGGCGCGGCAGGGGATACTTCGCCACTGCTCAAGATAAAACTATATCATTAGCACTATAGTTAACCCGGGAGGAGATAGAATGTCAAGAAACAAACGAACTGCGGGTAAAAAGAGAGAGCCCAAAGTAGCTGTACAACCATTGGCAAATGGGCAAACATGGCTGCAAAGCTATCTGCCGGTTGTTTCGCTGTTTCTGGTTTGTGTACTGTTGTTTTACCCGCCTTATTTTCAGGGACTTTTCTTTAAACAGCAGATGTTTGCCACGCATATTTTTACCGGGATAACCATGATACTGGTAATGCTGATGATGTGGATAAAAAAAGAATGGGCGTTTATCAAAAACCCTTTAGATTGGGCAATGCTGGCCTTTGCCCTGGCATATTTGATGGCGATGGTCGGGGCTTTACATCCGGGAGATGCTTATTACGGGTTTTTAACGGCTTTGAATTGTTTTGCGGTTTACTGGATAGTCAGCCGGGTTATTCAGGATTTTCGTGATATGGAAACCATTGCCCGCGTGTTGCTGGCTTCAGCTGTTGGAGTGGCGGTAATAGGAATACTGGCTGCACTTGGGTTATCGGATTATCGTGATGCTTTTAACGGACAGGTTATTGCTTCTACCTTGCAGTATACTAATGCGACCGGGGCTTATCTAGCAGCAGCTACGCTAATTGCAGCCGGATTGTGGACGCGGGAGAAAAACCTGCTTATACAACTGATTTATTTATTGTCAGGGTTTATTATGTGCCTGGCAGTATTGGGGACTATATCCAAGGGTGCCTGGCTTATAGTTTTGCTGGGGGCTTTGTTATTACTGGCGGGCATGCCGGGGATAGCGAAGCTGAAAGCCCTCTATGGACTGGGGTTATCAGTAGTTGCTGCTCAGATGGTTTTTACAAAGTTTTATCCAGCGGTGGTAAATGGAACAGACGGAGCAGCCTGGTATCTGTTAATCGGCCTGGGAGTTGCAGCAGTCGGTGTTGCTGTTTGGTGGCTGATTGAATACTTGTATGAAAAGAAGGGTGCAGTTATAACCGGATTGTTGATAGTTGTACTGCTTTGCATACCGGTATGGATTTCAGGCAGCAGTTTTACTGTTGATGAAAACTTGGTCAAAGAAGCAGCGGGGTTATTTGATACGCAAGACAGCAGCTTTGTATCCCGTTCTGATTTTAACCGCTGGGGTCTGGAAATAGTGAAGGATTATCCGGTCAATGGTACCGGAGCGGGTGGTTGGAACGCTCTTTATCATCAGTATCAGGACTATCTGGTTTTTACCACCAATCCGCATAACCAGTTTCTACAGGTGTGGGTTGAAACCGGAACCATAGGTTTTATTGCCTGGATGTCAATTCTGGTGATCTTTGTTTATTATCTGTGGGTAGTGCGAAGAACCTGCGAGCGCAGTGAGTGGATTTTACTGTGGGGACTAGGCAGTGCTGCCTTGGCGTTGATAGCTCATTCATTAATTGATTTTGATTTTTGCATACCGGCACTGGTTATATTTACATGGGCAATTATTGCGGTTATCAGTGCGGCATATAATAAGGAAAAGCCTGCAGGGAGCAAAATTTCTGTGGCAACACAAATTACGGGAATGGTCATAGTGTTCCTTACTGCGATTATCTTACTGGTTACCGGATTCATATGTTGGAGCGGATACAGTCATGCTGCTCAGGGTATGCGTGCCATGCAGCAGATGGCAACGGCCTCTTCCCAGGAAGAAAACAATCGGATATATTTGCAAGCAGTTAACAGTTTTACGCGGGCGGTATCTCTGGATTCACACAGTGCCAATTACCGGGCTGAACTGGCTTATTTAAATGCGATTAAATACAGGGTATGGGAAAAAAACCAGCCGGGCAGTGGACAGGAGCTGTTAGCTGATATTTCGGTTTTGATGAAAGCGGCCAATCGTTTACAGCCTTATGATATTAAGATTAATAATCGACTCGTGCTGGCGGCCAGTCAGTTAAACAATCCGGAAGTAACCCGACAGCTAGCAGAACAAGTGCTGCAGGCAAATCCATATGACCACAATGCCTATACCCTGATGGCGGATATATTGTGGCAGGGAATGAATGCTTCCTTGAAAGCCGGTAATGATGAGAAGGCCGGAGAATATGCCCGGGAGCTGTTAAAGGTTCAGGAACAAATCGAACGCCAGCAGCAGAAGGTAAACCCGGAACGCCCGCAGCCGGCTATTATGTCCGGACTGGATCAACCCACCCGCGACAAGATTCGGGCCGCCGAAGAATATTTGGTTGATAAGTAGCGCAACCCCGTAGCCGACCCCGTAGCGGAAACTTTCAGTTTCCGCGGCAGCAGAAGCGGCGGAGGCTAAAAGCCTCCGCTACAAGGGAATACGCGGCGGCAGCAGAAGTGGAAAGCCTCCGCTACCACTGAAGGCAGTGAATGGATTATAATAATACATAATGATTATCAATTTATATTTGACTGGGGTTTAATTGGGAGAGTTGATAAAAATGATTCAAAAAATTAACCGCAACCGGGTGTTTTACATTTATATAATAGTAACCTTGCTAACCCTGATTGTCATATATGCGCAGGCTGCACAACAGAATAAGGGTTATTGGGAGGATTATCTTGCTTCTGAGGAAGTGGTCAAGCTGTTGGCAAATAACGAGAATCAGCAGGCGGGTGTTATCCTGAAGGAATTATTGCCCCGGCATCCGGAATCATATCAGATTAACTGGTACAATGCCATTTATCTGGCCAATACCGGGAACCACCAGGAAGCGCAGGATTATTATAAACAGGCCTTGGTGCTTATGCCTGAATTAATTAACAATAATGTTTTCCTGTGGCGTTATGGCGAAAACCTGTACCATCTGGGGCAGGTGGAACTGGCGATGACATATTTGCAGCAATGCAGTAATATCACTACTGATCCTGAGATTAAAAATGAAGTAGATCAATTGTTAATTAAAATACAAAGCGGGGAATGAGAAAAGCTACTATGGCTAAAAAAAGAAAAAATAAATCAAATGAAATCGATAAAGGGAAAAACGATCTGATTTCCCCTGATATTTACCCGGTCGATACATATATACAATATAGTTTCCTGCTGGCCTTGTTCTTAATACCATTGGCGGTAAGATTAAAGCTGGGCATTTTCATCTCACCCTTTATCAGTATCGGAACTATCAGCACCGGGATGCAGGCTTCTTTTTTCAGTTATTATAAATGGATAATACTGATTATTCTTACTATTATTATTACCAGCCTGTTTGTTTATAAAATGCTGAAGCATAAATATCTTATCCGGGCTAGTTATGTTAACCTGCCGATAGTAGTATTAGTGATTATTATTTTGTTATCTACTTTATTAGCTGATTACAAAATGGTAGCTCTGACCGGGTATTATGATCAACATAATGGAGTTATTACTTTTCTCTGTTGCTTCATATTAATGATAATTGCCGCCAACACTCCTTTTACTGAGAAATTTGGCCGCAGACTGACCCTGGTTCTGGGGGCAGTAACGCTACTAATGGCGTCTTTAAGTTTAGTTAATTATTTGGGAATTAATTTAACTCAGAACAACACGGTCAGAATTCTGCTGGCAGGCAGGGAGCATGCTGAATACGCTCACGGCTTTCTATCTTCCACGCTGGGCAACCAGAATTATTCATCCGGTTTGGCAGCAGCCTTGTTCTGTTATTTTGCCGCAATGCTTATCTGGGGAAGAAAGCTGATACATCCGGTATTCACATTATTATTTGCAGTTGCTGCTCTCAGCCTTCTGCTGACCTCCCTATCTTCATCAGGAATAGTTGCCGCATTTATTGGTGTTATCGGACTGGTTTTAATAGCTGGTTATGATTTCGGTATAAAAAAACTTCTTTTGATAATATCAGCAACCATGGTAGCCGGTGTGCTGCTTTTTCTCAGCTTTGCGTACCTTAATCCTCAGTTATCGGGCGAAGTTCACTTTTGGAAACAGTATATATCAATTAATCAGCCTGCCGGTGGGGAGTCGGCAGAAAAATCGCCGGTCAACCTTTTGCAGCAGACGGACTGGTTGGCAGCTGGAAGTGGACGTGGCTATATATGGGCCAATACGATTGAACTTATTGCAGATAAACCCCTGTTGGGGCATGGTGCTAATACCTTAGCTTATTATTTCCCCCATAATAATCCTGAGAAAAACCAAAATTTTATGGCCTCCAGGACTATTGTTGATAAACCTCACAATGCCTGCCTGGGTTTTGCATTTGATTTTGGTATTATTGCACTATTATTCCTGTTGTATTTATTCTGCAGCCATTTATTTCACAACGGGAGACAGATCATCTTATTCCGTAGTCTTCACGAACCGGAAAGGGTTTATCAAATAGCTATGCTGGGATTTTTATTAGCCTACTGGATACAGGGGTTATTTAATGACTTTGTTATTGGTTCAGCTCCTTTGCATTGGATATTGCTGGGTTTAGCGATATCAATATATCATTCCCGCACTGAAAAAAATCTCATATCAACCGACTGGCCTACAAAAAATAAAATATCCTCAATAAAATTTCTACAAGTGGGAACAAAATCCACATATACCGCGTCATAAAGACTAGCCTTAGTTATCTGGTAAAGGCAGACTGATGGCTGGTCTTAAATTTATGCCTTTACTGATCATCTGAAATCCAATACCTATTAGGCGAAAGGGGGAAAACAGTACTTAATTTTAGATGTTGACTTAATGTCGATTACCTGAAAAGTCCAATAGGAAATTATTTAATTATTTTTAAGGAGGAAAAAGAATGCTAAAGCATAATAAGACAATTGCTATAGTGATGGCGTTTGTATTCTGCATGAGCTTCCTGGCTCCTGCGTTTATAGCACCAGCCGTAGCACAGGCAGCTTCAACTGCCACAGTTGTTAAGACTAGTAACCTGGCTCAGGTTGATTACTCAGCTATTGCAGGTCAGGATGATGTAGGGGTTATAAAAGTAACGATTTCAGATTTTGATTTTCTGACTACTCCTACCGCAGGTAATCCTTGGATTGCTACCGTGACTTTCCCCACCAAACTGGCGGAAGATAATCCTGCTGTAGACGTTGCTGGTGACGGTCGCGCTAATGCAGTGTTAGGCGCTGGAGCAGAAAGAATTTGGATTTCTTATCCTTCCGGTGACAATGCATTGGCAGCTGGCGATGTTGTTTTAGAGGGTGTCCCTGCACCAGGTACTGGTGGAGCTGTTCAGGTTGCAGCTTATGGAACCTTTGATCTTAAAGTTACTGGTCTTACTGATCCCTCAGAGGATGGAGTATTCTACATTCACTTTGCAGACTTTGACTGCACCAACTTTGGTGGCGACATCATTGCCAACTTTAAAGCTGGCAGCAAAGTATTTACAGATGCATTTGGACTTAAACTGGGGACTGTAAACGCTGCTTTTAAAACCAGCACAGTTGCCAAGAGTGTTCGTGCTATCACTTCCAGTGGTGGAACCCTAGACAATATTACAATCATGGATATCGTTGCCGGTAGTATCGGTAGCGAAGCTACTGATATCAAATTGGAAATGGTAAGCAAGGGCTTTGAATTTGAAGGTGCAAATCCTGCTGCCGGTTATCAGAAGTTTGATAACAGTGCTGGTGCTGTAACTGTAACTGATGATGAGATTACTTATGTAGTTCCCGCAGCAGCTGCAAACGGACAGACCAAGGGTGTTGTTGGCTTAAGCGGAATCGAAATTTCAGTGGATGAAAAAGTTGCCCGTGTTGGTCAAGACATTAAGGTAAGAGTCAGCGGAGCTGGCATTACTGAAGAAACAATTGTTGTCGGTAAATATGTTGACTATCTAGTTAATATTACCCTTGATAAAGCAACCGAACTGATTGCTGGTCGTGACGGCGAAAATGAAGGCCAGGTACTGGGTACCTTCTTCATCGAAGAAGTAGCTCCCGGAACCTTGGTTGGAAATCGCAGCATTCTGTTAGAACTGCCTGCAGGTCTGGCATGGAACGACAGTTGGGAAGACTTTGGAGCAGATAACTATGAAGTTGTAAACAATAGCTCCATTGCTATCGATGCTATTAGTATGATTGACAGCCGTACCCTGAAACTGGAAGTAGAACGTACCAGCGCTAATTCTGAAGAAGGTGCCAAGATTCTGTTTAAGAATCTGACCGTTGATGTATCTCCTTCTTTTGCTGGTGCTGTAGACCTTAAGATTTCCGGTAAAGCTGGTGCTGAAGGCGTCGTAGCCGGAATTTCCACAGTTATTCCGATGATTAAGATGGAAGCAACAACTCCTGATGTAATGCTGGGTGTTAAAGAGCAGAAAGTATCTGATGTAATTATTACCGAAGCTAAAGCAGATGCTCTGGTTGACAGAGATGCCTGGATTTCTATTCTGCAAGTATTAGCTGCTGAATTAGATCAAGAAGAGGGAATCTTCGCAACTAGCGATACTGCTCTCAAGTTCTATCTGGACGAAGGATTCCGGTTCTCTAAAGTTCCTAAGGTAGAAGTTTTAGAAGGCGACATTGTTCTCGAATTGGATGATGTTAAAATCACTACCCCCAGAAGTGGTCAGAATATGCTGATTATCCCAATCCGGGCTGGTAGTTACAATACTCCTGCCAAGATCAAGATTAGCGACATTTATGTAACTGCTGATCGTAATGCTCCTACCGGTAAGATAGCTTTATATGCTGCAGAAACTGGCGCTGATTTGGTAAATGGTGAATTCCTGAGCGATTATGCCAATGCTTTCAATGATACCAACCGTTTCCGCTTGGATCGTGCTGCTGAAGTTTATATCGCTAACAATGCTACTGAACCTCCGGTAGAAAATGTTCCGGCTGGAACTGCTACCTTTGTAATTGACTCCAATATCTACACTGTAAATGGTGTAACCAGAGTTATGGACTGTGCTCCGTATATCAAGAACGGACGTACTTTCGTACCTTATCGTTACCTGGCTTATGCTCTGGGTGTAGCAGAAGCTGACGTAGTATGGGATGCCGCTGCTAAGACTGTTACCGTAACCAAGGGTGACACTGTTGTAGTAGCAACCATCGGCAGCACTACGCTGACCGTTAATGGTGCAGCCAAGACTATGGATGTAGCTCCTGAACTGGTTAACGATCGTACCATGTTACCGGCTCGTCATCTGGCTGAAGCACTGGGTGCAACAGTAGGTTGGGATCCGGCAACCCGTACCGTAGTTATCGAAAACTAATAATATTTCACCGACCGGACCCCTCAGGGGGTCCGGTATTTTTATCTTTATAAAAATTGAATTGACGATGGATATAAGAAATCTATATAATAAATGCAAAGACTGACTGGCGAGTCGGAACCTGGAGGGTTTACAATGATGGGGCGTTATACATATTTGAAACTAACGATGATCCTGATGATATTCTTGGTTGTTGCGGTTATTCCGCATTCTGTGTGCATGGCAGATGAAGAGATTAAATATGAAACCATAGAAGAAATAAAATTAAGACCCATGCCGGAAGCCTTACGGCATGAAACAGAGCCAAAGCCGGATTTAACTGGCCGGGAAATCCTAAGTCTGGAAGAAGCTATGGATATAGCTTACCGGTATAATCCCAGTTTACGCAAGGTAGCTCTGGAGCTGGACCGGGCTGAAGTTTTGCGTGACCTGGCAGCACAATCTATAACTTTGCTGCCAACCGAAGATATTTTGGTAACTCCAAGCGGAAAAGCCATGATTAATAATTTTGAACAAGCTGATATTAATTGGAAAGCCAAGAAAAAGGTTTCCGAGTCAGAGAAGCAGCGTATAGAAAAGGAAGTTATCAATGCTTATGCAGAAGCTATAAAGAGTGCTAATCAGATAGAGATAGCACGTCGTCAGCTTAAGGATATCAAGGAGCAAAATCGTGTCCATCAGGTTGCCACGGTTTATGGAGTAATGTCAAATATGGATCTCAATAGTTCAAAAATTGGAGTAGAGCAGGTGGAAGAAGGTTTAAAAGCTGCTGAGTCAGCTCACGAAATGGCAATGTCATCGTTGCGCAATCTCCTGAATCAGGGCCCGAATTGGAATCCAGTGTTGACCAGCCAACCAATAGCCGACTCTTTTACCAGACCGGAGATATGGCTTTCCCTTAGTCGGGCACAAAATCAGTCGATTATGATGCTGCAGGCGGAGTCGCTTTATGAGATTGAGCAGCGAAAAATTTTCTGGGGATTAGGCCCTACTGAGGATGATCCTTATATGGACAGTATTAATTTGGTTTTGAGAGAATTGGATGTAGAGCAGGCCCGGAGGGATACGCGTTCTACTGTAGAAAGTCTGTATCATAATATAGATGTTGTGGAGAAACGGATTGCCCTGGCAGAAACCATTTTAAAACAGAAGGAGCAGGATTTTCAACTAGCGAAGTTAAGATATGAGTTAGGTATTATCCCCTACCGCAGCTTGAATCCGACAGAGACCAGTATGGCATCAGCTCAATTAGCTGTTGATAAGGCTAAGCTGGAACTAGTCAATCTTCGTGCTGATTTGGTTATATTGCGGGCGGGATTTGGTTATCTGATTGGAGAACAGGTTTATTCGAACCTGGATTGGTATGACCCGGGACAGTATAAGACTGTTGATAGGGAAGATTAAATAGTAGATGCATCAGTGCCGAGCTACTCCAATAAAATAATGACGTCAAAAAAAGCGACTCTCAAAAGCATGAGTCGCTTTACTTTACAGGGTTAAGTACATTAAGAATTTTATTAATCCCGGTATTGGGGTTATATTATGGTTGCTTATTGGAACCTTGTTGAACTATTCCAAAGGATAAGCCTGCTAAAGCCCAAAAAATTACCGCACTTCCTACTACAGAGTCATTAAAAAACCATTGAGTCAAATAAGCTATAAGAAAGACTAAAACAGCAGACAGGAATAAATTGTATTTTCCCATGTTACTTATTATAGTTGCTTTACCCGTTTTAATAAGTATCAAACTCAGGAGAAGGACAAGCAGAGCCAAGGCGGGAAAGCCAAAGCTATAGGCAAAAAACAGGTAATAGTTATGAGGTTTATCTACCCCTACATTATAGGATATAAGGTGGGTGCGTTTTAGTGGTTCATATTGGGGAAAGTAATAAAGCAAAGTATCAGCACCATATCCTAGCAATGGTTTTTGTATAGATAGTTTTAGTGTCTCTGACCATATATAGAGTCTTCCACTTCCCGGGGCCCGTCCTGATGGAGGAAGTTCCAAAGGTCCTAGTTGCTCTGAGATTTTGGCTGTTTGGGATGAATAAGTCAACATATTCGGTAATTCCTTAAATGGTGCAGTTATAGCCTGGTTAACTACAGGACTATTTAAGGTAAAAATAGTTATTAAAATTATTGCACTTACAATAGTTATGGTGGAAATGATTATGGATTTTCGATCAAGATGCATTAAGAAAAGTATCACGATTATCGGTGATGTAACTACCAGAGCCAGCAGGCCGCTCGAGGAGTAAGCAAACAGTAAAATACCAATGCTGATTAAACTAAGCAAACCATATAATAGTTTTCTTGACCAGTCCTTATTTAACAGACTGAATACCATAAAATAGCAGGTTAACGCTGAAAATAGACCACTTACAAAGTTTGGATTTCCAATAGTTGATGATAGGGGGCCGTTTATTTCTATTTGCATTTCAGTTCTTAGTTTATAAGGAATCAATAGAGATTTTACAATAGTATTTTGAAATATATCTATTCCATAATGATTAAAAAAAGCCAGCGAAAAATTAATTAGAACTATAGATGCCAGCACAATGTTTAATTTTTCTATAAATTTGTTAGGTAATGTAATTTGTGACGCTATAAAAAATATAAATAGACAGCTCAGTGTTACCATAGTTCCTTCCCGGAAATCAAAATTACCTAGTAAAGATATAGTTTTATAATCGGCAGTAAGTAAAGATAATAAGATTAACAGGCTTAGGATAAGCAAAATTGGATTTATCCGTGAGGCAGGTAATTTATAACCAGTGCGCCATAATTTGTAGAAAAAAATCCCCAGCATAAATAAAGCAATAGTTATTAGTATTATTGCTTTATAGTAGGTTGTTTCAGGTTTAAATCCGCTGCTGACTCCGGCATTAAGAGTCGGAACCAGGAAATATGTAACTTTAAGGCGTAAAAAAAGAGGAACAATAAGTATGGTAAGTAATAGAAACCATGATAGGGTATTATCGACTCCATGGTTTTCCAATAGTATTTGTTTGGATTGTTTTTTTTTCTTTCCCATTCTAATCCTCCATCGACATAGGGAGTTTTGCAATTAACTGGTTTATTTTATCTATTAACTCAGGATCATTTGCAAACTTAAGACTTTGTTTTAGATACAAACGCGATTGGTCCACTTCACCAATGTAATATAAATATTGTCCGAACTCATAAAGAAAATATTGATCAAGTAGAAATGGCGAACGTGCGTCCTGGGCTTTCTTCATATATTTGACTGCCTGTGGGTATTCTTTGAGATTGGCGTAGCAAAAAGCGGTATAATAATAGATTTCTCCACTATCCCTGAAATCTGGATCAAGGGAATTAAAAACTTCTATGGCTTTCTGGTTTTGACCAGCGTTCATCAGCTGAACTCCATATTGATATTTTTTAAAATTGGCTTCTATCTTACGATCTTGATTATATCCTAATATTGCTGATATAAGTATACCGATTGTTAAAACTGTAATTAAAACAATGAATATCTTATTTCGTTGAGTAGAGTTTATATTTAGATTCATAATAACTTAACACCTCAAGCAAGAATTCATCAGTTTGATTTTAACATATATGATTAACGAGCAGGAATCTTTACCGGAATGCATAAGATAATAAATAATGTTTTTCAATGTAAAGGAGAGGAAAATAGTGTTTACAAAAAAGGTTTTAGTATTTTTGGTAATTGGATTATTTATTTTAATCGGGACGGATTTATATGCAGAACAGCCGATTCGGTTGCTGGTTAATGGTAACGAAATTTTCAGTGATCCGCAACCAACTATTATAAATGACCGGGTTATGGTACCGCTACGTTGGATAAGTGAAGCTCTGGATGCCGAGGTTATATGGGATGAAACCAGCAGAACAGTAGCAGTAACTAGTAAACCGGAACCACATTTTGTTAGAATCAATGGGCAACTCACCACCTGGCCATATTGGATTAAAGATGGCCTCGTTTATATGGAATACCGTAATGCTATTCAACTGGTAAGGGAGGGATATAAGCATCCTGAACATCAGGTGGTATATTTCCCTAGTGATGGTTCCTTATATGTTAATACGCGTAAAATTCCTCTGGCTATGCATAAAGAGGGGGAGTACAATCTCGTTAACATAAGCTATTTAATTGATATGGGAGTTGTAAAATTCGATTGGGATTCCCAGTCAGCTAATTTTGTATCAATAGTTCAATAACCGAGGGTTAGCAGAGCAGTCAGTCCCGCGCTGTTTTTTCTTATGTCATCCGAGCGGTAGCGAAGCATCTCGGATCTGCAACCAACTTTACCAAAGCTAGACTCTTCGCTGCGCTCAGAGTGACATAAACAGTAAAAGCCTCCGCTGCTGTAGCCAGCCACGGGGACGGTTCCATCGTCTTCCCTTCGGTCCTCCGCTTCGCTACGGAGACGCTCGAACCGTCCCCATGGCCAACTCCCTCACTCTTACCCCCCAACCCCTTATGCCTAACTTCTTACCCCAATCCCCATTGACTAGGTTCTCAACTTAACGATATAATTCAACTATGACCGACTCGTCGGTCGGGAGCGGAGAAATGACGGGGAACTCTAGTTTACAGGGTATCCCCTATTATCAGAGAGAATATTTGATTGGGAGGGACACAGGTGGAGAGAAAGTTTGGCAGGTGGTTTATTCTGCTGGCAGTTTTACTGCTGCTGGTGGTAACCTTAACCGGGTGTGACAAGACCGAGAAGGTGGAGAAGGAGACGGAGATTAGTGTCAACACGGCCAAGGTGGTGACACGGGATATTGCCCGCAGTGTTTCTTATGCCGGGGCGGTAAAGGGTATTAATGAGACGAGTGTAATAGCAAAGATTCCGGCGCGCGTGACGGGAGTTTATGTAAAGACCGGGGATCGGGTATCTGCCGGGCAGGTTATGTTTGCGCTGGATAGCAGCGATTACAGTGCCGGTATTGAGCAGGCCCAGGTGGGCAGACGAGCCGCCGAGCTTAATCTGGCTACCGCCACTACTAATCTGGAGAGGACGAAACAGTTGTTTGAGGCGGGAGCCGTTTCCAAACAGCAGATGGAGTCTGCCCAGACGGCGTTTGATTCGGCCGAGGTAGGGCTGGCTCAGGCGGATGCGGCCATTAATATGGCTTCGGTGCAGTTGAATAATTGCAGTGTTACTGCTCCCATAAGCGGAACGGTGGGTAATGTGAGTTTGTCAGTCGGGGATATGGCCAGTCCGCAAGTGCCGGCAGCAGTTATAAGTGATACTTCCCAGTTGGAAATAGAGTTTGCCGTAAGTGAGTCCGAGGTTAATTATATGCAGGCCGGTATTGCGGCCGAGGTTACTTTGAAGGCCGTCAGTGACAAGGCCCTGCCGGCAAAAATTGCCAGTGTGTCCGGTGTTCCTGACCCCATGAAACGCAGTTATATGGTCAGGGTTATTATGGATAATCCCGAGGGGCTAATCAAGTCGGGTATGTTTGCCCGCGTGAGCGTGCCTACGGTAAAGCAGACTGATGCCGTTTGCATTCCCCGCAGTGCTCTGGTAGCCAAGGGTACCGGTACGGTTGTTTATGTGGTGGATGATAAGAAAAGAGCCCACGAGCGTCCGGTGACGGTTGGCATTGAAGATGATACTTATGCCCAGATTACCAAAGGTATAAAAGTGGGTGAGATGGTAATCACGAAGGGAAATACGCTGGTAGCGGAAGGGACACTGGTAAGAGTAGTTGCCGGGGGGGTTAAGTAATGCCACTTATAAAGACGGTTGTAAAACGTCCGGTAGCAGTTACCATTATCGTGGCCGTAGTTATGATACTGGGGTATTTTACTTTTTCCCGCCTGACGGTAGATTTATATCCGGAAATGAAGTTGCCGATAGCGGCAGTAATAGTGAGTTATCCGGGCGCCGGTCCGGAGGAGGTTGAGTCCCAGGTTACTATCCCCATGGAGGGGACCGTAACTACTTTGAGCAATATAAAGGAGTTGCAGTCCATATCCAGTGCCGGTCAATCCATAATCCTGATAACCTTTAACTGGGGAACCAATATGGATTATGCTACGGCTGATATTCGCGAAAAAATCGGGATTATTGAGAAATTCCTGCCCAGCGGCGCGGATAAGCCTATGATTGTAAAGATGGACCCTACCATGATGCCGATTATGCAAATGGGTGTCAGTGGTGCAGATGATCTGGCCACTTTACAGTCCATTGCCGAGGATTATATTGAACCGCGTCTGTCCAGAATTCCCGAGGTAGCTTCGGTAGTAATTACCGGAGGAATGGAAAGGGAAGTTACCGTGGAGGTTGACCCGGTCAAGCTGGAGAACTACGGTCTGACCCTGGCTCAGGTAAACCAGGTACTGCAGATGGAAAATTTCAATATGGCCGGCGGAAAGATGGAGCAGGGAGGACGGGAGTTTTTTGTCCGTAACCTGCAGCAGTTTGAGTCAGTATCCGATATTGGGGATGTAGTTATTCTGACACCCACCGGAGGGCAGGTTTATCTGAAAGATATTGCCACAATAACTGATGGTGTCAAGGATCAGTCTCAGATTACCCGCGTTGACGGTGAGTATGCCCTGGGTGTCCATATTCTGAAGCAAAGTGATGCCAATACGGTTAAAACCAGTCAGGCCGTTCGTGCTGAGCTGAAAAAGATTGAAAAAGAACTGGACATGGACCTGAATGTCCGGATTGTTTATGACCAGGCAGATTATATTATCGGGTCCATTGATAATACCAAAAAGATGCTTTACGAAGGGGCGTTGCTGGCAGCCTTGATCCTGTTCTTTTTCCTCCGCAATATGCGCAGCACGCTGATAATTTTTACCGCTATACCCCTGTCGATTATTGCTACATTTATCCTGATGTATTTTACCGGCAATACGGTCAATTTGCTGACCATGGGCGGATTGGCCCTGGGGGTAGGCCGAATTGTCGATGACTCCATAGTAGTTTTTGAAAATATATACCGGCATCGAACGCTGGGATTGCCACCGATAGAGGCAGCCATTAAAGGGGCCTCCGAGGTAGGAGGAGCAGTAATTGCTTCTACTACCACGATTATGGCAGTGTTCTTGCCGATTGTTTTCGTGGAAGGCTTGGCGGCAATTATTTTTAAACCAATGGCTATGACTATTTCGTTTGCCATATTCTGTTCGTTGATAGTGGCTTTGACCATTATTCCGCTGATGTCTTCGCGCATGCTTACTGATAAGGTTATGCAAAAAAATCCGGACAGTGCCGGTCGCGTCAACCAGGCAGTCAATAAGTTTGGTGGATGGATTGATGGGTTGGGTGAACGCTATAAGGTACTGCTGCAGCAGTGTTTACAGCGACGGCGTCTGGTGGTAGTAATTGTTACGGTTTTAATGATAGGTTCTTTTGCTCTGATGCCTCTTATAGGAGCGGAATTCCTGCCTACCATGGATTCCGGGGAGATATCCATCTCAATTGAAACTGACAAAGGCAGCAAACTGGCTTCGACTAATGAATTGTGTGCTCAGGTGGAAAAAGAGCTGCGGGAATTCAAAGAGGTGGAAACCATTTTTACCAGTGTTGGTTCTCAGGGAACGATGATGATGGGCGGCAGCGGTGAGAATGACCGGGCTACCATGTATGTAAAGTTGTGTTCCAAGTATGACCGTGATCTTACGGTAGAAGAAATGGCGGAAGCCTTTCGCCGGGAAATGGTTAATGTTGCCGGGGCTAAAATCAAGGTCAGCGTGATGGATATGTCCAGTATGATGTCAACCGGCGGCGGACAGATAAATGTGCAGGTGCGTGGTGATGATTCGGATGTACTGCGGGATCTGTCGGATGAAATAGCAGAGATTATCCGTTCGGTGCCCGGAACCCGTGAAGTGGTGGCTACCCTGACCGATGGCAGTCCGGAAATGCAGGTGAAAATTGACCGGCAGCGAGCCGCCAGTTACGGTTTGACCCCCATGCAGATTTCCAGTGAAATTAAAAATGCCATGGAAGGCAGTGTTACCACCCGTTACAAGGTGGAGGGGACCGAGATTGATGTACGCGTACGCTATGTTCCTGAAGGCAACAAGGATATCAATCATCTGAGCAATTTGACCATTCTGGCACCTGGTGGTGCGGTGGTGAAACTGTCACAGGTAGCTTCGTTTGAAATGGCTCAAGGGCCCATTTCCGTTAACCGTATTGACCAGGTACGTGTGGGTGATATAAACGGATATTTATTGAACCGTGATTTGAGAAGTGTTATGGCTGATATTCAGGCTGAAATTGAGAAAATGAACCTTCCGGCTGGTTATACCGTAGAATACGGTGGTCAGAATCAGGAGATGATGGAGAGCTTTGGGAGTTTGGCGATAGCCTTGCTGCTGGCATTAATTCTGGTTTATGCGGTAATGGCAGTCCAGTATGAGTCGTTTTTCAGCCCCTTTGTTATTATGTTTTCCGTACCAACAGCTATTATTGGCGTAGTGCTTGGATTGCTCCTGACAGGAAGGACTTTCAGTGTTACCGCCTTTATTGGAATTATTATGCTGGTCGGTATAGTAGTTTCCAACGCAATTATTCTCGTGGACTATTTGAATAAATTGCGGGCCCGAGGTATGGAACGGGATGAAGCCATTGTGGAGGCTGGACGCGTCAGGCTGCGCCCCATTCTGATGACCGCCCTGACTACTATTCTGGCCATGTTCCCCATGACTCTGGCTCTGGGTGAAGGCGGCGAGGTTCAGGCACCCCTGGCAACGGTGGTTGTAAGCGGTCTGCTGGTATCGACCCTGGTAACCCTGGTGCTGGTACCGGTAGTTTACAGCATCTTTGATGATTGGGGCCAGGCATTAAATCGCCGCTTCAAACGCAACGCTCCGCAGCAGGACACTAACCTGCCAGTTGGGTAAGGTTTTTAATGGACACAGATTACGCAGATTTATAGGATTAACACAGATTTTAAATTTTATTTAGTTGTAGCGGAGGCTTTTAGCCTCCGATCGGAAGCCCTTACAGGACCACTGATGTTTCTATCGTTCATAATTAATGTAGCTAAAAGCTTCCGCTACTAATCACCATAACTAACCTGACTCCGATTTAATCAAAATAAGAAATCAGTGAAAATCCGCGCCCGAAGGGTCTGTGTAATCTGCGTCAGAAAAAATCAGAAATCCGTCAGCTCAAGTCAGAAAAAGTCCCCTTTCAGGGACACGTATGCTCCGCCCATAGGGGCTTCGCAATTAATGTAGCAGGTCAGTCAGGTTCTAAATCTTGGTACATTTTTTCAGGAGGATAAATATGAAGGATAGCGGATCGAAGGGTGGAAAACGTGAGGCCATTATTGAGGCCGGGGTTAAGGTATTTTCTGAGAAGGGTTACCACAATGCCCGCATGGAGGAAATTGCTCTGGAGGCGGGGATTGGTAAAGGGACCATTTATGAGTATTTTGACAGCAAATTACAGCTTCTCCAGGAGGTTATGAACAGCGGCATGGAGAAGTATTATAACACGCTAAGAACCGCTGAATTAAACGATATCAGTTTTCGGGAACGATTGTATTTGATTATGGAAGGACATATCCGCTTTTGTATCAATAATAAGCAATTAACACGCATTGTTTTCTGGGATACGGAAATATTTGATGAAGAACTGAAAGAATGGGGTTATGCTCATCGTAGAGAAAAAGAAGACCGGCTGTGCGATTTGATTCATGAGGCTATGGAACACGGTGAACTGCGTAGACTGGATGCGCGGCTGGCAACTTATATGATTGTAGGCATATTAGGTTCCATATGGGCACCCATTACGTTGGAGGACTGGAATGAGGATGCTGAGGAACTGGCTGAAAAAATGACCGACTTCATTATGAATGGTATTGCTGAAAAAAATTAAAATTGATTAATTTTGCGCTAAACATAAAATTTACTTGAACATTAGGCGGTTACATATGAAATTGAATCGAACCTTTGCTACCGTAGTGCTGGCAGTGCTGCTGATTATGGCTTTAATTTTGCCAGCTCAGGCATTTCCAGATGTTGGAAACCATTGGGCCAAAATCCCCATAGATCATTTACATAGTCGGGGTCTGGTAAATGGTTATCCTGACGGTGCATTTTATCCGCAAAAGTTTGTTACCCGTGAGGAGTTTGCCACGCTGCTGGTACAGGCTCTGGGTGAAGAAAACGAAGCCCGGGAACTGTTGGGTGGAACCAGTCAATTTATAGATGTAGCCGGTCGCTGGTCGCAGGGATTTGTAGAGTTGACCTGGGAAAAGGGCATTACCTATGGTGATGGAGTAGGTACTTTTTCACCCTCGCGGATAGTCACCCGTGAGGAAGCGGTTACCATGCTGGTAAAGGCAGTTGGTTTTGACCTGCCGGCAGCGGAAGAACCATTTCTATTTACTGATGACAGTATGATTGCGGGTTGGGCACGGGACCCAATAAATCTGGCGGTTTCACAGGGATTGATTTCAGGTTTTCCTGATGGAAGTTTCCGCCCCCGGCAGGGATTAACCCGGGCTCAGGCAGTAGTTATGTTGGAACAGTTTCTCAATCTGCGCGGACAAAAATATCAGTTTTACGGAACCCTCACCAATATTAACCTGCCTTTAAAACAGGTTACCATCGAAATAAATGGTATTCCCCGTACATTTGAATTAAGTGATTACTTATATTTTTATAATGAGCTTACCGGTGAAGCAGTTACTGAGATTGGATTGCCGGCAAAGATTATGTTTGATGTTAATCCTGCCGGTAAACTGGCTTTTGCCATGCTGGTCTCGGAGAATCAGGCTGGGCGAGTGAATATAAGGTTGCAGAAACAGCCTTCGGGGCAGCAGCCGGTCATGGTAATAGACCAGCTGATTAATTTAAGCCTGGCGGAAAATATTAATAACAAACCGGCCGATAGTAATCCGGCAGACAGTCTGGCTGAAACCCGATATGCCATGCAGTCCGATACCTTTATGGAATTAACCGGAGCTTCCGGAGTAGGTCAGCTGGTGGCGGTGATAGACAGTGGGGTTGACGCAGGCCATCCGGATTTGCAGACTACCCCCCAGGGATATGCCAAGATTGTTGATTATCTGGATTTTACTGATGAAGGCCGACTATCCATAGGGGCGGGAGTCGAAAAGTTAGATGATAAGATTTATATCGCCGGTCAGAAGATAGATGTTGCTGGAATAACCAATCTGGCTAATGATTTTGCCTATGGTTATCTGGATATCAGCGGCTTTCCGATAACAGTTGACGAGAAGGCCAGCACCAAAAGATTGGTTGTGGCAGTGGCCGGAAAATATAATAATTGGTATGACACTATTTATGTTGATACCAACGGGGATGGACAGATACTGGATGAGAAGCCGATAGGTGTCTATAGTAAAGACCGCCAGGTAATTTCGATAGCCGGTTCCGGAAACCGTAAAATGAATCTGGTTTTATGTGAGATTTCCAGTGAAAAACGTTATGTGAAATTTGGCTTTGATTCGCTGGGGCATGGCACGGAAGTGGCCGGAGTGGTAGCAGCTAATGGCACCATAAAAGGCGTAGCTCCCGGAGCCCAGCTTTTGGCGCTGAAAGTATTGGACCATAATGGACAGGGCAAGATCTCATCACTGCATCAGGCCCTGCAGGCAGCGGCACAGCGGGGAGCCCGGGTGGCGGTTGTAAGCATGGGTCAATACCAGCTGACAAAGAACGAACAAACCCAGTTGGCAGCTTTGGTTGAATCGTTATGGAAACAACATAAGATGCTGGTATGTATGGCCGCCGGTAATAATGGACCGGGATTAAATACTGTGACCGGTACTGCTGCCCTGCCAAATATAATCAGTGTCGGAGCCTACGCAACACCCTATATGTGGCGGCAGGATTACGGCTGGCAGGTGGAAAAGCCTACATTATGGTATTTCAGTTCGGCCGGACCAGCCAAGGACGGTACTCTGGTACCCATGCTGGTTGCGCCGGGAAATGCCGTGTCGACTTATCCAATGTGGGCAGGGACCCCTTATCGTTTGGATGAAGGTACCAGTCTGGCAGCACCGCATGTGGCGGGAGCCATTGCTTTGTTAATGGATGCGGTCACACATAAATTATACAACCATGATACCATGGCAGTTTATCAGGCATTAATTACCGGAGCCGAGCCGCTGGAAGGTTATCAGGCGGCTGAACAAGGGTATGGTGCAGTTAATTTATTACGTTCATGGCTGGTGCTGAAGGATATGAATGATGATGCCATCCCCCTGGATGTACGTCAGTTTAGTCCGGATTACGGTTATGGCCGCGGTTTGTATTCGCGCGGGATTATACCGGCACAGTCAGTAGTCAGGCTGCAGAATAATACTGATACAAACCGGCAGTTGGCCATTGGCGGACTCCCTGAATGGATGAAGCCGGCTCAGTTCAGTATGCAGTTACCGCAACAGGGACAGAGAACATTGCAGGTTGATTATGAAATTCCTGAAGAACCCGGCCTGTATAGTGATTTTCTGTTTGTAGATGATATTGATACGCCGGGAAGAGAATTGTCTATTTTGCAAACAGTGATTGTACCTTATCAGTTGGATAAGTTAAAAGATCAAAAGCTGGAATTGAGTGAAAGCCTCAAAGCAGCTGAATTTAAACGCTATTTTGTGCAGGTTCCGGAGGGAGCCGGAAATCTATCTGTTAATCTGGCGGTAGCTTCGGGACGGGCCCGTATGCATGTAGTATCGCCCTCCGGATGGCAGGACATCAGCAATTATGCCGGGCAGGGCAATACCCAAACCGACCCGCAGGTGAATTTGGTCTATAATCTGCCGGAAGCCGGTACCTGGGAAGTAATAGTCTACAGTTCGGCTTCATTGAGTGATCTGGGAGAAAGCGAGTCACAGTATACTTTGCAGGCTTCATTGCAGGATGTTCAGCCGGCAGTTATTACCGCACCGGATGATCGTTATCTGGTCAGCAGCCTGCCCCGTATATTAAGACCTGGTGAAAAGAATCTGATTAGTATCGGCTTCTGGAATTCGGTGACCAAAACTTCCGGGGAAGGTGTGGTAATGATAGACGGCAAAATGTACGAACTCCGCAATGGCATGGTCCTCCTCCCCATCATCCCCACCAGCGACACCATAAACCTCACCATATCATGGTAACCAGGGGGACGGTTCTCCTGGTTACTCCACATTGGTAACCAGGAGAACCGTCCCCTTGGTTACCCATGGTTAACCCCTGGTTAACGCCTCATTCCACGCTGCTTGCACCCGTCCCTCGCCTTTTTTGACTTGAGGTTAGCAATAGTTTACTATGATGCTAAATATGGATGATATATTTAATAGGAGGTTACGGTGATGGACAGACAGTTGATTGAGAAGGCCCGGGAGTTGCTTAATGCTAATTATATTTCTACTACCCTCAGTACGGTTGATCGGGATTATAATTGTAATGTAGCAGTTATTTCCGTGCTGGAGATGATAGATGACGATATAATTATTGCGGCCCGGTTTGGGGCGGACAGGACCTATGCGAATTTATTGGAGACCCGCAAAGGGGTTTTCCTGGTGCTGTTGACTGATAATGAAAAAACCAAGGACGGTATACGCGTTTATGTGGAGTTGGTCGAGGATCAGCAGGAAGGACCTTATTTTGATCGTATCGAGCAGCGTCTGCAAGGTACACGCTATAGCAGTTTTGAACTAAAGAATTGTCTGGTGTTTAAGATTACAGATATTTTACCGGTTTCGCTTTTAAAGAAGGCTTCTCAGGAATAATGTAGTCGCGACGCTGGCTATGGGCATATAATGTAGTTAGGCATACACGGTTTAAAGGAGGATAACCATGTTTTTGGGAAAGGTTTTGGTGGTTTTCGGTACACGGCCGGAAGCAATAAAGATGGCCCCGGTTATCAAGGAATTAAAAAAGGTGGAGGATATTACAACTATAGTGGCAGTGACGGCTCAGCATCGGGAGATGTTGGATCAGGTGTTAAAACTGTTTGATATTGTTCCGGATCATGATTTAAATTTAATGCGGGAAGGACAGGATTTATTCAGCATTACTACCGGTGTTCTGGAAGGCATGAAAGAAATATTGGATAAGGAACAACCTGATATGGTGCTGGTACATGGAGATACTACCACAACTTTTGCGGCAGCTTTGGCCGCTTTTTATCGTCGTATTCCGGTTGGCCATGTGGAAGCCGGTTTACGTACGCGTAATAAGTATTCGCCTTATCCGGAGGAGATGAATCGCAGTTTGGCCGGGCGAATTTGTGAGCTGCATTTTGCTCCTACTGATACGGCCCGTGAGAATTTGCTGGCAGAGTCGACGGCCAGCTTTAAAATTTGGGTTACCGGCAATACGGTTATTGATGCTTTGCTGGATACAATTAAACCAGAATATAAGTTTGGTCAAGAGTTGTCACAGATAGATTTCAGCCGGCGTATAGTCCTGGTAACTACTCACCGTCGGGAGAATTGGGGAAACAGCATGCGCAATATTTATGAGGCGCTGCTGGATATAGTGAATGAGTTTCCGGATGTGGAAGTGGTGTTTCCGGTGCATAAGAACCCGGTGGTGCGTGAAGTTGCCGAAGAGATGCTGCAGGGCCGGGAACGATTCCATTTGATTGAACCGTTGGATTATGAGCCGTTTGCGCATTTGATGAATTGTTGCTATATGGTTATGACTGATTCAGGAGGTCTGCAGGAAGAAGCCCCTTCGCTGGGTAAGCCGGTTCTGGTTTTACGGGATACTACTGAACGCCCCGAGGCCGTAGAGGCCGGGACGGTTAAGCTGGTGGGAACCAACCGGGATAAAATTTATCAGGAGGCAAAGAGGTTATTAACTGATTCCCGCGAATATGAACAAATGGCACGGGCAATTAATCCTTATGGGGACGGCAAAGCAGCCCGGCGTATAGCTAAAATAGTTACTGAGTTTTTATATGTTCGCCTGGGAGCACAGATGTAGTTTTATTTACAGGGAGGATACTGATGTCCGAAATTAAGTTTGGAACTGATGGTTGGCGGGCAATAATAGCCCGTGATTTTACTTTTGAAAATTGCCGGGTGGTGGCACAGGGTATTGCCGGTTATGTAAATAACCAGCAGTTGACTAAAAAAGGGATAGTTATTGGTTATGACCATCGATTTATGTCGGAGGATTTTGCCCGGGAATGTGCCCATGTGCTGCTGGGGAACGGGATTAAGACCTTTCTGCTGTGTAAGGCGGCACCTACACCGGTGACTGCTTTTGCGGTGAGGCACAAACAAGCCGGCGGTGCTATTATGATTACGGCCAGTCACAATCCACCGGAGTATAACGGGATAAAGTTTATTCCTGAATATGCCGGACCGGCTTTGCCTGATGTGACTGATGCCATTGAAGCAGAGATTGCTCATGTGATGGAGTCGCATAAAATTTATGAATTAAGTATTGAAGATGCTGCCCAGTTTGATTTGTTTGAAGAAATTGATGTTGATCGGGAATACTGTCAACAGGTTACTAATTTGCTGCTGCCGCAGAGTTTTGCAAAGAATCCGATTAAGATTACGATAGACCCGATGTTTGGCGCCGGCTGTGGTTATCTGGATAAAATCCTCACCGGACTGGGTTGCGAAGTACGAACCATTAATAATTATCGTGATCCTTTGTTTGGCGGTTCTTTGCCGGAGCCTACCGATGAGAACCTGAGTGATCTGAAAAGGGCGGTATGCAGTTATAAATCCGACCTGGGACTGGCTCTGGATGGAGACGCAGACCGGTTCGGGATAATTGATAATGAAGGTAATTTTGTCAGTGCCAATCAGTTTTTATCCCTGTTGCTGGAGCATTTGCTGACTACCAGAACTTTTCGGGGGCCAGTGGCCCGTTCGCTGGCTACAACTCATATGCTGGACCGAATTGCACAGCAGAACGGCATCACTGTGATTGAGACTCCGGTAGGGTTTAAGTATGTTGGCGAGGGACTGCGGGAAAAGGGTTGTATCCTGGGTGGAGAGGAAAGCGGTGGTTTATCCATTTTCGGGCATATCCCTGAAAAGGATGGAATACTGGCTTGTTTGCTGGCAGCGGAAATGCTGGCTGGTAGCGGGAAATCTTTTGCCCGTCTGACGGAGGAACTTAATAAAAAATATGGCGCCTGGGACAGCCGGCGACTGGATATAAAAGTGAAACCGGAAGAAAAATTAAATATTTTAAACATAATTTCCGAATATAAACCTAAGAGTATTTTGGGGGTCGGGGTGCAGACAATCAGCAACCGGGAAGGGTTGAAGATTGTGCTGGAAGATGGCAGCTGGATCCTAATCCGGGCTTCCGGTACTGAGCCCATGTTCAGATTATATGTCGAATCAACCAGCCTGGATCGTATCCGTGACATTCAGGCTGAAGTAAGCAGTGCCATTTCCCTGAAGTAGAGTCTAACGGTTTTATTTTTTTGACGCAGATTTACACAGATTTTAAAATGATTTTCGCTGATTTTTTAATTTTATTAAATTGGAGCCAGGTTAGTTATGGGGAGTTGGCTTTTCAAAATTATTATCAGTATTATTGATATTTACATTAGGCCGAGTCAATTAAGAGTCCCCTTTCAGGGACAATGATGCTCCGCCCATAGGGCTTCGCAATTAATGTAGCTAAAAGCTTCCGCTACAATATTGAGGAGTCCGTCAGGTCCAGTCAGGTTCTAAAAATATAATTCATTTTCATGTTGTCACCCATTTGGGTTAATTTTTGGCTTTAAAGGAAGGATTTTTGTGAAAGGTGACGAAAGTAATAAATTAAACAAAAAACAGGGACCTAAACAGAATCCGGTTGAAATTGAAAGACTGGATCATACTCTTCAGCAGGTTTTGGATTCGCTGGAGAAGGGGCGGCTGGACATCTTTGATATAGCGCAGGATTGTGAGCAACATTGCGCTATGCTGGAAATAGAATTGGAAGAACTGAAGCTGGCTACTATTCAGGTTATTGAGCAGGTAGAAAAAACTGAACGTCTGGAAAAACAGGCGCGCTTTAAGTTGATGGAAGTCAGCCGCCAGCTGGGCAGGATAAGTGAAGAAGAAATAAAGGTAGCTTATGATGAAGCCCGTGCTTTACAGGTGCGGTTGATGGAGTTTCGTCAACGTGAGATTTACCTGCGTAAACATCGTGATGATGTTGCTGCCAGTCTTAAGCATTTTAAGTCTATTAGTAAACGGGCTTCTGATTTATTAGCGAATACTTCATTGGCTTTAAATATATTACAGGGAAATGTTAACCGCATAACTGATACGATTGAAGATATCCAACGTAAACAACAGATGGAGTTGTGGATTATTGAATCCCAGGAAGCCGAGCGACGTAAGATATCCCGCGAAATTCATGATGGGCCGGCCCAAAGTCTGGCCAGCATGATTATCAGGCTGGATTTGCTGGGACGTGATCTCCCCGGCCAGAAAATGTCGCCGGCCGAGCAAATAGCAGATATAAAGAAAATTGCTATCGAAAGCCTTACTGATATCCGGCGCATAATGTTTGACCTGAAGCCACTGCTGTTTTATGACAAAGGTCTTAGCTCAGCATTACAGGATTATTTTAATGATTATGAAGCCAAATACAATTTTGATATTGACCTCGTAGTTTTGGGTGAAGAACATAAGTATGATCTCGGCCTGGAGATCGCGTTATTCCGTCTGGTGCAGGAAGCAATTACTAATGTGCGCAAGCATTCAGGCGTTGATAAGGCGATGGTAAAGATAGAGGATACCGGGGAAAGCCTGACTATCGTAATCAAAGATAACGGGGTGGGTTTTGATACCAATCTAAAATCTGATAACCCTGAAAGTTATGGAATTTTGGGTATGCAAGAGCGAGTTCAGCTTATTGGCGGCAGGATGGAGATTATTTCAGCACCAAATTCAGGGACCCAGGTTATAATCTATGTACCTCTGGAAGGAGATGGGGATCACGGACAAAATAAAGGTAATAATAGCGGATGATCATGCTTTATTGCGGGAGGGAATCCGGCGCTTGCTGGAATTGGACCCCAAAATCGAGGTAGTAACTGAAGTGGGAGATGGACAGGGTGCCATTAACATGGCGCGCCGCGAACGTCCGGATATCATCCTTATGGATGTCAATATGCCCGGTACAGATGGGTTAACGGCTACCAGGGTAATAAAACGTGAGATGCCGCAAATAAAGATTATTGCTCTGACTATTTACGAGGATGATGAAGTAGTGGATATGGTAAAGGCAGGGGTTTCGGCTTATGTCTTAAAAGATGTAGCCGGTAATGAACTTATCGATACCATTTATAAAGTTATGAACGGAGAGGTAGTTATTCATCCCCGCGTAGCCAGTCGTCTGGTTCGTGAGCTGACCAAAGTGGACCGCCCCCAGGAACGGGTTCGATTAACCCGGAGAGAATACGATGTTTTGGCTTTACTCGTAAAGGGTAATTCCAATAAGGATATAGCCGATACCATGTTTATAAGTGAAAAAACGGTCAAGAATCATTTAACCAGTATTTTTCGAAAATTAGGAGTAAAGGATAGAACCCAGGCAGCAGTTTATGCTTTAAAAACCAATATGATTATTCAGGATTAATATTTGAATTATTATCTGGAATCAACTGACCTCCTTTTGGCATAGTTATATAATGTGCCGGTTAAGAGGAGGTTTTCTTTATGGTGTTGTTTCTCAAGGCAATCAGCCTGATTATTTGGTTGGGAATTATGTTTTTACTAATCAGGGCCAGCCTCATTTTACCCCGCCCATATTATCGCAAAGGGGTTCATACCACTGACCGCAAAGCCGCAAATCAATCCGATGTTTCCAATACCGGCAGCCGATATGTACGCAAGAACAGTTGGTGAGCGTTTGTATCACTCTGAACGCAGCGAAGAGTATCGAAATTTAATCATTTCTGCAAGTTCCCATTCTGACAAAAAAGTAATAAATATGCTATAATTTATATTTATAAAGCCCGATATTATATGAGGCGCGAAACTGTATACATGACTATTTCACGCCGGTTTATAAACAAATAGCATCCCGTGTGAATAAGATTAAGTAAGATAAAGACCAGGGGGGCAGTTATGCAGAATTTTTTCATGGACATTCTGTTTCCGCAGAATGAATGCTGTGTGTGCCGGGAGGCGGGACGCTATAATACGCGTCATCCATGGTGTAACCAGTGTCAGGAAAAAATGGACAATCTGCGTACGGCTATGCCTACCTGTGATTATTGCGGAAAGTATTTGTTAAATGGCGGCAGTCGTTGTGAAGAGTGTCAGGCCGAAAAACCGCCGTTTAATATTGCCCGGGCGGTGGGACCCTATGAGGAACCTTATCGAATCGCCATAAAGGTGCTGAAATTTTTGGGTCGCAGGCAATTAGGTTATTGCATGGGCATTATGATGGCTGAGGTAGTAAGGGAAGAACCCCTTTTTTGGCCAATTAATTTAATAGTGCCGGTACCATCTTCGAAAGCCAGTATGAAACAAAGAGGTTTTAACCAGACTGAGGTGCTGGGCCAACAAATCGGCAAGTGTTTAAAACTGCCGATTAATGCAGAGGCTTTGCGCCGAATTAAAGAGACACCTTCCCAGCGGGAATGCACCCGGGAAGAACGGGAAAGAAACTTGTGGAGAGCTTTTGAAGTAAAGGATAAATCAAAAATACGTGGAAAAAGTATATTACTGGTCGATGATGTTTATACTACCGGCTCCACCAGCCGTGAGTGTAGCCGGACCTTACTGGACGCCGGGGCCGAACGGGTAGGCGTAATTGTCTGGGCAATTGGCACCGGATATTAAGGATAATTGAAACCTTTAATAAAATCCTGAAGGAGGTTTAATGTTATGGCCGATTTGAGAAATTGCTCCGAATGTGGCAGATTGTTTGCTTATCAGGGCAGAGATATCTGCAGCAGATGTTTGGAGGGTGAAGACGAAGAATACATGGTAGTACGGCGCTATGTCAGGGATCATCCCGGTGCCAGCGTATTTGAAGTTGCTGATGAAACCGGAGTTGAAGAAGAAAAGATACTGCAGTTTCTAAAAGACGGCCGTTTGCAGAGCAAAGGGTTTGCTGAATTACAGGAATGCCAGATGTGCGGGCGTCGTATTTCGGCAGGAAAGTATTGTGAAAATTGTGTAAAACGCCTGGATGTTCAACTCAAGGAGGCACAACGACCGAACCTGGATAAAAAGGGATTCGATAAAGGTGCAGGAATGCATATCAAGGAGTAAACCTGACTGGTAATATATAACACGGGTTAACAACCTTCTTTACATAATGAGACTATAGGATAGTAAAACGCTATAAAACGGAGAATAATATTAAAAAACAAGTTTTAGGGGGCTAAAGCAGCTCCCTTTTTTATGCGACAATAATGACAGACGAAGATTTATGAGGTGGTTACCATGATGATTTCCAAAACTCAATTACAGAGTATGCTCAAAGTATATGGAAAAGAAAAGGCTATGAATAAGGTTGACTCTCCCCAGGCGGGCAAAGCTGCGGGAAAACTTGACCAGTTGGCCATTTCCAATGAGAGCAAAACCAAACAGAAGGCTATGCAGGCAATCAGACAGGCACCGGAAATCCGTACCGAGCTGGTAAGTCAACTGCAGGAAAGAATCTCGGCAGGAACTTATACCGTCACGGATGATGAAGTTGCGGAAAAAATGATTGATCGTGCCATTGTTGACAGATTAGTATAAGAAAGCGGTGAGCAGATGCTAGACCTGCTGAACAGCTTTATCGAGATAATCGGTAAACAGAATGATTTACTGGAACAAATTATAAAACTAAGTGAGGACAAGCGCCAGGCCATAGTTTTAGGTCAGGTTCAGGAACTGGATAGTATGGTACACAAAGAGGGCATACTTGGTCAGGAGTTGGAAAAACTTGAGAGTGCCCGCTTTGTTTTACAGATGGAAATAGCTGAAAACCTGGGTATGCCGGTAACTGAGCTTAATGCCGGTGAAATCAGACGCGTAACCGCGGAGCAATATCCGCAGCTGGCAACCAGTTTGAATGAACATTTGACCACTCTGGAAAAGCTGATTGGCAAACTGCGCAGTTCCATTCAGGAGAATAATGAACTGCTTAAAATGTCACTTGATTATATAGAAGAAATGTATTATCTGCTTAGTCCCGAGGATAACCCCGGCCTTTATTCAGACAAAGGCGCTGCTGATATCCCCGGTAAACGGTTGCAGCTTATAGATAAAAAAGCCTGAATATAGCACAAAGCGAGGGAAGACCATGCATATTTTCGCTGGATTGGAAATAGGCAAACGTTCGATTATGACTCATCAGTCTGCCTTAAATATTACCGGTCATAATGTAGCTAATGTAAATACACCCGGATACACCCGGCAAAGCCCCAATATTGTTACCAGCCCACCCTGGCATACCCCGGTATTGACAGGGAATTCACAGGTGGGTCAATTTGGAACCGGCGTAGATGTTATCAGCATTGACCGTTTACGGGATCGTTTCCTGGATGATCAGATTCGCAATGAGACGCGGACTCTGGGATACTGGGATTCCATGCAGGAGAGCCTGTCCCGATTGGAAGTCATTTTGAACGAACCTTCTTCCGATGGATTGCGCGGGGTTATGGACCAGTTCTGGGAATCATGGCAGGACCTGTCGGCTCATCCGGAAAGTGAATCAGTGCGCTCGGTGGTAACCCAGCGCGGGATGGCACTGGCGGAAGCCTTTAATCATACCTATCGGCAGCTGAAGGAACTTCGTGAGGATGCCAATGCCAGCATACGCGTAAAAGTTGATGAAATTAATTCCATTGCTCAACAACTAAGTGATTTAAATAAACAAATATTATCAATTTCCGTAGCCGGTAAAGAGCCCAATGACCTTTTGGACAAGCGGGATTTACTCCTTGATCAGCTGGCCAGCATAGCTGATATAAAAGTTTATGAACAACGTAACATAATAGATGAATCTACCGGCGCAGTGAAACGGTTCAGTGGTATGATTACCGTTCAATTAGGCGGCAGGTCACTCGTTCAGGGAACTGATTACCATCGGCTGGATACGCAAGCTGATCTGGAAAGCATGAATATGGTGGTCTGGGAAGATACCCGGGTCAAAGCTGATATTCAGGGTGGAGAATTGCGCGGATTGCTGGATGTTCGCGGTAAAACCCTATGGGAAACCGGCCCTTCAGAATACAAGGAATTAATTCCTAATTTGATTAACGATTTAAACAGCATGGCCAAGACTATTATTATGACTACCAATGATTTACATCGGACCGGCTACAGCCTGAATAACCAAACAGCTACTGCTGATGGTACCAATTTTTTTAACCAACCGGCTGATCCGTCTAATCCAGCCATAAAGTGGGCAGAGTATTTCAGTGTAACCTCAGCAATAATTGATGATCCGAAGAATATTGCGGCAGCCGCCACTGCCACCTGGGACGCTGGCAATAAAATAAACTTTGGTGATGGGGGAATTGCCGTGCAGATTGCCCGGTTGAAACATCTGGGCTATAGCGGAGCGGATGCTTCTTTAATTCAAAATGTTACCGTTGATGATTTCTGGCGGGCAGTATGTGCCTTTATCGGGGTTGACAGTCAGGAGGCCTCACGGATGGCCAGAAATCAGGAAACTCTGCTGGGCGAACTGGAAAACAAACGCCAGTCGCTTTCCGGAGTATCACTGGATGAAGAAATGACCAATATGATTAAATTCCAGCATGCTTACAATGCAGCCTCGCGATTTATAACTGTCATTGATGAGCAGATTGATGTAATAGTAAATCGTATGGGCCTGGTAGGGAGGTAATAAATTATGATGCGCGTTACCAATAAAATGATGATTAATGAAACCATCAAGAATTTAAATACGAATACCCTGGCTCTGGATAAATGGAATCGCCAGCTTTCTACCGGACGAACCCTTAACCGGCCTTCCGATAATCCGGCCGGGCTGGTAAAAGCCATGCGTCTGCGGACTAATTTGATAGAAGGGGAGCAATACCTGAGAAATATCGGTGAAGCACTGAACTTCATGGAGACTACTGACTCAGCGCTGGACAGTATGGGAAATGTTTTAAACCGGGTACGCGAATTGACTGTAAAGGCAGCCACTGGCACTAATGATACCGGGGCTCAGGCGGCTATAGCTGATGAAATAAAAGAACTGGGCGAACAGCTAAAGATTCTGGCCAATACTTCCTACGGTACCAAGCGAATCTTTGCCGGTACCAATGTTACCGAATCACCGCTGGTAGATGATGGTTTGGGAAATTTAACCTGGACCGGCAATAATACCGCTTTTGAAATGGAAATTGCCGTAGGCATCAAATTTCGCATGAATTTGACTAATGCCGGAACCGGCGCAGAAAGTATGCAGAACTTTTTCACAGATCCGAATCCAGACCCACCCCCAGCGCCTCCACTGGCACCGGGTGAGATTCAGTTAGCTACTGATAATGGTATATTCGGGGTTATGTCACGTCTGGAAAATGATATTCGCAATGGCAACTTACCGGAAATTGGCGCAGCTTTAACTACATTGGATACTAAAATTGAAAACTTATTATCAGCCCGTTCCACCATCGGAGCCAAGGTTAATCGTCTGGAGCTGCAGGACTCCCGCGTAAAAAACACGCAGATCTCATTTACCGGCCTACTCTCCCAGGTAGAAGATGCCGACATGGCCGAAGTAATTATGCAGCTGAAAATGCAGGAAAACGTCTTCCGCGCCACCCTGGGCGCCGGCGCCCGCATCATCCAACCCACCCTAATCGACTTCCTGCGCTAAATGGGGGACTGACACAGATAACACAGATTTTTAGGGATTTACACAGATAAATGGATGTAAATAGTTAAGGATTTAAATTGATGGAAGAATTTTTACATAAAGATATTACGCATAGTATTATTGGAGCTGCGTATAAGGTTTATAATACACTGGGCAGTGGCTTTTTAGAAAAAGTCTATGAAAATGCTTTATATATGGAAATTGAATTACTGGGATTAGAAGTTGAAAGGCAAGCTCCTATAAAGGTTTTATACAAAGGGAAGGTAGTTGGGGAATATTTTGCAGACTTATTAGTGGAAAAAAATATAATAGTTGAGCTAAAAGCAGTAACCGAATTGAATCGGGCCCATGAGGTGCAATTAGTTAATTATCTTCGTGCTACTGGACTTCGTGTAGGTCTACTAATTAATTTTGGAGATAGTATTTTGATTAGAAGAAAAGTACTCTAAAATTGGTATTAGTTAGATAACGGTGATTTTAGAAATTACAAAAAAAATATTTAAAAAAATCCGTGAAAATCTGTGCCCGAAGGGTCTGTGTAATCTGCGTCTATTTAACCCCGGGGGGTGGCAACAATGTTACAAATACGAATTGATCAGCAATATGCTAAGATTGGGCTGGATATTCAGAAGCCGCAATTTGCCATGCAAACTACGCTGCCGGCCATAGAACTGGACATCGAAGAACCGACTCTGGAAATTCATTCTCCGCGGCCCAGGCTAACCATTGATCAGAGCCAGTGCTTTGCTGATATGGACAAGCGCACCCCGTCGCAATTTATGGACTACTATGCCGGGTTGGCGCGGCAAATGGGCTTGGAGGGTATTGCCACCATTACCACAGATGGAGATGCCCTGGCCAACTGGCAGAACGGCAATACCATAGAAAGCTTAGCAGCTGCGGATATGGGCGAAACAATCGATTTTAATGTGACCGCTGTACCCAAACAACCGCCCCGCATAGAATGGGACATTCGCCCGGTGGAAATAAACTATAATCGAGGTCGGGTAGGACTGCAGCTCCGGCGTGGACAGGTACAGACCAATTTCCAATGGGGCAAAGTCAGCGCTTATTTAAGACAGCAAAACTATCTGAACATAACCTGGCAAGAAACACCAAACCGCAGCATGTATGCGTGAGGTATAAGGTGATTAGCATGTAGCTGGCTATATGTCATCCTGAGCGATAGCGAAGGATCTCTATAACGATAAAAACTTATATAGATTATTTTATAAAGATTTTAAATAAAAAACATTAAAAACCCTACGTGAAATGTTATAAATATATATTATGTAGCTATATTAATAAAATTGTGGAAAAAAACAGCGAAAATCCGCTAAATCAGCGTAATCAGCGTCTATTAAAAATTAAACAATATCATAAGGGAGGAAATCATGCAGATAAATACTCATTTATTCGGGGAACTAAACATTACTGAAAAAGACATTATAAGTTTTCCTGAAGGCATACCCGGTTTTGAATCTGACAAACAATACATACTGCTGCCCCTGGAGGAAAAGGCCCCGTTTTATTATCTGCAATCGGTTAATACATCCGACTTGTGTCTATTGATGATTGACCCGTTTGTATTCTTTTCCGACTACCAGATTGAATTATCAGACGGTGCCATAAAACAATTGCAGCTGCCTTCGAATAAACCACCAATAGCCGTATATTGCATCTTGACCATACCAGGAGATTTTAAAAAGGCAACGGCCAACCTTATGGCTCCAATAATAATAAATGCCGAAAAAAAATTAGGACTTCAGTTTATTCCTGAAAAAACCGATTATATAACTAAGCATCCTATTTTCCCTCAGGAAAAACCAGTTGCAGAGGAGGGCAAATAGCGTGCTGATATTGAGTCGTCGCAAAGGTGAAAGTATAGTCATTGGTGATAATATTGAAATATGTATAATGGATGTGCAGGGAGAAGTAATAAAAATTGGCATTGATGCTCCCCGCACCGTCAGCGTATATCGCAAGGAAATCTATAACGAAATCGAAAACGCCAACCGTGAGGCCACCCGTAACTTGCCTACGGTTGAGCAATTAAAACAATTTAAACCCAAAGAGTAAGGGGTTAGGAATTAGGGGAGAGGCGTAAGGAGCAAGCAGTTTATGTCATGCTGAGCGTCAGCGAAGCATCTCATTGGTTGAGGAGCCAATATTACTGACTTCCAAAAGAGATCCTTCGTCGCCTGCAGCTCCTCAGGATGATCAGTAGTAACGAACCATCCCTTGACAACTGTGTTAATGTCAGGTCGAGTCAGTTAAGAGTCAGGCTATATCAGGTTCTAAAAAAAGAATTACTCAAGTTCATAATTATATAAATCACCATAACTAACCTGACTTATATTAATTTATAAAAATCAGCGAAAACCCGTGAAAATCGGCGTAATCCGCGTCCATTATACCCAGACCCGAAAGGAGGAACGTATCATGTACTCAATCGACCGTATTCGTTTTGGAGGTCTATCCAGTGGTCTGGATACTGAAAACATAATCAAGCAACTCATGCGTATTGAAACCATGAAAGTTGATCGCCAATTCCAGCAAAAAACTCTGCTGGAATGGAAGCGTGACGATTATCGTACCATTAATAACAGTTTGCGTAACTTTAAAGAAAAAGGCGTTTTTGACCTTAAGCTTGAAAGTAGCTTCCAGGCAAAAACCATTTCCTCCTCCGATGAAAAAGTTGCTGCGGCCACAGCTACTGCAACCGCCATGGAAGGCTCATATTCCATAAATGTTATCTCCACCGCTCAGGCAGCCAGTGCTCAATCCTCAGCGCGGATTACTGGTTCAGTAGGGACAGGCAGTTTTACTATTCAGGGTACATCAGATGATGCTTCCCAGGCCACCATTCAGGTAACTTCAACTGATACCATGGCTGATATCGCCGCTAAAATTAATGCCCAGACTAGTAAGACTGGTATTCGTGCTTCCTATGATGAAAATCTGGGGCGCATGTTCCTGATGTCAAATACCGCCGGTTCGGAAAACTTTATTAAAGTGGTAGCTGATGATAATGATATTCTGAAAAATATGAACCTTTATGACCCGGCGCAGCATACTGACGGGTTGCTGGTAACCGGTACTGCCGCCCAGATAAAGCTGAATAATAATGATATCCTGGAATTTGACAGCAATCAAATCAGCCTGCTGGGAATGAATATTACGTTGAAACAGGAAGGCACGGTCAACCTGTCGGTCATTAAGGATGTTGATTCGGCAGTAAATAAAATCAAAGCCTTTGTGGAGCAATACAATGCCGTTGTTGATGACCTGGGTACCAAACTGGCCGAAAAACGCTACCGTGATTTTAATCCGCTAACTGATGAGCAAAAAGCTGACATGAATGAAAAGGATATAACCCAGTGGGAGGAAAAAGCCCGCAGTGGACTCTTCCGGGGCGATTCGTTACTCAGTTCTATTGCCAGCAGTCTGCGCATGGTTACATCTGATGCAGTAGATACCGGAGGGGAATATAAAACCCTGAGTTCTATAGGAATTACCACCTCACCCGACTGGAAGGATAATGGCAAGTTGTATATAGACGAAAACAAGTTGCGGGCGGCACTAGCTGATGGTCCGGAAGCAGTTATGAAATTCTTCAACAATGAATCTGCCATAAAATCTGAACAGGGGTTGGCAGTTAAACTGGATAATATGCTGAAAACCCAGATGGAGTCCATTGCCAGTACTGCTGGTCGTAATACTATTGGTGCAGACCGAAGTTATCTGGGTAAAGAAATTTCCAGTATGGATGACAGAATCAGTGCTTTACAGGATCGTTTAATCAGTATTGAAGAATCTTATTGGAACAAATTCTCCGCCATGGAGAGAGCCCTGCAGCAAATGCAAAGCCAGAGCGACTGGCTCACCGCCCAACTCAGCCAGACCAGCCGATAGAATTAAATTGTTATAAATGTATAAAGCAGGAGGTAATGACAGCCTCCTGCTTTTTTATGAGGCATCACGAATTAGGGGGCTTAAGATAAGGCTAACTTTATGTCATCCTGAGCGATAGCGAAGGCTCTATTACTTCAATTTGATTGGCTATTTAGTGAGAACACCTTTTCAATAATCTCGAACCGTCCCCTTGACGAACCATAAACTGTGAAAATCTGTGTGCCCGAAGGGCCAGTGCTATCTGCGTCTAAACATCAGGAGGCCATAGGCCTCCCCACTGTCTTAATGCATCTTAATATAATTCCCAGTCCCGGGACAATTAAAAATTTTAAAAACTTGTTAAATTGATAAGAAAAATGGAGAAATTACGCTTTAATGTTAGTTAAAAGACAAATTGCCCCCAAAATTAACCCTTACCAACTTTTACGATTAACCGATAATAATATCAACGGGGAATAAGTCCCTGATTCCTAAATAAAGGAGGGGAGCAGAAAGTTTAGTCTAAAGGTCGATACTAAATCGGTATGCAC